>Ga0156236_114_pt1 | contig 75796 bp, 56 predicted proteins | sample RifCSPlowO2_12_FD_107883 | JGI IMG/M metagenome (GOLD analysis project Ga0156236, IMG submission 107883) | Candidatus Lindowbacteria bacterium RIFCSPLOWO2_12_FULL_62_27
CGTGTTCGCCTGGTCCACCGTGTCCGTAAACGCGATGCTCGTGAACCCCGTGTTCTTCGACACCTCCACCGCGTAACTGTCCGCGCCCACACTGTCCGATACCGCGCTCCAACTTACCACGATGTTGATCGCCGTCGTCTCGTGTCCGTCCGCCGGCTGCGACGCGCTCACCTGGCTCACGATCGTGTCCGTCACAAATCCACGTGCCGACGAGAACGACCCGCTGTTGGCCAGATCGTCGATCCCGCGCGCCCGCCAATAGTAGGTATCGTTGTACAAGCCCGTCACCGTGTCGCTCGTCAACGAGCCGTCGATCGTGTCCGTGAAGGCGATGTTCGAGAACGACGTGTTCTTCGACACCTCCACCGCATACGTGTCGATCCCCACGCTGTCGGGCAGCGTCCAGCTCACTAGGAAGTTGATCGTGCTTGTCTCGTGTCCGTCCGCCGGAAGCGACAGGGTCGGCGCGTCCACGATCGTGTCCGTCACAAATCCGCGTGTCGTCGAGAACGACCCCCCGTTCGCCAGATCGTCGATCGCGCGAACGCGCCAGTAATAGGTGTCGTTGTAAAGGCCGGTCATGGTGTCGCTCGTGAACGCCTGGTCCACCGTGTCCGTAAAGGCGATGTTGGTAAAGCCCGTATTTTTCGATACCTCCACTGCATAGCTGTCCACCCCAACGCTGTCCGACACCGTGATCCAGCTCACCACAATGTTGGTCGCCGTCGTCTCGTGGCCATCCGCTGGCAAACTCAGGCTGACCTGGTTCACGGTCGTGTCTGCCACAAATGACCGCGTCGCCGAAAATGACCCGGCGTTCGTCAGATCGTCAACCGCACGCACTCGCCAGTAGTACGTGTATGTCTGAGTCTGGGGATATAAACCCGTCACCGTGTCGGACGTGTTGGCCTGATCGACCGTGTCCGTGAAGGCGATCTCCGTCGAGAACAACGTGTTCTTCGACACCTCCACCGCGTAACTGTCCACCCCCACGCTGTCCGACACCGCGATCCAGCTCAAAAGAAAGTTGATCGCCGTCGTCTCGTGCGCGTCCGCCGGTTGCGACAAACTCACTTGGTTCACGATTGTGTCCGTCACAAATCCACGCGTCGCCGAAAACGACCCGGCGTTCGCAAGATCGTCGATCGCCCGGACGCGCCAGTAATACGTGTCGTTGTAGAGACCCGTCACCGTGTCACTCGTCAACACACCGTCCAAGGTGTCCGTAAACGCCATGCTCGAAAATCCTGTGTTCTTCGATACCTCCACCGCGTAACTGTCGATTCCCACGCTGTCGGCCACGGCGGTCCAGCTCACGAGGAAATTGATCGCCGTCGTTTCATGCGCGTCCGCCGGCTGCGAGGCGCTCACCTGGTTGACGCTCGTGTCGAGAACGATCGCGCGAACTCCCGTCGTGTCGAACGTGCTGGTGGACACCCTCTGGCCGATGACACGCCAGTAAAATGTGTCCGGATCCGGCAGGGCCTTCGTGCAGGACGGAACAGACGTGTCGGCGACAGTCAACAGGACGGTGGCAAAGTTGGACGTCCTTGACAACTGCCACGTGTATGAGTCGACGTTCTGGCCGGTCCACGTAAACACCACCGTGCCGTTCGTCGTCTCGTGCCCGTCCGCCGGGCTGGTCAGAGTCACCGAGAAAGTCGTGTCGACCTTGAACGCAAATGAGTCCGCGAAGGCTCCGGCGTTCCCCAGATCGTCGATCGCTTTTACGCGCCAGTAATAGGTCGTGTCGCCATACAAAATGACCGTCGTCGAGTCTGTCGACGCCCCGTCCCGCGTGTCCTCGTGCAAAACCGCCGAAAACGTCGAGTCGCCTTTTGATATATGAAGGACATAGCTGTCTACGCCCACGCTGTCCGTCACCGCCGACCACGTGAGGGTCGGAGTCGTATCGGCAATGACCGCGTTGTTCGCCGGCGATGTCAGCCCCGGCTTGTTCACGACCGTGTCCGTTACAAATCCGCGCACCGACGAAAACGCGCCACCGTTGCCTAAGTCGTCCACCGCACGCACGCGCCAGTAATAGGTGTCATTGTATGACCCCGTCACCGTGTCGTTCGTAAAAGCGCCGTCCACCGTGTCGATGAAGGCGATGCTCGTGAATCCCGTGTTCTTCGATACCTCCACCGCGTAGCTGTCCGCGCCCACGCTGTCGCTCACCGCAGTCCAACTCACCAGGAAATTGATCACGCTCGTCTCGTGACCGTCCGCCGGCTGGCTCAGGCTCACCTGGTTCACCAGCGTGTCCGTCACAAATCCGCGCGTCGCCGAATACGAGCCCCCGTTCGCCAGATTGTCAATAGCGCGCACACGCCAGTAATACGTATCGTTGTATAGCCCCGTCACCGTGTCGCTCGTCAGGGACTGGTCCAGAGTGTCCGTGAAGGCGATGTTCGTGAACGCCGTGGTATCCGACACCTCCACCGCGTAGCTGTCCACGCCCACACTGTCGGATACCGCGCTCCAGCTCACCACGATGTTGATCGCCGTCGTCTCATGCCCGTCCGCCGGCTGCGACAGGCTCACCGTGTTCACGTTGGTGTCCACAAAAATCGCCCGGTACGCCGGCGTGTCGTGCTCGGCGTTCGTCGTGGTGTCGATCGGAATCACGATCCAGTAAAATGTGTCATTAAACGGAATCGGCACGGTGCCGCTCCGGGAGGTGATCCTTGAGTCGTAGAGGATGGTGGTGCAGGTCAGAGACGTACTGTCCCGGCAAAGTCGGAGCAAAAAGGTATCCAGCGAAACTGTACAACTGGTGAGGTCTGCGGCAGCGCAACCCCAGTTGAAGACCACCGTGGCATTGTTGGTATCGTGCCTGTCCACCGGGGAGATCAGAGCTACCGTATCAGCGTAAGCCTCATGGGAAATGGTCAGAATGAATAACCCCGAAAAGACGAAAAGCGCGAAGAGGAGACACTTCCCACGAGCTGTAGAGAGCCTCCCCCTCATCCCAGAATGCCGGTCACCCCTTGATGGTGCCACACATCTTAACCCCTGCAAGCCCCTTGCACGCCAAGCCTGAGTACAGTCGTTTACCTTACTCATAAGTCCACAAAACGATAAATGACGATGAATCAAACCCGACCCTACTCAAGCACCCCCATGGAAGGACCCTATTTAAATACTGTATATATATATTGTCAAGGGAAAATTTCAGTTTTTTTGAAGGGGGTCAGTGAAAGACGGTAACCCCCCTCAATCCCCCCTTTGCAAGGGGGGAAGTTTGTTTAATTGTGTTTAATTGGGGCCAGACCGTAAGTTGTTAAGTTTTGCCGGAACATCAAAAATGTCATTTAGTTGCGTGTCTATGTCGTGCGGGGTCACGGCGTCCCGGCAGAGATAATCGATCGGGCAGGTCCGCAGAAAACACGGGCGGCATGGGACAGCGGCGCTGATCACCCGGACGGCATGGCCCACAGGAGCGGTGCGGTAAGGGTCGGTGGAGAAAAACAGGACCAGGACGGGCTTGCCCAGGGCCGCCGCCAGGTGGGCCGCGCCGCTGTCGCACGAGATCACGGCGCTCGAATGCACGATCAGGCGCATCAAGTCGTTCAGCGGCAGACCCGGACAGGCTTCGATTTTGGATTTTGGATTTTGGATTTTGGATTTTTCAACCAGCTCATCCAGAAACTCGCGGTCGACGGCCGTTCCGAGAAGCCGGATCGACCAGCCGCGATCCGTAAGCATCGTCAGCAAGTCGACATACCGGCTCGTCGACCACATTTTGGCGGGGCCGTAAGCGGCGGCGGGAAAGATCAATATTTCTGGTATCCCCCCTCTCCCGCCAGAGGCGGGAGAGGGTTGGGGTGAGGGTGGCAGGTTTCGGTTACCGCGGTCCACCCCCCTCACCTCGATCCTCTCCCCCCTGCGGGGGGAGAGGAGGTGATCAGTTACGATTTCTGATTTCAAATCAGAGTAAAACAGAGTCGGCGGGCAGGGAGCGACGGGCGAGCCGCCGATGAGAGGCCGGATGACGGAGAGATACCGCATGACTTGATGGTCATCGGGCATCCGCGCGCGTTCTCGAACCACCACCGGGATGCCCGCCAGTTTCCACAGGAGGCGCGATCGCATCGAGTGCGTGAAATCGACCACCGTTGGATACCCGCGGGCGCGCAAGGTCGATGCCGTCGAAAATAAATGAACGCCGCGGTCCTCGAAGACCGTCACGCTCTCCAGGCGCGGATCGTGCCGGAACAACTCATCCCACGGCCGCCGGATCAATAGATGGAGCGCGTACCGGTCCGTCCGGTGCAGCGCCTCGATCGCAGACGTGGCCATGACAATGTCGCCCAGCCAATTGGGCATCCGCACGACGATGGGTTCAAGGTTCAAGATTCAGGCTTCAGGCGAGGCGATCGCGGAAACGCGCTGTGAGCATCGACACCTGCTCTTCGACCGCGACGGCCGAGGGAGATTCCGCCATGATGCGCAGGAGGGGTTCGGTGCCGGAGTAGCGGATGACGAGGCGGCCGTGTTTGCCGAGTTTCTCGCGGGCGCCGGCCACGGCCGCCGACAACGCCGGATCGTCCTCCCACGGCCGTTTTTCGGCGACACGGACGTTCACGAGTTTCTGCGGAAACGGCGCCGGCAGATCCTTCGCCATAGCTTCGGCCGACTCGGCGTACCGTTCCGCAAAAACCTGCAGAAACGCCAGCGCCGTGACGGCGCCGTCGCCGGTCCGCTGGTCCTTCAAGATGATGTGACCCGACTGCTCGCCGCCCAGGCTCGAGCCCTCCTTCTGCATCATCTCGAACACCTCGCGGTCGCCTACCGGCGCGCGCCAGAAAGGGCGACCGAGCGTTTCGAGCGCGGCGTCCAGGGCGCCGTTCGACATCACGGTGCCGATGACCGGGCCGGCGGTTACGAGATGTTTGGCGAAGAGATACAGGAAAGCGTCGCCGTCGACGGTCACCCCCCCCGGCCCCCCCTTTTCAAGGGGGGGAGGAATCCGGATCAGCATCCGGTCGCCGTCGCCATCGAAGGCCAGGCCGATCGCGCACGGCCCAAGATGCGGATCCAGCGATTCGACGTGCGTCGAGCCGCACTCGCGGTTGATGTCGGCGCCATCGAAATCGCAATTCAGCCAGTCGACGGAATTGCAGTACCGCGAAAAGAGCGGCCGCACATGCGGCGCGAAGGCGCCATGCGCGGCGTCGATCACCAGCCGGGTACGCGAAAGGGTGAACCGAAACCGGCCGGCGACCGCGTCGAGATACTTCGACACGAGCGCTCCGTCCGGACCGCACGATCCGACGGTCCCGTCCGTGGCGTCCAGATCGGCGTCGACGCGGAAGCGCCGCTCGATCGCCTCCTCCTCCGCCACCGACAGTTTGCGGCCGTCGGGAGAGAACAATTTGATTCCGTTGTCTTCATAAGGATTGTGCGACGCCGAGATCACGACGCCGAACGACGGCCCGGCGACCATCGCGAGGAGCGTCGAAACGGCCGGCGTCGGCGCGATCCCCAAGTCCGTCACACCCGCGCCCACGGACGTCACGCCGGCCGTCACGGCGTGCGTGAGCATCCCGCCGGACAGCCGCGTGTCGCGCGCGATCAACGCGCGCCGGACGCCCCGCTCCAGATGATAACCCGCCGCCGCCCGGCCGAGTTTGAACGCCAGATCGGCGGTCAGCTCCGTCCCGACGCGTCCCCGGACGCCGTCGGTGCCGAACAGCCGGCTCAACGTCGAACGATCACTGCCCGGGAACGCTGACGCGGACGAGGGCCGGTTCGTAGGAGACGATTTCGACCCGCTCGGGCACGTTGAGGGCCCGCGGGACGGCCAGATGGAAACTCTTGTCGGCCGGCAACTCGACTTCGACGCGAAGCTGCGCGGCGTCGAGGCGGTCCACGACGTTTTGCGGGCCGCGCAATTTGACGCTCACCTGCTCGGGCTTGATCTGAACGACCCGGCCGGGGACCGGATTGAGAAGCTCCACGCGCACGCCTTCCAGGAGTTTCTCGATCACGTTTTCGTCAATCTCGACCAGGACCTCGACCGATTCCGGATCGATTTTTCGGATGGACCGCATTTCCCTCTGAAGGTTCACTTTCACGTCAAACGTGGCCTTCCGGCCGGTCAGGTCGATCGTTTCCGTTGACATTTCGGTCAGGCGCAGAAAAAGACTCGAAGGGCCGAGGACCATCACCGCTTCCGGCCGGACCTTGGTGTTCACCCGGAACCCCGGCGGCACTTCCCCCTGGAGCCGCGCGGAAACCGGCAGACGCCGACCTTCCACTTCCTCCAAAAAGGCCCGCACCGATCCGGGCTCGATCCGCTCGACTTTGACGTCCGGCCGGGGATTGAACACGTTTTCGAGCGACAACACCACCCACTTCTCGCCCTTGCGCTTGCCGGCCAGCGACGCCATGACTTTGAAGTCGGTAGGATCCAGCGCCTGGATGGAGGCCTTGGGGCCGCTGACGCGCAGGAGCGTGATGTGCCGCTGCGAATCTTCCGAGACGGCGAGGTCGGGGGCGACGTCGATGTAATCAACCGGCACGTCCCGGAACTCGAACTGGATTTCGGCCGAACCGACGATGTACATCCACAGCATCACCGCCAGCGCCAGGCACACGATCTTGGCCAGCGGATCGGCCACGAGACCCGCGGCGGCGGCCTGCAAGGTCGACCGCACGTTCCACGGTTTCTTCCGGGTCGATTCCATATTCTACTTTCCCACCAGATACAGCGTCAGCATTTCTTTGAGCGTCTCCGGATCGAGACCGTTGGCCATCTTGCCCTGCTGGACCAGCGAGATCCCGCCCGTTTCCTCCGACACGACCACGATGACGGCGTCGGTTTCCTCCGAAAGGCCCAGCGCGGCGCGGTGGCGCGTGCCGTAGACGCGCTTGATGTCGGGATTCTCCGTGAGCGGCAGGATGCAGCCGGCGGACGCCACGCGCTTGTCCTGGATGATGAGCGCGCCGTCGTGCAGCGCGCCCTTCGACATGAAAATGGTCGACATGATCTCGGCCGAAACCGCCGCGTCGACGGGCACGCCGGTTTCGATGTAGGGCTTGAGGCCTGCGGATTTTTCGACGGCGATCAGCGCGCCGAACCGCCGTGCGGAAAGGACGTTGGAGGCCTTCACGATCTCGTCGATCAGTTCCTCCTCCAGGGTTTCCTGGAAAAACGACAGGAGCCGGTGCTGGCCCAGCCGCGCGAGGGCCCGGCGAAGCTCCGGCTGGAAGAGGATGATAAAGGCGAGGACCCAGACGAGGACCGACGAGGACAGAATCCATGCGGTGGTCCGGACATTGAACTTCTGCGCGAGGAAGGCCAAAATCAGAATCAGGGCCAGCCCCTGCAGGACCTGTACGGCGCGCGTGCCTTTGACGAAGGTGTACAGAAGGTAAAAAAGCGCCGACACAAGAAGGATATCGACGATGTCCCGCGGGGAGAGATTGCGCAGGATCGCGACGAGGTCGCTCATGACGTCAGTCCCGACTTGCCCTTCACGAGCTCAAGCTGGCGCCGGCCGCAGTAGTGGACGATGTCGTTGCGCTCGGTTTCCGACAGGCCCGTAAACTCCACGATGATGTATTTCTCCTTGACGTCATCGACCACGGTCTTGATGCGCGTCAGCATGTTGTAAAAGGACTTGTGGACGATCGGCAGCGTGAACCAGAGGAGCGCGTAGCGCTTGTCCTCCGTCGTGAGGTGCACGGGGGCGCGGACCCGGGCGCCGCCGCCGGAGATGTCGACGATCACGACCGGCGTCAGTTCGTTGTCGCTGTATTTTTCCCGGCCGTACTCCGACAGGTCCTTGATCAGGTAAATGCTGCCGTCGAGGTCGGCCTCCACCCGGACGAACTGCCGGAGCATCTTGCGGTCGACCTGTTTCGGCCGGGCGACCAGCATGATCGGGGCGGCCGCGTTTTCCTTCCGGGCCGCGATCGTGACCTGCGCTTCGTAGGCCCATGACTCGACGACGTAGCGGATCGTCATCGGCTGGCCGACTTTCAGCGGAAGAAAGAGACTCCCGCAGACGGGCGTCTCCAGGAGCAGCGCCTGATCGTTCAGGTTGGCGATCAGCGTGTTGTACCGGCCCTTCATCGGCCCGTCGGGAACGTCGATTTCGACGGCCTGCCGCGCGAAATACTCCGGAGCGACCTGCGCGTCGGCCATCACATCCTCCGGAGCGCGCACAGGACGGTGAGAAACTGCGCCGTTTCCGGCACGTCATGCACCCGAAGCACATGGACGCCCTTCAGGGCCGCCCAGCCGGCCGCCGCGAGGCTCCCCGGCAGGCGATGCTCCGGCGACGCGCCCGCAAGACGCTCGATGAACGATTTGCGCGAGCATCCCAGAAACACGGGCCGGCCCAGATCGTGGAGCCGGTCGAGCCCGCGAAGGATCTCAAGATTATGATCGAGCGTCTTGCCGAACCCTATGCCCGGATCGATCAGGACCTGCCGCTCGTCTCCGCCGGCTTTCACGAAACGGTCGAGACGCGATTCGAAAAATACCATGAGTTCGTCGAGAACCGAATCGTAGGCCGGCTGAATCTGCATGGTCCGGGGCGTTCCCTTCATGTGATTGATCACGACCGGACAGCGCGCGGACACGACAAGGTCGCACATCGCCGGATCGAGGCCGAATCCTGAGACATCGTTGACGGCGCACGCGCCCCGCTCGAGCGCCGCTTCCGCCACGACGGATCGGTACGTGTCGATGCTGATCCAGGACCCGGGCGGCGCGCGGCGCGCCAGCTCCTCGACCACCGCGGACACCCGGCGAATCTCCTCCTCCACCGGAACTTCGTCCGACCCCGGACGCGTCGACATCCCGCCGACATCCACCCAGCAGGCGCCGGCGCCGAGCATCGCCAGTCCGTGCGCCACGGCGGCCGGCGCGGCGGGGTATCGGCCGCCGTCGTAGAACGAATCGGGCGTCACGTTCAGGATGCCGGCCAGAACGGGGCCGGCGGAAAGATCGAGGTCTCCGGCGCGGGATTTCAAAACGATGGCTTGAAGAGAACCGGCCGGCATTAACGTCGGATGATCAGGCGGCGGCCGGGGCGGACGCGGCCGGCGCCGCACGCGCGGTCAGCTCGACCAGGATGTGGAAGGCGGACCCGTTTCCGCCGGAGGCGCCGTTCGCGTCGAATCCCGCCGTTTCGATCTTGCCGCCCGGAAATCCGTACCGGGACGACAGGTGCTGCGCCAGGCGCTTGCGGTCGGCCGGGTCGGCGGCCTGCAGCATGATCTTGTATTTTCCTTCGGCGCCGGAGATGAACACGTGGACTTCCCGCATCGCCTTGCGAACGGCCGCCGCCACGTCCGCATCGAGCAGTCCTTCGTCGCCGCCGCCGAGGCGCCAGCCGCCGTTCGCCGGGTCCCGGCCGAGGACGGTCACGCGGAGCTTCCCGTCCTCCTTGGTCGTCCGGACGCGGTAGAGGCTGCTGTCGGTTTCGCCCGGCTCCTCGTCCTCGACCCACTGGCCCGACATCACGGACTTGATCTGTTCGGCGTCGAGGACCTCGTATTTCAGAAGCGCGCGGGCCACGCGGTCGAGCGTCGCGCGATTGTCCTCGACGAGTTTCCGGGCACGGTCGTAACAGTCGGTGATGATCCGCCGGACTTCGTCGTCGATCTTGCAGGCCGTCTCCTCGCTGTACTCGGTGTGCCAGGCGAAATCGCGGCCCAGAAAAACGTTTTCGGACCGCTGGCCGAACGAGATCGGGCCGAGAAGTTCGCTCATGCCCCACTCGCAGACCATCTTCCGCGCGATGTTTGTGGCCCGCTCGAGATCGTTGGCGGCGCCCACCGACACGTCCTTCAGCACGATCTCCTCGGCCAGCCGCCCGCCCAGGCACACGGCGATGTCGGACAGCCAGTAGGATTTCGGGTGCATGTATTTGTCCTCTTCCGGAAGCTGCTGGGTCACGCCGAGGGCGCGGCCGCGGGGGATGATGCTGATTTTGTGGAGCGGATTGGCGCCGGGAACGAAATGGGCGACGATCGCATGGCCGGCTTCATGAAAGGCCGTCACCTTCTTGTCCTGCTCCGATAGCACCAGGCTCTTGCGCTCGGGACCCATCAAGACCTTGTCCTTGGCCTCGTCCATCTCCAGCATCGACACGCGCTCCTTGTCCCGGCGGGCGGCGAGGAGCGCCGCTTCGTTCACGAGGTTCGCCAGCTCCGCGCCGGTGAAGCCCGGCGTGCCCTTCGCGACCTGGGACAGGTCCACATCGTCGGCCGTCGGAATTTTTTTCGTGTGCACTTTCAGAATTCCAACCCGGCCCTTCACGTCCGGCAGATCGACCACGATCCGCCGGTCGAACCGGCCCGGCCGAAGCAGGGCCGAGTCGAGGACGTCCGGCCGGTTGGTCGCGGCGATGATGATGACGCCCTCCTTGGTCTCAAAGCCGTCCATCTCGACGAGGAGCGCGTTCAGCGTCTGCTCGCGCTCGTCGTGGCCGCCGCCCATGCCCGCGCCGCGCTGCCGGCCCACGGCGTCGATCTCGTCGATGAAGATGATGCACGGCGCGCTCTTCTTCCCCTGCTCGAACAGGTCGCGGACCCGGGACGCGCCGACGCCGACGAACATCTCGACGAAATCCGAGCCCGAGATCGAAAAGAACGGCACGCCGGCCTCGCCGGCCACCGCGCGCGCCAGAAGCGTCTTGCCGGTGCCGGGCGGGCCGACCAGGATCACGCCCTTGGGGATTTTTCCGCCGAGCTTCGTGAATTTTTTCGGGTCCTTCAGAAACTCGATGACCTCCTGCAGCTCCCGCTTCGACTCCTCGCAGCCGGCGACGTCCTCGAAGGTCATCTTGGCGTCCTTTTCCATGAACATCTTCGCGCGGGATTTCCCGAACGACAACGCCGATTTGCCCGGACCCTGCATCTGGCGGTAAATCATCACCGCAAACACCATGATGATGAGGACCACCGGAAGAACCGACAGCATCAGGTCCCGCCAGATCCGGTCCTCCGGCTTCTTCGCCTTGTACGGAACGCCCGACTGGTCCAGAAACGTGAGCAGGGTCTCGTCCGGCAGTCCCGGAAGGTACGCGTAGACCTCGGTCGCGCCCTCGCGCTGGCCCACGATTTTCAGCTCCTGCGCGACGATGGTGACGTAGTTGATCGTCTTGTCCGTCACCATCTGGCGAAATTCGCTGTACTTGACCTCGACGGGCGGACTCGGCGCGCTGGCGTTCATCGAAGTCCAGACCACGACCAGCGACAGAAACAGGACGATCCATAGAAATCCGAATTTAAATCCCTGGGACATCTCACTCACTCCCTGTCCGGTCCGCGAAGCAGAATCAGATCAGTTTCCCCGCCGCCTCGAGCGGTTTCAGGGCATTCGGGTTCACGGAAAAAATGTACGGTATTCCCCGGAAATATTCAAGATAATCCAGGCCGTAGCCCACCAAAAACAGGTCGGGCACGACGAGTCCCGCGTAATCCGGGACCAGCGGGACTTTGCGGTGCGTCGGTTTGTCCAGAAGCGCGCAGATTTTGACGGACCGCGGATGCCGCGCTTCCAGGGTTTTCTTCAACTGGCTGTAGGTCAGCCCGGTGTCGATGATGTCCTCGACGATAAGCACATGCCGGCCCTCGACGTTCTGCCGGAGGTCCGTTTCGATCCGGACGACGCCTGAACTGCTCGATCCGCTGCCGTAGCTCGAAACGGCCATGAAGTCGATCACGTGCGGGATGGTGATGGCCCGCGAGAGGTCCGACAGAAACACGTAGGCGCCGCGAAGGATGCCCACGAGAAGCAGTTCCTGGTTTGCATAATCCTGCGAGATTCTCCGGCCGAGGTCCCGGACGGCGGCGGCGATGGCAGCCTCGTCAAAGACGACCCGGTCCTTCACTTCTTCAATGCTCAGCGTCATGCGCCTGGTTCACCTCGGACTTTTGTCTCCATGTGAAATGCCCTACGCTACGCGACTTCTTGCGGCCTGTCAACCGCCCGCCAGCCGGATGCGGGACCGGTCGATCAGCAATTTCCGGCCGCCAGGCAGGTCCAGCGATGCGCGGGCGGCGCTGCGGATCAGCCGTGCGGCCGCGGCCAGATTTTTGTGGCCGCCCAGAACCGCCGACCCGCCGCGCCGGCGGCCCCACCGCTGCAAAACACGCGCCACCACCGCCTCCGGCCAGTTCCTGAGTTCGGCCGGATCGAGCCTCCCGCGATAAAGACCGTCGGCCAGGTCCGACAGCGCGGCGTCCTCCGATTCGAGCGCCTGCTGGGTCGCGGCCATGGCCTTGGCAAACCCGGGATGCCAGGATTTCAGCATCGGGATCAGCTCCAGCCGCAGACGGTTCCGGAGGAACCGCAGGTCCCGGTTCGTCGAATCTTCGTGATATGAAATTTTCTCCGCCGCCGAAAATTCCAAAATCTCGTCGCGCGTGAACGGCAAAAGCGGCCGGATGATGTTCAAGGAACCGCCGCCCGCCGCCAGCGTCTCCGTCGATCTCAAACTCGTCAGGCCCCTGAGGCCGCTCCCGCGAAGAAGAAAGAGAAAAAATGTCTCGATCCGGTCGTCCAGATGATGCGCCTGGGCGATGGCGTCCAGCCGGTATCGCCGGGCAGCGCGCGAAAAAAATTTCAGCCGGGCCGAGCGACCGGCCGCCTCGAGCCCCTCCCCGGTCGCCCGGAGGCGGACCCGGTCAACGACGAGCGGCGCGCGCACGCGCCGCGACAGCGCCCGGAGGACCGCTCGATCCCGGCGGCGCTCGGCCACGGGCCGAATCCCATGGTCCAGATGCAGGAGGACAACACGCCGAACCCCAAGATGCGCCTTCATGCGCCCGATCAGCGCCGCCAGCACACACGAATCCCGCCCGCCCGATACCCCGATCCCCAGGCGGAGGCGCCGGCCGGCACCGGAGGCGCCGAACTGTGTCCGCCAGAAATGCAAGAAACGCGAAACGAACGCGCGGGAACTCGACATCGCCGGCAGTCTATCTCAGCCCGCCTCAATCTGCTATGACGGGATCATGCGGCTCCCGGAATTTCGGATGGAATCGCTCTTTACGGGGTGCCTCGTTGCGGCGGCGCTGATCGGGCTCACGAATCTCTACAGCGCGGCGGGCGGCGGGCAGGAGGAGTATTTCTGGCGGCAGGTTCTCGCGACGGCGGCCGGCGTGGGGATATGCGCGGTCCTGGCCGCAACCGATTACCGGTCCCTGCGGCGCACCGGCGCGCTCCTGTATATTCTGGGCAACGTCGTGCTGCTCCTGACGGCGCTCATGGGCCGCGAAGTCAAAGCCACGCGGTCGTGGCTTTCCTTCGGGATTTTTTCGGTGCAGCCGTCGGAGCTGTTCAAGGGTATTTTCATTCTCCATCTGGCGGCGTATCTCGGTCAGATCCAGCGCGAACACCGTGCGACGCTCCTGCGCGGGCTTTTCATTCCGCTCTTGCTTCTGGCCATACCGGTCGCGCTCACCCTGTATCAGGGAGACGCGGGGACGGCGGCCGTTTACATTCCGGTTTTCTTTGTGATGATCTACACGGCCGGCCTGCATTTCGCCCTGATCGGCATCGCCCTCAGCGTCGGCGCCCTCGCGGCCGCCACCGCCACCCTCCGCGTCTTCATCGAAACCACGCACACCGGATGGGAAGCCTTCATACAGAAGTACCTGTTCGGATCGCTTGCGTGGCCCGTGTTCGGGCTGACGTTTCTGGCCTGCGCCCTGTTTCTGATCCTGCGCCTCCGGTTCACGCATTACCGGGGCGGCCACAAGACGCGATTCGTGATGCTGATGGTGGCGGTTCTGTTTGCGGGTCTGCAATCGGGCGAAGTGTTCTATCAGAAGCTGAAACCTCATCAGAAAAATCGCATCGCGTCTTTTTTCAACCCGCAGATCGACCCGCGCGGCGCCGGATACCAGGCGCTTCAAGCCCGGATCGCGGTCGGCTCCGGCGGGATATGGGGCAAAGGGTATTTCAAGGGCACGCAGAAGGGCCTTGGGTTTTTGCCGGAACAGTGGACCGATTTCGCTTTCAGCGTCCTCGCCGAGGAATGGGGATTTGCCGGCAGCACGGCCACCCTGCTGATCTATGGCCTGCTCATCGGGTCCGCCCTCTCGATCGGCCGCAACGCCACCGACCTCTACGGGTGCCTCGTGGCGACCGGAACGGCCGCGCTGTATTTCATCCACATGGGAATCGGCGTCGCCATGAATCTCGGCGCGTTTCCGGTCGTCGGCATCCCCATGCCCTTCCTCTCCTACGGCGGCTCCGCCCAAGTCCTCAATTTCATGATGGCCGGCCTCACCCTCTCGGTAGCCCGCCACCGGCGGCTTTTGGCGGCGTAGCGCCGGCCCACCCCCGTCGTCAGGCTGAAACGACGACGCTGTCGGAGATTTTGTCGTGCCACGCCATCCGGCGGGCGTCCCAGAACGCCCAGAGGAAACCCAGAAACAGCGGCGCCGCGGAAAGATAATAGAGGACGCACCTCAAGAAGGCGCGTTTGAATCCGAGCGGCGTTCCGTCCGAGCCGACCACCCGGAGTTTCAGCAGTCGTTTTCCGGGCGTAGCGCCCTTTTTCCAAAGTAGGAGCGTCGAATATAGGATAAAGATCGCCTGCCAGAGAACGCCGCCCGCTTTTTTCAGTTTGCCTCTTCGGCGGTTGAGCGACTGCCTCTCTGCGTCGAGCGGATGGCCGGCCGGAATGTCGCCCGGCGCCTTGAATCCCTCAGCGGCCATCGCCCGGCGAAACTCCGTCTGGCCTTTATGGATTTTTGAGCGCGCGCCGAGCGTCAGAACAAGGACCGCCAGAAAAACCAGCACGGCGTCGAGGCCGAACGCCGCCGCCCGCCGCCATACGGACGCCGGGCGCGGCGAGAGCGCGACGCCCGAATCAAAAACGATCTCGGGCGCAGGCGCCGCCGGCGGCGATTCGCCCTCCCGCAGCACCCGGTATACTTTGATCTTGTGCGGGATTCCCTTGAGGACGCGATATCCGATCTCGGCGGACGGGACCTCGGATTTGTTCATGGCCAGGTAGGTGGCCTCGGTGAAGTATATCTCGTTGGCTTCGGCGATGCCCTCGATCCGGGCCGCGATGTTGACCGCCTCGCCGTAGATGTCGCCCTCCTCGAGGGTCACCTCGCCCGTGTTGATCGCCACCCGGATCTCGATGCGGTCCGGTTCGGCGAGCGTGGCGTTGTGGGTTCGCAGGGTTTCCTGAAGCTCCATGCCGGTGAGAACGGCGTCGGTCGGACTTTCAAAGGTCACCAAAAACGCGTCGCCGATGGTTTTGATGAGTTTCCCGCCCCGGTTCTCGATCACCGGCAGAAGCAGTTCGCGGTGCCGGCGAAGCATGTCCATCGTCGCGCTTCGGCTCTGCCCGCTCGTCCGGGGAGTGAATCCCTTCATGTCGGTAAACACGATGGTGAGGTTCTTGGTATCCACGAGAGCGCAACACTATCTTATACCATTCCGCGCCGCCAGCCCATTGACGGAGGGCCGCCGGCGTTATAGAGTGGCGCAAATTTTGAGGAGGCTTGTATGGCCAGAGTATGCGAGATTTGCGGCAAGGCGCCGGCCAGCGGGAACAACGTGAGTCACGCGCGCAACAAGACCCGCCGGCGATGGATGCCCAACCTACAGAAAATCAAAATCACCCTGCACGGCCGGGTCTGCCGGGCCAACGTCTGCACGCGTTGCATCAAGTCCGACCGGATCCGGAAAGCCGCCTGACCCCCGGCCCGGACTCGGTCCCAGGGCCCCAGGCGCCCTTCCGCGCCCGACGGCGGCCCTGCCGTCCCGAGTGATATCATGATATCATGATAGCTATCATGATATCATGATATCATGATATCACTTGGCTTCGGAGTCCTTTCCAGATGAACTGACGGGGGTTTTCCCGCCGGGGGACCCCGAGTCCCTGGAGGGGATGAGGCTCCTTAACCGGCTCCTCCTCCGGTTTTCACGGCCCCGCGAGGTTCTCCGGGGAATTGCCAATCTCGTCCGGTCCGGCGATCCACTGGTGGCGCCGCCGGAAACGTTCCTCCACCGGCGATATGCACAGCAGTTTGAAAATTGGGATTACCCCGTGACGGTCCAGTCCCTGGTGGAGACGGAGGAAGGGCGGCTCCTGTCGTTGCCGCCCGGATCCCGGCGGTTTTCGAAGTTCCGCAGAATCATCCCGGACATTGTGAACCTCCAGCTTCAAGTCCGCTTCCCCCGCCTCCTGGCGGAACTGGCGAACCGGCCGAACCTTTTTTTTCCGGGCGTTTTTTTTCCGCAGGAGCTGGAGATCGGAAACATGGAAATGATCTCGGCTCTCCACGGGACATTTTATGTCGTCCACGCGGAGCTCAAGGTCGGGCGGCCCGCCGGGCGCGGCCAGCCGGCGTCGGTCGTGCTGAAACCGACGGACATGGCGCTGGAGTCGATCGTCACGTTCACCCTGCAGTTCATCAACCGCCGGCTCGATCCAGCCACCCGGAGAAGCCTCGGGCCGATTCTGGCGCCCACCATTGTTTCGATCGACGACCGCTACGGCATCATGGATCTCATCCCCGGCAAAAACGGCGTCGAGTTCCTTCCCCAGGGCATCCAGGCCGGGTCCATTCAGGAACTTCGCCGGAACGAGTTTCCGCCGGACCTCGATCTTTCGCGCGAAGAAGTTCTGCAAATTGCCCGTGAATTTTCCAAGCAGGCTGTGATGGCCTATTACCTCCGGCTGTACGACCGCAAGCCTGACCAGTTGATGATTCACCGGATCGAAGACGGTCCCGCGCGGGCGGCGCTCCAATTCGCGCACATCGATTTTGGCCGGGCCCTCAAACGGAATTATGCCCTGCCCTGGAAGCGCCACTATGATCCGACCCGGCCGCCGCTGGTGTTCGACGTTCACGAAATTCCATATTTTGAGGCCGCCGCCGCATTCATCTACCTTCCTCATTTCATTCCGGCGGATCTGAAGGACCGGTTGAGTCCGTTCGACGGCGAAATGCGGGAGGTGATCATCGAGACCTTTGTCCGGCTGGCGGGCGAAATCAAATCGGAAGCGGACGAAATTCACTCGCTCCTCAAATACCTCATCGGCCGCCGGACCCAGTACCGGCCCGTGGAGGTTCAGGATATTTGTGTGGCGCCGGAGGACGTGGAGGAGGTCTATACCACGCTCATCGCGCTGGACGACCCGGAGGACATCATCGAATCGATCCTGAACCTGGCCTATCACGAGCGCGAAGGCACGGCCGCGCTCCTTGCGGACGGCGACGACGAAAGCGGCGTCTATCGCCGGGCGCTGTTGTCCGGAGACCGCGTGACCCGCCTCACGGACCGATTGGACGGCGCTCACCCCTACCGGCTGCGGGACTATCGAACGCAGGGCCGGGTTTCGTACGACGTGGAACAGAAAAAACTGCGGATCCATTTTGGCGATCAACCGGAGCGCGTGATCGCGCACGTCGAGCGGCAGTATTCCGCCCGGCTGGCCCGCTTCATCCGCCAATACCCGGGCGACCCGCGCGGCGTCGAGCTTGAAATCGTCAGCGACGGAAGCGTCACCGCGCGAAAAGTATCGCCGGACGGCCGGACGGGGCTTCGGCAGAAGCTGCGGTTTCCGCCCGACATCATGCAGGAGATCAACGAATCCGGGTCGGGATTTTCGCCCGCCGCGCACGTTCTGGCGCACGCCGCCGACTACAAGATGCGCCCGGCCGCCGACGACTACCTGCTGGATGAAATCGACAAACATCGGCGGATCATTGCCAACGATCTGGAAGGCCGGGAAATCCTCCAGTTCATGATGGCGACCGAGCCACCCGGCCATCCGCTCAACGCCGCCATGGCGGAGATGGTCCGGTACCTGCTGGCCAATCCGGATTACCTGGCCGACAAGGACCCCTACGAGAGCATCAATCAACTGGTCCTGTCGCTGGCGCGCAAGCATCTGCAACGGCGATGGCCCGGCGGCCGCGCGATGATCGAGGAATTTCTGCCGAAAAACTTTCTGGAGGCCATCCACCCGCTGGGACTGCCGATCCTCGGTCTCTACGAGCATGTCGACCTGTCGCATTTCATCCATCTGATCCTCACGGTCCGGCTGGCGGACGAGCTGGGCAGGCGAGCCGCCCTGGCGCCGGCCGAACTGAAAATCCTCCGGACGGCCGCCTTCCTCCACGACCTGAACGTCATGGACGTGCATTTCCGGGAGGCGTTGATGGAGCCCAGCGGCCGCTTGAACCGGCCCATTCTCGCGCAGGTGATGGAACGGCACGCGGAGATTGCCGCGGAGATTTTTGAAAAGTCCCTGTCGGAACGGAAAATTTCCGCGCCCGACGGCATGACGGCGGAGATGCTGCTTCACATCCTGAAAAACCATCATCGCCCCTCCGGCCGGGTGGAGCAAATCCTGCACCTCGCGGACAACATCGCCGTCTTCGCCGACCGGACGCGTCCCGATCACTGGAACCGGGGTTTTTTGCGGCTGGAGGAGATCGCACCGCGATGGATCGACGCCCAACTGGAGCGCAAGCTGATCGACCGCGAGGTTTGGTCCGCGGCCCAGGGATTTTTTTCCGATCCGAAAAACTACGCGCTCCTTCGCGAGCTGGACCGCATGTCGGCCTTTTTCCCCCAGGTGTTCGCCGCCCTCCAGATGGCCGCCGCGCTGCACTTGGGTCTCAATCCCCAGCACACCAATCCGATGGCGGACCTGCGCGAGCGCCACGGGGAGGATCTGGTCAACCGGATCTTCGACAATCTCATGAAGTCCGGCCTGTCGGTTCGGGACAAGATCAAGGTGTTGAACCGGACCGACGCTATCGCGCCGATGTTTCGGAAGGAAACCGTGTCGTCCTTCGCGTTCATCAACGCCGCCATTCAGCCGGTCCAGCGCATGGTTGAACTCATTGTCCGGTTCGTAACGGAAGGCCGGACGGTCATCCTGATGGGGATTCTGCCGCGCGTGATGAAGACGTACCAGCGATTCCGGTCCCGGTACGCGGGCGACACCGCGCGGGAAGGGCGGCGGGACTGGGAGCGGGTGTGCGTGATCGCCGGCGTGCGGCGGCTCCAGTTCATCACGCATTCGTATCCCTACGAGGCTGACTTCAGGATGCCGTTTCACAAAATCATCCGGACGTTCCGCGAGTCGCGCGGCGTTCAAGAGCCCTGCTGCCTGATCCCCTTCGAGCGGTTCATGGAATCATACGCGCCGACCGCCGACGCCGAGACCCGCGTGCGGCAGCTCGAGAAGGCGTCCGATGTCGAAGAATTGCGGGGATCCGACCATATCCGCGCGGAAGCCGGGCGGTATCTCCAGTGGGAGAGCGCGCATCCGGACCGGACGTTCGACGATCGGGCCAAGGAGCGGTTTCGGAGGATCCTGCTGAGCAACTTCACCAACCGGGACGTCCTTCTGTTCTATGATGAAACCGTCCACGGCGACGTCTCGTTCACAAAGGCGCTCCGGGAGGTCATCGGCGCGCTCCACGAAAATCCCAATTACCTCAGCGACCGCTCCGTCTACTACAGCCTGCAGGAACTGGTTCGATCGTTCGGCCAGATCCATTTTTACGGAAAGGGTGCGGCCGACATTACGGCCGATCTCGGGAAATTCCTCAAGGCCGAGGGACTCGCGACGTGCGCCGGCATGGCGCGGCTCCTGGACGCGCTCAAACCCCAGTTCACCTTCGCCAAACAGAACCTCTCGGTCAGCCTCCAGATTGCAGTGGCGCTGGGCCGGCGCTGGGAAAAAACCGCCCGGACAAAACTTTCGGAGGATGACTGGCGGGCGATCACCGCCGGGATACTGCTTTCCGGCACCCTCCTCGACGACGAAACCCTCGCCGATTACGCGCTGTCGCCCGAAGACATCTCCGCCAACCGCGCGCTCCGGCATCTTTTGTTTGACGCCCGGCCGCCCCTCTGGTCCCTCATCCGCCGCCGCAACGACCTGCCGGGGGCATTGAAGGATTCCGACGAGGCGCGGTTGCGCCGGCTGTTTGACGACAGCCCGGTCGATCCGGCCGACGCTGTGCCGTTCCTGCTGATCCACACCGGGCTCATTTTCGGGTCGTATTGCGATTTTTCGAAAGTTGAAAACTGGAAACGCGGAAAAATCGTCATCTCGGCGGAGGACCTCGAGTTTCTCTGGGAACTTCTGCACGGCGCATTTCAGGCCCACGGACTGAAACCGCCGGCCCGGTTCGATGAAAGCTTGCGGGCCTTTTGCAGGAAACCCGGGCCGGCCCTGCTGAACGCCCATGCCGCCAAGACCCATTCGTATGTCCGGCTCTTCAATGCGCTCAGCCTCGCGGCTGAATTGCGATACGGCCTGAAAGCGCGCGGATTCGATCTCTTTCACCACGTGCGGACCATCTTCGGCGGCAAGGTCGCGGATCTCGTCGTGGAAGGCATCATGACGGCCGATTTCCCGCTCCGCGAAAAGGTCAAGTTTGCCCGAAAGCTCCGGCTCCTCGCAGCGGCCGTCCAGGAGGAGCGGGGACTGCCGGCGCGGCTCATGTTCATTCACACCGAACAGCCGCTGGGCGCGCCGCCTGTCCGGGATATCCGGCGGGCCCTCCGGATCGGGCCGGCCGCCGGCCGCGCGCCGGCGCTGATGGTGCCGTCGGGGGATTTTGATCGGACGGAGCGGATGTTCTCATACCTGTGCGCCCGGTTCGACCCGCAGGAATTCCGGGATTTCCGCCGACAGGCCAAATTCCTGGTCGGGGAGGATTATCCGCTGCTCATCAAGGAAAAAAGTCTACAGAAAACGGATTGGTTCCGGGACCGGATCGCCGCGTTTCGAAAAAGCCGCAACCTCTCCAGCCGCCACCTCTTCGTACCCGTCAGCGAGCTTACGGATCCCGGCCCGTCCACGGCCGGCGTCAGAGACGCCGGCACTTGGGGCGCCGGAGGCGCTGACCCGGGCGGCGGCATTCCGGCCGCGCGGGGAGGCGACAAGGGCCTCTTTTTCTTCAGGACGTGGATGCAGTTGTTTGATTAAACGTGATGAGCTAAAGTTCGCGGAACATGAATATGAATGCAGCGGCGCCGTATGTGTCCGTGATTGTTCCCGTTCACAATCAGGCGAATTTGCTCCAGAAACTCCTGCGATCGATCTGGTCGGAGGACATGCCGACCGGATCATACGAGGTCGTCGTCACGGACGACGGGTCCGCCCGGCCCGTCCGGGAGGAGCTGGAGCAGGCATTCCCGGACGTGGTGCGCGGCCGGCCGCTCCGGATGCTGCGGCACGAGCACTCGAAGGGCGCGGCGGCGGCGCGGAACACCTGCTGCGCGGCGGCCGCCGGCGAGGTTCTGTTTTTCCTGGACGCCGACACCATCATCGAAGCGGGATCCCTGCGCAGAGTCCATGACCGGTTCCGCTCGGAGCCGGCCTTGGGCGCCGTCAACGGCGGTGGAGCGATGGACCCGGCCAATCCCGAAGACGGATTCACGCCAAGATACCGCGCGCTGCTCGACCACATCCAGCAGAACCGCCGCGCGCCGGTCGCGTGCACTTTCTTCACGCCGCGCTGCGGCGCCGTCCGGAGGAAATTCTTCGACGCCTGCGGCCAGTACGATCCGAGCTTTCCGGGCGCGTCGGTGGAGGAATACGAGTTCGGCTACCGCCTCGCGCGCCATACACCCATCGCATTTGATCCGCAGATCAACGTCCTGCACCATTACCAGAAATTCTGGAAAAACAACCGGAACTTTTTTTCCCGCGTCCGGTTCTGGATGCGGCTCTTCCGAAAACACAAAAAATTCGAAAACTTCGGCTCGGTCACCAGCTACTACGGCGCCGGTTCCGTCCTCGGCGCGATCGCCGCGCTGCTTCTGCCGTTCGTTTGTTGCCGCATGGGGATCGCGATCGCGTGCCTCATCAGCTTCAAATTGTTTTTGATCTGCTACGCCGAACTCTTCATCTGGACCTTCCGGCTCAAAGGCCTCCGGTTCACGATCCGGTCCATCCTGCTCTCCTGGTGGCTCTGCCTCTTCATCACCGCCGGCGCCCTCGCAGGCGCGATCGATGGTCTTACGGGGAAATCCGATTAACCGGTCTGTGAGGTATGAGTCGGTCTGTGGCGGTCTGTGGACAATGTGTCCGTCCTTGACCGGTTACTTATGGACTTAAACCGGACAGCAGCGATCAGGCCTTTTTTTTCATGGCATTTCTGATTTTTGCTGGGATAAACTTTTCCACCATTTTTCTGTTGAGTTCTTTTCCAAATTTTTTGGCATCCATTCAGGCGTTTAGGCGTGTGGCGATTTGATGCTGACGACTATCCACGCGCCAATCGTCCAAATCAACGCGGTACAGATTAGAATCAGCATTCCAATTTCCGCGTGTTCCATGATCGCTGTTACTGTTGCTCTGATTTCTTCGCCAGATACAGGGCAACCGCAGTGTAGATCAGCCCGAAAGAAGTAAAGACAAAAATCGCTGTTGCTGAAGCATCCATGTTTTGATTATCCCTTATCTTTTTTCTTTGTCAACCAGACGGCGCCCGCCAGCATGAGGGCGCCCCCGACCCATCCAAAAAGTTGAATCGGCCGGAAAGATTCCTTTGTGACCCAATCTGCAATGCTGCCGATGATCGCCGCAAGTCCGAAAGATCGGACGTGGATTTTTATTTCTTCGATACGTTCGGGTGTCAGTTTCATATCAGCGCCGCCACTACTCCCACTCATGGCGGCCGGCCGGCAGCATTTTTTGCGCGTTTTCCGCATGGCCTCGCCCGTAGCCGGCGTGCGCCTCGGCGTGGTAGGAGGACCGGACCAGCGGCCCGGATTCAACATGTTTGAATCCCAGTTTCAGTCCGACCCGTTTCCAGTGTTCAAACTCGGACGGGTGGACCCAGCGATCGACGGGGAGATGCCGGCCGGAGGGCCGGAGGTACTGGCCGAGCGTCAGGATGTCGACCTGCCGCGCGGCGATGTCGCGGAGCGCGCGGAGGATTTCGAAGGGCTGTTCGCCGATGCCCAGCATAAGGCCGGTTTTGGTCCGAAACCCCGCGTCTTTGGCGCGAGACAATAGTTCGAGCGACCGCTCGTACCGCGCCTGGGGCCGAACGGTGGGATAGAGGCGCGGGACAGTTTCGAGATTGTGGTTCAGGACGTCCGGTCCCGCATCGAGAACCGTTTTGAGCGAGGCGCCGTCGCCCAGGAAGTCCGGGATCAGGACCTCGATCTGCGTCTCCGGATTTTTCCTGCGCACCCGCCGGATCGTCCTCGCCCAAATTTCCGCGCCCCCGTCCGGCGCGTCGTCCCGGTTCACCGACGTGATGACCACATGCCGAAGCCCCATCTCCTGCACGGCCGCCGCCACCCGCGCCGGCTCAAACTCGTCCAGCCCGGCCGGCCGGCCCGGCGTCACGGCGCAGAACCCACAGGCGCGCGTGCAAACGTCCCCGAGGATCATGAACGTCGCCGTGCCCCGGCCCCAGCATTCGCCGAGGTTCGGGCAGTGTGCGCTCTCGCAGACGGTGTGCAACTTTTTGGTGTCCATGATGTCGCGGAGCTTCACGTACACCGGACCGCCGGGGATCGGCCGGCGAAGCCAGTAGGGTTTCGGGCCGACACGATCCGGCAGGCCGCGCCGCGGCAGCGCGCTCATTTCGACCGGAACCCCGTCCGGAAACGCCGTCTGCCACACCGCGTCCGCATCGACGGATTCGGAAGGCCCGCCGGCGGACTGAAACGCCCGGACGAACTCGTTCGCGACACGCTCTAGGCTCGGCGCGCGGCCCAGTTCCTGTTCCATGTGGGTGATCGCATCCCCCGCGCAGGCGCACGGCACGATGTGGGAAAAAGGCTTGAGATCGGGATCTACATTGAGCGAAACTCCATGGTACGAAACCGACCGGGAGATTTTAATGCCAACGAATCCGATCTTCCGCCCGCCCACCCGGACCCCGACCGACTCCGACGGCGCCGCATCCAAACCAAACGCTCGCAGGGTGTCGATCATGCACTGTTCGAGAAACCGGACCCATCGAAGCACGTAGGGGCCCGACAGTTTGAAGATCGGATACGCCACGAGCTGGCCGGGGCCGTGATACGTGACGTTCCCGCCGCGGCGCGTTTCCACAACGTCGATCCCGAGCCGCGAGAGCGTATCGCGCGGCGTCAGGACGTGCGAGCCGGGCGCGGCGGCGCCCAGCGTGATCGTGGGCGGATGTTCGAGGATGAGGAGCGTGTCGGGAATCCGGTCCTGCGCGCGCATCTCGACGAGCCGTTCCTGTAGCGCCAAGGCCGAGCGGTACGGCACGAGGCCGAGGCGCGCGTGCTCAAACATGGATGGCCCGGTTGTCGGACGCGAGCGCGGCCTCCAGTACCGCTTCGGCCATGGTCGGGTGCGCGTGGATGGTGGAGACGATCTCGTCCCTCGTGGATTCGAGGGCGAGGGCGATGCCAAGTTCGGCGATGATCTCCGTCGCTTCGTGGCCCAGAATGTGCGCGCCGACCAGTTGGGCATGAGGACCGGCGAAAATGAGTTTGACGAACCCCTCGGTTTCGTCCGCCGCGATCGCCTTGCCGAGTGCCTGGAACGGGAACCGGCCGACCTGAATGTCGTCGCCGAATTTTTTCCGTGCGGCCGGTTCCGTCAGGCCGATGCTCGCAACCTGCGGCCGGCAGTACGTACACGCGGGGATGGCATCGTAGTTGATGACCGGCGTGTGGTCCGTGAACATTCGCTCGACCGCGACGATGCCCTCATGGGACGCGACGTGCGCCAGCCACGGCGGCCCGATGATGTCGCCGATCGCGAAGATTCCGGGCAGAGAGGTCCGGTAGTTGTCGTCGACTGCGATCCAGCCATTCTCATCCTTCAGTTTCAAGCCCTCGGCCAGAAGGCCTTCCACGTTCGGCGCGACGCCCAGCGCCACCAAGGCGGCGGAAGCGTCCACCGACGAGGGCCCCAGATCGATCCGGACGCCCGGGCCGTCGGTCGAGATCGCGTTCACCCGCGCGCCGGTCAGGATCATCATGCCGCGTCTCTCGTAAATCTTCCTCAGCCGGTCTGAAATCTCCGGATCCTCCTGCGGCAGGATGCGGTCGAGCATTTCGATGACCGTAACCTTGCTCCCGAGCGTATGGAAAAAATACGCGAACTCCATGCCGATCGCGCCCGCGCCCAGGACCGCCAGATGCGCGGGCGGCGTATCGACCAGGAGCGCCTCCTTGCTCGTCAGGATCCGCCGCCCGTCCGCACGGACGCCCGGCAGAAGCCGTGGCTTGGCGCCGACCGCGATCAGGATTTTTTCCGCCTCCAGATCCTCGCCGGCCGCACGGCCGTCGCCCGCGGGCAGGACCTGTATTTTTCCCGGCATGACGATCCGGGCCCGGCCGATCCTGTAGTCGATTTTGTTCTTCTTGAACAGAAACTCGATCCCCTTGTTCAGCCGCCCGACGACGTCGCGGCTCCGGGCGACAATCTTTTTCAGATCAAAGCCGGCGCCGGTCACGGAAAACCCGTACCGGTCCGCCGATCGCAAAAATTCGTACTGCTCGGCCGTCTTGAGCAACGCCTTCGACGGGATACATCCCCAGTTCAGGCACGTGCCGCCCGGCCGGCCCTCCTCGTCGATGACAACGACCCGCCGGCCCAACTGCGCCGCGCGGATGGCCGCCACATACCCGCCGGGCCCGGCGCCGATCACGGCGAGATCGTACGATTCAGTCATGACCTATGGACACCTCCTTGATCAGGCAAAAATCCTCTTCAGTTCCTTCACCGCGTTGTTCACCCGGCCGTACAGGCGGCCCATGTCGACATCGCGGTTTCCGAGCAATGCCTTGTAAGGCTCGTAGGCCAGCTCGGCCTTCGCCATGATTTCGAACTCCTCGGCGGTTCCCTCCATATCGGCGAGCGAGACCGACAGATTGAGGATGAGGGCGTGTTTGGACAGGTTCTGGACATTCTCGAGGAGGCCGAGCGGATGATGATGAAACATTGCGGACTGGATCGTTTCGGTCGAGAGCTGCCACGTTTCGAACGTGAACGCCGCGAGGTCCGCGTGGGTTCCGCCGATCGAGCGGCGTTCGGCCTCGATCTGGGGCGTGCCCTTTTCGATGAGCGACGTGATCTGGCGGTATTCGGCCGGGAAGTACTGGATGACGATGAGTTCGCCGACGTTGTGGACGAGTCCGGAGATGAACATCTCCTCCGTTTCCTTGAACGTGAGCGCCATTCCGATTTCCTTGGCCCACTGGCCGGCGTGGATCGAGTGGTCCCATATTTTGAGCGCTTGCTGGGTCGGGATGTTCTGGAATTTATCCATGACGCCGGCCGTCAGGATGACCTGCCGGATTTTCTTGAGGCCCAGCACCACCATGGCCTGGGTCACGGTCGTGATGCGCGACCGCAGGCCGTAGAAGGCCGAGTTGACGATTTTCAGGATCAGCGCCACGAGCGTCGGCTCCACCGACACGACCTTCGCGACCTGATCGACGTCGACGTCCGGGTCCTGAAGCATCGCCAAAATTTTCTGCGCGGGGCCCGGCAGGGCCGCCACAGTCTTGACGTTCGACAGCACCTCCCGGACCTTGCGGCCCGTCGCCACGCGCTCCTTCGACTCGACCAGCGGCTCGTCCGGCGGCGCGGCCTTGAGGTAGTCCTTCAATATCCCCGCCATCCTGTCCGGCGGCGCGACCCGCGCCAAAATGGCGGCTTGGGAGAAGAGGTATAGATCGTTCTGCTGCAATTTGAGCATCTCGTCGACCTGGCTCTGGGTCATGTACTGAAGCTGCATGGCGGCCTCTCCGAATTTGAGCTGGATGTTGTTCAGCAAAACGTTGAGGACGGCGTTCACCTGTTCCGGTTTCAGATAGCCGCGGGACACCGCCAGGAGCCCGATCCGGCGGTCGATCTGGACCATCTGCTTGACGATCCGGATGATGTCGGACTGTTCGAAGACTTTGTTCTGCCGAAGATGGCCGATGAAGGCCTGCAACTGAGCCAGTGACATCCCGGGTCAGCTTCCGACGGGAATTATCTCGCCCAAGTTTCCGGCGCGGCCAGGATCTGTTTGAGGTCACGGAGGAAGCTCGCGCCGGCGGCGCCGTCGAGCGCGCGATGGTCGCAGGCCAGCGTCACGCCCATCCGCCGCCCGACGTAGAGGTGGCCCTCGTCGTCCACGCATGGCTCCTGCCGGATCGCCGCCACGGCCAGGATCGCAACCTGCGGGGGATTGATGATCGGCTGGAAATTGTCCAGGCCGAACATGCCGAGGTTGCTGACGGTGAAACTGCCGCCCATGTACTCGTCCGGCTTCAATTTCATCCGGCGCGCGCGCTCGGCCATCTCCGCCGCCGTCCCGTGAATGTCCGGCAGGGTGAGCCGCTCGCAATTTTTGATCACGGGCGTGAGGAGGCCGCCCTCGAACGCGACGGCAAAGGCCAGATCGACGGCCGCGTGGGTGTGGATCCCGATGCCGTCAAAGGTCGCGTTCAGGCCGGGATTGAGCATGAGCGCGCGGCACACCGCCATCAGGACGAAATCGTTGTACGAAAATCCTCCATCTGAATCCCCGACTTTGGCGTTCAGGGCCGCGCGCAGGCCCACGACACGGTCCATCCGGATCGTGTCCTGCAGATAAAAATGCGGAATGGTCTGCTTGGCCTGGCTCATCCGCTCCGCGATGACCTTCCGCATCCCGTCCAGCGGCTGGAGCGTTTCGGCCAGCCGGTTTTCGATGACCATCGCCGGCTGCCCGGCGCGACCGCGCGAAGGCAGCCGCGCGTCGACGCCGGCTTTCAATATCTCTTCGATGTCGCTTTTCACGATCCGCCCGCCCGGGCCCGATCCCCGCACGGCCTCGAGCGGGATGCCGCGCTCGGCGGCCATCTTCGCGGCCAGGGGCGAGACCCGCACGCCGCCGGCGCCCACCGCGGCGGGAGGAGGCGGCGGAACCGGCGCTTGGGGCCTGACAGCGGCGGGTTCTGGGACAACGCGGGCCGGCGCGAGCTTCTTCTCAGCCGCCGGAGTTTCCTTCAACAGCGCGTCAATGTTTTCGCCCTTGTCGCCGATGACGCACATCACGGCGCCGACCTGGACTTTCTCGTTTTCCTGGACCAGCCGCTTGAGGAGCGTCCCCGGGTCGAACGCCTCGAGGTCCATGTTGGCCTTGTCGGTCTCGACTTCGGCCAGGACGTCGCCGGGCTTGACCTCGTCGCCCTCATTCTTGTGCCACCGGATCAGCCGGCCCTCCTTCATCGTGTCGCTCAGTTTGGGCATGCTGATTTTGGTGGCCACGGGATCAGGCCACCGCCCGGTAGAGGGATTTTTTGGCGGCCATCACGATTTTTTCCGGCGAAGGCTGTGCGAGGGTTTCGATGGATTCGTTGTACGGCATGGGCGCCTCTTCGAGGGTCACGCGTTCGATGGGCGCGTCCATGTAATCGAAGGCGTGGCGCTGGACGAGGTCGACGATCGACGCGCCGATGCCGCAGAACGACCAGCTCTCCTCGACGGTCACCATCCGGTTGGTTTTCCTGAACGACCGCAGAATGAGGTCCTGGTCGATCGGCCGGAGACTGATGAGGTCGATGACCTCGGCCTTGATCCCCTCCTGCGCCAGAAGGTCGGCCGCGGCCAGCGCCTGATGGACGCGCTTGCTGTAGGCCACGATCGTCACGTCCTCCCCGTCCCGCGCGATGCGGCCCTTGTCCAGGGGCAGCAGAAAATCGGGGTCGTCCGGAACGTCGCCCTTCATGGCGTACAAAAGCTCACTTTCCATGAATATCACCGGATCGTTGTCCCGGATGGCAGACTTCAACAGGCCCTTGGCGTTCTCCGGCGTCGAACACGCGACGACCTTGAGGCCGGGGCAGTGGGCGAAGATGGACTCCAGGGCGTTGGAGTGCGTCGCCGCGAGCTGATGGACGACGCCGCTCGGCCCGCGCATCGTGATGGGCAGGGTGATCTGGCCGCCCGACATGTAGCGGATCTTGGCGGCGTTGTTGAGGATCTGGTCCATGGCGACGAGGGAGAATGAAAACGTCATGAATTCGACGACGGGCCGCATGCCCGCCATGGCGGCGCCGACCCCGAGCCCGCAGAACCCGCTTTCGCTGATCGGCGCGTCGACCACGCGCTGGGGGCCGTACTTGGCCAAAAGCCCCTTGGTCACCTTGTAGGCGCCGTCATATTCGGCGACTTCCTCGCCGATGATGAATACCTTCGGGTCCCGCGCCAGCTCCTCGTCCAGCGCCATGTTCAGGGCTTTCCGAAATTCGACTTCAGGCATAAATATCCTCGTAGAGCGCGTCGGGCGAAGGCGGCGGACTTTCCTCCGCGAATTTCACCGATTCCTCCACCGACGCCGACTCCTCCGCGTCGATCTCGTCGAGATCCCCGGACGCGGCGTGCTTCTGCTTCAAAATATGCTGCGCCACCTGCGCGATCGGATCGCGGGCCTTGTGCGCGTCCACTTCCTCGCGGGTGCGGTACGAGCCGGGATCCGACATCGAGTGCCCGCGGAACCGGTACGTGACGGCTTCGACAAACGACGGCTGAAACTCCTCGCGGGCGCGCCGGATGAGGCCGCCCGTCACGTCCATGACTTCGAACAGATTGTTTCCGTCCACCCGGCAGGTCGGCATTTTGTAGGAATTGGCGCGAAGATAAATGTTCTCCTCCGCCGCGCCCCGCGCCACGGCGGTGCCCATCGCGTAGCCGTTGTTCTCGCACACGAACACCACCGGAAGCTTGTAGAGGCTCGCCAGGTTCAGCGCCTCGTGGACCGCGCCCTGGTTCATCGCGCCGTCGCCGAAAAAACAGAGACAGACGCCCTTCTGGTCCTGGTGCTTGATCGCCCAGCCGATGCCGCAGGCCAGAGGCACATGCGCGCCGACAATGCCGTGGCCGCCCATGAACCGGACCGACGTGTCGAAGAAATGCATCGACCCGCCCTTGCCCCGCGAACAACCCGTGGCCTTGCCGTACAGCTCCGCCATGCAGGCCTTCACGGACAGCCCGCGCGCGAGGGCCTGGCCATGGTCGCGATAGGCGGTGATGACGTAATCCTGCGGCCCAAGAAGCGATATCATCCCGACCGCGACCGCCTCCTGGCCCGAATAGATGTGACAGAACCCGCCGATTTTCCGCTGAAGATACACCTGATAGCACCGCTCCTCAAATTTGCGGAGGCGCACCATCGTCCGGTAAATCTCCAACAGCTTCGGACCCGGAAGGTCCGAGGAACGCCCGGGATCGGCCGGCGGTCTGGCGGCCCGGGAAGCGGCCAGTTTGGCGGCGGATGTTTTCATGGGGTGGAATCGTATCTGGCGCGGGATTTTTTGTCGAGCCGTTCCTTGAAGTTCCTCGCGGCCCCTTCGGGGTCCGGGGCGGCGAGAATGGCGGAGAGGACGGCGGCACGGCTTGCGCCGGCGGCCAGGGCCGCGTCGAGGGTCTCAAGGGTGATGCCGCCGATGGGAAAAACGGGGATCGGCACGGTCAACTGCAAGGGCCGGATCAAGGCCGGGCCGACCACCGGCCGGAGTCCCTGTTTTTTCGTGCCGGTGGGGAAAATCGGCCCGAAGCCGACATAGGTGGCGCCCGCGTCCGCAGCGGCCTTCGCCTCATCCACCGAATGCGTCGATACGCCGATCCATGCGGTCGGCAGAAAGGCCCGCGCCTCCAGGATCGACTGGTCGGTCTGCCCGAGATGCAGGCCGGCGGCCTTGACGCGCCAGGCGACCTTCGAATGGTCGTTGATGATGAGCGGCACGCCGTGGCGGTCGAGCATTTCCTTCAAGCGGCCCGCCTCCTCGATCTGGTCCGGGATGGATTTGGTTTTGTTCCGGTATTGAACGATGTCCACGCCGCCGCGGACGGCCGCCTCGACGACATCGAGGAGCGGACGGGAGCCGAGAATTTTTTCGTCGGTCAGAAGGTAAAGCCGGGGGAAGTTCAGGAGAGACTAGAGTTCGATCGTGACGCCTTCGGTGGCGGCGCCGATCTTCATGGACGAGCCGCGCTCCTTCAGATACTGGCGGGAATCCTCGAGTATCTTGTCGAGCTGGTCGTCCGTCCGGTTCGGATCGTGATGGGTGTAACAGAAATGCTTGACGTTGGCCTTGATCCCCATCTCCATGCACTGGACGGTGCTGGTGTGCCCCCAGCCCTGCTTCATTTTGTATTCGTCCGGCGTGTACTGTCCGTCCCAGACGCAGAGGTCGGCGTCGCGGACGAAATCGACGATGCGGGTGTTCAGGTCTTCCGCGATGTTTTCGGCGTCGGGGTCGCCCTCGGAGCCGAAGACGTTGTAAAAGGGTTCGGTGTCGGTGCCGAAACAGAAAATCTTGCCGCGCGGTGATTCAAAGCGGTAGCCGAGACACAGCACGGGATGGTTCAGATACCGCGTGACGACTTTCAAGCCCGCCTCCTCAAAGGTGCCTTCCTTCAAATCCACGTACTGGATGTTCGCGGCCATGTCCTCCACCCGGACCGGAAAATACGCGTACTGCGTGTGGCCGACCATGACGTCCTTCAGGCTCTGCTCGTAGTGGACCGGGCCCTTGAAGGTGAAGGCGTTTCCGGGGATGTAGGCGGGGACAAAAAACGGGAAGCCGCAGATGTGGTCCCAGTGCGTGTGAGAGAGGAGGATGCTGCAGTCGAGTTTTTCCTTGCGGGCCAGGCACGCGTCCCCAAAAACGCGCAGGCCCGTGCCGCCGTCCAGGACGATCAATTTGTTCTCGTCGGTTCGAAGCTCAATACAAGTGGTGTTGCCGCCATACCGGACGGTCTTCGGCCCCGGCGAAGGGACCGACCCGCGAGTGCCCCAGAAGGTGATCTTCATTCTGCTACGAGAATATTATCCGCCGGCGGTCTTCAGGAAGGACATCGCCTTGTTCAGTTCCTCTTCCAAGTGGCCAAGTGTTTCTGTAATCGTGGCCTCGTCGATGCCGAGCTTGGCCATGATCTCGGGCGCGGCCGGGGCGGCGGAACCTCCGGGCATGCCATAGGCGTTCTGGTTGCAGATGATGTTGGACACGTACACGGAGAGGACAAGCTGGGCATGCTCGCCCGCGATCTGGGGATCGTGATGTTCCTCGATGACGGCGACGAGATTGTCGGAGATTTTCCAGTGCCGGCCGAGGGCGGCGCCGATTTCGGCGTGCGTGGCGCCCAGGATGTCGCGTTCGGCCTCCTCCAAGGTCGCCCCCGCCTGGATCCGGGGGGCGATCTGCTCGAGCTTGTCGGGGAAAATCTCGACGATGACGATTTCGCCGATGTCGTGGAGAAGTCCGGCGATGAAGTATTCCTCGCGGAAGCGGCGGTCCACGCCCATTTTTTCGGAGAACTTCTTGCACATCACGCCCACGGCCATGCAGTGCTTCCAGTATTTGTCCATGTCGAAGAGCTTGTGCTTGGTCTTGGAGAACTGGCCGATGACGGCGGTGGAGATGGCGAGGTTTTTGATGGTGTTGACGCCGAGGAGAATGATGGCGCGATTGAGGTTCGTGATCTGGTCCGGGAGGCTGAAATAGGCGGAATTGATCAGCTTGAGGACCTTGGCCGTCAGGACCGGATCGACCTTGATGACGTTGGACAGATCGTTCGGCGACGCCTTGAGATTGTTCGCCACCTCCATGACCTTCGCCACGGACGTGGGCAGGGAGGGAAGCTTGTCGACGTTCGCAATAATCTTGTCAATGGGCAACATGGTCGTCACCGCTTCTTTGTAGCAGAAATAATCTTTTCTTCAAGCGCATAGGCCTGAAATCTCAGGCGCTTGGCGTCCTCAAAGAGGCGCCGGGCCGGCAGGGTCCGGCCCACTTCCTCGATGACCCGGAGCGACTCCTTCAGGCGCTGGAGGTTGGCGGCCAGAAGCGCGTGGTAGGAGGGATACCGCTTTTCCTGCGCGTCGGCCAGGAAGGCGCCCGGATCGGACTCCACGTCTCGGGCCCCGACGAGCCGCCGGAGGCCGAACTTCGAACGAAGAAATGAGATGCGATGCCGGAGAACTTTGAGATCGACATGGCGAACGCCGGACACCGGAGACGGGCCCCGGGCAGCGGTTCCATTCCGCGGACCGCCGAGCCGCAGGACGTCCTCGACGACGCGGCAGCCTTCGAGGGCGCGGTTGAAATTCGCGTCGAGAATCCGCAGGATCGGGCGGGCGGGATCGGATGCTCGCGGCGACGGCAAACGGCGGCGCTTCATATTGAGGATTTCTCCTTTTGCGGCTTCGGCGTCGACACGCCCTGAACGTTGACGTTGACCTCGCGAACCATCAGCCCCGTCATCTCCTCAACGCGGCGCTTCACGCCCTGCTGCACTTTCCACGCCACGTCCTGAATTCGAACGCCAAACTCCACTTCAATCGACAAGGAAAGCGCCACGGAGTCCTCGCCCATCTGCACCGTGATGCCCCGCGTCGCGGCCTTCTTGCCGATCAACTCCGCAAGGCCCTCCCGGAGCGTGCCGTAGAGTCCATGGACGCCGGGCACCTGCATGGCCGCAATGCCGGCTGCCGTCGCCACCACCTCGTCCGAGATTTTGATCACTCCAAGTTCCTGCACGTTTTCGATCATTCGGCTCCGCTTTCAGATTGCGCATGAGGCTACCCCATCCGGGAGGTCGTGTCAACAAGGATTTTCGTGGGAAGGTAATGGCTCGGTCGAGGCCAAGGTTTTTGATTGAAGACTCAATATTCATCTATTCTCAATTTTCAAGTTTGAAAACTTGAGCATTGGTAATATTGAGCCTTCTCGAACCGGCTTTGACCGACCCCATACGAAGTTAAACTGCACAGGCCGATATGTATACTTTTTTATTTTGATAAAATAAAAAACTTGACTTTTGTGGATTATGTGTGGATAATGTGGGCAGAAAATGTGTCAACCTTCTCGCAGGAAAGGAGGTGAGCACGATGTCCGGGACGATTCTTCTGGGGCTTGTGTGTTTGGTTGTTCCGGTGCTTTACAAGTATGCCGGTCTGGGAACCCACAAGTACATCAAGATCGTGGGCATGTCAGGGCTGTTTTTTCTGCTGTCCGCGGTATTCGCCGACGGCATCTGGGTCCATGAGACCCTGATGAAAATAGGCGTGCTGTGCAAGATGGGAACGTACTTTCTGGGATTCCTGGGGCTTCTGATCGGCACGATCATGGGAGCGCTGGACGTGATGTTTGAAACGGGCGAGATCACAACCCACTAAGGATAGCAAACGCCCGGTGCGAGTGGAATGAGTTGCAGTTCCATACCGAGGCGGCGTGAAAACGGCGCCGCTCCAGGAACGGTTATCCGACGGATGTTCGCTCGGGGCCGGTCCTCAACCTGAGGAAAGGGTTCGCTGTGAGAAACGGCGAGCCCTTTTTTTGCGTCTTGAAAGACTTACTTTATTCCAAATGATCCCAGTTTCGGAAATGGAGCCGGCACCAGGTGTCGTAGACATCGAGCCAGTTGGCGAAGGACTCGCGGGAGTCGAGGTGCTGGAAGAATTTGTCCATGATCATGGTGTAGCCGGCGACGTAGTGGCGGCAGGAATGGCAGTCGATGTTGGCCACGCAACACTCGGCGTCGCTGTACGAAAAGTCCGTGTGATACTGCCGGTGATAGGGCTTGTTCAGGATCACGCAGTTGGTCGCCCAGCCGGTTTTGGCGTTCACCTCATAGCGGCCCTTCGGGTCGTTGATCCAACTGTTGTAATAGTGCGAGTAAACGACGGTTTCCCGATGATCGTCGAGGACGCGGTCGAGGATGTCGCGGACGCGCGCCAGGTCATCCGGTGTGAGCCGGAGGTTGTTGTCGGCGGTGCTGAACCGGAAGGTGCTGCGTTCGTCATGCTGGGAAGCGCCTCCATCCCGGAGTTTCGCGTTGTACTGGCGGGAGGGGCTGTAATGGTTGAATGAAATGCGGTTGCCGTTGTCGCGGCACATTCGGACGAGGTCCTGAATGAAATCGATGTTCTGGTGGTTGATGGTGTACATGAAAATGGCGCGGGAATCCCCGGCGTAGTTCTGGATGCCGCGCTTGAACACCGGCGCGCCCCGGAACACCTTGTCGGTCTCCTCGTTGCCCCAGAGGGACACGTGGAGCATGAACGTGATTTCAGGATCGATCTTGATGGTGCCGTTGGTGTAGATCAGGCCGTTTTTCCAGAACCGGTTCGCCAGCCGCAGCCGGTCCTGGACCACGGCGGGCTCGGCGCCGGCAAAGTGCGGAAACGTGACGCCGCGCTCGGATTCCTTGCGGAAAAACTCCTCGTACTCTTCGATGGTGTGATTGTCCTGGTAGCCGGCGGAAAGATCGCCCTCAAAGAAAAAACAGCCCTCGCAGCGGAGGTTGCAGCGCTTGGTGATGTCGTACCCGGATATCACAATCTTGGGCGCGTGCTTGCGGATCTTGTAATAGGCCCGCGCCAGCTCCGGGTTCTCTTCCAGATACCGGTCCAGCCGGGTCTTCCGGCGAACCGGCGCAGCCTGCGCTGCGCGCTCCTCGAGTCGGACGTTCATCCGCAACTCCCTCCTTGCCTGAAAGCCCCCGTGACAGAAAACCGTCACAAAGACATTCGGATTTTATATCCTTTTCGGCGCGTAAAGTCAAGAAATTGAAAAAATAAAATTCACCCCGGCGTGCGGGCGTGCGGGGTTGAGAGGATTTCGAGGACGGCGAGCGGCGCGGAGGCAGCGAGGTCGACCGGCTGCGGGGGGCGGTTTTTGGCGGCGACTGTGACGAGCGGGTGGAGGAGGTCCTTGGGGCGGCTTTCCGAGACGACGCCCACTCGGCCATCCGAGAGTTTGACCGTGCAGCCGACCGGGAAGATGCCGATGATCTGGACGAGGCGGCCTACGACCTTCTGGTCGAACTTGTCCCGCTGCGCGAGCATTTCTTTGGCGGCCTTGTCCGGCGAGAACGGCGGGCGCCAAGGGCGGGGCATGAGGAGGGCCGCGTAGACGTCGGCGGCCGCCACGATCCGGCTCGGAAGATCGAGGTCGGCGGCGACCTTGCGGTCCGGATATCCGCTGCCGTCCAGCCGTTCGTGATGGTCCATGACCAGCTTCACCAACGTTTCGGATGCGCCCTCCGTCCGGCGTAGAGCGCTGCACCCGAAGGCCGGATGCTTGTCGATTTCGGAGCGGAACATGCGGGTGAGAGGTTTGGGCGAGACCCACATGTGTTCCGGGACCTGGAGCATGCCGACGTCATGGAAGATCGCGCCGACGAAAATGTCCATGACCGCCGCGGCGGGCAGCCCGAGACCTTGCGCGGCCGCGACGCCCAGCACGCAGACGTTGTGGGTGTGATGGAAGAGGAAGTTTCCGTTGGGATCGCCGGCCACGAGGGCCGCGTAGGGCGATTCGGTTTTCAGGCGGCCCATGCACGCCTCCGCGAGGGACTTGATGTTGTCGATGTCCAGCTTCTTTTCCCGGATGCATTCCAGCATCACGTGGCGGGCCATGCTGATCCAGCCCTCCGTCGTGGCCATCGCGGCGTCGGTCTTCATTCCGCCGAACGTTTCGTCCACGCGGGCTTCGGGCGGAAGCTTGAGCCCCGGATCGTCCTGAATGACCAGATGCAGGATGTTCGCGTCGAGGATCGTGCGGATGAGGGCGGCGGTCAGGGACGTCCCGGAAGGCGCGAGGACCTGGCCCTTGTCGGACAGGACCGTCCGGCCGATGCGCATGCCGGGTTTCATGTAGGCCGTGTCGATCGTGCAGGTGCTCATGCGGACGCGGAGGAAACACCGGGCGCCGATTGCAGGAACACGCGTCGCCCGAACCGGACGCGCGCCATCCGGCCGCCGGCCAACAGTTCGCGGACGGCCCGGTCGAAATTCGATTTGGGCAGGAGGAGGCTCCTGCGAAGCTCGGCGGGCGATTGAGGGCGGAGCGAGACGCTTCGGAGGATCCGGCCGGCGATTTTGGATTTTGGATTTTGGATTTTGGAGCTCACCCCTGACATCTCGCGCGGCCGCACGATGACGTCGACCGCGTGGCCGCTCTGCCGCGCCACGCGCCGGGCCAGCATCGCCAGACGCGCGGCGGGCACCGGCCGGGCCTGGCTTTTGGCCGGCGGGCGGTCCACGGTGCCGATCTGAACGCGGTCGAGCCGCAAGGTCCGGAGGAATCGCGCGAGCGCGTCGACGTCCTCGATCGAGTCATTGATCCGCCGGACGAGGAGAACTTCCATCCATATTTTTCCCGGATGCTCCGCGCAAAATTGCCGGGCGCCGTCCAGATACCGGTCGAGCGTCAATCCGGGATGCGGCCGGTTCACCTTGCGCCAGGCCCGATCGGTCACCGCATCGAGCGACGGGACCACCAAGTCCGCGAGCCGGAGGTTCTCGCGAACGCGCGGCATCCACAGGAGCGATCCGTTTGTGATGACCGTGAGCGGATAAGGACCGAGTTTTTTGAAGGTTCGCAGGATGTCGCCGAGGTTCGAGATCAAGGTCGGCTCGCCGGTGCCGGAAAATGTCACCGAGTCGAGATCGGCAGGGCCGTGGGCGCGGCAGAATCGGGCGTATTCCGCGTAGAGCGCGGCGGTCGGCTTGAATTCGATCAGCCGGAGCGCGTCTACGTGATGGACGCGGACTTCGCAGTAAGGACACAGGAACGTGCATTCGCCGCGCAACAGGTCCACGCCGAGGGAGCGGCCGAGGCGGCGGGAGAGGACGGGGCCCACCAGAAAAACCGGAGATTTTGGATTTTGGATTTTGGATTTTGGATTGGAATTCATGGGAACAGTTTCCGGCACTCGGCGAGAAGTCTGCGGTCGGTGAGGTCCAGGTGGATGGGGGTGAGCGACACGCAGCCCCGCTCGATGGCCTCGATGTCCGTGCCGCGCTTTTTCAGGCTTTTGGGCTCGCCGACGATCCAGTAGATCCAGCCTTTGCGGCTGCGGCCGAGGGCCTGCGGCGCGCGGCGCCGGGCGATGGGATCGCTGTAGGTGCTGCGGCCAAGCGGAACGACGCGGACGCCGCGAATGCGAGCGGCGGGGCGGGGCGGGAAATTGACATTGATGAAACTCCAGCGCGGAATCCTGAGGCGCCCGATCGAGGGGAGGACCGATTGGACGAAAAAGTCGGCATGGTCGTCGAAGTAAAATTCGCCGTCCCGGCCCGTCAGCGCCGAAATCGCGACGCTCGGGATGCCCTCCATGCAGCCTTCGGCGGCGGCCGCGCAGGTGCCGGAATAGGTGACGTCGTCGGCCAGGTTCTGGCCGTGATTGATGCCGGAGAGCAAAAGCGAGGGCCGGCGGTTTTTCAGGATCTCGAAAATCGCCATCATCACGCAATCGGTCGGCGTGCCGTCCACCGCGTATTGGTCCTCGCCGAGGCGCCGGACCGTGAGCGGCCGGTGAAGGGAGAGGCTCCGGGAGGCGCCGCTGGCGCCGCGGTCGGGCGCCACCACGACCGGCCGGTATCCGGCGGCGCGCAGGGCGCGAGCGAGGGCCTGGAGGCCGGCGGCGAAGATGCCGTCGTCGTTCGTGAGGACCACCGTCTGCGCGTTCACCAGGTACCACTCTCCGACGCCGGTGCGCATTTGGAACATCCACGGATGAGTATCTTTTGCGGCGGCTTGGTGTCGACAATCAAACCTTTGAGGGTCTCGTTCTCCGCCAGCTCGCTCTTGCAGAGAGGACAATACCGCCGGGGTTTCGCCGCGCCCGGCACGCCGGGATGCATCATCCAGATGAGGGCGGCGATGCAGGCGATGAATCCCGCCGCGAGGGCGGTAAGGACATAGACATTTTCCAGCATGAGGAGAGAATACGACCGATTGGGGGAAGTTACAAGTTGAAGGCTGTCAGCCCACGCGCTTCTGGATCAGCGCCTCCGCCTGTTCGATCAAGAGGTCCGCCTTCGCTTTTCGGCGGGCGCTGTGGATGACGTGGCCCGCGATGTAGCCGATGAGGCCGAACGGAAGGAGTCCGAGGAAAACGATGCCCCAGAAAAAGCCTTTGGCCTGTTGAGGCTCAAGGTCGCCGTAGCAGACCGGGCAGGCCGAGGCGCCTGCCGTCAGGAGGAAGACCCCAAGACCGAAAACGGAAACCCATTTCAAGATCAGTTGCATGGTTCGATTATCTCGCACCCGAGCCATCCCCGCAAGCAGGCGGCCGCACGCTTAGTGGCGGACTCCCCCCAGGATGCCCGCGATGTCGGGGGAGATGAGGAAGATCAGGATGCAGATGGCGACGAGGGCGAGGGCCACGACGCCGTAGATCCATTTGCCCTCGAATTTGAGATGCATGAAGAACATCGCGATGAGGCAGACCTTGATGATGGCGATGCCGGCCGCGATCGCGATGGCCGCCGGGCGCGGCACGTGCAGGGAGTTGGCCCAGACGGTGAGGACCGTGAGGACCGCGAGGGCGGCGAAGATGGCGATATAGACCCGGACCATTCTTTTGGGGTCGCCATGCGCGTTGGCCACGGCTGTGGACTGCGGGTCCTGGCTCATAGCAGGTACAGGAGCGGGAAAAGGACGACCCAGACGAGGTCGACGAAGTGCCAGTAGATGCCCGCGTATTCGACGCGCTCGCAGCGGCGCGGGGACCAGTGGCCCTTGAGGCCGCGGACCAGGATATAGAGATTGAAGAGAACGCCGCCGAGGACGTGGATGCCGTGGAGGCCGGTCATGGTGAAGTAGAAGGACCCGTAGAGGCCGCTGGAGATCGTGATGCCCTCGTGCCACTTGTGCGGATACTCCCAGCATTTGACGGTCAGGAAAATCAGGCCGCAGGCGATCGTCGCCGCCAAGTACCAGATCATGCCTTTCGGGTTGTCCTGCTGGATCGACGCGAGCGCGAGGACCATCGTGACGCTGCTGACGATGAGGACGAGCGTGTTCACGAACGCGACCGGGACGCTGAGCATTTCGTGGGACGGCACGATGAAGAGCGGGCTGCCAAGCCGGAGCACGATGTAGGAACTGATGAGACTGCCGAACAACATGACTTCCGACGCCAGAAAGACCCACATGCCGAGCTTGCCGTGCGGAACGCCGGTCGAGGTCGGCTCGTCGGAACTTTCCAGAATCCAAGGGGTCGAATAGGACGACACGGCGGCTACTCCTGCTGCGCCGGCTGCTGCTGCATCCGGCCCGTGAGCTGGTCTTCGGGGACATGTTGCGGAGACCAGTCGGTCTTGTGGCCCGGGACGCTGTACTCGTACGGTCCCCGGTGGACGGTCAGGTCGCCGGCGAAATTGCCGTGGGGCGGCGGGGAAGGACAGGCCGCCATGTCGAGCGTGGTGGCGTTCCATGGATTGTCCGTGGATTTCTCGCCTTTAAAAAGGCTGATGAAAAAATTGAGGATAAACGGAATCTGTGCGACCGCCAGGAGGATGGCCGACCAGGTCATGACCTTGTTCAGTCCGAGCGAGGGGAGGTTGTGCACCTGGGCGGTGGGGTCATACTGCCGGCGAAGCACGCCGGCCATTCCCTGGATCAGCATCGGGAAGAAAATGCCGTTCATGGCGATGACGGACACCCAGAAATGCACTTTGCCCCAGAACACGTTCATCCGCCGGCCGAACATTTTCGGGAACCAGTAATAGATTCCGGCAAAGAGGGCGATGAGACTGCCGGTCACAACCACATAGTGGAAGTGCCCGATCACGTACAGGGTATCGTGCAGGTAGATGTCGGTGGGCGTGAATCCGAGCGGAAGGCCGGTGAGGCCGCCGATGCCGAAGAGGGGCAGAAAGGCGATGGCGAAAAGCATGGGCGTGGTGAAGTGAATGGACCCGCCCCGGAGGCTCAGGAGGAAACACGTCAGAACCATCACCGACGGGATCGAGATGAGCATGGTCGTCACGGTGAAAAACTTGGTGACGTCCGTGCGCATGCCGGACAGGAACATGTGATGGGCCCAGACGATGAAGGACAGGACGCCGATCGAGCAGAGCGAAATGACGAGTTCCTTGAAACCAAAGAGGGGTTTGCGGGTGCCGTTGGCCAGCACTTCAGCCACGATGCCGAATTCGGGCAGGAGCAGCACATAGACTTCGGGGTGCGCCAAAAACCAGAACAGGTGCTGCCACAGCAGCGGATTTCCGCCGCCCGGCTGTTCGACCGGAACGCCGCCGAAGATCAGGTTGGCGGGGATGAAGAAGTTGGCCTTGGCGACGCGGTCCATCAGTTGCAGGATCGCGCCCCCCTGGAGAACCGGGAAGGCCAGCACGAGCAGGATGGCGGTGACGAACTGGCACCAGACAAAAAACGGCAGGCGCATCCACGTCATGCCCTTGGCCCGCATGTTCATCGTGGTCGTGATGAAGTTGATGGCGCCAAAGAGCGAGGAAGTGATGATGAAGGTCATCGCGATGAGCCACATGGTCTGGCCGGGCGGCGCGAGATCCGCGAGCGGCGAGTAGGAGGTCCAGCCGGACTGGGCGGCGCCGCCGGGCATCGCGAAACTCGAAAGCATGAGGATGCCGCCCACGAGAAAGATCCAATAAGAGAGCATGTTGAGGAACGGAAAGGCCATGTCCTTGGCGCCGATCTGGAGCGGGAGGACGAAGTTGCCGAAGGCCGAAACGCCGAGGGGGACGACGCCGAGGAAGACCATGATGGTGCCGTGCATGGCGCCGAGTTGATTGTAAAATTCCGGCAGCATGACGCCGCCGGGCGCCATGGTGTCCGGCAGAAACCGGCCGATGATCGGGAGGACATGGCCGGGATACGCGAGCTGCCAGCGCATGAGAAGCATCATGGTAAACCCGGACAAGAGAAACAGGAGGGACGTGATCATGTACTGAATGCCGATGACCTTGTGGTCGGTGGAGAAGATATATTTCCGGACAAACGACAATTCCGGGTGGGTTTCGTGCGCCCCGGCCTTTGGGTGGACCGCTACTCCTTCCATATTATATAGCGCCCTCCTACAACTCGGCCTTTTCGGCCTGCTTTTTGGCCAACCACGCGTCGAATTCCTCCTGCGTGTGAACGATGACGTCGCCGCGCATGCGGTAATGGCCGAGTCCGCAAAGCTGGGCGCAGGCGATTTCAAAGGTTCCCGTCATGATCGGCTCGAACCAGATGCGGACCCGCATGCCCGGCGTGGCGTCCTGCTTTGTGCGGAAGGCCGGGACGTTGAAACTGTGGATGACGTCCATGGAAGACAGATAGACGAGCGTGGGTTTTCCAAGCGGCACATGGAACTGGTTGACCGAGACGAGGTCGTCCTTGGCGGCGGGGTCCGCGTCGTCCAGCCCGATGGGGTTGCCGGAACTGATGAGTTTGATGTCGCGCCGGCCGAACAGTCCATCCGGGCCGGGGTAATGGATGTTCCAGGCGAACTGCTGGGCGATCACCGCCGCCACGTTGGCCTTCTTCTCCTCAGGAAACGTCTCCATCACGTGCGCCCAGACCGGAAGGCCGATCACGAAAATCATGAACAGCTCAAACGCCAGCACAATGCCGTCCGGAATCATGGACTTGACAATGCCGGTATGACTGTACACCGCCGGCACGCCGGGCCGGGCACGGTAGCGTATGAGACAATAGATCATGAACGCTCCCCAGCAGACGAAGATCAGGCCCATCGCGACATGAAAAACGTCAAGCTGCCGATCCAAGTCCGCCGCGTAGGTGGACGCCCGGGCCGGAAGCCACCAACCATACAGTTGATCGGGTGTCATAATGGCTCAAGATTATAGACAATGGATGGCATCAAGTCAAACATAATTTGGCAAAAAAACAGGCGAATTCTCGAAGTGTATGAGCAGACTCATCTGTAACAGAACGGAACAAAATTTGTGTCTAAGCGGCGATCAGAGCTTTGACCTTCGGGGCAAACGTCCAGTAGAGCGCGCGGGCGTCGTCCGGCGACAGGACGAGGGTGGCGGCGGGGGAGCGGGGGGCGAGGACGCGTTGAAAGAAGAAGAGAAGGCGGATGGCGGGCGAGGAAAGGCGCCGAATCCAGTCCACCGACTGTTCGTTCCTCGAGAGGACGAGGATCGAGGCGCCCGTTTCGAAGCGGAGCGAGTAGACGGACGGCATATCCGCGAGTTCAAGGCTGTCCTCGACCCGCTCGACCATGACTGACTCGGTGTCCTCGATTTCCGCCGCATTGATCGGCACGATGACGGTACGTTGCGGCGGCCGGGCCAGGCCTTTTTTCGCGAGCGCGGCGGCGGTGACGGCCGCGTTCCAGGGCCGATGGATTTTGAGGTCGAGGATGGGCAGTTCGCGCAGGGGTTCGCCGCGAAATTTGACCTGGACGCGACGCCGGCGGAGATCAAAGACGAGATAGGTTTCATTTTTTTTGGCGAGCGGAATTTCCAGCGCGTGGAGGCGGTTTTCAACGGCGAGCGGGTGCCGGTCCGCCGGCGCCGGCGGGTTGCCGCAGCCGGACAAGAAGAGCGGGAGGGAGACTGAGAATGAAACAATGAGACAATGAAACAACGAACAACGAACAACCGGAACGGGATTCACCGGGGGCAACTCAGAAAATATAAACAGGGGTGCCGACGGCGCAGGCTTTGAAGACTTTTTCGAGGTCCGCGTCGCCGAGGCGGATGCATCCGTGGGTCACCGGGCGGCCGAGGAGCCTGCGGTAGAGCGTGCCGTGGATCATGTAGCCGTCGCCGATGTGCATCGCGTAATTGCCGAGCATCCCTTCTTCGACCCGCTCGCTCACGGAGGTCGGGATTCGTTCTCCCTCCTCGATGAACGCCCAGTCGGGTTTGGTCCACACAGGCTCGTGGACTTTTCTCTGGATCTTCCGCTCGCCGCGCGGCGTGTCGAAGGTCCAAGTGCGGTTTTTAAAAGAGTCGTTGAGGATTTTGCCGTTTCCGGTGGAACAGACCGCCTCGAGGAGGGTTTTGCGCCCGTGTTTGAGGAAGAGCCTGTTGCGGGCCGTGTCGATGACGACGTAGACGCCCTTGGGCCGGATTGTATCGAGGGATGCGGTCCATTTGTCGTTTTCGGCTTTCAGTTTCCGCAGCGTGGCCGGGTCGACGGCGGCCACGGCCGGATCCGCGACCGGCGCGTCCCAGCTTTCGGTGGCCGATGAAAGGAGGAGGACGGCGGCCAGAAACGCCGGGATCACCATGATCCAACGGAATCGGCGATTGCCGAAGATCAGGCAAAGGAAGCTGTCCAGCATCGGGACTTCCTTCAGGATTTGTTCGGCCGGCTGAAGAGCCGGTCAAAGTCGGAGAAGTTGCCGACGATGGTGACGGGCGTGCCGATGGCGGTGCGCGAGAAAATGTGGTCCATGTCGGCATTCGGGAGCGCCACGCAGCCTTCGGTCCAGTTGCGGTCGCGGCCGCCGTCCCCGTGGATTTCGATGTGCCCGCCCAGCCGGGACCGGATGGAGACGCGTCCGAGGGTGCGGTCTCTGCGAAACGCGCGGATGTCCTCATCGTTGGGGTAATTGATGAGAAGCGCTTTGTGATACTTGGACTGGCCGGCGCCCTTCTTTTTAATGATCCTGTATTTTCCCTCCGGCGTCGCGTAGTCTCCGCGGTAACTTTTGTCGAAGACGCCGTTCTTTCCGAGGTCCGCGTCATACGCGCGGACCATGTGGCCCGACTCGAGCAGAAGACACAGGTTGCGGGACTTGACGACCACCACGGCGCGCTCCCCGTTTCGGGAGGACCAATCAAGCGTTTCGTAGACCCAGCGGTCCCACTGCTTGATGAGCCCGGCGTCGTCGTACCGGCCGACCCGATTCTGAAGTTCGGCGTGCGCGGTACGGGCGAAGGTCAGGGCGGTCCGGACCCGGTCGTTGGATTCATGCCATCGGTCCTCACGGCCGAACATGTCGGCCTCCCGGAGGAGCACCTCGACGCGCACGAGGCTGGCGCGGCCGGAGTCGCTCAACCCGACCCGGTGGGTCCGCGCGCGAACGGCGCCGAGGAGGGTGCGGGCTTCGCCCGCAAGCTGAGACGCCTCCTGTTTGACGGCCGACCGATTTTCCCGGGCCGCCTTCTCCGCCCGGCCGGAGGCCTCGACCGCCTCGCGGCTGAGCCGCTCGAAGGTGAGATACTGGCGGGAGTAGTAAAACTTGGCCTGCTGCGCCGCGAGTTCCTCTTTGACGCGGCTCATGGCGCGGACGTAGTCATCGTACTCGTCCGGCGCGTAGACCTCCGCCTGGGCCTCTTTGAGGATCCGGTCCTGGGTCATCGCGGAGTGAAAAAGGCCGATCTGCGGCGGGTCCGGGGCCAGACCGAAGACGGCGACAACAAAGGCGCCCGCGCCCACCACCGTGCCCCACCAGGTTTTGAGGTGCTGGAGTATGCGTTTCATGTGTTAATTATTATATCGGACAGAAGCTATTTCAAGCTTGAACTATTCGGCCCCCTCTCCCCCGGAGGGGGAGAGGGTTGGGGTGAGGGGGCGGGGGCGGTCATGAAGCGCCACCCTCACCCTAACCCTCTCCCGCCATGGGCGGGAGAGGGGATACCTGAACAGTTAAGAAAAGACTCCTATTTCCTTCGACCCTTCATCTTGGCCTTGGCCTCGTCTACCTCGGTCTTGATGGACATGGCTTTTTCCTTCACCGACGTTGCCTTGTTCCTGGCGTCCATGTACTGCTCGGCCGCCATGGCGTTGTCCAGTTCCGGGAGCATGCCCTGGAGGGAGGCGAGGTCGGCGTTCATCGCGTCGATCTCAGCCTTTGTATCCTTCCCGCGCGGCGCCGACTTGAGAGCCTTGGCGGCGTCGTCGACCGCGGTTTTGGCTTCCGCGATCAGGGTGGTGGCCTCGTTCTTGACGGCCTCCTTGTTCACGATCGCCGCTTCCTTCGCCTTGTTGGACTGATCGATGGCGGCGGCAAACAGGGATTTGGCCTCTCCATAATTTCGAAACAGCGCGAATTTGGCTTTCTGCGCTTCAACCTCCGCCTGGGCCTTGGACAGGGCGTCCTGGGCCAGCGCGTGATCGGTCTGGGCGTAAACTTCCGCCTGGGCGGCCATCGCGGCCTGCATGGCCTCGTCGGCCTGCGCCATGTCCTGCTCGGGGGGTTTTGCGCATCCCGCAAAAAGCAGTGACGGGATAAGCACGAGAATCCACAGATGCTTCTTCATCATCCCACATTCTCCTGTCAACCTGATGGTGCTGACGCGGCCTGGTTCGCTCACATGCAAACGGGGCCGTGTTTCATATCCAACCCTCTATTCGCGCAGGTGCCTCACGAGCCGTTTTCAGGCGATGTATCCCCGCGAATCTACTCAACGGCGTGGCGTTCTATATTATGGAAAAGGGCTTGTCAATAGGCAGGGGTCGCAGTCAGCGGCTATTGATCTCCATTTGCCTGATTCCAAGGATTGACCGTCTTCGCGCCGCACCGGTGGAGGTGGGCGGTGTTGCGAGTTACAATAACCAGGTTGTGCGCGCATGCGGTTGCGGCGATCAGGGCGTCCACCGCCGGCGCCGGCTCCCCGGCGCGCTCCGCCTCCCCGAGAATCCTTCCCCACGTTATCGCGATGTCCTCGGTGATCTCCAGGATCCGGCCTTCAAAGCGTCCGCGAAGATCCTGACGCAGCCAGGCGGTCAGTTTCGTTTTTCGAGCCGATTCGTCCAGCCGGCTGATCCCTTTTTGGATTTCCCCGATCGTCACAACGCTTAGAAAGCACGACATCTCGTCAACGTCGTTCATCCATTTCGTGATGCGGGGTTCCGGTCTTTTGCGGACCAACTCGGAAATCAGAGGCGTGTCCAACAGATAATTCACAATTTTACGGCCCTCCCGGCGTCCCGCGAACGCCCGAAATCCAAATCCTCGCCCACCAGAGGCGATCTCCGAAAAAACTCCGCAAGACCGGTCCGGCCGGTCTTTAGTTTCTTGAAGTCCGATGCCGACAGGACCACCGCCGCGTTCCTGCCGCGCCGGGTGATCGTCTGCGGCCCCTCGGCCATCGCCCGGTCAACCACCTCGCTCAATTTGTTCTTCGCCTCCTGAATCTGCCACGCGCGCATCGACGCCACCTCCTCCTCGGTCATTTCTCCATCTAGACTGTCTAGCCATATTATACGCCGCCCGGGCGACACATGCAAGAACGAGCCAGGGACCGCAGTCAGCGGCTCAGGACATGCTCCTTTTTTTCCAGCACGCGCCCCTCGGCGTCGAGCCGGTAGAGGATGGGGGCGCCCGTGGCGATGTTGAGGTCGAGGACCTGTTGTTCGGTGAGGCGGTCGAGGTGCATGACGATGGATCGGAGGCTGTTGCCGTGCGCGGCGACGAGGATGTTTTCGCCGGCGCGGAGGCGGGGCACGATCTGACTTTTAAAATATGGGAGGGTCCTTGCGGCCGTGTCTTTCAGACTTTCGCTGATGCCGTCCGGGTTGAGGGGCGTGCGGTCCCTGGGCGGCGCGACGTCGTAACTGCGGCGCCAGATGTGGACCTGCTGGTCGCCGTACTGTTTGGCGACCTCGGCCTTGTTCAAGCCCTGGAGCGCCCCGTAATGGCGCTCGTTGAGCGCGGCGTCCTTCACGACGGGGACGCCCGTCTGTCCGATCGTTTCCAGCACAATGCGCAGCGTATCCTGCGCGCGGACGAGCGCCGAGGTGAAGGCACGGTCGAATCGCAAGTCGCGGATGAGTTCAGCGCCCATCCGGGCCTCCTCACGGCCCTGCTCGGACAGGGGCACGTCGACCCATCCGGTGAAGCGATTCTCGAGATTCCACTGGGACTGGCCGTGGCGGATCAATACCAAGAGAGACATGCGATCTATTTAGGATCAAGTTTGGAGAAATTCAAGGGCGGCCCCCCTCCCCCCGACCCTCTCCCGCCAATGGCGGGAGAGGGGGGTACCGAGTATCCGCCTATTTTGTCTTGTCCGCGAGAGGTCCGAGCGGAAACGAGAGACGATACCGGTTGCGGGACCACTCGCGGTCCGATTCCGAGGCGAGCCAGTCCGGGTGGGTCAGCGCGAGGGCGAGGCCGCGTTCGAGGATGGCGTCGGGCAGGCCCGGCGTTTCGCGGAGGGCCCGGAGGGCGGCCCGGACCGGATCGCGGGCGGGCCAGGACCAGGCGATGTCGACCCGCGCGGCGGCGCCGTACAAGGTGGCCGGATGATATTCGGCGGCGAGCATGTACGGCACGGTGGCGTCCGACGCGCCGCTGGCGCGCCTCCAACGGCCCACGCGATAGAGCGCGTCGGCCGCGCGGGGGTCCTCGGCGAACAGGACCGCGAAGAGTTTCAAGTACCGTTCGGCCTCCGCGGATTCGCCGTCCGCGTCGAGCGCCTGGCCCATCCGCAGGAGGGACTGCCGGCCGATCTCGTCCGGCGGTCCGGCCACGAGGAGGCGCCAGATCCGGGAGGCGGACCGGTGCATTTCGAGCGACATGAGGGATTCCGCGAGGAGAAAATGTTCATGCCGAGCCGTGCGAGTCAGCGTGTCGGTCCAGGCGGGCGGAAGTGCATTCAAGAGCCCGAGTTTTTTAAGTTCGGCGAGGTGCGAGGCGATTTCGGCCATCGAGAAACTGGGCTGCGCGCGATGAATCGCCTGAACATGCGCCGTCGCCGGCTCGATCCATCCAAGCGTCCGGGCGGCGCGGTATCCCATGACGTGCATCCATGCGCCGTTTTTATTTTCAGGAACGCGCCCGGAGAGCTGACGCAGCGTCCGAAGAACGCCCTGGAAATCCTTTTCGAGGAAGTACGTTCTCACGATCCCGAGATTGGCAAGTTCCCGCTCGCGCAGACCGCCGTTGCGGATCACCGCCGCGTACTGGGCTCGCGCCTTGGCCCACTCCGCGCGCTCGACGCAGCGGTCCGCCTTTTCGAGCGAAGCGGCGGCGGCGGGAAGGGGGCAGAGCAAGAACAAAATAGATACATAGAGAGCGACAAAACAATGACCCCCCACCCAGCCTCCCCCACAAGGGGGGAGGTGAAAGACACTTCTGCTCATCGCTTCACCCGTACCGTGTCGGACCAGTCGCTTTCTTCGAGCGAGAACGCCGAAAGAGCGCGGACGCGATAGTGGAGTTCCGAAAACGTGTCCGGTAGATCCGTCACATAGGGCGATGAGGCGAGGGACGCCACGCGGACCGGACCGGCAGCATCGATCCGATAGACATTGTATCCGCCGATCTCGAAGCCCCCGGCCCGCGGCCACGTCAACCACAGGCGGCGGCCGTCGACTCGATACGCCACGGAGTTGGGCGGGCGAAGTTCTGCCGGCGCGGCGGTGAAACGAACGGGATCGGACATGGGGCTTTCCTGACCGAGATCGCCGACGATGGAGGCGCGGTAGTAATAGGAAAGGCCAGGATCGATTTTCTCCCCGTCGATGAAGGACGGCTCTTCTGTTTCCCCGACAACGACGAACGGTCCGTCCGTCGAATAGCTCCGATAGATGCGGTAGCGCGATCCACGCGGCAGGATGTCTTCAAATTCGAGCGACACGCCGCCGGCGATGCCCGAAAGCCTGAGGGACGGCGGGTCGCCCGGCGGGGATGTGTCCGGTCCGGCGCCGGCTGTTCGAGGGCCGTCTGCCGAACCTTCTCCTCCGGCGCGGGCCAAGGCGGCCTGCCGGAACACGAGCAAGGTGTGATCGGCGCGATGGCCGGCCCGATCGAAGGCGAGGAGGCGGATTGAATTTGGACCGGGCTCGAGGTCCCGGATGAAATTGAACTGGCCGTCGCGCGTGGTGACGGGTTTGCCCCCGCAAAACAGCGCCGCCGGCTCGTTGAGTTTTCCGCTAAGCAGGATCTGTTTCAGCGCCGTGGTTTCGGAAACGGGGTCCATCGCAAGGACCGGCGGCGCGACATCGACGCCGATGCGCACCGAGAGCGTGGCGACGGCCGCGTCGCGCCTGAATTGCGCCGAGAGCGTGTCCTGGCCCGGCCTGAGCGTGACGGCGGCGGAGAAATTTCCGTCGGCCGACCATCGAACCGGAGCGCCTTCCACGGTCGCTTCGACCGCGCCGTCGGAACGGTCCGCGCGGCCGAGGACGGTGATTTTTTCCCGGTCCGAGATCCGCCCGGCGCGCGGTGAAAACCAGCGGATGCGGGGAACGCGTTCGCCCCGGGCGCTGTACCGCAGCGGCAGTCTGGGCTTGCTTTCGAGCGCGCGCCGGATCTCCGGCGGGATCGGCAGGACTTCCGGCTTGCCGCCGGCCGGCGCGCGGATCATGGTCCCGGCGGCTGCGGCCATGCGCTGATCTTCATGTTCGACCGAAACTTCACCCATGAGACAGTAAACGTGCATCCGCTGGCCGCCGGCTTCGACATCGACGATGGAATTGGGCTGGAGCGCGAACGACCCAAAGGGCGAGGTCAGCGTGAAGGGCACGCCGGAAACGATTCTGGCCCGGCCGGCGCCGAAATGGACGGAGGTGTCGGCGGCGGCGAAGAGGGAGAACTCGGAGAATTCCAAGAGCGCGCCCTGCGGCCATTCCTCGCCGAACTGGATCGCGAGCGCCGCCTGGTCATCAACCCGGACCCACTCCGGCTCGCGCTCCGGGCCGCCCAAGCGGTCGCCCATCCACAAGAGCGCCTTGTCGCCCAGCGGCTGTTTCATCCGGACCGCCGAATGGACGAGGCCTACGACTTGGAATCCAGCCGGCCATGCGGGCGTCGCGAAGACCGCCACCCAGAGGCAGGCCAGAAGGCGGGCTGCCAAGCCCGCGCTACCGATCGACCTGTCGGACAAAATCGCCGATTCCGATAAACCGGGCACGCTCGACTTCCTGCACCCGGATCCGCGCGAACCATTCGTAAATATTGATGACATCCGCCAGGAGGGGCCGGCCCAGGACATGGCGGCCAAACTGCCCGCTGGCGTTCAGGCCGTGCCGGCGGCCGACGTCGACGATCATCGCGCCCTCGCGTTCCTTTTTGACGACCCTGGCGTACTGCGCGGATGCGAGCTGGAGGGACTTGACGGTTTCGAGGATGAGGTCGTCGGTGAAATCCGAGCGGCTTTTGAGGACGACATGCTGTTCCTTGAATTCGAGCGCCTGCGCGTCGCCGCTGCCGCCGACCGGAAAAATCCCGAGTTCCGCCGAGAAGGCGCCTTCGAGGTTGAGGCCGATCCGTCCGTGGAAGAAAAAATCCGCGCCTTTCTGGTGGGCCACCTCCTCCGCTTTTTCGAACGGCACCGCCGGTTCCAGCGCCTGGATGCGGAAGGGCGTGAGGGCCTCGGCGAAGAGGGCGATGGCATCGGTGACCAGCCGGCCGAGGGCCGGCCGAACGGAGGCGGGATCGTCCGACAGGCGAAACACGAACAGGTTATAAGTGCGGCGGCGCGAGTCGTCGGTCGGCGGGACCTCGACGGAGAAGCTCTGATAGCGCTTAAAAATGGTTTCATCGTCCGGGTCGAGATTGCGGGCCACCATGATTTCCGCCCGCGCCGATTCGGCCAATCCCATCCGCCAGGCGGTTTCGGCCAGATAGCGCCGGATTTCCTTGTCCCGCGGATTGAGCTTGCGCGCCAGATACAGCGGGATGAACGCCTCGAGGTTCATCGCGTCCAGATAGGCCTGCCGGCCGACCTTCAGCCGCTCTTCCGCGCGTTTGAGCCGGAGAGGATCCGACACCGGCGCGTGTCGGAGCAGCCACAGATCGAGCTGCATCATGAGATAGGGCCGGTCGGGGACGTCCCGCAAGAAATCGGCGAGGGTCTCGATGCCCGCCACCGGCCGGCCGCGGGCCACGTCGCTCAGGCTGCGCAGATACGCGAGGTCCTCCCGGGCCTCGGCCGATTCGGCGGCGAGGGGCAGATTCCGGAGGATGTCCTCCGCGGCGACATAATAGGGTTCGGAGTCGGCCAGGAGGTTGAGCCGCGCCATGAGGCGCCCGAATCGCGGGTCGAGGAGGAGGGCCGGCGGCGCCTTGGAAAAGAGATCGATCACCCGCTCGACCGGCGCTTTGGCCTTGAGGAGATGCCCGACCGAAGCCTCGTAGCTTTCGACGACATCGGGGAAATCATCGAGGAGGAGGCCGGCGGCCTCGATGATTTTTTTGGGGTCGCCGATGATCGATTCGATTTCGAGCTGGAGTTTGCGCGCGTCGAAATATTTTTCGCGGAGGGCGAGGGCCAGTTTGAGTTCCCGGCGCGCGTTCATATAATTGTGCTTGCCGACCATGACCTGCGCCTTGTAGAAGTGGATTTCGGGGTTCTGGCCGAACCGGCTCGACACGTCGTCGAGCAATTTTTGCGCCTTGTCGAAATCCTTCAGGTAAATCGCATAGAGTCTGAGCCGGCGTGTGGCGGCATCCATGTTCTGGGGGTCGTTCCGTTCGGCCCAGACGTAGGAGGAGTCAGCCTCGGTGAATTTTCCGAGCTTGACGAGGACGTCCCCCATGAGGAGGTGGGCGGGGATGAAATTGGGGTTGTCGGCGATGGATCGCCGGAGGCTCAGGATCGCGGTGTAAAATTCCCCGCGCTCGTAATTGCCGGCGGCGTTCTGATACTCCTTCATCGGATCGGCCACCGCCGGGAGGCACATCGGGAGGAACCAGATCAGGAGGCAGAGCCGGAGGCGCGGGGGGAGGCGCATTTCAGGACGCTTTCGGCCCGCCGTAGAGGCGTTCTTCGCCGTAGGTTTCGCGGAGGACCTCGTCGATGGTGGTGGCGCCGGCAAGTATTTTTTTCTTCCCGCGGCTTCTCAGGGTCTTGATTCCGGTCTGCTCCATCGTGTCCAGGAGTTCCTTGACGGAGGCGCCGCTCTGGATGAGGTGGGTCAGTTCGCGGTTGAACCGAAGCACCTGGAAAATGCCGGTCTGTCCCCGGAATCCCGAACCGTTGCACCGCTCGCATCCGGCGCCGCGGTAGAAATCGTAGTCCTTGTATTCGAGCATGTCGAGTTTCTGGAGCTCATCGAGGGTCGGATGGTAGACGGTGGCGCAAGTGGAGCAGATGCGCCGGACGAGTTTCTGGGCGACGATGCCGAGGATTTGCGTAGCGAAGATGTACCGGTCGAGTTTCGGATTTTCCAGAAGGTGCAGGAGGGCGTCGAAGGCGGTTTCGGCGTAGTAGGTGCAGAGGACGAATTTTCCGACGGCCGCCGCAAAGAGCGCCTGGGAGACGCTGTCCTGGTTGGCCAGGCGATCGATCAGGAGCACGTCGGGGTCCTGGCGGAGGGCGCGCAGGACAATGGCGTCGGCGTTTTCGAAATCGGGATTCTTGGTGGGATGGAGCTGGTTGAAATGCTCGACCAGGAGTCCCATCGGAGCTTCAATGCTCATCACAAACCGGTTGTGCGTCCGGTAGAGGTAGTTGGCGACGCTGTAGGACGTCGTCGTCTTCCCGCTGTGGGCCGACCCGCAAATGAGGAGGAGCCCCTCGGGGGCCGTGATCAGCTTTTCAAAGATGTCGAAGGCCTCCAGCTCAAATCCCATGTCCGCCAGGTCCCGGATGTACATGTCGCGGCGCATGATGTGGAGGACGGCCTTGGTGCCGAGGACCGTTTCGAGCATGCCGACCCGCAGCTCGAACCGCTCGTCCCCGCCGGCCATCCGGACTACGAAACTTTCGTCGAACGGCGTCTCCATCACGAGCTGCTCGCGGGTCGACAGGTCCTTGAGCCTGGCGAGGAGCGCCTGGTACTGCTGGACCGGGACGTGGGTGCGGTCGTAGAGAAATCCGTCGATGCGGAACTTGACCTGGAGGAAGGACCGGCGGGGCTCCATGATGAGGGCCTGGGCGTTTTCCTTCAGGGCCTGCGAAATCAGTTTTTCGAGGAGCAGGTCGGACATGCTTTCCCCGGCTTCGCTGACGAGCGGGACCGCGTCGCCCGTGCGCGACACGAGATAGAGTTCGGGCTCGGCCGCCGGCGGCGCTTTCTTTTCGGCGAAGATCGCGTCCAGCGTTTTCTGGATGTCGTCCCGGGTGCTGACGACGGGCGTCACGTTCAAGCCGCAGGCCTTGGTGAGGCTGTCGATGAGTTCAAGATCAAAAGGGTCGTCCATGGCGACGTCGAGGGACTGGCCGGACCGCGCGATCGGCACGACGTGGGTCTTGCGGCAGAGGTCCTCGGACAGGATTTTCGCGACGGCGGGATCGATGGCGTAGTGTTTGAGCCGGACGAAGGGCACGCCAACCTGCTCGGCGATGACTTTGAGCATGTCGACTTCCTGGACGATCCCGCGTCGGACGAGGAGTTCGCCGAGTTTGCCGCCCTCTTTTTTCTGAAGGTCCAACGCCTCGGCCAGCGTCGGTTCGGAGACAAGCCCGGCCTTGAGGAGGACATCTCCGAGCCGGATCCTGCGGAACATCAGCGGCGCGCCATCCGAAGGGGGTTCAGCCGGCGAGGTGGACGGCGATTTTCCGGAGGAGGTCGATCATCAAGGTTCCGAAAAAAATGGCGCCGAAGAATACAACGATGAGCGACAGATCGACCGTGCGGGGCTCGATCCCCATTTTCCGCCGGACGGGATCCAGCACGACCTCGGTGACGCGAAAAACGAACACGATGCCGGGATTCGACGTGCCGTCCGCATAGAAGTTCAATATGAACCGCAGGGCCAAGAGCATGCACAGCGTGATAAAGACGGCCGTCAGAAGATTGGCTGCGGCCGTGATGACCGCCGATAACAGTGTCAACATGAATGTCCTCCTTCGCCCGCTGAAGTCAGCGGGAGAGTTCCGCGCCCCTCCGGACCGCCGACCGGATGGCCGCTTCGACCAATCCGGGGAGCCGCCGGCGGGCAAATACCCGCAGGGCCGCTTCGGTGGTTCCGCCCGGCGAGGTGACCATCTCGCGAAGCTGGGCCGGGGTGAGACCCCCGCTCCGCAGGAGGGCCGCCGTGCCGGCCAGCGTCTGGAGTCCGAGTTCCTCGGACAACTCCGGCGGCAGGCCGTTCTTGCCGGCGGCGGCGATGCACGCTTCGAGAAACGCGCAAACCAGCGCCGGGCCGCTTCCGGAAAGAGCCGTTATACCATTCATCCATTTTTCCTGCACCTTCCAGACGCGGCCCATCGGCTCAAAGAGCCGGACGGCGAATCGAAGGTCCTCGGGGGCGACGCCGTCGCGCGCGATCGCGGTCGCGCCCGACCCGACCAGAAGCGGCGTGTTGGGCATGACGCGGACGATCCGGGCGCCGGGGAGAAGCTGCCGGAGCCGTGCGCGGGTCGTGCCCGCGAGGATGGAGACGACGCGCTTGCCCCGAACCGCCAGACGGATCCGGGCTGCGACTTCCTCCACTTTCTGCGGTTTGACCGCGAGCAGGATCGACGCTGCCTGCGAGGCCGCCAGCGCGGCGTCGGCGGTCACGGCGCACCCGAGCGCCGCCGCCCGGCGCCGCTGGGCGGACAGCGGGTCGGCCATCACGAGTTGGCGGGGCTGAAGGATCTTGCGTGCAATCAGCGCGTGGGCAATCGCGTGGCCCATCCGGCCCGCACCCAGAACCGCGAGCGTTTTCTTCAAGGCGACGGCGATCTCGGTCCGAAAATGAGCGTGCCGATTCGCAGGAGCGTCGCGCCCTCCTCGATGGCGATTTCGAAATCGTCGCTCATGCCCATCGAGAGCGTGTCCCAGACGGCGCCGCCTTCCTGCGTGGGCCGGATCGACTGGAACAACTCGCGAACCTGCCGGAAGCAGGCCCGGATTTTTTCGCGATCCTCCGTCAGCGGCCCGATGGCCATGAGGCCGCGCAGTCGAATCCGGTCAAACTCCGCCAGCGACCGGACGAACGCGGCGGCGGCCTCCGGTGGGACGCCGTGTTTGGCCGGCTCGCCGGTCGGCTCGATCTGGACGAGGGCGTCGATGGTGCGGTTTTCTTTTTCGCATTCTTTTTGGATCGCCCGGGCGAGATCGATCCGGTCGAGGCTCTGGATCATCGAGAAGAGCCGGACCGCCGGGCGGACCTTGTTGGTCTGGAGCGACCCGACGAGATGCCAGCGGATGGAGAGATCGGCGAGCTGTGCGGCTTTGGGCACGGCCTCCTGCACGCGGTTCTCGGCGATCTCGGCCAGACCCTCACGCACGGCGACCCGAACCGCCGCCGGCGGATGGCCCTTGGCGACCGCGATGCACGCGATCCCGTCCGGAGGGCGGCCGGCCCGGGCCGCGGCGGCGCGAATCCGTTCTCTCAATCGTTTGATATTCTCACCGATGTCCGTCGAATTCCGCATGGCCTGTTCGATCACAGCGTGATCTTATATTTTTCCGGCCGCAATCGCAAACTCCGCCGCGCGGCCGGAAGCGATTCCGGCGCTCAGGGCGACAGACTCGGCCGGCAAATCAAGAGGCCCACGTACGCGATCAGTCCCAGTCCTGAAAGCCATGCGCCGAGCCGGGCCAGGGGCGGCTCGTAGGCGAGGTCGATTTTGTGCTCGCCCTTGTCCAGCACGAGTCCCATGAATCCGATGTTGACCTTGCGCAGATCCTGCCGGCGGCCGTTGACGGTTGCGGTCCAGCCCCGATCGAAAGGAATGGAGAGAAAGAGGATCTTCCGCCGGTCCAGCCTGAGCGTGCCCCGGATGAGATTCTGCCGGTATTCGGAGATCGCCAGCGAGTTTTCCTTCAACCGGCCCATCGACCGGACCAAGTCGTCCGCCGGCAGGTCCCGTGAAACGGTGGTGATGGACTCCAGGCCGGCAAATTCGCCCTTGTCCGCGGGATCGATCACGCAGGCCCGCAGAAACGCCAGGGGTTTGACCGGGGCCTCCAGCGACTTGAAATCGCTGTGGAGCATGTAGGCGTCATAGGCGTACCCCAGCGGGAGAAAAAAATTGTTCTTGTAGAGATGAACATGCCCAAACGTTGCCACCTTTTCGTATCCCAACTGCGGGAGATTCGTGGCCGTGCGGCGCGTGAGGGCATATTTGACGGCGAGCATCGTACGTATCATCGGATGGGCTTTTTCGACGCCGTCCGTCACGTGCGTGGACAGCTCGTCGGTTGGATCGATCACGCCCGCCTCTCCGAGAAACCGGATGTAATTGATTTGATTGAATGAATAATAGCTGGAGGTCCCCCGAAATCCCTGGATCTTCGCGTCATTGATCGAATAATGCATGGCCGGGCTGGACGAGTAATCTTTCGTGACGCGGAAAAATTCCGTGTCGGTGGCGTTCAGCCAGGCCACCGCGTCGACGGTGTAGTCGTTGTATCCGGTTTTCTCGTGAAGCGACGCGGCCGTCAGCGCGGATCTCGCGTCGATGGTTTGCACCGCGAAGTAGCCCATCTCGGCGGCGACGCTCGCCACAAGAAGCAATCGCGACACCCTGCCGAGGTTGCCGGCGCCCATCGCAAGCAGCAACACCGTATGCGCCGCCAGAAACGCGGCCGCCGCGCTCCGCAGGCCCGGGTCCACCCGCAGGCGGGGGTACGGGACAAACAAGACGACCAGGAGAACCGCGCACGTGACGATCAGGGTCGGCCGATCGAGTTTGGAGGAGCCGTCGATCAGGCCGAGGGCGCGCACGGCGAGGTGAATGATGAGAATCGTCAAGAACAGGGAAATGGTCCGATAATAATCGCCGCTGAACAGGTTGATCATGTACCTGAAAAATGGGAACACCAGAATCGCGACGGCGAGGGCGCAACCGCCGCCATACAGGCGACGGGTCTTGCGATCGGAGAGGGAAAAAAACTGCGGCAAAAGAAGGAGGCTGAGCAGGCCGGCGTAGAGAAGCGGCGCCTCGAAGTAATTGCCCCAGCCCCGGAACGCGCTACCGGCGCCCAGGAGGTCGTTCGAAAACAGGCGTAGCAGGATGGTGAGCGACTGTCCAAAGGTGTTGGTTTCCAATATCTGTTTCGCCGCCAGCTTGCTGAAGAGGGAGACCTCGCCGCTGACTCGCGGGCTCTGCAGCATCTGCAGGACGCCCGTCATCACGTACACGGCGCCCATGAGGACCCCGAGCGCCCACAGCCCGGCCAGCTTCGTCAGAAACACCGCATAGGCCCGCCCGAGCGGCCCGCGCTCCTCCCAGAAACGCAGCGTCGCGTATGCGGCCAGAAAGACCGTATCCATATACAGGAAATACGGCTGATCGATGCCGGCGCAGGCCACCGCAACAGGAATCAGACCCCAGCGGGACTGTTTGAAGAACCGCTCAAAGGCGTACAACAGGAATGCCACAAACATCGCCTCGGTCGGCGGAGAACGCCATGTGCCGCCCAGGACCATGTACCCGCAGAAGGTGTACAGGAGCGCGCCCATTCCCGACGCATAGGCCGAAATCCCCAGAAGCGACAGATAGCGGAAGAAGAAAACGCCGCACAACAGGATTTTCAGCAGATGGACATAAATCACCGCATACGGAATCAGCCGCGTCGGAAACAGGCTGAGGAGCAGCGCGGTCGGCTCGTTGATGGAATACGGAAAAATGTTCTGGCCCGCGCCCTGCTGAAAGGACCACCGCGGAATGCCGTCGGACCTCAGATACTCCCGCAGGTGCACGTAGTGCGGATAATGCTCGTTCATCGTGTCGCTGCCGATGTCCTTGAAGAGAAAAATTTTCTCGAACAGCAGAAAGTCCTTGAAAACGATGAAAACGAGCAGCGCAATTAGAATGCCGAACGCGAGACCGGCCCCCGGGCCGCCCCGCGGGCGACGCAAGTCGGGCGGGTCCACGGAAACTTTTTTCATGATTCGGAAGAGGCTACCACACGAGGACGCGCCGTCCAAGGCAAACTTGGCCCTTGTGCGGCCCTTGTGGCAACGGGGACAATACATCCCTGATGTCCCCGTCGCACCCTGGGCAATTTTCGTACTTCCTGTACGAAAATTGCCCTGCTCCAGGGACAATACATCCCTGTATGCCGGAGGAGGGACTTGAACCCACACGGGGGGTGACCCCCACGGGATTTTGAGTCCATCCAGCGGCGGTGGCTATTGACCACCAATATGCGTAATCGTAGGAAAATACGGGGATAAAAGCAATATGCATTTATGCTATGAGTTCCTTTTTGCACAATGGTATCGAATAGTTTTGGCAAAGTATTGGCAAAGTCATTTTCGCGAATGAATCGGGTTGGCCACCGTATGCGATTCCCTCTTTTCTATTTCAATATTCCTGATAAGATTCGTGTGGTTGTCGTCCCTGCCTGACAGAATGACATCCATGTCATTCGAGGGCAGGGACGTAACCATCCATGGTTACGCCGGAGTGGCGGAACGGCAGACGCGCTAGACTCAAAATCTAGTCCGGGTCACCCCGGGTGTGGGTTCAAGTCCCTCCTCCGGCAATTTCAAATATCCTATTTTACAAGAGAAGGGCGTTTCGGAAACCCCGGAAACGTCTGCTCCACCGCACGGTCCTGTTCCGCCGCTCGCGTGGTTTCGGTGAGCGTTTTTTGTTCTTCACGAGTCGCCGTCGCTGCGGGCTGGTCCACAGTTTCTGTGGAGACGGTGGCCGCATCTTTTTCTGAAGCGGACATACCCGCCGGCGTCACATCCGGCGTCGCATCTTTGGCGAGCTTCTGGTCCGCGTCCACGATGCCGGCCGGATCCTGAGCGTCGCGGATTTCGACGGAGTGCCCTTTTCCGGCGTCCTGAACAAAATCCATGGTTTTTTCGTCCAAAAGACCGATGTCCTTTTCTTCCGCGGCGCCGGCTTCCATGATGGCATTCTCATTTTCCTGCAACCACTGGTTAAACTCACCGACGGCCTCTTTGGGAGTCTCTTCCGTACCGATATCACGTCCCGCCTCATCGGAGCGGTCTTCCTTGTCTTTTTCCGGCCTGCCGCCCTCATCCGCTTTTTCGCCTTTCTCATCCTTCTCGGACTTCTCATTCTTCTCGCCCTTCTCGTCGTCCTTTTTCTCCTTATCCTTGTCTTTGCCCCCTTCCTCTCCCCCTGCCTTTTGTGGGCTTAGGCCCAGGACTTCCTTCATCGCCCCCGGTAATTTGTTCGGATCCTGCGGCGCCATGAATCCATGGCCTTCGAGCATCTTCATCTCCGTGCCGGTTTGCGGGAAATGCCCCACCTCCTGCTTGCTTCCCCGGATGCCGGCAACGGCGCTCGGCGTGGTTACGTTGAACCGATTCTGTTTTCCGCTTTTCGCATTTACTTCCGTGACGACTTTGCCGACCTGAAGGAATAGTTCCGTATAGAATTTTTGGGAGTCCTCAACCGTGCGCCCGATCACGAATTGGGTCATCGGTGTGATTTCGGTCAAGCTGTTCTCAAATGAAAGAACGGCGCTTCCGGAAATGCCGGTCGATATTTTGTCGCCGGGTTTTATCGGCATCCCTTTTGCGGCTTTCTGCCACTGCTTTTCGCCCCGCCGCATGATTTCGACGTTGCCTGTTACATCCGTCAGGACTCCAGTCATGATCTCCGCGGCCGTCGCGGGCAAGACTAAATTCACGGCAAATAAAATAAACAAGGCCATGGTGAGTGTCCTATTCATTCCGCGCCACCTGCTTCGCCATCGTCTGGGCAAGTTTGCTGACAAACCCCAGAAGATCCTTGCCGGAGACCACGTCGTCCGGAGACCGGTCTGACGGCAACAGGCCCAGATAAACAGCCTGTCTCACCGCATAACGCTGGCTGCCCGGAAAAACGCGTGCCATGACGCCGCCCTTCAACCGGAGCGCATCGATCATCATGTGCGCGAGATTGCCGGTGGTCAGGCGGCTGTTTCGAATCACGGCGACATCCTTGCGAAATTTCACGCCGCTCTCCGCCAGAAACCTCAACTCGGATTCAATCCTCTCAGGCCCGTCGTATCCTCCCAGCCGGGCAAGAAGCCGCACGGCGTCTTCGACCGTCGCGGTTTCCTTCCTGAAAAGCGCGGCATAGAACTCCGATTCGGACGCGGCAGATGCCGGAGAAAGTCCGATCCACCCGAATAGTAAAATGACCGTGATCGCCAGAGCGCGCGACGCCATGGACGGCGTCGTACCCGGAGTCGGAGATTCTGCGACACACGGACGTGTCGCAGCCGACGGAGGGTGCGTTTTCATAAATCGAGCGAGAACTTCAGGCGCATATAATTTTCAGCCCCGCGGTTCGTATACGCGGGGCCGGGCGAGAACCGGCCGAATTTGAACTGGTAGCTGATGTCCACGGCGGCTTTCCAAGCGACCGTCATGTCAAACTCCGAGCCGATCTTGCGAGACGATCCGGCGCCGGACGAAATGTAGGGATCCGACGTCACACCGGATGCCTTATCGCGCGAGTAAAGGTAGTACGTCGGCTGAACGGACATATCCGACCACAGCCGGTTGGCAGACCATCCAAACGGTTTCACGCTGGCGCCGAATTTGTAGACTTGGATATTGGTCAGCTGCGGGGCAAGCGCATATCCGAGCGTCAATCCGCCAAACGAGATGAACCGCTCATCCTTGCCGGCCGTGCTTCCGCCGAATGACGAGTTTGCGCTTCCCTGGGCGTCGCCGTCGCCGCTGCCGGCGGCGTACTCGACATAGAAACTGGGCGCCATGGCCGTCGCGAAGTAATACCGCAACCCTCCGTCGATCGCGCTGGATGAAATGCTGACTTTTGTAGTTCCGCCCGATGGATACGTTTTGCCGGACTCCTGAATATACATCGACCAGTATCGCAGATTGCCGATCACCCGTCCCTCAAATCCCAACCCGTAATAGAGCGAATCCAATTGATGGGGTTGGCCGGTTGCGGGATTGACGGATTCGTCATTCCGGTCCTGATTCATAAGCCCGAACAGATCCAGTGTCTGGGTCTTCATGAATTTCACTTTCCATTCCATACCGTAGAACCAGCGTTTGGTCCGGCCCGATCCCGGTGAGAAATTGTCGATGTTGTCATCTGAAGGATTCTGCCGGGCGAAAAACACCTGAAACTCATTGATCCGTGAAAGGGCCTTGTAATGCAAACCGTCAACCGTGAGTCCAAACGATATGCCGCGTTCGACCATGACGAACTGCCGGCCGAGCGTGATCTGATGTTTCCAGCCTCCCGCCGGATACTGTTGTTGCAGATACAGGAGATCGACCGCCGGTCCCACCATATCCCGGCGCCGGACTGCGCCTGTTGGCGTGGAATTGAGAGACTGGGTGGCTTTCATGCGCGCGTAAAATTGCGTCTTGCCTGACCGGCTGGCGACGTTGGTGAAAAATCGAAAATCGTTCTCCCACGTGTGGTCGAGGGAATCCTGCGCGGCCACATTCCTGTCGTTTTCGTCAGACGACGAATAAGATGGCGCGTACCAGCCGCCGAAATTCATGCGCCAGCCCAAACCGCGTGCGAGGCCGCGCGTGACCCATGAGGAGCTTCCCGAAAAATCCTGTGTGCGCTTGAGTTCGTCGAGCGTTTCAACCCGCTCCCGGCGGAGTTCTTCCTGGGACATCTGCGCGTATGAGCCGGCAGAAACCATGAGCCAGAAGCCGGCAGCCAGAATGAAAATCCCGATTCTGTATTTGACACTCATCTAGCCACCGCCAGCTTGTCGACGAGTTTCGTGCCGGGCGTTTCGAGGATGTAAATGTAAACTCCCGACCCGACTTTCTGGCCAAACCGGTTGGTCGTATCCCAGATGACCAGATTGGATCCGGGATTTCCCTGGTGCTTGAATTCCCGCACGAGCCGGCCGCCGACATCGTAGATTTTCAAAGTCACGTCACCGGCCACCTGCAGATTGTATTTGAACGTCATGCTGCCGGTTGTACCGTCCGGCCCGGGATTGGGGTATACGAACGTCTGGCTCTTGTCGAGATTGGGCGACAAAAACGCGCCCAGATATTCGGGCAATCCCACCGCGACTGTCAGTTTCAACGACGATCCGGCGGCAAGAACGGCGGACGAGGATTTGCGCAGATTCACCGGCCCTTGCGGCAAACCCACGAGATAGGCGCCGTATTTTTCCGGCACGGATTCAAGATTGTTCCAATTTAACAGGATGTTGTCCTTCAAATCGCTCGACACACCCAATGACCAGCTCCTGGCGGTTGTCACCGGTTCCGCGTAGGCCGCCGCGAGTCTGTTGCCGTTCTCTGCCACAACTCCAAGCGAGACAAAATTGCTAGCCACCGGCGGCGGCTCGTATCGTTCAGCGGCGGTCGCTTCTTCCGCTTTTGAAACGACGCCGATATAATTCTGAAAATCCTGCATGCCGCCGGCCGCGGCGGTAAGTTGGATCGTCCAGTTCTGGTCCGACGCGGCATCCTGCTGATAGACCGCCGACAAAAGTTTAGGCGCCTGATTGAGAACCTCGGCGGCCGTTTCGGGTGGAACGGATGGGTTGGGATAAATCGTCATGTTGCAGGCTTTTTTCGCGTACATAAAAAATCCGACCGTCGGTTTCAAATGTATTGCCGACAGGGATGGCCGATTGATATCCGGACCCCAAGTATAGTCACTTGATCCGTTCCACCAATAGACAGCATTCTGGATTAATCCGGCGGCCTCGGCCTTGGCCGGCGTTAGTTTTTTGTCGCCGGTATCAAACCGGACATCCGAGTCCCAGCTCACATAGAAATACTGCCCGCTGCCGACCTGATGCCAACCAGTCTTGAGGGCCACCGTTATGGTGTCATAACCGGCGGTTCCCTGGAAATCGATCGTGCCGCTCGCATTTTGCGGATCAAAGATCCAGTACCCGCGGCCGCGAACCAGCGCGGAGGGCGTGACATAGTCGCGTTCTCCTGCCGCCGTTCCCGCATCCTGATTCCATTCCCCGATGTTGGAGAGCGGAAATTTGGCTTTGATCGCATTCTGAACATCCGCGACCGTCAGCGACTTGTTGGGCGCGATCATCTTGAACACCGACTTGGATATCTCGAGTCCGTCCGCATACGCCACAAAAGCATCCTTGAGCGCGGAGTTCGACGCAACGGTAACAGCGACATGGTAGGGTCCGCGACGGGCGCCGAGCGTCAGCGTGTCACAGGCCATCCCGCTGTTGTCCGTGATGACGGTACTCAGCGCCAGACTCGCTCCCGCGCCGCCCGCGGGGACGGCGATCGAGAACGTCACGGCCTGGCCCGGGACGGGATTACCGGTGTCGTCTTTCAACACGACGCAGAGCGGGCTTGGCAAGATTGTGGAGTGCGTGCCCAACTGGTGGTTGTTGAGAAGAATGATCTTTGTCGGCAACCCCGGAACCGCAACCCTGAACCGCCTCGACGTAGAGTTCAATCCGACATTCCGCAACCGGTCAATGGCCCGGACACGCCAGTAATACGTGCCGTCGCTAAGATTGGCCACGGTGTCGCTCGTCCTGCTTGCAGAAACCGTGTCAGCAAACAGCAAACTCGAAAATGTCGGTGAGCTTGAAAGCTCCAACACGTAAGAATCGATCCCAACACTATCGGCAAGATTCTTCCACGACAGAACCGGTCTCGATGTCGTCGTTTCCTGTTGATCCGCCGGCGAGGCCAACTCCACCCTGTCGGCGTGGGTGTCCAGCAGAAAGACGCGCACGGCGGTATCGACCTTCCCGACCCGGTCGCGGCCGATGACCCGCCAATAGAATGTGTCCTCGCTTGAAATCCTTCTGACGATGCTTGCGGCGCTCGTATCCACCACGCTGTCTGTGAGGACGGAGAAAGACGCCGCGTTCGACATCTGCCAAGTATACGTCTCGGCGTCGTCCGTCGACCACGAGAACGTCAAAATGGCCGACGTCGTTTCCAATCCGTTGCCGGGCGAGGCAAGAATAATCTTCACGCCGGTATCAAACCGGAAGGCAAAGGTCGTCGAGTTAAGACCAATGTTTTTCAGATGATCCACCGCGCGCACGCGCCAGTAATATGTATCCTCCTCGGTCAACGCCGGTACCGTATCGGTCGTCAGCGAGCCGCGGACGGTATCGACAAAGACAAACGACATAAACGCGGATGTCCGGGAAACTTCCACGACGAAACTGTCGATCCCGACACTGTCCGACACACTCTGCCATGTGAGCGCCGGCTTGGTATCCACGATCGCAACCCCGTTTGCGGGCGATACCAGCGTCACTTGAACGACAAACGTGTCGATGACCAGGCCGCGCGGCGACGAGTAGGAACTCAGGTTTCCGAGTTTATCGATGGAACGAATGCGCCAGTAATAGGTATCGTTGGCAGACAGGATGAGCGTGTCGCTGGTCCGCGTGCCGACGATGGTATCGGCGAATACAAGAGATGAAAACGAAGGAGTCAGTGACACCTCAATCACGTAACTGTCGATGCCCACGCCGTCGATGACGGCGCCCCAGCTCACGACCGGTCGGACGTTGGTCGTCTCGTGGCCGTCGGCCAGCAGCAGAGACGAAACCGCCGCCGCATCCGTATCGACAACCAGCCGGCGGGACGGCGGCGAATCAAGTGTGTTTCCGAGTTTGTCGATTCCTCGCACTCGCCAGAAGTACGTGTCGTTATACAGGCCGGTCAGCGTGTCGGTCGTGCGGTTTGAAGCCACGGTGTCAACGAACACCAGCGTCGAAAACGCCGTTGTCTTGGAAACTTCAACAACGTAGAAATTAATACCGACACTGTCGGCGAGAGAGAACCAACTGACAACCGGTTTGACGTTCGTGGTTTCATGCGCATCGGCCGGCCGGTCCAGCAAAACCTGCCCGGCGGATGTATCGACAACAAACCCTCGTGCCTGGGAATTGGCTCCAATATTTCCAAGCCGATCTATGGCTCGGACACGCCAGAAATATGTGTCATTATAAAGGTTCGACAGAGTGTCGCTGGTTCGCAGTCCCGAAACGGTGTCAGTAAAAATGAGAGCGGTGAATAACGTAGATTTGGACACTTCGACGATGAACGAATCGATGCTGACGCTGTCTGCGAGGGCAACCCAGGACACAAGCAGTTTAGTGTTCGATGTTTCATACCCATCTGCCGGTGAAAGAATCGAAACCTGTCCTACAGACGCATCCAACATCACCGAGCGCGCCGCTGTCGTATCAACGGCGCCGTATGTGTCCTTCGCAATGACTCGCCAGTAAAATGTGTCCTCGTAGGGCAGATTTCGCACAAGAGCAGTTACTTTTGTATCGACCACGCTGTCTGCGGACGTAGAAAACGACGATGTCCTAGAGAGCTGCCAGGTGTAGGTTTCCGCCGTTGGAGAAGACCATTCAAACCTTAGCCATATCGAATTAGTCTCGTATCCGCTCGCGGGTGATATGGCGGTGACTGACACAACCGTACTTACCTTCGTGCCTTTCGTGTCGGTGAAAAACGATTGATTCATCCGCGTGGCGGCGTCAAATGAAGTGAGTCTATAAAAATAGGTGTTCCCAGCGGCGACTGCGGTGTCGATCCAGCTTGTGTCCGACGCACCCGCCGTCCAAACGAGATTGGCCGGATTGGCCCAGTTGTTGGTATCCGCCACATTGGTCAACCTGTATATGTTTACGCCGGCGTGTCCCACGGATCCGCCGTTGGTTTCTTCATTGACTGTCGGAATCGTCCATGTAATTTGAATCTGGCCGGCGGTGACTGTATCAAGGATCACAGTTGCCGGAGGCGCCGGCGCGGTGGTGTCGGCGCCAGCAGATGTGTCTGCGGGACCGAGACGATAAGGCACATACGTGACAGAACCCCCTGCAGCGTTTTTCAATCGATTGGCTATCGCCAGCTCGTCGGTAGTGCTCCACCAGTTTCTGCTAAAATTCACTGTTTGGTTTGTTCCATTGAACACACCGCTGTCCCTGTTCACCGACGCTGGGGTAATGTTATTTTTCACGATTGTGTTGGCGGTGGATGTTCCATCCAAATAGAACTGATATCCACCATTAGAATCTGATGCATTTTGAACAAAAACATTCGTTTCTGCGGAACTCAAATAGTACCCATGACTGAAATTGCTCGTGCTCGAGTTGTTGGAAAGAACATTTGAACTGGAGGTTGACAACCATACCCCGAAATACGCGTTCTGATGGGCCCGGTTATTGTCCAATTTGTTGTTATTGCTTGCGCCATTCAGAAAAAAGCCGTATTGGGCGTTGCCTGCACTGTAATTGTCCATTAAAATATTGCTCGCGCACGAAATATTTAGAATAAATCCCGCCGCACTATTTCCAACGCTTTTGTTATTTTTTAGGATATTACTGTTCGCATTTTGCAAGAGAAAGCCGTAGGCGAGATTGTTTGAGCAGGTGTTGCCAATCAATGTGTTCATATTACTGTACGCGTTCAAAAAGATGCCGGAATTTGAATTGTCCACAACAAGGCAATTAATAATAGAATTCGAATCCGAATTATTGGTCAGGGTAATTCCCAAATCTCTGCTCAAACGAACCGTCACATTCTCCAGAGTCGAACTGTCAACGTTTACCCATTCGATACCGGCATGGTAATTGCGTATCCCAAGGTTCTTGACCAGAAGTCCTGATTGGGTGTCCGCAAATATTCCCTTGCGGCCCAAACTGCTATCGCCCCCCTCTAAAATTGTCGATGCCGAGTCCACGCCGATAATCGATATTCTATTTGTATCGATCACAATTGTTTCCGAATATATTCCGGCATCCACAAATATCGTGTCCCCCGATTTGGCTTTTTGAAGTGCTTTGGCAACGGATCGATATGGTTTCGAAGGCGAACCCTCGCCGCCAGTGTCAGATCCGAAAGCATAGGTGTAAGAATCTTCTACCACGTAACTGTCATTCACGTACCACTTCGGACCCGCATATGGGGCTGGGGTAGTGATCGCAAATGTCTCTTCGGGCGCCCACACCGACCGCATCATGCCGCCGTCGACAGCCTGGACGGACCAGTAGTAGGCGCCTGCCGGCAAGGATCGGATGAGATAAGCGAAGGTGTCGTTCTGCACATTGCCGAGGATGGTGTTGCCGATTGAATCAGAGCTGTTGGTATCGGCGGCGACGATGTCGGCTTTGCCGGGGGCGGAACCGACTCGCAGGTTGTACGTCATGGCATTGGCGGACGTGGAGTCGGTGGTGACTTTGGACCATGTGAGTACCATGGTATCACCCTGTAAAAACGATACGCCCTTTGGACTCAACAATGTCGGCATACTTGGTCTAATATTCATTGAACCGTTGGCATCGTTACGAAAGAGAATCAATCGATATGTTCCTGTACTTGATTGTCCAGAAACCGCCAAATCAAGGTCGCCGTCATTGTCGTAATCACCCCACTGAATTGAACTGTAATCGACACCTTGATTGACGCCCATGGGCTCTGCAACGTTTGTAAAACTATCGATTCCGTTATTCCTATAAATAATCACTCGCCTGCTTCCAGAGGCGGCAAGGTCAAGGTCTCCATCGTTATCGTAATCACCCCACTGAATCGAGCTATACGCAAGACCCACGTTCACGCCCAACGGTTCCAACACATTGATGAAATTATCACCGCCCGAGTTTCGAAATATAATAAACCGTTCACCACTTGTTATGCTGCGTCCGGAAACCGCAATATCCAAATCGCCGTCGTTATCGTAGTCACCCCACTGGATGGATCCATCATATACCCCCACACTGGCCCCCATTGGTTCAGCAACCTTTGCAAAACTATCGCCACCATTATTTCTATAAATGATGAATCTATAGGATGCACCATCATATCCAGAAACGGCCAGATCAAGATCACCATCTCCGTCATAGTCACCCCACTGAATAGAACTCTCATCAAGACCTGATCCCGCGCCCATTGGTTCTGCCACTTTTGTGAAGGTCGTATCACCATTATTTCGATACAGGACCAATCGTCTGACTACTCCATCGAACCCAGAGACAGCCAAATCCAGGTCACCGTCATTATCGTAGTCACCCCACTGAATTGACCCTTTGTCGACCCCTCCCATACCGGGACTTGTCGGTTCGACGGCGCTTGTAAAACTACCCCCACCACTGTTTCTGTAGATAACCAATCTTCTGGTTGAATTATCATCAAACCCCGAAATGGCCAGATCAATGTCTCCATCGTTGTCATAGTCGCCCCACTGGATCGAACTCCTGTCTACACCTCCACCAGGTATCAAGGGCTCGGCCGCATTTGTAAAGCTACCGACGCCGTTATTACGAAAAACAATCAAGCGTCGATACAGCCCATCCTGTCCTGATATCACCAAATCCAAATCCCCATCTCTGTCGTAATCACCCCACTGAATAGATCCGTCATACACTCCTGAGCCGGCTCTGACCCCCATCTCCGTGTCTAGTGTAAAGCCAGAAGGCTTGGCTGATACGATGCTGTCGGAGTAAAAAGATTCATTCGGAATGGTAGCACTATCCCTGGTGGTAATCCTGTAGTGGTGCGCCATACCTAGTGTTGCGGTTGTGTCTGTATAGGTTTGTCCCGAACTTGTTCCAATCCGAATCCAGCTCGACGTATCCACCATCGGCGCGCGATAAACTTGATACTGGTATACGGCTGGCACACCCGTGACACCTTCTTCATTCGCCGACACAGACGACCAACTCACATTCACCTGCCCCGAACTCTGCGGTGCTGTCGCCACTACCGTGTCTGGCGCTTTGGGTGCAACCGTGTCCACTCCTAGCGCTGTGTCCACAGGCCCGAAACGATAGGGAAGAAATGACGAGGCCGTATCCCTGACCCTTGCCGCTATGACTGACTCATCCGTCGAACCATACCAGTTACGCGCGATGTTCTGCACCAACCCAGACGAGTTGCCGATTGCGGCGATCGTGTTGTTGTAAAAGTTGTTCTTGGCAATCGTATTGTTCCTTGTCGTTCCGTACAACCACACGCCGGAGTCGCCGCCGGCGACGTCGTTTTGCGCGATCGTGTTCGTATCGGCATTATAAATAAATGCGCCGGCCCGGGTGTTGGATGCGATGCGGCAATTCGAGACCAGGTTGTCGTTGGAGGAGCCGCTGATATAGACACCGTAGAGCGAATTCGTCAGGATCGTATCGCCGATGATGCGGTTGCCGCCTGAACTACTTTCGGCCGCGATGCCGTATTGGGAATTGGAACTTGCGGTATTGTTGATGATGGTGTTGGCTGTGCAGGAGGATATCAGATTAATGCCCACAGAGTTGCCTGTGGATGAGTTATTTTGAATCAGGTTGGAGCTCGAACCCGATACGATGTAAATGCCTCTATAGGTCGAGGAGATGGCGTTGCCTTGAACGACGTTGTTCGACCCGGCCTGCAATATAATGCCGTCGCTTGTCGGCCCACTCACCGTGTTGACCGTTACTGTGCATCCTTGGCCGTAGTACAGCCCGATCCCCCAGTTGCCGTTCGACGCGGAGGTGTTGCCGGAGACGGTGTTGTTCCATCCGGACACAAAAATGCCGTTGGTGCCGTTGGATTTCGTGGTGTTGCCACTCACCAGGTTACTCGAGCCGTAGAGATGGATTCCGGAGCTGTTGGCCATCGTGCCGTTCGTGTTAAAACTACCGATGTTGTTCGTCAGGGTATTCGAATCGCATCCGTTCAGGAGATATATCCCGTTGTTGGTGGAGCTTACGCTGTCCGAGACGATGGCCGACAGATCGACATTCAGGAAATGAATTCCGATGAGCGCGCCTGTCACGCCAATGTTTTTGACGGTCAGGCCGACTTGGGTGTCGGCATAAATGCCGTAGAGACCAGAAACTGAACTATCGCCGGGCGGGTCGATGACCGTGGCGCCGGAGTCCTTGCCGATCAGCGAAATATAATCGGTGTCGATGACGACAGTTTCCGAGTAGAGGCCGGCGTCAACGTAGATCGTGTCGCCAGACTTGGCCTTTGACAGTGCTTTGGCGATCGAGCGGTAGGGGAACGTCGAAGAACCATTGCCAAGCGTATCGGACCCGGCCGAATAGGTATAAGAATCCGCCGCAGTATACTGATCGTTCACAAACCATTTCGGGCCGCTATAGGAAGAAAGGACGATAAACATTTCGGGCGCGGGCCACACGGATCGTTGCATGCCGCCGTCCACCGCTTGGGCGGACCAGAAATATTGGCCGTGGGGGAGATTCTTCAAAGATGCCGTCGTACCGTTCTGGACATTCCCGAGGATTGTGTTTCCGATGGAATCAGATGAATTTGTATCTGCGGCGGCAATATTCGTGCTTAGCACAGTGGTGCCGACCCGAATATTATAGGTCTGAGACGCCACGGGTGTTGCATCTCCCAGCGCGGAGGTCCATGCAAGTGTTACCGTATCGATCTGACTGAAGGTCGTACCTTTCGGAGAAACAAGAGTTGGCGCCGGCGGTCTTACGTTGGAAGGACCAGTTAAATCGTTGCGATAAACTACGAGCCTGTACTGCGATGTCGCGGAGTTATAACCGGCGGCGGCAAAATCAAGGTCGCCATCATTGTCGTAATCGCCCCACTGGACGGATGAATTCCCATTACTGCCATCGACCCCGGCGTTTACTCCCATGGGTTCAGCAACATTCGTGAAGTTGTCTGATCCATTGTTTCTGAAAACTATTAATCGTGAAGAAGATGGACCATAACCGGAAACGAGCAAATCAAGATCTCCGTCGTTGTCATAGTCTCCCCACGCAATCGACGATCGCTGAACGCCGGTGAGGCTTGCCACATTGGTAAAAGTATTTCCGCCGTCATTTCGATAAATGATCGTTGATGCGCCACCCGGCTGAGCGAATCCGGAAACCGCCAAGTCCAAATCACCGTCGTTGTCATAGTCTCCCCACTGGATTGATGACAACTGCAGCCCGCTTGTAGATCCACCCAGCGGTTCCGCAACATTTATAAATGTTTCTCCGCCGTCGTTTCTATAGACGGTCAATCGATAACTGGTTGAGTTGTCCAATCCGCTAACTGCAAGATCGATGTCACCGTCGTTGTCGTAGTCACCCCACTGGATTGAACCCTTATATACGCCAACATTGACCCCCATGGGTTCTATAGCACTTGTGAAAGTACCGCCCCCGTCATTCCTATAGATAATCAGACGCGGCGATGTTGAGTTAATGGGCAATATCGTTCCAGAAACTGCAAGATCGAGATCGCCGTCATTGTCATAATCACCCCACTGTATAGAAGCATAGATGAGGCCTCCCCCTTCCCAAACATTCGTAAATGTTCCACTGCCATCATTTCGAAAGATGGTTAATCTTAGGCCTGATCCAACCCCGTCTCCCGCGACAGCCAAATCAAGATCCCCGTCTTTATCATAGTCACCCCATTGGACCGAACTTTGATGTACGCCCGCATTTGCCCCCATCGGCTCTGCGGCATTTGTGAATGTCCCGGCGACGTTGCGATAAATGATCAGCCGGGCGCCGGATCCGGATGTGCCTGAAGTGACCAGATCCAAGTCACCGTCGTTGTCATAATCTCCCCATTGAATTGAGGCACTAAAAAATCCCGTTCCGGCTCCATACGGTTGTGCAACCAGTGTCCACACGGAAGACGAGGCACTTGCTGCAGCTTGAGTCGTATCCGAAAAAAAGCTCTGGTTCACAGGCGATCCTGCGTCATAAGATGTCAGTCGGTAGTAATAGGTATTTCCCCCTGTAACCGCATTGTCATTCCATGTGGTTTCCGTCGAGGTCGCTGTATATACGAGATTGGCGCCGTTAGCCCAGTTGGTAGTATCAGCCAGATTCGTCAGGCGATAAATCTTCGCCCCGCTGTAAGCGACCGCGCCCCCGTTCGTTTCTTCGTTGATCGTGGGTATAGTCCACGAGACTTTGATTTGTCCTGCGGCACTTGCGTCAAGCGTGACATTGGCTGGTGGGGCAGGGGCGGTCGTGTCTACTCCTGCAACTGTATCTACGATACCCAATCGGTAGGGAATGAAGAATACGGAGTCGCCGTTCGATTCTTGATAAATCTTACGCTTGATGGACACCTCGTCCGTCGTGCCCCACCAGTTGCGTATGAACGAGAATCTGTTTCCTGTGACGGTCGATGCGACGTATACACCGCTGTCCGGATTTTCCGGGGTGGTTCGGATGATATTTTTTTGGACAGTATCAGAGTGCGATGCTCCCACAATTTTGAATTGCCACAGGCGATTTGAATCAAGCGTGTTCTGGACGAAAACATTCTTGTTGGATGCGTTCAATAAAACGCCGTGCGAATTGTTGAAGCTGACGTTGTTTGAAAAGAAATTATTATCCGAGGAACCAAGTGCGATTCCTTCGGGATTACCGATGACACTATTGCCGTGGAATACGTTGTTGCTGTTCAGATAATCGAGATAAATCCCGTATGTCCCGTTTGAGGTAAACGTGCTGCCCAGGACCGTATTGTTGTCGGAATACGAAAGACGCATGCCGTCTTGGGAATTGCTCGTGGATTGTGAATTCTGAACCAATACGTATGTACAATGGTCTAAATCAATCCCAATCTGTTCGTTACCGGTACTGACGCACTTTTCAATTGTGTCCGCCGAGGAGTAATAAGCATAAATCCCAAACCCACAGTTGCGAGTAGTTATATTTTCAATGCTGGATCGCGATACGTTGTCCAGGCGAATACCGTAGAATCCTCTTTGAATGAGAAGATTGCTTATTCTGATGGCAGAACGATTGGCCGCATATATGACCTTCAAATTCGATCCGGAACTGCTGTCACCGGCGTCGATGATTGTACCTGTCGGACTTGAATCGACTCCAATAATCCATATGGAATCGATACCGATCGTGAAGGATTCGGGATAGTGACCCCGGTCGATAAGGATCGTATCGCCCGCTTGGGCAAAGCTCAGCGCCTTGGCCGCCGTTCGATATGGTGAATTCTTCGTGCCGGTACCCGACGTGTCCGAACCACTGGCATACGTATACGAGTCCGACCCGGACACGTATGTATCATTCACAAACCACATTGTTTTCTGGGCATATGCAGTTTTCGTGTCGGAATTGAAGAAAGACTGATTTGTAATGGATGCCGAGTCGAACGAGGTTATCCTGTAGTAATAATTATTGCCGGTGGTGACGGTCGTATCGATCCACGACGATTCAGAGGCTGTGGCAACATGAACCAGATTGACAGTATTCGCCCAGTTTGACGTGTCAGGCAAATTTTTCAATCGATAAATTTTAGCGCCTGTGTATCCGACAACACCGCCGTTGGTTTCTTCAGTCGTCGAAGGCCCAGCCCACGTCAATTGGATGGACCCGTCCGATGTGGCGGTAACCGTGAGCACCGGCGGAGCCGGCGCGGTTGTGTCGGCGCCCTGGGTGGTGTCCACCGTCCCGAGTCGATACGGTATGAAGACAATAGAGTCAGCACCCGTGGGAGCGCCACTCACCATTTTCTTAATCTTTATTTCATCGGTTGTATTCCACCAGTTGCGGGTGAAGGTGAATTTGTTAGCCGCGGCCGTCGAAGCATTGTACACTCCGCTGTCAGGATTGGTTTGCGAGGTATTGATATTGTTCTTTTGAATCGTATCACTTGAAGACGCGCCATCAAGATAAATTTGATATTTGACATTTGAATCCAATGTATTCTGAACCAATGTATTGTTCGAACTTGCATTTAGATATACCCCGGAGAGTGAATTCGACTTGAGAGTGTTGTTCCTGATTGTGTTATTATTCGATCCCGAATATAAGAATATCCCGTTGTTGGAATTGAAAAATGTTGTATTCCCCGTCACTGTGTTATTCGAACTGGATTCCAGACGAATCCCATCAATATTCGAATTGGCCGTGTTTCCGCTTATGTTGTTAGTGCTGGATATCAGGTGGATGCCGTAATTTGTATTCGAATTGGCCGTGTTGTTGCTGACAGTATTGTTATTACTTCCGGAAAAATAGATGCCACGCGTATTCGTATCACACATATTGTTGCTCAATATGTTGCCGGAATTTGAATTCAGATAAATGCCGAGGTTTGCGTTTGAACTGACTAAGTTGTTGCTGACCGTGTTGTTGTTGGAACTGGAAGATAGAGTAATTCCATCGGAATTGAGCTTGCAGATATTGTTGCTAATTGTGTTACTCGAACTCGATCTAATCTCAATACCGGAACCATTCTCATTGACCATGTTGTTGCTGACCGTGTTTGTATCCGAACCATTAATGAGATAAATGCCTTGGTCGTAACATACACTGATGCTGTCGCCGATGATTGTCGACAAATCCACATTGACCCACTTGATACCCTCGCGGGCGCCCGTGACACCGATGTTCTTAATCAAGAGCCCGGTTTGCGTGTCCGCATAAATTCCATAAAGACCAGCAGTCGAATATGATCCGGGCGGGTCGATCACCGTCGCGTTTGAATCCTTCCCGATGATCGAGATGTAGTCCGAGTCAATGACGACGGCTTCGGTATACAGCCCGGCGTCGATATAGATCGTGTCCCCGGATTTGGCCACCGACAGGGCCTTCGATATGGTTCGAAACGGTTTTGTTGATTCACCGGTCTGCGTGTCATAACCGTGGACATACGTATAGGAATCGCCCGCCACCGAAAGGTCGTTGACATACCACTTCGGGCCGCTGTACGAAACAGTAACCACAAACGTTTCCTCCGGCGCCCACGCCGACCGCATCATGCCGCCATCGACGGCCTGCACGGACCAGTAGTATGTTCCGGCAGGCAGGGACCGGATCAGATACGCAAACGTGTCGTTCTGGACGTTTCCAAGTATCGTATTGCCGACCGAATCCGCGGAATTTGTGTCGGCGGCGACGATGTCAGCCCTGCCCGGCGCGGAGCCGACGCGTAGGTTGTAGGTCATGGCGGTGTCAGGCGTCGTGTCAGTAGAGACTTTCGTCCACCGGAACGTCACTGTGTCGCCCTGCGTGAACGACATGCCTTTGGGCAAATTGATCTGTGACGCATCCGGGCGGGCGTTTGCCGGGGCGATAGCGTCGTTCCGGTAGATGATCAATCGTCTGTTGTTGCCGGTATCTCCGGACACGGCAAGGTCGAGGTCGCCATCGTTGTCGTAATCAGCCCACTGGATGGAACCCAACCACACCCCCGCGTTGACGCCCATCGGCTCGGCCACGTTCGCAAAACTTCCGCCGCTGTTGTTCCGATAGATGATCAATCGAAAGTTTGCGCCGTTATGTCCCGACACGGCAAGGTCGAGGTCGCCGTCGTTGTCGTAATCGCCCCACTGGATCGAACTATTATACACACCCGCGTTGATGCCCATCGGCTCGGCCACGTTCGTGAAACTTCCGCCGCCG
>Ga0156236_119_pt1 | contig 71993 bp, 34 predicted proteins | sample RifCSPlowO2_12_FD_107883 | JGI IMG/M metagenome (GOLD analysis project Ga0156236, IMG submission 107883) | Candidatus Lindowbacteria bacterium RIFCSPLOWO2_12_FULL_62_27
GTGCGCGCCATCGACGATCTCGCGAACGGGGGATCATATTCAACAACGCGAGGATTTGTGACGGACACGCTCGTGAACCAGGTGAGCCTGAGCCAGCCGTCGGACGGCCACGAGACGACGGCGATCGACTTTCAGGTGAGCTGGAGCGCGAATGCGGACAGCGTGGGGGTGGACAGCTACGCGGTGGAGGTCTCGAAGAACACGGGCTTTACGAACATCGCGTTTACGGACACGGTGGACCAGGCGTTCACGGCCGACACGGTGACGGGGCTGTACAATGACACGTACTACTGGCGCGTGCGCGCGATCGACGATCTTGCGAACGGCGGGTCGTATTCGGCGACACGTGGATTGGTGACGGACACGATCGTGAACGCGCCGACGTTGTCGCAGCCTGCGGATGGCCACGAGACGAGCGTGATCGACTTATTGGTGAGCTGGAGCCTGTCGGACAGCGTGGGGATCGACAGCTTTGCGATCGAGGTATCGAAGAACGCGGGCTTCACGAACATCACCTTCACGGACACGATCGACGGCGCGACGGGCCTGACGAGCGACACGATGACGGGGTTGTACAACGACACGTACTACTGGCGGGTGCGCGGGGTGGACGATCTGGCCAACGGCGGGTCCTTTGCGTCTGCCCGAGGATTTGTGACGGACACGATCGTGAACCAGGTGAGCGCGAGTCTGCCGGCGGACGCGCATGAGACGACGGCGATCAATTTCCAGGTGAGCTGGAGCGCGGTGTCGGACAGCGTGGGCGTGGACAGTTACGCGGTGGAGGTATCGAAGAACACGTCCTTCACGAACATTGCGTTCACGGACACGGTGGACCAGGCGTTCACGGCGGACACGGTGACCGGTCTCTATAACGACACCTATTACTGGCGTGTGCGCGCGATCGACGATCTTGCGAACGGCGGATCATACTCGACGACGCGAGGATTTGTGACGGACACGATCGTGAACCAGGTGAGCCCGAGTCAGCCCGCGGACGGCCACGAGACGACCGCCATCGATTTCCAGGTGAGCTGGAGCGCGGTGAGCGACAGCGTGGGCGTGGATTCATACGCGGTAGAGGTCTCCAAGAACACGTCGTTCACGAACATCACATTTACGGACACGATCGACCAGGCGTTCACGGCGGACACGGTGACGGGGCTGTACAACGATACATACTACTGGCGCGTGCGTGCGATTGACGATCTGGCGAACGGCGGGTCGTACTCGGCGACGCGCGGATTTGTGACGGACACGATCGTGAACCAGGCGAGCCTGAGCCAGCCGGCGGACGGTCACGAGACGACGGCGATCGATTTCCAAGTGAGCTGGAGCGCGAACGCCGACAGCGTGGGCGTGGACAGTTACGCGGTGGAGGTATCGAAGAACACGTCCTTCACGAACATCGCGTTCACGGACACGGTGGACCAGGCGAACACGAGCGACACGGTGACGGGATTGTACAACGACACGTACTACTGGCGCGTGCGAGCGACGGATGATCTGGGCAATGGCGGATCGTTCTCGGCGACACGGGGATTTGTGACGGACACGATCGTGAACCAGGTGAGCGCGAGCCTGCCGGCGGACGGTCACGAGACGACGGCGATCGACTTTCAGGTGAGCTGGAGCGCGGTGAGCGACAGCGTGGGCGTGGATTCATACGCGGTGGAGGTATCAAAGAACACATCGTTCACGAACATCACGTTCACCGACACGGTGGACCAGGCGTTCACGGCCGATACGGTGACGGGGCTGTACAACGACACCTATTACTGGCGCGTGCGCGCGATGGACGACCTGGCGAACGGTGGATCGTTCTCGGCGACGCGGGGGTTCATCACCGACACGATCGTAAGCCAGGTGAGCCTGAGCCAGCCGGCGGACGGCCACGAGACGACGGCGATAGATTTTCTGGCGAGCTGGAGCGCCGTCGGGGTGGACTCGGTGGGGATCGACAGCTACGCGGTGGAGGTGGCGAAGAGCACGGGATTCACGAACATCACGTTCACGGACACGGTGGACGGGACGCGGTCGGATGACACGGTGACGGGGCTGTACAACGACACGTACTTCTGGCGGATGCGGGCGATCGACGATCTGGGCAACAGCGGGCAGTATTCGAGCACGCGCGGGTTTGTGACGGACACGCTCGTGAACCAGGTGAGCGCGAGCCTGCCCGCGGACGCGCACGAGACGACGGCGATCGACTTCCAAGTGAGCTGGACGGCGGTGAGCGACAGCGTGGGTGTGGACAGCTACGCGGTGGAGGTATCGAAGAACACGTCCTTCACGAACATCGCGTTTACGGACACGGTGGACCAGGCGAACACGAGCGACACGGTGACGGGTCTGTACAACGACACGTATTACTGGCGTGTGCGCGCCATCGACGATCTCGCGAACGGGGGATCATATTCAACCGCGCGAGGATTTGTGACGGACACAATCGTGAACCAGGTGAGCCTGGGTCTGCCCGCGGACGGCCACGAGACGACGGCGATCGACTTTCAGGTGAGCTGGAGCGCGAATGCGGACAGCGTCGGTGTCGACAGTTACGCGGTGGAGGTGTCGAAGAACACAGGCTTCACGAACATCACGTTCACGGACACGATCGACCAGGCGTTTACGGCCGACACGGTGACGGGACTGTACAACGATACATACTACTGGCGTGTGCGCGCGATCGACGATCTGGCGAACGGCGGGTCCTATTCGACGACGCGAGGGTTTGTGACCGACACCCTCGTCAATCAGACGAGCCTGAGCCAGCCCGCGGACGGCCACGAGACGAACGTGATCGACTTTTTGGTGAGCTGGCAGACGACGGCCGACAGCGTGGGCGTGGACAGTTACGCGATGGAGGTATCGAAGAACACAGCGTTCACGACCATCGCGTTCACGGACACGGTGCGGGGCGCGCTCACGGGCGACACGGTGACCGGCCTCTACAACGACACCTATTACTGGCGCGCGCGCGTGATCGACGATCTGAGCAACAGCGGGCAGTATTCGGCGACACGGGGATTCGTGACGGATACGATCGTGAATCAGGTGAGCCTGAGCCAGCCGGCGGACGCGCACGAGACGACGGCGATCGACTTCCAAGTGAGCTGGACGGCGGTGAGCGACAGTGTGGGCGTGGATAGTTACGCGGTGGAGGTATCGAAGAACCCGGGCTTCACGAGCATCGCGTTCACGGACACGGTGGACCAGGCGTTCACGGCGGACACGGTGACCGGCCTCTACAACGACACGTACTACTGGCGCGTGCGCGCGATCGACGATCTGGGCAACGGCGGGTCCTACGCGTCGACGCGGGGCTTTGTGACGGACACGATCGTGAACCAGGTGAGCCTGAGCCAGCCGGCGGACGGCCACGAGACGACGGCGATCGATTTCCAGGTGAGCTGGAGCGCGAATGCGGACAGCGTCGGTGTCGACAGTTACGCGGTGGAGGTGTCGAAGAACACATCGTTCACGAACATCACGTTCACCGATACGGTGGACCAGGCATTCACGGCCGACACGGTGACGGGGCTGTACAACGACACGTACTACTGGCGCGTGCGCGCGATCGACGATCTCGCGAACGGTGGATCGTACTCGGCGGCGCGCGGGTTCGTGGCGGACACGATCGTGAATCAGGCGAGCCTGAGCCAGCCTGCGGACGGTCACGAGACGAACGTGATCGACTTCCAGGTGAGCTGGAGCGCGAACGCGGACAGCGTGGGCGTGGACAGTTACGCGGTGGAGGTATCGAAGAACACGGCGTTTACGAGCATCGCCTTCACGGACACGGTGGACGGCGCGCTCACGGCCGACACGGTGACCGGCCTCTACAACGACACTTACTACTGGCGCGTGCGTGCGATCGACGATCTGGCCAACGGCGGGTCCTATGCGTCGACGCGGGGGTTTGTGACGGACACGATCGTCAATCAGGTGAGCCTGAGCCAGCCGGCGGACGCGCACGAGACGACGGCGATCGGCTTTCAGGTGAGCTGGAGCGCCGTGAGCGACAGCGTGGGCGTGGACAGCTACGCGGTGGAGGTATCGAAGAACACGGCGTTTACGAACATCGCGTTCACCGACACGGTGGACCAGGCGAACACCCTCGACACGGTGACGGGCCTCTACAACGACACCTACTACTGGCGCGTGCGCGCCATCGACGATCTGGGCAACGGCGGGTCCTACGCGTCGACGCGGGGATTCGTGACGGACACGATCGTGAACCAGGCGAGCCTGAGCCTGCCGGCGGACGGCCACGAAACGACGGCGATCGACTTTCAGGTGAGCTGGAGCGCGAATGCGGACAGCGTGGGTGTGGATTCATACGCGGTGGAGGTATCGAAGAACACGTCCTTCACGAACATCGCGTTCACCGACACGGTGGACCAGGCGTTCACGGCGGACACGGTGACGGGACTCTACAACGACACGTACTACTGGCGCGTGCGCGCGATCGACGATCTTGCGAACGGCGGATCGTATTCGGCGACGCGCGGGTTTGTGACCGACACGATCGTGAACCAGACGAGCCTGTCGCAGCCCGCGGACGGTCACGAGACGAACGTGATCGACTTCCAGGTGAGCTGGATCGCGAATGCCGACAGCGTGGGCGTGGACAGTTACGCGGTGGAGGTATCGAAGAGCACGGCGTTTACGGCCATCGCCTTCACGGACACCGTGGACCAGGCGAACACGGCCGACACGGTGACGGGACTCTACAACGACACCTATTACTGGCGCGTGCGCGCCATCGACGATCTGGGCAATGGCGGGCCGTACGCGTCGACGCGGGGATTCGTCGCGGACACGATCGTGAACCAGGTGAGCGCGAGCCAGCCGGCGGACGCACACGAGACGACGGCGATCGACTTCCAAGTGAGCTGGAGCGCGGTGAGCGACAGCGTGGGCGTGGACAGCTACGCGGTGGAGGTATCGAAGAACACGTCGTTCACGAATGTCACGTTCACGGACACAGTGGACCAGGCGAACACCCTCGACACGGTGACGGGGCTGTATAACGACACGTACTACTGGCGGGTGCGCGCCATCGACGATCTGGGCAACGGCGGGGCCTTCTCGACGACGCGCGGTTTCCTGACGGACACCATCGTGAGCCAGGTGACGCTGTCCCAGCCTGCGGACGGCCACGAGACGAACGTCATCAATTTCCTGGTGAGCTGGGCGGCGGTCGGAACCGATTCCGTGGGAATCGACAGTTATGCGGTGGAGGTATCGAAGTCGACGGCCTTCACCAGTATCATCTTTTCCGACACCGTGGACGGCTTGAGGTCGGACGACACGGTGACTTCGCTGTACAACGACACATACTTCTGGCGAATGCGGGCCTTGGATGATCTCGGCAACAGCGGGCAGTATTCGTCGTCCCGGGGATTCGTCACCGATACGATCGTGAATCAGGTGAGCCTGAGCCAGCCGGCGGACGGGCATGAGACGACGGCGATCGACTTTCAGGTGAGCTGGAGCGCCGTGAGCGACAGCATCGGTGTGGACAGCTACGCCGTGGAGGTGTCGAAGAACACGTCGTTCACGAACATCACGTTCACAGACACGATCGACCAGGCATTCACGGCCGACACGGTGACCGGCCTTTATAACGATACATATTATTGGCGCGTCCGCGCCATCGACGATCTGGCCAACGGCGGGTCCTACTCGGCCACGCGGGGCTTCGTCACGGACACCCGCGTCAATCAGGCGAGCCTGTCGCAGCCGGCCGACGGCCATGAGACGACGGCGATCAACATTCTCGTGAGCTGGAGCGCGGTCAGCGACAGCGTCGGCGTCGACAGTTACGCGGTGGAGGTGTCGAAGAATACAGCCTTCACCAACATCACCTTTACGGACACGCTCGACCAGGCGAACACGAGCGACACGGTGACCGGCCTTTACAACGACACGTACTACTGGCGCCTGCGCGCGATCGACGATCTGGCCAACGGCGGGTCCTACTCGGCCACGCGGGGCTTCGTCACGGACACCCTCGTCAATCAGGTGACGGTGTCGCTGCCGGCCGACGGCCACGAGACGACCAATTTGAAGCCGGTCGCCCGTTGGAGCGCGGTTTCGGACAGCGTCTCCGTCGATTCCTATGTGGTGGAAGTATCCAAACTCCTGACCTTCGAAACAACCGTGCTGGTCGACACGGTCGACGGCGCCCTGACCCAGGACACCCTTTCGACCCTGCCCGACCCCGACACCTACTACTGGCGCGTGCGCGCGATCGACGATCTGGCGAACAAGGGGCCGTATTCGGATACGCGCGGGTTTGCCCTCGTCACGCCCGCCACGCTGCTCATCTTTGAAGACGCCACGTTCACGGACGTCGTGGACACGCTCCTCACTCGGGACCTCATTTTCGTTGAAGTCTCCGACACGGACGAGAGCCGGAACGAGTCGGCGGTCGAAACCGTGACGGTCACCGCCTATGTCGCCGACGACGCGGCCGGCCTGGTCATCGACACACAGACGCTGATCCTGACGGAGACGTCGAATTCTTCCGGGATATTCCGAAGCGGCGCCATCCTGGTCACGGACACGGTCATTCCGGCCTTGAGCGACGGCATTCTGAGCTGGGGCCGGTCGGACACGCTGCACGTGACCTATACGGACGCGAACTGCTCGGTCGACTCCTCCTACGACACCGCGCTGGCGCTGGAAATCGCGACGAGCGCGCGGGTGATCTTCTACGAGGACACGGCCTACGGAGACGAAGTCGACACCTATCTCACGCGGGACCTGATGTACGTGGCGGTCCATGACACCGACGAGAACCGCAATCCGCAGTCTCTGGATACGGTGCAGGCGACCGTGTACGTGGGGAACGGCTACGCGGAGGGGACGGGGTCGGCGGGGGTGAGCGCGCAGGGGCTGGTGCTGGACACGCAGACCCTGGTGCTGACGGAGTCGGGCAAGGCGACCGGCGTATTCCAGAGCGATACGATCACGCTGACCGATACGGAGGTGCCGGTGACCGAAAACGGCCGCCTGAGCTGGGGCCGGCAGGACACCGCGCAGGTGACCTATACGGACGTGACAGGCACCAGCGAGACGTCGACCGATACGGCGCTGGCGCTCGAAATCACGACAACCCTGGCGATCCAGCTCTTCGAAAACCAGGCCCTGACCGACGACGTCGACACCTACCAGACACGCGACCTCCTGTTCGTCATGGTGTCCGACACGGACGAGAACCGCAATCCGCAGATGAAGGACACCGTGAGCGTCATTGTCTACGTGGGCAACGGCACCGCGGGCAACGGCGCGGCCGGGCTCGTGATTGACACGGAGACACTGACGTTGACAGAGAGCGCTGAGACCTCCGCAATTTTCCAGAGCGACACCGTGGTCACGACCGATACGAAGGTACCCACCGTGAACGACGGCGTCCTGAGCTGGGGCCTCTCCGACACGATGCATCTTGTCTACACCGACGTGACGGGCACGAGCGAGACGGGGAATGACACCGCGCTGGCGCTCGAAATCAAGACGACGGCCGCCGTCCAATTCTACGAGGACGCGGCCTACACGGACGACGTCGACACCTTCCAGGTGAGAAACGACGTCGTGTATGTGGTCGTGTACGACACCGACGAGAACAAGAACCCGCAGTCGCCGGCGGAAACGGTGACCGTCACCGTGTATGTGGGTGACGCAAGCTGCGAGGCGGGAACCGCCATCGGCCTCGTGCTGGACACGGAGACGCTGGTGCTGACGGAGAGCGGGGAGACGACAGGAATCTTCCGCAGTGCGGCCATCGCGATTGTCGACACGGAGTTTCCGCTGGTCGCGGCCAACGGCCGGCTGGCGGCCGGATTGAACGATACGATTCACGTCACGTACACGGACAGCAACGACGCGACGGACGCCCGGAGCGACACCGCGCTTCTGGTCGACGCGGCGACGGCGAGCGTGACGCAGATCTTCGAGGAGGCCGGATTCACAGATGAGGTCGACACGCTGCTCTCCCGGGACGTGATGTTCGTCCAGGTGACCGACACGGACGAAAACTGCGATCCGCAGGACCGGGACACCGTGCAGGTCACCGTGTTCGTCGGCAACGGCTATGCCGAAGGCTCGAGCGCCCAGGGCCTGGTGATCGACACGGAAACGCTGACGCTGACGGAGACGGGTGAAACCAGCGGCGTCTTCCGCAGCGACACGATCGTGGTCACCGACACGAAGGCGCCCGTGGTGAACGACGGCGTCGTGAGCTGGGGCCGGAACGACACGCTGACCGTGAGGTACGGCGACAAGAACGGTTCCGACACGACGACGGACACGGCGCTGGCGCTTGAAATCGCGACCGCCGCGCGCGCAGTCCTCTATGAGGACGCCGCCTTCGGCGACGAGGTCGACACCTACCAGACGCGCGACGTCCTGTACGTGGCGGTCCACGACACGGACGAGAATCGCAATCCGCAGTCGAAGGACACGGTCTCCGTCACGGTCTACATCGGAAACGGCTCGGTGGAGGGGTCCGACACGCAGGCGCTGGTGCTCGACACCCAGACGCTGGTCCTGACCGAAAGCGGCGAGACCACGGGCGTGTTCCAGAGCGCCGCGATCGCGCTGACCGACACGGAGAAACCCGCCGTGGAGAACGGCATGGTGAGCTGGGGCAGGAGCGACACGCTGCACATCGTCTACACCGACGTGACCGGCACAAGCGAGACCACGACCGACACGGCGCTGGCCCTTGAGATCGCCGCCACCGCGCGCGTAATCTTCTACGAGGACGCCGCCTACGGCGACGAGGTCGATACCTACCAGACGCGTGACATCATGTACGTCGCGGTCCATGACACGGACGAAAACCGAAATCCGCAGTACAAAGACACCGTCCAAGCGACCGTCTACGTGGGCAACGGCTACGCCGAGGGCTCGTACGCCCAGGGTCTCGTGCTCGACACGCAGACCCTGGTCTTGACCGAGAGCGGCGAGACCACGGGCGTCTTCCAGAGCGCCGCGATCGCGCTGACCGACACTGAGGTGCCGGTCACCGAAAACACGCGCCTCTCCTGGGGCCGCAGCGACACGATGCACGCGACCTACACGGACGTGACGGGCACGAGCGAGACCACGAACGACACGGCGCTGGCGCTCGAGATCGCGACCGCTTCCGTCGTCCAGCTTTACGAGGACAGCGACTACACGGACGCGGTGGACACGTACCTCGTACGGAACGACGCCATGTTCATCTGGCTGGCGGACACCGACGAAAACCGCAATCCCCAGATGATCGACACGGTGAGCGTGACGATTTATGCGGGAGACGACGCGAGCGCGCTGGTGACCGACACCGAGATTATCGTGATGACCGAGACAACTGAAACCAGCGGCATCTTCCGCTTCTCCGGCCTGACCGTCGCGGATACGGGAGTCTCGACATCCCAGAACGGGAGCCTGAACTGGGGCACGAGCGACACGGCGCATGTCTCCTACACGGACGTGACCGGCGGGACGTCGGATGCGGCGTCCGATACGGCGTTGTCGATCGCTGTTCCGACCCAGAGCGTGGTACAGGTTTACGAGGACGCCCTCTACACAGACGATGTCGACACCTATCTGACGCGTGACATTCTTTACGTCGCCCTGTACGACACGGACGAGAATCAGAACCCGCAGAGCGTTGAAACCGTCACGGTGACCGTCTATGTCGGAAACGGATACACGGAAGGCTCGACCGCGCAGGGTCTGATCATCGACACGGAAACGCTGACCTTGACGGAAGCGACCGACACGCCGGGAGTCTTCCGAAGCGGCGCGGTCGTCCTCACCGACACGACGAAGCCGGTCGTCAGCGACGGCGTCGTGAGCTGGGGCCGGGCGGACACGCTGACCGTAAAATATCTGGACAACGACGACGCAACGGACACCTCGGCCGATACGGCCCTGGCGATCGAGATCGCCTCGACCGTGGCGTTGCAGTTGTTCGAGGACAACGGATACGCCGACGGCGTCGACACCTATCTGACGCGCGATGTCATGCATCTTTGGGCGCAGGACACGGACGAAAACCGCAATCCCAGTCTCAAAGACACGATTGCGGTGACCGTGTACGTCGGCAACGGCGCCGCCGAGGGTGCGAGCGCGGCGGGACTCGTGCTGGACACGGAGGTGTTGACCCTGACGGAAACGACGGAGACGTCGTCGATCTTCGTGAGTGACACGGTCAACCTGACGGATACGAAGCTCCCCGGGGTGAGCGACGGCGTCATCAGTTGGGGCCGCTCGGACACGCTGCACGTCACCTACACCGACGTGACCGGCACGAGCGAATCGGCCAACGACACTGCGCTGGCCATTGAAAGCGCAACATCCGCACGGGCGATTTTCTATGAGGACCCGGCCTACGGCGACGAAGTCGACACCTACCTCACGCGCGACGTGATGTACGTGGCGGTTCATGACACGGACGAAAACCGCAACCCGCAACTGAAAGACACGGTACAGGTGACCGTCTACGCCGGGAACGGCTACGCCGAAGGCGGCTACGCGCAGGGCCTGGTGCTGGACACGCAGACGCTGGTCCTGACGGAGAGCGGCGAGACCACAGGGATATTCTGGAGCGACACGGTGGTCCTGACCGACACCCTGACGCCGGCCGTCGAGAACAACCGCCTGAGCTGGGGCCGGCAGGACACGCTGTTTGTGACATACACCGACGTGACAGGCACGAGCGAAACGGCGAACGACACGGCGCTGGCGCTTGAAATCGCGACGACCGCGCGGGCTGTCCTGTACGAAGACGGCGCCTACGGCGACGAGGTCGACACGTACCTGACACGTGACGTGATGTACGTGGCCGTCCACGACACAGACGAAAACCGAAACCCGCAATTCAAAGACACCGTGCAGGTGACCGTCTACGTCGGAAACGGCTACGCCGAAGGGTCCTACGCGCAGGGTCTCGTGCTGGATACGCAGACGCTGGTGCTGACCGAGAGTGGCGAGACGACGGGCGTCTTCTGGAGTGACACACTGGTTCTGACCGACACAAGGACGCCGGCGGTGGAGGACAACCGCCTGTCGTGGGGCCGGTCGGACACCCTGCAGGTTGCCTACTCCGACGTGACGGGATCAAGCGAGTCCGCAACGGACACCGCGCTCGCGCTCGAAATCGCCAGCGCCCTCACACTGCAAATATACGAAAACGAAGGAAACACGGACGACGTCGACACCTACCTGACCCGCGACGTCATGCACGTGTGGGTCATGGACACGGATGAGAACCGCAACCCGCAAATGCGCGACACCGTGCAGGTGACGGTCTACGTCGGAAACAGCTACTCCGAAGGAGGCTACGCCCAGGGCCTCGTCCTCGACACGGACGCGATCACGCTCACGGAGAGTTCCGAAACCTCGGGCATCTTCCGCAGCGACACCGTGAACCTCACCGATACAAAGTGGCCCGTCGTGAACGACGGCGTCGTGAGCTGGGGCCGCGCCGACACGCTGCACGTGCTCTACAGCGACGTCACGGGCACAAGCGAGAGCGGCAACGACACGGCGCTCGCGCTCGAGATCGCCACGACCGCCCGCGCCGTCCTGTACGAGGACGCCGCCTACGGCGACGAGGTCGACACGTACTTCACGCGCGACTTCCTGTACGTGGCCGTGCACGACACGGACGAAAACCGCAATCCCCAGGCCAAAGACACCGTGCAGGTGGTGGTATACATCGGCAACGGCACGGCCGAGGGCACGGCGTCATCGGGGATCGAGGCGGCGGCGCTGGTCATCGACACCCAGACGCTGGTCCTGACGGAGAGCGGCGAAACCACGGGCATCTTCCAGAGCGGCGCGATCCCGCTGACCGACACCGAAAAACCGGTCGTCGAAAACAGCCGGCTCAGTTGGGGCCGCTCCGACACCCTGCACCTCGTCTACACCGACGTGACCGGCACAAGCGAAACGACGAACGATACGGCGCTCGCCCTCGAAACGGGGACGGCGATGACGATCCAGTTGTACGAGGACGCCAATTTCACCGACGACGTCGACACCTATTTGAAGCGCGACGTCATGTACATTCAGGTGCAGGACACCGACGAGAACCGCAACCCGCAGGTGAAGGACACCGTCAGCGCGATCGTCCGGGTCGGCAACGACACCGATGGATCCTTCATCGACACCGAAACGATTGTCCTGACGGAAACAAGCGAAACGAGCGGCATCTTCCGCAGCGCTGCCATCAATCTGACCGACACGACCAGCCCGGTCGTCGGCGACGGCGTGGTGAGCTGGGGGCTCTCCGACACGACGCACGTCGTGTACGTCGACGCGAGCGACGGCGCGGACCAGGGCTTCGACACGGCGCTGGCCATTGACATTCCGACGCCGAGCCGCGTGCTGTTCTACGAGGACGCGGGCTACGGCGACGAGGTCGACACCTTCTACACGCGCGACTTCCTCTACCTCGCCGTGCACGACACCGACGAAAACCGCAGCCCGCAGGGCGTCGACACGGTGACGGTGACGATGGTCGTCGGGAACGACCGGGACGGCCTCGTGCTCGATACGGAGACGCTGATCCTCACCGAGTCCGGCAGCACCACCGGCATCTTCCGCAGCGACACGATCAACCTCACGGACACGAAGGTGCCGGCGGTCAACGACGGCATCGTCAGTTGGGGCGTGAGCGACACGCTGTTTGTGAAATATACGGACGCGAACGACGCGTCGGACAGCGCGACCGACACGGCCCTGGCGCTGGAGATCGCCAGCGCGGTGTCGATGCAGCTTTACGAGAACCACGGCAACACCGACGACGTGGACACCTACCTGACGCGGGACGTGATGCACGTGTGGCTGATGGACACGGACGAAAACCGCAACCCGCAGTCGCGGGACACCGTGACCGTGACCGTCCACGTCGGCAACGGCGTGGCGGAGGGCGGCGCCGGGCAGGGGCTGGTGATCGACACGGAAACGCTGACGATGACGGAAACGGCGGAGACCTCGGGGATTTTCGTGAGCGACACCGTCAACCTCACCGACACGAAGGTCCCCGCCGCAAACGACGGCGTCGTGAGCTGGGGCCGGTCCGATACGCTGCAGGTCGTCTACACGGACGTGAGCGGGACGAGCGAGTCCGCAAACGACACCGCGCTGGCGATCGAAATTCCGTCCACGGCCGCCCTCCAGCTCTTTGACGACCTCGCGCTCACCGATCCCGTGGATACGTACCTCACAATCGACGCGATGTACGTGATGGTCCAGGACACCGACGAGAACCGCAATCCGGAACTGCGCGACACCGTCTACGTCACGGCCTACATCGGAAACGGCAGTTCCGTCGGCGGCGGCGCCGCGCTGGTCCTCGACACGATGACCATCGTTCTGACGGAAAGCGCCGAAACCTCGGGCCTCTTCCGGAGCGACACCCTCACCCTGACGAACGTTGTGGTCCCGTCAACCTCCGACAGTGTTCTCTCCTGGGGCGAGATCGACACCCTGCACGTCGTCTACGTCGACGCGCTGGGAACAAGCGAATCGGCCGGTGATACCGCGCTTGCGATCGAGGATCCGAAGACATCGACGGTCGAGATATATGAGGAGCTCACCTTCACCGACGTCGTCGATACGCTCTTCACGAGGGACGTCCTGTTCATCCAGGTGACCGACACCGACGAGAACCGCAACCCGCAGTCGACCGACACCGTGAGCGTCACGATCTACGTCGGCAACGGCTACGCCGAGGGCGCCTCCGCCCAGGGACTCGTCCTTGACACCGCCACATGGGTGCTCACGGAGGTGAGCACGGCCGCCTCCACATTCCGCAGCGACACGATCCCGCTGTCCGACACGGTCGTCCCGTCCGCATCCGACGGATTCCTGAGCTGGGGCCGGGCGGACACGCTGCACGTCACGTATACGGACGCGACCGCCGCCACCGACGCGAGCTACGACACGGCCCTGGCGCTCGAAATCGCGCAGACCGCGCGTGTCATTCTCTACGAGGACAGCGCGTTCTCCGACGATGTCGACACCTATCTGACCCGGGACCTCATGTTCGTGGCGGTGCATGACACGGACGAGAACCGCAATCCGCAACAGAAAGACACCGTGAGCGTGACCGTCTACGTGGGGAACAACTACGAGGGGCTGGTCCTCGATACCGAAACGCTCGTGTTGACGGAGAGCGGAGAAACGACCGGCGTCTTCCTGAGCGACACCGTGACCCTGACGGACACGGAGCAGCCGTCGGCCGAGAACAGCCGCATCAGTTGGGGCCGGTCCGACACGCTCTACGCAGGCTACACGGACGTGACGGGTACGAGCGAAACCGCGACTGACACGGCCCTGGCGCTTGAAATCGCGTCGACCGCCGCTCTGCAGCTCTTCGAAGACGCGAATTACACGGACGACGTCGACACGTATCTCACGAGAGACGCAATGTACGTCTGGATGATGGACACGGACGAAAACCGCAACCCACAGAGCAAGGACACCGTGACCGTCACGGTCTATGTGGCCAACGCGACCTACGGCGGCGGCGCGGCCGCGCTGGTGATCGACACGGAAACCCTGACGCTGACCGAAAGCGGCGAGACCACGGCGATCTTCCGCAGCGGGTCTCTGACCGTGACCGATACGAAAGTCCCGTCCGTCAACGACGGCGTCCTGTCCTGGGGAGCTTCCGACACTCTGCACGTCGCGTACACCGACGCGACGGGCACTTCGGAGGAACGCTCGGACACGGCGCTTGCGGTTGAAATCGCGACCGCCGCCGCCGTCTACTTCTACGAGGACAGCGGCTACACCGACATCGTCGACACCTATCTCATGCGCAACGACCTCGCCTATCTCGTGGTCTACGACACCGACGAGAACCGCAACCCGCAGGCCATCGAAACGGTGACGGTCACCGTTCATGTCGGCGACACGACCGGGCTCGTCCGAGACACCGAAACCTTCGTCCTCACAGAATCCGGCGAGACCACCGGCATCTTCCGCAGCGTCGCCGTCAACCTTGTCGATTCGGACGCGACCTCGCCCGCGTCGAACGGCAGGCTCGAGGTCCGAAAAGCCGACACCCTCCACATGGCCTACACCGATTCCAATGCCGGAACGGACATCGCCTACGACACCGCCCTCGTCAAATGGGTAACGAACGTCACGCTGGTCAGCCCGGCCAACGGCCACGAAACAACCAACGCCAAACCCGTGGTGCGCTGGAGCGGGGATGCGGACAGCGTGCTGGTGGATTCCTTCGTCGTCGAGGTCTCGAAGGTCTCGACGTTTGCTTCGACGGTGCTGGTGGACACGGTGGACGGAACGCTCGAGCAGGATTCCTTGGCGTCCCTCCCCGACAACGACACCTACTACTGGCGTGTCCGGGCCATCGACTACCTCGGCATCGTCGGGTCCTACTCGGCGGAAACCCGATGGTTCACGATCGACACCAACGTCAATCAGGTGAACCTGTCTCTGCCGGCGGACGGCCACGAGACGTCGGCCGCAAGCTTCCTGTTGAGCTGGACCGCCGTGATCGACAGCGTCGGCGTCGACAGCTACGCGGTGGAGGTGTCGAAGAACACGGCCTTCACGAACATCGCCTTCACGGACACGCTCGACGCCGCGCTCACGAACGACACGGTCACCGGCCTCTACAACGACACCTACTACTGGCGCGTCCGCGCGATCGACAACTTGGCCAACGGCGGCGCCTACGCAGCCACTCGCGGGTTCGTCTCGGACACCCTGGTGGGCAAAGTATCGCTCGTGACGCCGGTCGAGGCCTTCGAAACGGCCTCCATCGTGCTCGTGGTGACTTGGACCGGCCTCTCAGACAGCGTTGGCATTGACAGCTACGCCCTGGAGGTTTCCCGCAACTCGGCCTTCACGAATATGACAATCCAGGACACGATCGACGGCTCGCTCACCACCTTCACCTGCACCAACCTCATCGCGGACACGTACCACTGGCGTGTCCGTGCGGTCGACGATCTCGGTAACAACGGCGCCTACTCCGATTCCCGCTACTTCATCACCGATACGTCGGTCCAGCCCGTCACCTTCCTCCTGCCGGCGGATGGCCACGAAACGAATGCGTCGCCCTTCACGCTGACGTGGGCGGCCAACTCGGACAGCTCGGGAATCGACTCGTACGCGGTCGAAGTCTCAAAGAATACGCTGTTCACGGACATCGTGTTTACCGACACCATCGACGGCAGTTTCACCACCGACACGATCTCCGGCCTCTACAACGACACCTACTACTGGCGCGTGCGGGCGATGGACAATTTCCAGAACCCCGGGCCCTTCGCGGCCATCTGGGGATTCATCATGGACACCAACGTCAATCAGATTTCAACCGTCCTGCCGGCCGCGGGCCACGAGACGACCGCGACCAGCGTCGTCATGAGCTGGACCGCAATCACGGACAGCGTCGGCGTCGACTCCTACGCCGTCGAGGTTTCAAAGAATTCGGCCTTCACCAACATGGTCTTCACGGATACCGTCGACGCCGCCCTCACGACCGACACCGTCACGGGCCTCTATAACGACACCTACTTCTGGCACGTCCGCGGCGTCGACGACCTCGGCAACACCGGCCTCTACTCGACCACGATCGGATTCGTCACCGACACCATCGTCGACTCCGTTACGCTCTCTCTGCCCGCCGACGGCCACGAGACCAGCGTGATCGACTTCCTGGTAAGCTGGATCAGCGCCGGCGCCGATTCGGTGGGCTTCGACTCCTTCGCGCTGGAGGTTTCAAAGAGCACCGCCTTCACCTCCGTCGTCTTCACCGACACGCTGGACGGCGCATTCACGAGCGACACGGTGACCGGCCTCTACAACGATACGTACTACTGGCGAATGCGCGGCGTCGACGATCTGGCCAATGCCGGCCCCTACTCCGCCATCCGGGGCTTCGTGACCGACACGATCGTCGCCCAGGTCAGCGCAAGCCAGCCGGCCGACGCGCATGAAACGAGCGCCATCAACTTCCTGGTGAGCTGGACCGCAGTGACGGACAGCGTCGGCGTGGACAGCTACGCGGTCGAAGTGTCCAAGAATTCGGACTTCACGAACATCGCCTTCACCGACACCGTCGATCAGGCCAACACGTCCGACACGGTCACCGGCCTCTACAACGACACGCACTTCTGGCGCGTCCGGGCGATCGACGACCTCGGCAACGGCGGCGCCTTCTCGACCACGCGCGGCTTCGTGACCGACACGATCGTGAACCAGGTGTCCGCGAGCCAGCCGGCGGACGGCCATGAGACGACGGCCATCAGCCTCGTTGTGAGCTGGAGCGCCATCTCGGACAGCGTGGGCGTGGACAGCTACGCGCTGGAGGTGTCGACGAACGCGACGTTCACCGCCCTCGCGTTCACCGACACCGTCGACCAGGCGATCCTCAGTGACACGGTGACCGGCCTCTATAACGATACATACTACTGGCGCGTCCGGGCGATCGACGACCTCGCGAACGGCGGCGCTTATTCGACCACCCGCGGCTTCGTCACCGACACGCTGATCGCCCAAGTCAGCCTGTCCCAGCCGGCGGACGCGCACGAAACGAGCGCGGTCAATTTCCTCGTGAGCTGGCAGACACTGTCCGACAGCGTCGGCATCGACAGCTACGCGCTGGAAGTCTCGAAGAACACCGCGTTCACCAACATCGCCTTCACCGATACGGTCGACGGCGCCCTGACGTCCGACACGGTGACCGGCCTCTACAACGACACCTACTACTGGCGCGTCCGCGCGATCGACGATCTGGCCAACGCCGGCGCGTTTTCCTCCACCCGCGGCTTCGTCGCCGACACGATCGTCGCCCAGGTGAGCGCGAGCCTCCCGGCCGACGCGCATGAAACGAACGCCATCAACTTCCTGGTGAGCTGGAGCGCCGTGACGGACAGCGTGGGCGTCGACTCCTACGCGGTGGAGGCGTCGAAGAACACAGCCTTCACGAACATCGCCTTCACCGACACGGTCGACCAGGCCAACACGTCCGACACGGTCACCGGTCTTTACAATGACACGTACTACTGGCGCGTCCGCGCGATCGACGATCTGGCCAACGCCGGAACTTATTCCTCCACCCGCGGCTTCGTTACCGACACCCTCGTCGACACCCTGACGCTGTCCCTGCCGGCCGACGCGCACGAAACCTCGGCGATCAACCTCGTCGTGAGCTGGAGCGCCGGCGCCGACAGCGTGGGCGTCGACAGCTACGCGGTCGAGGTGTCAAAGAACTCGGCCTTCACGAACATCGCCTTCACCGACACCGTCGATCAGGCCAACACGTCCGACACCGTCACCGGCCTCTACAATGACACGTACTACTGGCGCGTCCGCGCGATCGACGACCTCGCCAACGGCGGCGCATTCTCGACCGCACGCGGCTTCGTCACTGACACCATCGTCAATCAGGTGTCCCTGAGCCTGCCGGCGGACGGCCACGAGACGACCTCGAACAGCGTCGTCGTGAGTTGGAGCGCCAACGCCGACAGCGTCGGGATCGACTCCTACGCTGTCGAGGTTTCCCTCAGCACGGCCTTTACCTCGATGGCCTTCACCGACACGGTGGATCAGGCGCTCACGAGCGACACGGTGACCGGCCTGTACAACGACACCTACTACTGGCGCGTCCGCGCGATCGACGACCTCGCCAACGGCGGCGCCTATTCGTCCACGCGGGGATTCGTCACCGACACCCTCGTCAACGCCGTGGCGCTGTCCCTGCCGGCCGACGGCCACGAAACGAGCGCGGCGAACTTCCTGGCGAGCTGGAGCATGAACGCGGACAGTTCCGGCATCGATTCGTACGCCGTCGAAGTCTCGAAGAACACCGCCTTTACCTCCATCGCCTTCACCGACACCATCGATGGCGGCCAGACAAGCGACACGCTGACGGGCCTGTACAACGACACGTATTACTGGCGCGTCCGGGCCATCGACAACCGCGGTAATTTCGGCGTCTACGCCACGACGCGCGGGTTCGTCCACGACTCGAACGTCAACAAAGTCTCGCTGTCCGGCCCGTCCACGGGATCGTCCACGAACGACTCCCGGCTGACGCTCGCATGGAGCGCGATCACCGACACCGTGGGTGTCGATTCCTACGTCCTTGAACTCTCAAAGTCCCCGGATTTCTCGTCGATCTTCTCGACCGACACCTTCGACGCGACCGTTACCTCGGACTCGAGCGAAACCGGCCTGATCTCGGACACCTACTACTGGCGCGTCCGGGCCGTCGATTACCTGCGGAACGCCGGCCTGAACTCCGACACATTCCAGTTCCTGATCGACACAACGCCCATCACGACCACCATCGTCTCGCCGGCCGACGCCCATGAAACCAGCGCGCGCCGGCCGGTCTTCCTCTGGACCTCCAACGCCGAAACCTTCACGCTCCAGATCGCCCGCGATTCGGCCTTTACCAACATCTTCTCCTCCACGACGGCCGTGAACGTCAGCGTCCTTCAGCCCGATACCAATCTCACGATCGAGGACACCCATTACTGGCGTCTCATCAGCCGCAACCGCGCCGGCACCTTCGATACGACCAGCGCCCGCGGATTCCTGCTCGACACCACCGTCCGGCAGGTCACCCTCGTCGCGCCGGTCTACGACACCATCACGCCGGACACCACGCCCACGTTCTACTGGAGCGCCATCGCCGACAGCGTCGGCATCGACTCCTACGTGCTCGAAATTTCCAGCGCCGACACGTTCGGCCCCATCGTCTATGTCGACACGGTCGACGGGACCGTCACCGTCGACACCGTTACGCCCGGCCTTGTCGCCGACACCTACTGGTGGCGCATCCGGGCCATCGACGATCTGGGCAACATCGGCCCCAACTCCGACAGCCGCACCATCGGCATTGACACCGGGTCGCCCTTCCAGGCCGTCGGGTCGGTCAACATCATCAGCGGCAACCACCAGCTCGCCGAAGTTCAGCAGACCCTGACCCTCCCGTTCCGCGTCCGTGTCCTCGACACGACCGTCCTGACCCTGCCGGTGCCCAACTCGCCGGTCCGGTTCGTGATCTCGCGGCCCAGCGGCGGCGACGGCTATTTCGGGATTGCGGGGATCACCTCCAAGACCGCCTTCACCGATTCGGACGGGTACGCCTCCGAGACGCTGACGCTCGGAACCAAAGGCGGCGTGTATGAAATCCAGGCCATCTCCGACTCCCGGCCCAGCCTCTACGCCATCTTCCTCGCCTATGCCGACGGTATCGAGATCACCGCAAGCAAATGGAGGATGATCAGCCCCAACAAGGTCACGCTGAGCGCCACGACGGTGGATGCGTCCATCAAGGACGATCTCTCCGACGCGCTCGTCTATTGGTGGAATGAGAGCACGACGGAAGATCCCACGTTCTCGAAATACGTCAAGCCCACGACCATCAGCCGCGGGACCGGATACTGGGTGTACAGCAAGACCGGCGGCAAGCTCGTGACGCAGGGAACCGCCGGATTCGACACCCTCACCTACGCGCTCACCACGGCGTGGAACATGATCGGCACCGGGCATTACTTCTTCGTCGACTGGGATTCCAGTGTCCGCTTCCAGACCGCCACGTCCGGCGCCCTGACGCCCACGGAGGCGGCGAGCGCGGGCCTCATCGAAAACGCCGTCTACTGGTACAATGGCAACGGCTACAGTTGGGGCCCGGACGCCCGGACGACCACGCTGACCCGCATCCAGCTCAAGCCGATGGTCGGATTTGCTCTCTATGTATTGCAATCCTGCTCTATGGTGATCTATCCCAACCCGGCCACGCCGCTGGACACGTCCACCGAAATCTACGACCAGTCGCCGAAATTCAACGCCGCCCTCTACCAGGATCCCTCCGAGCAGGACTGGGCCGTCCGGGTCGTCGCTCATCGCGGCGCGATTCAGGACGTGCAGAACTACATCGGTGTGAAGGCCACGCCGGACGAAGCCCGCCTCTCCGCCCGGCGCGAGCCGCCGCCCGTCGCGCTCGAGTACCTCAGCGTCGCCTTCGAAGACGCCCAGGGCGTCCAGCGGTCCGCCAGTTTCGTCGATCCGATCACGACCGCGAACGTCTGGACCGTCAAGCTCGCCACCGACCTCCAGGGGCCGGTGCTCGTGTCGTTTGACGGCGTGGCCGGCGTTCCGAAAAAATACGACGCCTACCTGGTCGGCGGCCCGCAGGGCCCGATGAACCTGCGCGAGCAGACCACGGTCCTCATGTCCGACGTCGGCACCCTGCGCGCGCCCAGCCAGTACAGCGTCATTGTCGGCCTGCCGGAATTTCTGCTGCCGTACCTGTCGGCGCCGCTGGCCAAGGATCAGTCCTTCGTCTATCCCAATCCCGGCCCGGATCCCAACACGGGGTTCATGACCTTCAAGTACAACCTCGGCGCCGCCGCTCCGGTCACCATCCGCATCTTCGACGTCGCCGGCCGCCTCGTGAAACAGGTCGAGGCCCTGGGCATGCCGGGATCCAACAAGACCGTCTGGGACACGACCGACCGCTTCGGGCAGCGGGTCGGATCGGGCGTGTATATTTACATGATTAACTCGAGCGGAACCAAACTCGTTGATAAACTGGCCATCGTGAGGTGATGCTTGCCATGAATCGCATTCTAAAGTGGTCTTCCGTGGGACTGATCTCTCTTGCCGCTTGCCTGCTGCCGGTCGCGTCTCCGGAATCCCGCGCCCAGCTTTCCGAAGAGGAGCTGCGCCGGGAGCGGCTCGAGACCGTCGAGGAACTGCGGCGCACGGAAACAGAATGGGAAAAGTACATCCGGAGCCGCGGCTGGAGCGTCAGTTACGGCGGATGGCTCTCCTCCTCCTTCGGCTCCTCCGACAACGACGACCGGAACCGGTCGGTCCAGGATTCGCTCGATCACACCTGGGACCAGGAATTCCGCTGGTTCTACTCCGGGCGCAGCGGCACCGGCCGCACCCGCTGGTACGCGCGGTTCGGAACGAACTACACCTTCTCGAGCGCCATCATCCCGTCCATCCGCCACTCCGACTGGGTCCAGCCGGGAATCGACATGATCTATATGGAAAGGGATTTCAAATCGGCCCGCCGCAAGCACACGTTGACCGTCGGCCGCCAGTTCGTCCAGGTCGAAAACTCCATCGCGCTCGCGCAGGTCGCCGACGGCCTCAAATACGATCTTCGCACGGCGCGCCAGACGTTCGAGGTGTTCCTGCTCCGGCAGCAGTCGGGCGACAACAACGTCGATTTCCTGGCGCCCCGCGCGGGCCGCACCCGACGCTGGTTCACGGGGCTTCAATATACGGCGTCGTACCTTCCCACGCAGTCTGTGAATTTCTTCTGGGTCTGGAACAACGACGGCAATTCCGAATCGCCCGACGCCGCCGGCCAGCGCCACCAGCTTGATTCGCGGTACCTCGGCCTGACGCTGTCGGGCAGATTCTTTTCAAAATTGAAATATGATCTCCAGTACATTCAGGAGTTCGGCACGACCTACTCCGGATCGAACGCGACCAACGCCTCCAACACGGCGCCGAGCGCGAAGATCAAAGTCGACGCCAACGCATTCACCGGCGGCCTGAAATACTATTTCGGCGGCATTCTCAGCATGGTCGCGCACTCCACATATTATTCCGGCAGCGGCGACCCCGACGCCATCGACGCCTTCACCAGCACGGGCGGCAGCGGCTCCCTGGACGGCAGCGGCACGGGCGGCCGGGACAAACGATTCATGGCATTCGGCGGGAAAAGCCTGGGCTATGCCCTCGCGCCAACGCTCACAAACCTTAGCGTCATCAAAAACGGCTTCAGCCTGAAACCCTTCGGCTGGTCCGAAAACCGCTTCTGGGAGGACCTGAGCGTCCACCCGCAGGTGTTCTTCTACCGCCGGAACGAGCCCACGGGCAAAACGTCGGATCCCTACATCAACATCGGCGCCGGCGCGTCGGCGAAGGTCGGCCACGAAGTCGACCTCGACATCTCGTGGCGGCTCATGAGCGACGTGAAATACAATCTCAAGTGGGGCAAATTCTTCCCGGGATCCGCCTATCCGACACGCTCGGCGGAGTCGATCCTGCGCTTCCGGATATCGGTGGACCTGTGATGGCCCGCGCCGTGCGTGCCGCCCGGATTCTGCTCCTGGGACTGATCGTGTCCGCGGTCGCCCTTGCCGCCGCGCGCCCGGCCCGCGCGGCGTCGATCGTGGAGGGGAAGATCACGGAAGTCTCCGGCGCCGTGGAGGTCCGCAAGCGCGGCGGCGAGGACTGGATCGCGGCCTACCCCGGCATGAAGATCACGCCGGGCGACCAGATCACCACCGGCATCGGCGGCCGCGCGGTTCTGGAGCTCAAGGACAGCAAAACCGAAATCCTCGCGCTCACGCAGTTCGTCGTCGGCCGGTGCGTCGAGGACGAGAAGACCAATTACTCCGAGCTGTTCCTCCAGATCGGCAAGGTCGCCTCCGAGGTATCGAAGCAGTCCGCCAAGGCCAACAAATTCAATATCGTCACCCCGACCACCGTGGCCGGCGTGCGGGGAACCCGAATGACCGTGTCTCACCTGCCGGCGCTGGGAACGCAGGTGCAGATCCTCGAAGGCCGCGGCTACACCATCCCTCTGCCCCCGCCCGCGCCGATGCCGGCCCTGACCGTTCCGGCCGCGCGGGAGGAAAAGAAGGCGAAAGAGGAGAAAGAGAAAAAAGAGAAGGAAGACAAGAGGGAGGCGAGAGAGGATCGCAAGGAGGAGCGGAAAGCGGAGAGAGAAGAACGCCGCGCGGAACGGGCCGAAGCGCGCGCCGCCCCCGCCGAACCGCTGACGATCGAGCAGATCATGACCGCCTCGGCCGCCTCGCCGGAAGCCGCCGTCGAGGTCTTCAACCAGTTCCTCGAAAGCTTCGACCAGTCGATCTCGCCTGACCTCAAAACCGAGGACCTCGGCGTGCTGGACGTCAAGACGTTCGAGACCGTGATCGAAGTCGACGTCGGCCAGCGGGTCGAAATGACCTCGGCGACCGCGACCGACTTCTCCGCGATCGTCACCCCGACCCGCGCCCTCGAACTCGACGCCCTGACCTCCCTGGCGCCGGCCGGCCTCTCCGCCACCGAGATCCAGGCCACGACCACCACCGTCGAATCGACCGTCGCCCCCGAGGCCGTTCAGATCCGGCAGGAACTCTCAACCTCCAATCAGGTCACCGAAAGCGCCACCGCCACGTCCACCTCCCAGGGCGGGTTGCCTCCCTCCACCGAACTCGTCCCGCCTTCCTTGCCGGACCGCACGAACAAAAGCAACTTGACGAATTAGGCCGCGCAGCATGTCCGAAGGAGCGGTGGCCACCAACCGCAAGGCGTTCGCCGACTACGAAATCCTTGAGAAATACGAGGCGGGTCTCGCGCTCCTCGGCAGCGAAGTCAAATCGCTCCGGCAGGGCAACGCCAATTTACGCGACGCCTTCGCCACCCTCCACGGCAGCGAACTCATGCTGCTCAACTGCCACATCGGCCCCTACAAACAAGCCGGCCCCCTCGGCCACGCCCCGACCCGCTCCCGCAAGCTTCTCCTGCACAAGGAGGAGATCAAACGGCTGATCGGGAAAGTCCAGCAGAAAGGCCTCACGCTGATCCCGCTGAAAATTTACTTCAACAAGAAAAATCTCGCCAAGGTGGAACTCGCGCTCGGCAAGGGCAAAACCCACGCCGACCGGCGCGAGGACATCAAGCGCCGGGACGTGAGCCGGGAGATTTCGAGGGCGTTAAAACAGAGAAACCGCTGATCACCGACCTTCCGGCGCCACGTGGGTGACCCTGTAAACCGCGAACTGATCGATGTAGTCTTCCTTCGAAAAACCGAACGGCGCCGGCCCGTAGAGCGAGCTGTAAAATCCCGCGTGGGACGTGGGGCTCATCAGGTGAAACGGGTATGGGTTGGGAAACGCGCGCTGCGTGACGGGCTGCATCGGCACCTGGATCTTCCGGACGTTCGTGTTGATCCCCGGCATCACGATGAGGTCTCCGGCCGCGAGGTCCTGCCCCTGATAATTGAACGGCCCGGCGCCTTCGCGTTCCATGTAATATTGAAAGCCCCAGTGGCCTGAAAACCATATCCGCGGGTGATCCCGTTTCAGGTCCCGCACGGTGGTCTCAACGAACGTCCGGCTCGCGTTGGCATGCCGAAGGTCCACGAGCGCCAGGAGGAACGACAGGCCCAGCGTCAGCGCCACGGCGACCTTCAGCCACGACGTCCAGTACGCGGCGCCGCCGCCCTCCATCGACTCCAGCCAGCGCACGAGGAGCAGCGCGGACGGGAAGGCCGCCGGAAGGATCACCCGCGCGGCCACCGTCCAGTTGAAGAACATCGCAAACGCGATCGTCCCGCCGAGCCACAAGACCAGCAGCGCCGAATCGGCGTCGGGCCGGGCCCGCCACGAAGCGGCGGCGAACAGCGCCGTCACGACTCCGCCGGCGGCCATGACAATCCAAAGACCCCGGATGTCCTCCGGTACCCGGCCCAGGCCCAGCCACAGGACGGCGCCGACCAACACCGCCCCCGCCGCAAGACCCGCCGGCCGCAGGCGAATCGCGAGCGGAAACAGGAACAGCGGCCACGCGAGCGTCCCCCCCAGAAACGCCATCGTGTTCGCGGTCTGTTGCCGCAGGTCCCTCGTTGTCTCGACGGCGTAGGAGGCGGCGCTCAGTGGATGAATCACGCCGCCGTGCGCTTTCGAGTACCAGCTCCACAGGACCAGCATGGCCACCGGCATGAGAAGTCCCGCGAGATGGACCGTCCAGCGGCGGTGTTTGTAAAGAAAATAGACGGCGAGGAGCGGCACAAGCGCAGCGGCAAAATACTTGGTCATCACCGCCGCACTCGCGGCGGCGCCGGCGCCCCAGAGCCGGGCGCCGTCCGGGTGAAGACATAAATAAACGGACAGCAGCCACAGCCCCAGCATCGGGATCTCCGCCATCACGTTCCCCGCGCTCACCAGAAACGCCGGGCTGGCCACCGTCAGGGCCGCCGCCAAAAACGCGTTCCGGCAGAATGACTGCGCGATCAAGTACATCAGCGCGGCGCATCCGGCGGCCATGACCGCATACACCGCGTGGAAAACAAACTCGCGCCCGCCCGCGGCCGCCGACACCGCCGCCAGGACATACGCGTTCAAAGGCGGATTGTTGCTCGTGACCCACCGCGACTGCGGCGACCGGTACCAGTTCCATTCATAATCATACGGCCGCAGGGGCGCTTCCAGAATCTGCCGGGCATCCCGCAGAAACGCCGTGTCGTCCAGGTGAAACGCCTTGTTCAAAAACGGCGCCAGAATCGCCAGCGTGATCAGCCCGGCCAGCCACGGCCGGCTCAGCCGGGACAACTGCGCCGGGCCGGCCTCCTCTTTCTCCGCGCGCTTGTGTCGTTTCATAAGGCTCAATATTCAATGTTCAATGCTCAATTTTCAAGGTGGAAAACTTGAGAATTGAAAATTGAACATTGAATATTGAGCCTTGATCTGTAAGCATACCCTCGCAGGGGGTGAGTCGGATCGAGCAGAATATTCTCCGGTCATTGCGGATTGTCCGGCCGGGCGGGTCCTTCAAACTGGCCTACAAAATTCACGTCCTCGTCACCCTGGTGGTGATCGTGGTCGAGGCGGTCATCGTCTTTTTTGCGCTGGCCGAATACCGCACCAGCATGTACGAGCAGCTCCTCCGCCGGTCCTTCAACAACCTCCAGACGGTCGATGACCGGTTCCAGGCGCGGCTCTGGACCCGGACCGGCCGGCTGCGCGGCATGACCACCAAGAGCCTCACCGCGAAGACCCGGCTGCCGCAGGAACTCGTGTACCAGATCGAAAAGGTTTTCGACGCGGCCATCCAGACGGATCCCTCGATCACCTACTTCATCCTCTACACCCGCGCCGGCGCGCACGTCTATCCGGGCGCGCCGCGGTCGAAGGCGGCCTCCCTCCGGCAGGACGCCGCGGCCGTTCAGCACATCGAGCACGTCGGCGCGCGATACAACGAGCACAGCGGATACATCGAAGTCTACCGGACGCTCCTCGACAAGGAGCAGAACCCGTGGGCCCGGGTCGAAATGGGCGTCAACCCGTCGGTGGTCCGGGACGGGATCCTGAGGACGATCTGGAGCAGCGTCGTGATCGCGTGGGTGGCCGCCATCGCCGGACTCTACGCCGCCTTCCGGTTTTCCGACGTGATCCTCGTGCCGATCCAGCGTCTCCGCAAGACCGCCGAGTCCCTGTCGGCCGGCGATCTCACCCAGCGCGCGACTGTCACCACCCGCGACGAGATCGCCGACCTCTCGGCTTCATTCAATACGATGGCCGACCACCTGCAAAAACGGATCGAGGACCTCCGCGCCATCCAGATGCTCAGCACCGAAATCAGCGCCACCCTGACCCAGAACGACCTTCAGCGCGTCATCGCTCAGACATTCCACAAAATCGCCCATGCCGATTTCTGCGCCCTCCTCGCCCGCGCCGACCATTCCTCCGTCCTCACGGTGGCCGCGGGCATCGGCGTCGCCAATTCGGAGCTTCAGATGCAGACCGCCACGCCTGTCCTCGCGGAGGCCTGCGGACACAGCCGCGAGGTCCTGACGACCATCGCGGCCGCGCCGGACCTCGCGCGATTATTCCTGCCGGACGGACCCGCGCTGGCCGCGCCGCTCCCCGGAACCACGGTGGATCGCCCGCTCGTGCCGATCCCCCCTCCGCCGCCTTCCGCGCCGCTCATGGTCCTGCCCTTCATCTATGACGGCGAGGTTCGCTCGGTTCTCCTCCTGGGCGGCGAGAAGCTCAAGAAGGAGGACGAGGACATCAACTTTTTCCGGACCCTCTCCGGCCACGCGTCGGTGGCCCTGCAAAACGCGCGGCTCTATCAGCTCTCCATCACCGACGGCCTCACCGGTCTTTATCTTCGCCGCCATTTCCTTTTCGAGCTTGAACGCCTTCTTACTCCGCCGGCCGACGGCGGCCGACTGGCGCTCCTCATGACGGACATCGACCACTTCAAAAATGTCAATGACTCTTTCGGCCATCCCGAAGGCGATTTCATCCTGATCCACGTCGCCCGCACGATCTGGAAAACCCTCCGCACCCATGACGTCACCGGCACCGGCCGCGCCTACGACATGGTCGGCCGTTACGGCGGCGAGGAATTCATCGCGCTCGTCCGCAACGTCACCCCGGAGGGCGCCCAGCGGTCGGCCGAACGCGTCCGGGCCGCGATCGAGGGCCAGGTTTTCAAGAGCGACAAGCGCGAGCACCGGATCACGACCAGCGTCGGCGTCTGCCCCTTCCAGCCGGGCCTCACCGTGCAGGACTGGATCGACCGCGCCGACCAGGCCCTCTATCAATCCAAATCCGGCGGCCGCAACCGCGTGACGGTGTACCATGGCTAGCAGAAAACTCCTCACCGCTGTCGCCGTCCTGCTGGTCATCACCGGCTGTGTCACCGATCCCTCGCACGACATGATCGAGGAATTCGTGTCCATGGAGCAGGCCCGGATCGCCGGCGAATCTATCGGCGAGGACCGCGCCTCCCGCAAAAAATGGCAGGACCGCACGGAGCGGATCAAGAAAATTGTCGGCAAGGATTTCGTGACCTACATCCACGACATGCGCGGAACCCGGGGGCTGGCCATGGTCGAAAACGTCGAAGTCTACGTCGACGGCGCCGACATCGGCGAGAAGGTCAAGCTGCGGATCCGCAAATCCCCCAGCGGCGCCGGACTCGGCGACATCCTCGAGCGGCTGGGCAGCGCCCGCGTGGCCGCGCAGGGCGAGGAGGCGGAGGAAGGGCAGATTTACTCGCTCGAAATCATCGGCCGCACGCCGGCCGGCGATTATTACGGGCTGATCGATAAGACGAAAGCATACGTGCTCGGCGCGCGGAAAGTCGGCGAAAAGGTCCGCGCGAAAGTGATGGGGTTGGACACGCTGGACGGCAGGGAGGACGTGGTGTACCTGAAAATAATCGGATCCTGATTTTAGACCGCCTGCCGCCCCGCAAACCCGGCGTCCAGATCGTGCCAGTGTCCGATTTCGCTTTCGCCCTCCTTCCAGCACAAATACACTTCCCGGCCGTCCCGCTGCGAATAAAAATCGACAAGGATCGGCGCCAGGCCCTTGACCTCGCATGAGTATTTCGTCTTGAGCCCGAGGATCATCCTCTGGATCTCCCGCTCCGACCGGCCCAGCGACTTGGCGAGCTGGTCGATGTACGTGGCCGAAATGTCGCCGCCGTTGAGCGCGATGGCGAGCATGATCTCCGACAGCGCCTTCTGCTTCTCCTGCCGCGCGTCCTCCGCCTTCCGGATCCTCGCCACGATCCCCCGGACCTCCGGCAATACGGCGTTGGCCTCATCGAGCGTGTAGTATTTCTTACTCAAGGAGCCCCCTCAGCGTTCGCAAATTCATCACGTCCTCCTTCATGTCCGGCCCCTTCGGCGTTTCCAGCACCATGGGAAGGCCGCCGAACCGGCGGTCATTCAGAAGAAACCGGAACGCGTCGAGGCCGATTTCTCCCCGGCCGATGTGCTCATGCCGGTCTACCCGGCTTCCCAGGCCTCGCAATGAATCGTTCAGGTGAAAGGCCCGGACGGCCCGCAGGCCGACGGCCCGGTCGAGTTCGCTCATCGTCGCCTCGTATCCCCGCCGCGACCGGATCTCATATCCGGCCGCAAAAATATGGCACGTATCAACGCACACGCCCAGCCGCCGCGCCCCCGCCGCACCGAGCTTGGAGCGCACGGCCCGGCGCAAGGATCGGAGATGCTCGAATTTCCAGCCGAGCGAATTCCCCTGGCCGGCGGTCGTCTCAAGCAAAATGCCGGCCCGAAATCCCGCTGTTTTCTTGAGCAGTCTCGTCAGAGATTCCGCCACCCGCCCAAGGCCCCACGCCTCGCCCCGGCCGCCGTGACTCCCCGGATGCAGAACAACCCACGCCAGCCCCAGCGTCTCCGCGCGGACCAGCTCGTCCTGCATCGACGCCATCGATCGGCGATGAATGTCCCTGTCCGACCCGCAGAGGTTGATCAGGTATCCGGCGTGCGACACGAGATTGCGCCGCCCAAAGGCCCGCGCGCGATCCCGGAATCGCCTGACCTCCGCCGCCTCCAGCGGCGCCTCCCGCCAGCATTTGTTGTTCTTCGCAAATATCTGCGCCGCCTCGCACCGGATCCGCTCCGCCCGCTCCAGCCCCACGCTCACCCCTCCAGCCACCGACACATGCGCGCCCAAAAACGGCGTCATTCCGCAATCTTCAGGCTGATCCCGACCCCGTCCCGCACCGGAACGACCGACGTGACGTATCGCCGGTCGGCCAGGATCAGGTCCGTGTAGCGCTTCACCCCAAGCGTACTCGCCTCGGTGTTCTGCATGTCGATCACGCGCCCGTCCCACAGAAGATTGTCCACGATCACGAGCGCTCCAGCCCGCAGGCGGTCCTTGAACGACTGATACGCGCGCGGGTACTGCTCCTTGTCGATGTCCATGAACAGAATGTCGGGCGAAGCGCCGCTCTTTTCGAATGATTCGATCGCGTCGCCTTCGTGGAACCGCACGCGATCCAGTATCTTCGCGCGCGAAAGGTAAGCCCGGGCCTTCTCCCGGTTCTCCCCGCTCCGGTCCGTGTGATGCACCTCGCCGCCCGGACCGACCGCCCGCGCGAACCACAGGGTCGAATAGCCGTAGCCGGACCCCAGTTCGAACACGACGCGCGCGCGCCTAAGAAGGGTCAGCACCTGGAGGAGCCGGCCCACCTGCGGACCGACAATCGGAAAATTTCGCTCGATCCCGACGGCCTCCATCTCGAGGAGAACCTCGTCCTCTTTGGCCGCCGCAAGCTGCGTGAGATACGCGTCAATGTACGGATTGATGACCTCCAGCCGTCCCGTGTCCATCCCACCCAGCAAAAATCAAACCCCGCCCCTCCGTCAACCCCTGAACGGTTGAATTATTCTTGAAATCTTATAAAATGACGTTCACTTGTGAAAATGAAAACAACGAGCGCGGTGCTTCAGGCACCCCATCGGCCTATTCCGGTTCGTGATGAAAAGGAAAAACTGGCGTTGAACCTGTTCGACGCCCTCTGGGTCCGCTACCGGCGGCGCGTGGCGCATGTGCGCGCCTACGAGCAGGTCATCCGTCGGCACGGCGCGACGTTCGTGAACGACCACATCGCCTTTCGGACCCTCGCCCTCCAGAAACCGATGACCGGCATTTTCACCCTTTCCAGAATTTTCATGTCTCTGGGCTGGTCGCCGGCCGCCTGCCATGAATTCCCGGACAAGCACATGAGTTCCATTCACCTTGAACACGCCAACACCCTCTTTCCGAAACTGTTCGTCACCGAACTCAAAACGTGGGAACTCCCGGACGCCGCGCGGAAAATCATCCGGCAGGCGATCAAATCCCACGGGCCGCAATTCTCCGATAACGATCTCACGGACCTCCGGAACGCAAACCAAATCCGGCCCGCCCGGCGGCGGGCTCTGCTCAAGTCGCTCATCCGGTTCTTCACCGCGCTGCCATGGAAGATCCCGCGGCGCGAGTGGGTGGCGGCGATCGACCGGGAAACGCAGTTCGGCGCGTGGGTGCTTCTGAACGGCTATGAGGTCAACCACTTTACCGCCTCGGTCAATTCCCACGGTGTCGCGAGCCTCGATGACATCGACAAGACAGTTGCCGCCATGAAAAAAGCCGGCGTGCCGATGAAAAAGGAAATCGAGGGCGCGCCGGGCAGCGTCCTGCGGCAGACCTCGACGGAATCGGTCGTCCTGCCCTTTCGGGTGCGCGGAAAACGCGGGCCGGAAAAACTCGACTGGACCTGCGCCTATTTCGAAATCGCCGAGCGCGGCTATTGGGTGGACCCGCTGAGCGGCCTCCGGCGGCGGTTCGAGGGATTCCTGGGCGCACAGGCCACGCACCTGTTCGACATGACGAGGCTGCAAAAATAAATATATGGTATGCTGTGGCCGATGAGTGTCCTGTGTCTGATCGTGGCGTTGCTCTGTCCCGTAACCGCGTGGGCCGCGCCGGCGTCTGAGATCGAGAAAGGTTTTCTGGCGGAGATCAAGGCCAATCCCGAAGACGGCGCCGCCTATTATGCCCTCGGCCTGATCCGCTTCAAGGAAAGCCGGCTCGCCGAGGCCAACTACTATTTCAAGTCCGCCGCGCGGCTCATGCCGGACGACCCCAACTGCCGGGTGCGGCTCGGCATGACCCTTGAGCGCATGGGCCTGACAGAACGCGCGCGGGCCATGTTCGGCGAAGCCCTGAAGCTCGACCCGGACCACGCGGAGGCCCGGGCGCATCTTGAGCCGCCCTCCGGAGGCGATGACCCGGGTCCCGCCATCCCAAAAGATACATCCCCCCCACCTATTATTTTTGAGAAATCACCGCCGCCTGCTCCTGCGAAACAGGCGCCCGTAGAGAAAAAGGATACATCTCCCCCCAAGATCGACGTAAACGAGGCCCGCGCCGGTTTCCGGGCCGAATCCCGCGACCGGATCCTGGCCGAAACTCGCCCCTTGGTCGCCGTCGTCGATACGATCCCGCGTCTTCGCCTGCCGCCTCCATCCCCGGACACGGCCGTGGCCCGGCGCGATACGCCGGCGCAGGCGCGCGAGACGCACGAGGCCCGCAAGGCGCCGGACTTGGCCAGGCTGCCGGCCCCGAAACTTCAGTGGCCGGTCTCTACCGCCGCCAAACCGGAAACGGCCCTCGTGCGTCCGCCGGCGCCGGCTCAGTCGTCGGCGCCTCCGCCACCACCGCCCCCGCCGCCCCCTCCTCCCGCGCCCGAAATCTCCGCGTCGCGCGAGGACCTGAGCCGCGTCCACGAGCTGATTCGCGTCACCGAACTGTCCATCCGCGGCATGGAGCGTCAAGCCGAGACGATCCGGGACAAGGTGCGTGAAACGGAGAAAGGCATCGACGGCCTCGGCGCCCGGACGGACCAGAAGGAGAGCGAGATCAAAAAACAATACAAGGAACAGATTCTCCGCCAGGAGGCCGAGCTCGAACGGCTCCGCCAGAGGCTCCGCGCCCTCGAAGAGCGCCAGTGGATGGAACCCCGCGTCACGTGGAACCCGCCGCCCCCGACGCCCTCCCTCGCCGGCTTGAACCTCAACACCGCCACGCTCAAGGAGCTCGAATCCCTCCCCGGCGTCGACCGCCGGCTGGCCGAGAACATCCTCTGGTATCGCGAGAACGTCGGGCCTTTCCTCGGACCCCGCGATATGCTATTTGTGCCGGGCATGACGGAAGACCGCTATCTGGATCTCATCAACCGCGGGGTGGACGTGCGTTGAAAAAGAAGGATTTTTACACCGAGGTCGACAAGGTCGGCGACCAGGACCGGGCGACGCTGGTCAAGATCCACGGATTTTTGGACGAGGCGACCGCGCCCGAAATGGACAAGCAGCTCGTGTCGATGATCGACAAGGGCCGCATCCGGTTCGTCTTTGACTGCACCGAGATGAAGTACATCGCTTCCAGCGGCATCGGCGTCTTCATCCGGCTCTTCGGCGTCGTTTCCGAAAAGGACGGCGATTTCGTGTTCATCCATGTCCGCCCCGAAATCCAGCGCATCTTCTCCATGCTCGGGCTTGAAAAGCTCTTCAAGTTCCGACCCAGCCTCCAGGCGGCCCTGAAAGAATTCTCGTAATCTTGCTCCGGAAAACGAAAACGCGGGCCCGGACGCGGCCGGGTCAGCGCCTCCGGCGCCGGCCGTCCCCCGCGCCGGACCTGACCTATCCGCCCGGCGATTTCGCCGACAACGTCATTCGCAGCATGGTTGACACCCTGATCGTGACGGACGCGCGCGGGGTGGTCCGGCGCGTCAACGAAGTGACGTGCAGGCTGTCCGGCTATGTTGAACGCGAACTCGTCGGCCGGCCGGTGGGGATCCTGTTTGTCGAGCAGAAAAAAATGCCGTTCATGGAATACTGGATGAAAAAACTGGACACCGGCATGGTCGCCCGGGACGTCGGCATGACCCTGCGGACCAAATCCGGCGTCGACATCCCCATGTTCTTCTCCGGGTCCGTCATGAAAAACCGCCGCGGCGACGTCCTCGGCAGCGTCTTTGTCGGCCGCGACATGCGCGAGACCCAGAAACTCATGCAGTCCTCGACCGAGGCCATCCTCGACGCGCGCCAGAAAGCCACCGAGCTTCGGAAACACGCCCAGGAGCTGGCGGACCAGAAGGCCTACAACGAGGAGATCGTGTCGGCCATCCCGACCGCCCTCCTTGTCCTCAATACCGAGTTCGACATCCTGTCCGTGAACCGCCGCTATCAGGAACTCTTCGGCCTCGGCGCCGAGGAGGTGTACCTCCGGCCCTTCGTCGAATGCGTGGGCGAGATCAGCGACGAAACGCGTGCGCGGATTCTCGAGCGCCTCGAACAGCTCAAGTCCCAGGGCGGGGCCATGGCAAGTTTCGAGTTCCCGTTCCTCCGGGCCGACCGCGCCTCCGGCGCCGAACCCGCGGCGAAAATCGTCTCGATGTCGGCCGTCGTCCTTCGGCTGACCCGCGACGTGAGGCTCCTCATCCTGCTGGAAGACGTCACCGAATCCAAGCGCCTCATGGAGCATCTGGTCCGGAGCGAAAAGCTGGAGGCGACCACCAACCTCGCCGCCGGCCTGGCCCACGAAATCAAAAACCCGCTCGGCATCATCCTCGGCCATATTCAGCTTCTGTCCATGAAACTCAAAGCCCAACAGGCCGCCGATGGCGACGTGAAGCACAGCGTCCAGGTCATCGAAAAAATGGTCGACCGCGCGACCTCGCTGGTCCGCGGCCTCATGGATTTCGCCCGCGAAACCGAAGTGCGGCCCAAGCCCATTCAGCTTCACGAGTTCCTCTCCGGCATCCTCGACATGGTCTTCCCCCGCATGAACGAACACAAAATCCACCTCATCCAGCAGTATCCCCGGCGACGGCCCATGACCATCCGCGCCGACGAAACCATGATGACACAGCTCTTCACCAACCTCCTCTTCAACGCCATCGAAAGCATGACCGACGGCGGGGAACTCCGCGTCGAAACGCTAGCCGTCGAGGAGACGAACATGGCGCAGGTCCGCATCGCCGACTCCGGATGCGGCATTCCGCCCGAACATCTCGCCCGCGTCTTTCAGCCGTTTTTCTCCACCAAACCCAAGGGCACCGGCATGGGCCTGCCCGTCTGTTACGGGATCGTCGAAAAGCACGGCGGCCAGATCGACATCCAGAGCGAGGCCGGCCGGGGCACGACCGTCACCGTGTGGCTGCCGCTGCACGCGCCGAAGCACGCCGGAACGCCCTGAGCGCGATGTCCGCGAAGCAGATCCTCGTCGTGGACGATGAGGAAGAGTTCGGCTGGTTTCTGAAGAAGGCGCTCGAACAGGAGGGGTACCAGGTCGATCACGTTCTCTCCGCCGAAGCCGCCCTCCAGCGGGCGCTGTCGAAGGACCCGGTGGACCTGATGATTCTGGACCACAAGATGCCGGGCATGAGCGGCGTCGATCTCTTGAAGCGGCTGAGTTTCGAGAAGAAACTTCCGCGGACCATCATGATGACCGCCTTCGGGCACCGCGCCATGGCCGTCGAGTGCCTCGAGCTTGGCGTGTTTGACTTCGTCCAAAAACCCTTCAACCTCGACAACATGCTCTTCCGCGTCTACCGCGCGTTCGAGGGAAAGGCCGGCGCGCCGGACGCGGTCGGGGGAAAATCCAAGTGGCGCAAGAGCACCGCCGGGATCACCTACGCCAGCCCCGTGATGAAAAATATTCTGAACACGATCGACAAAGTCGCCAAGGAAAACGTGCCGGTCCTGATCCTCGGCGAAACCGGCACCGGCAAGGAACTCATCGCGTCGGCCATCCATCACAACACCTACAATCCCCGCAAGGACCGGACCTTCATCGCGATCAACTGCAGTTCGCTTTCGGAATCGCTTCTCGAAAGCGAGCTGTTCGGGCACGCCAGGGGCGCCTTCACCGGCGCGGTGGGCACGAAGCTCGGCATATTCGAGGCCGCAGCCGGCGGCACGCTCTTTCTGGACGAGATCGTCGACGCTTCGCCGGCGATCCAGGCCAAGCTCCTGCGGGTCCTCGACTCGGGCGAGTATTTCAAGCTCGGCGAGACGCGGCCCCGCAAGGCCGACGTGCGGATCCTCGCAGCTACCAACCAGGATATTCCGGACCGGATCGCCGCCGGCGCGTTCCGGGAGGATCTGTACCAGCGACTCAAGGGCGTCCAGATTTTCATCCCGCCGCTCCGGGAGCGCCCGGAGGACATCCCGATCCTGATCGATTTTTATCTCGACTATTACAACCGCCTCGCCGAAAAGGACGTAACCCTGAGCGACGACGCGCGGGCGGCGCTGACAAAATACGAATGGATCGGAAACATCCGCGAGCTCAGCCACCTCGTGCAGAACCTCGTGATCGTCTCCGAAGGCTCCGTGGTCCGGCTGTCCGACCTGCCCGATTCCGTCACCCGGACGGCGGCCCAAACCCGCCCGAAGGGAACGGCCGGCCCGGTCATCAACATGGAGAGCATCCCGCCGGGCGCGTCGCTTTCGGAACTTCGGGCCGGCGCCCTCGAGCAGGTCGAGCGCGCCTATTTCGTGCAGCTTCTGAAAGCGCACCACGGCAAAATCCAGGCGGTGGCCGACTCGGCCAAAGTCACGCGCCGGCACGTGTCGCAGAAACTGAAAGAACTCGGAATCAACCCCAAACAGTACAAGGTCCGCAAGCGCAAAAAATGACACTCGACCCGCGCGCGCGGGAGGTTCTGCAAAGGATCGAGGGCATTGCGGCCCTGCCGACCATCGCCCGCCGGGCGATCGACCTTCTGGACAACCCGCATTCGAACGTCGACCAGATCTGCGCCGTGGCCTCGGTCGACCCGGGCCTGGTGACGCTCCTTCTTCGCACCGTCAACTCCGCCTACTTCGGACTGCGCTCGCGCGTGACGTCGGTCAAGCACGCGCTGGTGATTCTGGGCATCGAAAAATTCCGCCGGCTGATCGTGGCCTCGGCCCTCATGCAGAAATTCCGGGGCGTGTCCAAGGCCGTCGACGAGGCCTTCTGGGACCACGCCCTGCACGCGGCCCAGTGGTCCAAGGAAATCGGCCGGCATCTGCGGCTCGACAACCCCGACGACCTGTACATCTGCGGCCTCATCCACAATACGGGCCATTTCGTGATCCTCCTGTATTTCAAATCCGAATCCAAGATCATCGAAGCCGCCGTCCGGTCCGGCGCGCCGCCGGTCCGGGCCGAAAAGGACATCCTGGGATGGACCCACGCCGAAATCGGCGCCTGGCTGTTTCACCACTGGAAAATGCCGGAAGAAATCATCGAAAGCGCCTTCTATCATCACCACGACCTGCGCCGCGTCAAACCCAAAAAAGACCTGCGCTCCTCAACCCTCGTCGTCCATCTCGCCGCCGCCCTCACCGACATCGATCCCGCGTCCGGCGCCTACGACTACGACGAGAAACTGGAAAAAACCTTCCGGTCGCACGAGGGCCTGCTGGCCTTGCAGGACATCGACGCCGTCAAACTCTCAGACGAAGTCAGCGCCGCCTGCGAGGCGGTCAGAAAAATATTTGCTAAGTCCTGATAATCTCCGCGACCACCGTCCGGATTTTGCCGGTCATCCACTGGAGTTCCTGGTCGGTGAGCGCCAGCTTGGTTCCCTCGACGTTGATCACCTCCAGCCGCCGGTTGATGGCGGCGACCAGCTCATGTGTCTCCAGGGTGCGTTTCAGGTCTTCACAGGCAACGCGAAAGGCCTCCGGATAACACTCGTGGAGAACGCACAAATCGTGGATGTCCGTCGGTTCGATCCGGTTCACGATGCAGCGCATTTTTTCAACGGCCATGTCCTCGGGGGACAGGACCGGCAGTTGCAGGTCCGGATCGATCAGAACGCTTAGAGGCCTCCATATCTTGCCGATGTCGACCTTGATCGGCTTTCCCGCGGTCGGGTACTCCACATAAATCTGGCAAAAATGCTCGCCCCGGCGCTCGACCCGGTGGCCGATCTTGTCTTTCTCGCAGGTCTGCACAAGCTCTCGCATGGCCCTGTAACTCGACACTTCTTCCTTTGGGCTGAACACATCGATATCCGTGCTGGTCCTCGCCTGCCGCGGATTTCGCAGCGTGAGCCATGTGCCGCCGCCCAGCGCGAAATTCTCGCGGATCAGCGGATGGGCCATCACCCATTGGGCAAGCGCCAGGACATCCTCGCGAAGAATGACGCGTTGTTCAGCCATAGAGACCTTCAACCAGTCCAAGGCGCGCGTTCCGTTCGAGGGCGGTGGGGGCGGACCGCGCAAATCGCAGGGCGGTTCGTCGGTTGAGCGCTTTGGGTATGAGTTGCGGGGCCCTCGTATACAGCACGCGGGCGATTTCCATGAGGGTCATCCGGCCCTCCTCCCTCCAGAAAATGGGCCTTAACTCCCTTGGGATATCGATTGCCCACCGGGTTCTTGCGGCCTCGACCGCCGCCGCCCGCTTGGCGGCGCTTCGGATCCCCTTGGTGGCCCTGCCTCCCAGCCTTCCCAGCGCCACGGCATGCGGGTTTTTTCGTCTTCTCATAGGCTATTTATACAACAGCGCTGTCGCATTATCAATGGACCCCCATTTTTCATATCGAGATTATTAAACGTACCAGTCTTCGGTCCGAAGACCCGTAAACAGGCGGAAGTGTTTGGTGTTGTGGGTGACGAGGGTGGCGCGGTGGACGAGGGCCGTGGCCGCGATGAAGGTGTCCACGTCGCCGACGGGACGGCCCCGGCCGGCGAGGCGGTCAGAAAAATCTTTGGAAATCCGGGGTTTCGTCCCCCCTTGAAAAGGGGGGACTGAGGGGGGTTCGCCTTTTCTTCACCTCCTTCCCCGAATCCGCCCGGACCCTTACCTCACAATCGCCAGCTTGTCCACGAATTTCGCCCCGCCGATTTCGAGAATGTAGATATAAACGCCGGACCCCACCCTCTGCCCGTGCCGGTCGGTCGTGTCCCATTTCAAGGTCGAGTTGGTTCCCGGCGCGCCCGCCTCTTTGAGTTCCTTCACCAGGCGTCCTCCAACGTCATAGATTTTCAGCGTCACCTCTCCGGCGGATTGTAGATTGTATTTGAATATCATGTTGCCCGCCGCGTCCGGCCCCGGGTTCGGAAAGACGAAGGTCCGATCCTTGCTGAAATTTGGCGCGAGAAGCGCCGATAGATAGTCCGCATATCCGACAGCCACCATCAACGTCACCGGCGACCGGTCGTCCGTGATCTGCAGGACCGCCGAGGAGGTTTGGGTCATGTCCACCGCCCCGTCCGGTCCGCCCACGAGAAACGCGCGATATTCCGGCGGCAGCGCGCCCGCATCCCACTTGAGCGTGACGGCGCCCGCCGGCCCGCGGACGCTGAGGGGCCAGAACGTCGCGGTCTTCACAGGCGCCGCGATGCTCGCGCCGTAATAATGAGCGGTTGGCGCGCCGCCGGGCGCCGCCGGATCCTGCTGCATTCCCGACGCGTCTCCGACGAACACCTGCAAGTCTCCATACAGCCCGGGCGCTTTCCAGAGATCGTTCACGTCTTCGCCGTCGGCCGCGGCAGGCGCTACGCCGATGAAAGAGAACTCGTCCCGGATTTCGCTCTTCGATCCGTAGGCCATGAGACGCAGACGCCAGTTCGTCATGTCCCTCTCCATATTCTTATACAAGGCCGCCTGGCGTTTTGAGTTTGCTGTTTGAGGCAGGCGCGGGTTGGGATAAAACACCAGCGTGCAGGCCTGGTTGACTTTGACCCACATCCCAACCCACGGTTTGAGCTGCGCCGCCGTGTCGCCGCTTCCCATCGGATTGATGTACTGCTCCGCGCTCTGGTCCCGCCATTGCAAACGCGTGTCGATGACCGACGCCGAATTCAACCCGCGCAGCAGGACCACGGGCGCCGTCCCGGACGGATCCGTATCCACGGCGACGTCATCCAGCCAGTCGATGAAATGCGTGAAAGGATTGCCGATCATGTTGGCCCCGGTCGCGAGCGGCAGGAGGAAGGTGTCCGGGTTCGGGATGGGTGAATCCGCCAGCCCGACGCCAGTCGCAACCGTGGACTTGAACCAGTACCCACGCCCGGCCGCATAGGAGTCGAATTCCCCATTGGCGGAATTGTTCGGCGCCGACTGACCGGCCACCGATTTATATCTGTCAAATGTGCCGTTCGCCGAGGCGATGGCGGGATCGTACCAGTAGGATGTCGCGGTTCCGCTGTAGGACAACTGTGAGAGCCCGGCCAAACGGGTGTCCGGATGTTTGAACGGCGCGATGAGCGTCCACTTGTTTGCCGGCACATCCCGCCGGTCCGTATACGCCACGAGCGTGCCGTTCCCGCCGCCGGTGGATGCCGACGCCTTCACGATGTAGACCCCGTTCCCCGCGCCCAGTGTCAGCGTGCAGGCCAAGATGCCGTCCGCCGGCGTGATGGTGGTAGTCCCGGCCGTCACGGATGCGCCGCCGGCGGCGCCGCTTCCATTATAATCAATCGCGAACGTGACGGTTTCATTGGACACCGTATCGCCGGCGGCGTCATAGACGGCGATCGAAAACGGCGCCAATTGGCCCGCAGCGACGACTGGATGGTTGCCGCTGAATACCGCAACCGAATCTCCGGCAAGCCCGCCGCCCGTCATGGTCGCCGACGCCGTCACTGCGATGTATCGAGGAATGTCGATGTAAGTGACTTTGATGGAATCCCCGGGACGGACATAGAGCTTCCCGTCATTGCCGATGTTCGAGGCGCTGATCGACACGGCCACCGTGCCCTGAAAGGTCGACGAGTTCGCCGACTGTTCGCTCAGCACGACCGTTTCGATCTCGGTTCCCAAGGTGACATTCGTAATCGTCACGGCCGTGGTTTCGATGGCACCGGCATTGGCGTTGGGATCCGTGTCGTTGACCTCCACCACGATGCTGTCCATGGCGCGCGCCCGGTAGCTCGCCGCCGCCGGCCCGTTCGGTTGAATCAACCGCACGGCGCCGAAACTCACATTCGTATCGATCCGGAGGACGCGGACCGCGGACGGCGCACCGGTATTCCCTAGGCGGTCGATCGCCCGGATCCGCCAGGAATAGGTGTCGTTGTACAGACCGCTGACGGTGTCGGCCGTTCGGGAGCCGCCGACGGTGTCCGCAAAGACCAGCCCGGTGAACGCCGAACTCGTCGACACCTCCACAACGAAACTGTCGATCCCGACGCTGTCGGCGGGCGCAAGCCACGAAACCACCGGCCGGAACTGGCTCGTTTCATGGCCGTCCGCGGGCAGGAGGGCGCTGACCTGCCTCACGGACGTGTCCAGAATCAGAATGCGTCCGCTCGTCGTTTCATACGTGTTCGTGTCTCTCCCGATCACCCGCCAGTAGAAGGTGTCCTCGTGTGGAACGTCCCTGAGGATCGATGTGGATTTCGTGTCCACAATGCTGTCCACCAGACTTGTAAACGACGCGTTCTTGGACAACTGCCACGTATACGTTTCAGCCTCCTGCGAAGACCACGCAAACCGAACCGTGGCCTGGCTGGTTTCATGTCCGCTCGCCGGCGCGACAAGGGCGATTCCCAGGCCCGTATCAGCGACCGTCAGCGCCAGCGTTACGGTCTCCGCCGACGGCAACGACACCGCCGTTGAAGTTGCGCTGAGCAGAAGCGTGTCGGCCGACCCGTCGGCGGCGGCCGCCGGCGCCTGCACCAGCACGAGGACCACGGTTTCCGCAAGCTCTCGAAGAACGACGGTGCTCACGGGCGGATCGGAGGCGTCATAGACGCTGTCGCCATCCGCGTCCAGATACATCCCCCTCACAAAATTGGCGGTCGACTCGCCCCGGACCTGATAGGTGTCGTAGCCGTTGCCCAGATTCCGTATATGTTTGATGAAGACGTAGCTGTCCGCCGGCTGGATATCGGCGGTCTCAAGATTCGTCGCCACGTCCACCGCCGACAAGAGCGCCACCGTCTCGTAGGCGGTGTCCGTATAGACGGTCCGGCTGTCTCCAAACAACTGGCCGGTGGATCTCAGGAGCCATGTGTACTGGAATGAGGCCACGTTGGTCAGAAGCGTGTTCGCCGGCGTGTGCGTTTCGCCGTGGATCGCGGCCGCATGGGGCAGACCGGCGCCGAGACTCATGAGAACAAGAATGAGTGCGATCGTCCGTTTCATGATCGGTCTTCGGGCGCAGTCTCTCCCCGCCGGGTTGCGAGACTCGCAATCCGTCATCGAAACTACACGCGTCATGATGAACTTGCCCTCCGCCCTGTGCTCCACGGGTGGAGGATGGTCCCGTACACGAACATCCATAATAAGTGCGCTCGCTCTACTCCAGAGCGTTCGTCGCCTCCTATCTTCGGTTCCCTCGGCGCGCGCCTGCGTCCTCATGGATGGGCGCGCCTGAAGGTCTTCCGCTCGGGCGGTGATTTCCGCCCATCAGAAACTCGTTCCCGCTACACGCTCCTTCCTCGCAGTTCCGCCGCGGCGCTTCGTCTTCCGCTTACTGAATGACCACCCGGTACGCCACGCGCCCGTTGTCGTAGACGCCGTCCGCGAAATTGACCATCCCCTTCGCGTCGCCGTTGTTCTCGCCCAAGTTCGTCTCCAGCGACCACCGGATCGCGCGCACCTGCTGGTTCACGCCCGTCGTCGGCGCCGTGTCCGACTGGTGACCCTCCGTGTCCTTGAAGTCCAGCTCGGTCCCCGGCGCGTCCGTGTCGAACGTCACCGTGATGTCCGAATCCCCGTACGCCGTCGCCGTCTGGTTCGAGTTCCCCAGGTAAATCCCGCTGTCCGCCGAATTGCGCACATACCGCGTGTTGGTCGGAATCGCGTCCATCAGCTCGCAACCGCGCGCCGTGTCGCCGCCGTCGTTGTCGAACGTGATGTTGATGATGAGCGTGTCGCCCGGCCGGGACCGGCCCGACGTCTCCTCGGACATCGTCTTGTCCACAAACACGTTCGGCGCCAAGACCGTCGTCACCGTCGTGTCGTACTGCGTGTCCCGCTCATTCGACACCGCTCCCACCGGAACGCTGTCCTGCCACCCGTCGCCCGACGTGCCGCCGTTGCCGACCGGCGCGCGGTTCGTGACCAGAATGAACGCCGCCGTCGTTTCGTTGTCGTTGGCGTCCGTCGGAATCAGCACCACCAAAACCACCGTGTCAGACGCCCCGGCCGCCAACTGGATGAAGTTGCTCGCGCCCTGGTAGGCGCCGATAATCGTGTCGCCGTTGTCCCAGCCGCCGTCGTTGTCCGAATCCGTGTACACCTTGTAACTGCCCGTGATGTTCCAGTTTGTGCTCCCGGCGCTCGGCCCCGAATCCCCCTGGCTCGACGGATGTCCCGCCGAGTCGAAATAGATCCGCATCGTCGCGTTCCCTTCGTTCTTCACGTAGTACGGGTAGCTCGCCGTATCTCCAGCGGCCCACCGCGTGTCCGCGGGCGTCCCGATATTCGCGAGGTCGTATCCCGTGTCCACCGAAATCTGCGCCACGCTCGTGGGTCCCCGGAAGGCCGAATCGCTGCTGCCGGACGACCTCATGTACGAGACCGACACCTCGCCGCGCGCCTGCGGCTCCGTGTCGCCTGTCACAAACACGCCGTTCGTGATGCTGTCCGTACTCGCCGTCCCGGCTGCCATGGCGGTCCCCGCCATGAGACCGATCAGCGCCAGTGCCATCGTTAAAACCAAACCTTTCTTCAATCCGTTCATCTCAGTGCCTCCTTTGGCTTTGTTCCCGTCCAACTTCCCTTCATCTATGCTCATGTCCTCGTGTCACCCATCACTCAATGACGACGCGGTAGGCCACGCGCCCGTTGTCGTAGTCGCCGTTGTTGAAATTCACGGTCCCCTTCGCGTCCCCGTTGTTCTCTCCCAGCGGCGTCTCCAGCGACCACCGGATCGCGCGCACGGTCTGGTTCGGGCCCGTCGTCGGCGCCGTGTCCGACTGATGGCCCTCCGTGTCCTTGAAGTCCATCTCCGCGCCCGGCGCGTCCGTGTCGAACGTCACCGTGATGTCCGAATCCCCGTACGACGTGGCCGTCTGGTTCGAATTGCCCAGATAGATCCCGCTGTCCGCGGAGTTGCGGACGTACCGGGTGTTGTTCGGGATCGCGTCCATGATCTCGACCCCGCGCGCCGTGTCGCCGCCGTCGTTGTCGAACGTGATGTTGATGACCAGCGTGTCGCCCGGCCGGGACCGGCCCGGTGTCTCCTCGGACATCGTCTTGTCCAAAAACACGTTCGGGCCGACCACCGTCGTCACCGTCGTGTCGTACTGCGTGTCCCGCTCCGTGCCCGTGTACGGCACGCTGTCCTGCCAGCCGTCGCCGGTCGTCGAGCCGTTCCCGACCGGCGCGCGGTTCGTCACCAAAAGAAACGCCGTCGTCGTCTCTCCGTCGTTCGCGTCGCCCGGGATCGCCACCACGAGAACCATGGTGTCCGACGCATCCGGCGCAAGCTGGATGTAGTTGGCGGCGCCCTGGTAGGGCCCGATGATCGTGTCGCCGTTGTCCCAGCTCCCGTCGTTGTCCGAATCGGTGTACACCTTGTAACTGCCCGGGATGCTCCAGTTCGCGCTTCCCGCCGCCGGGCCCGAATCGCCCTGGCTCGCCGGATGCCCCGCCGAGTCGAAATAGATGCGGAGGGTCGCGTTGCCGGTATTCTTGATCCAGTAGCCGTAACTGACCGTGTCGCCGATCGCCGCGCGCGAGTCCGGCGGCGTGCCGATCAGCGCCATGTCGTAGCCCGTGTCGACCGTGACGCTCACGCCCGCGGAGGTGAAACCGGAGTAGATGGAATCCGGAACGCTGGCTGAAATCTGGTAGGCCACGGACAGCCGGCCCGCGGCCTGCGGAACGGTATCGCCCGGCGTGAATACCCCGTTCGTAATGGTGGTCTGGCTCGACGTGCCGGCGCCCCGGGCCGGGATGGCGAGCGCTGCCCACACGAGAAGCGCCGCCATCCACCTCACTGCGGAAGCAGGCCGGATCGTCATTATTTGACTATAATCTTCAAGGTTAAGGTGTCCGAAGGTGTCGCCGTACTCGGATCCATGCGGTTGTTCCGCGTGAATCGGACCATCGTGGCCGAGTCGGCCATCGGCGTCTGCCAGACGTCCTCGCCTCCGCCGCCCGTGACGCGATACTCGATGCTCCACCCGCTCTGCGCGCTCGCCGCCGTGGACGAATCCGCGAAGACGGTATTGGCCGGAAGATAATCGTAGACGACAACGCCCTTGGCGGGCGCATAGCCGTTGTTCCGCACGGTGATGCTGTAGACCACCGTGTCGCCGGGCCGGGGCCGGCCGGTCGGCGCGCTGGAATCGGCCGACACCGCCTTGACCACATCCACATTCGGCGCCGACCACAACGCCGACGAGTCGCTCAAATTCCCGTGGGTGTCCGACGCCACCACATAATAGAATTGACTATCCCCCTGGGATGCAGTTGTGTCGAGACAACCCCGCGTGTCCACAAGGAGGCTTGCGTTGATGCGCGAGGACAAACGGCTGTCGGTTGTCGCCGACCGGAACACGTGGTAGCCGGACGAGTCCGGCGCGGCCGACGTGTTCCAAGTCACATAAACGCCGGTCTCCGCCCCGCTCAGATTGGCCACGGCCTGTACTCCGGTCACGAGCGCGGGTTTCTCGTTGTCGATCCCGATATTCTGCGTCGTGTCCGCCGGCCCGGTTCCCGACGCGTCGGCCACCGCAATCCGCAGTTGAACTCTTGATGTGATCGTATCCGGCAGGTCGGTCTTCGACAACCACACAACAGTTTTCGTGTCCCCCAGGGTGGGACAATAAAGGTTTGATATAACCGATGTTCCGCTCAACGTCGCCGTCAGCCAGGTGCTTCCGCTGTCCTTGCTGAACTCCACCGTCGCGGTGCAAAAGTCGCTGTCTGCGTCTATCGCCAGAAACTGTACAGTGACTGCCGCGGAATAGGTCTCCCCATCAACTGGATTGAGAATCGTGTCGTAGGGTTGAACGGCGAGTGCGGAGGGACACGGAAGAAACAGTGATGCGACAGCGCCCGTGACGGCCCCAATCCCCGCGCGGAGGAAGTATCGGAACAGACCGTTCAAGAAAACATGGCGCCGAGTGGTATCTATTTGGTACTCAGACATAAGCTCGCTAATGCCTTCACCACAACATTGACGGAAGGATAAGAATACTTATTGTAATATATACATACAAGGGAAAGCTGGATTTGTTATGTCATAGTGACCCAAATCGGTTGACGGCCCGGGGGGCGGATACTGTGAGTAACGGGATGGATTGGAGCGGTTGACTACGCTTTGGCTGTCACCGCAAGTCCTGATCTTGCTAAAATTGACTGGAGTTTTCTATATCACGTCCTACCCCTCGAAATGTTTCCCCAATTCCTCCCGCCCGGCCTTGGTGACGGCCCGGACAAGTTTCGGAACGGCCGTCTCCATCCACCGCCGGTGCGCGCGGGTGAGTCGGACTTTCCCCGCCGGTCCCTCTTCGGTTTCGAGACAGCGATTGATGTAAACCAGGAGGGCGTTGGCCTCCATGCTGGCGATGAGCCGGGCGAGCGCCTTGTCGAATTCGTCTGGGAATTGTTCGTGGAGCACGCATAGGTCGTACAGATCGGTGGGTTCAATGCGATCAACGACGCACTGGAGTTTCTCCGATACCATTTCCAGAGGGGAAGGACGTTGTATCCGTGCGACGCCATACAGTTCGTCCATCATGGCCTGTCGGGCAATTTTTTGCAGTCGGGTTTTCGAGGCATTGACGAATTTCCGGCAAGCCTCGCGGGAAACGGTCGCCGGCAACAGCGCCGGCAGGCGTGTCGAAATGGTTTTGGCGCGGTCCGCGGCCGACATGCGGCCGGGGCGTTCTCTCCAGAGAATGGCGCCGGCAAGACGCCGGTCGAGCGGCGGCCGGCCGGGCCGGTACTGTTTCCTGATTTCCACGAATTGCGCAACGGACTCCCGAGGAATGAGCCATGTCCGCCCTTTGAGCGCGGCGCCCTGAATTCTCCCTTGCCTGCAATATTTGGCGACGAGTTCCTCTGAAACGCCAATGACCTTGGCGGCGTCCGGGCCGGTCAGGATATCCATGTTCTATATTATACGTTTTTCCGAATAGTTTTCAAGTAAAAAGCGCGTGCTATACGTACCAGTCTTCGGTCCGAAGACCCGGAAACAGGTTGAAGTGTTTGGTGTTGTGGGTGACCAGGGTGGCGTGGTGGACGAGGGCCGTGGCTGCGATGAAAGTGTCGACGTCGCCGACGGGAAGTCCCCGGCCGGCGTCAGAGACGCCGGCACTTGGGGCGCCGGAGGCGCTGACCCGGCCGGCGAGGCCGGCTTTGAGTTCTCCGAACCGGCGGCAGACTTCGCGGTCGATCGGAAGGAGGATGATATTCTCCGCGAGTTCCTCGACCCGCGTCAGGTTGGCCTGCTTCTTCTGGGATCGGCAGGCGCCGTAATAGAGTTCACCCAGCGTGGGAGATGCAACCGCCAGATGCTGGAGGCCGGCCTCGCCGGCCTTTTGGACGACGGGCTTGACGCCGTTGAGAAAGTAGATGACCGTGTCGGTGTCGAGGACGATCATGCAAGTTCCGCTCTCCCTTCACCGGAGGTTCGTCTCGCATACACGTCCTCGACGATCTCTTCCGGCGACCGCTCATCCATCCATGACCCGGCCAGGGCCTTAAGCCGGCCCGCCCGGTCCGACCGTGGCCCCTGCCGGAGCGCTTCGGACAAGAGTTCCGACACAACCTCCGACCGGCTCCGTTTCTCCCGCCGGGCCCGCCGGTCGACCCGCCTAATCAGCGACTCATCGAGATAAATCGATACCTGCATCGCGCCTCTCCCTCACGTGGTATGGATATAACATATTATATTATGTGTATTTTATTCGAAAAGTCAAGGACCGGGTGGACCCTTCCGTGACGGTCAGGGGGCGGGAGATACGATGGAGAGATCCTTGAAATAGGCGCGATAGAATCCGAGGTCGCGGGTGAGGAATTGGTCGGCGCAGGTTTGGGCGTGGGACGCGACCAGAAAATCGGGGAGGATGCGGGTTCGCGATCCGCCGCCGGCCATGGACGGCCCAGTGCCGGTCCTGACACGGATGTCAGAGGACCGGCCGCCGGCGCGGTACTGTTTCCACATGAGCCCCGCGAGGAGGCACGCATGGCCGGGTGTGGATGCAAGCGAGATTCCGGTGTCGGACATGAATTTCTGAGTCGTCGCCTCCTCTCCGATTTGCGCCGCAAGCTCCGCAAGAACGACTTCGCACACCACCAGTTGCCCCTGTTGGAGCGCCGCATAGAGCGCGGCGCTGGACGCGGCGCGCCATTGGGGATCGGGGAGAAGGACGTCGAGCAGGATGTTGGTGTCGACGGCGGTGATCATGAAGGATGCCCGCGCATCTTTTTGACCAGCCGGTCGCTCGACTGGGGCCGCTTGAGGGCGCCGGCCCAGCCCTCGAAGGGGTTTGGGCCGATCTTCTTGGTAATGACGATCCTGCCGCCGTCGATCGCAAACTCGACTTCGGAATTCTCCTCGATCCCCGTCTTTCGCCGGATCTCCCTGGGAATCGTCACCTGCCCGCGCCGCGTGACTTTCATGCTCACAGCTCCTTTTGTCAGCCCCAGGTAAAGCGCGACGAAAACATCTGCCACGAACGAACACGAACTTGGAACACGAACGAACACGAACATTTTCACATGGGATTAATGTTCTTTCGTGTCCGTTCGTGATCGTTCGTGACGTTCGTGGTCATGGGGTTGCGATGTTTCCCCTTCTATCTACCAATATCCTATTTCCTATTCCTACTTCTTGTAATATTATTCCGCATCTGGGCGATCCGGTCAAGCCTACTACCAGTAAATATATATACTAAAAGCTCTAAAATATGATGAACCCGGATTTCCCGTTTTGAAACTACGCGCGGATCGCGTCGTAACTTCCATGTTAGTCAATAAGCTATAATCGTTTCTCTGCATATCATGGGAAGCCACGCTTCTCCTTCTTGCAAAATGGCCCATCCATAAATGACCCATCCGCTGTGTGGTTAACTTTCTACAAATTAATAGCTTATAAATAACCTCTTCGCGGCGGAGTCTCTGGGTCGGATTTTGCACTGCTGTATGTATATGTATATTCCTATGGTAATTCGACCCATCTGTTTCAAGGCTTCTTCGGGGTTCTATCCCGGCCATCCGGTCCCGGATGCCCGGGGCCGGACCGTTGTCACCAGTTACCGATTCCCGATCACCGACTTCCAGAAATCCTGATCATGATATCAAGGGCGCTCACACTTGTTGTCTATCCCGTATATATATTTCCAAAAGCAGTTCAAATCCCCTCGATCCCGCCGGTCAGCCGCTAATCCCATGTCCCTCCGCCGAATCCCCCCAGGTATCCTCACGGCGGTCTTATATACATACAAGTTATTGCGACGCGGTTGGGGTAACTTAACAACTTGCGGTCTGGCCCAGAAAGTCCATAACTCAATACCCGGCACCATCGCCGCTCTGGGGAAGAGGATCGCGGATTCGATTGTGATTTTTGAGGCGCCCGCGGTCCGTTGTGGGGCTGGGAACGGTTATCTAAATTTGAGGAACAGGCCAAGCACGACGGCGGCCTGGCCGAGCCAGAAGAGGAACATCCATTTAATGATTTCGGCGCGGAGTTTGCCGAGTTCGTCATGCATTTCAACGCGGAGTTTGCCGAGTTCTTCCGCGAGGCGGCGTTCGAATCGTTCGGCGGCGAGTTCAATCACGTCCCTTTTGTTCTCATTGAGCGCGCCATTGACGACGCCATTGACGAATTCCACCAGCCGGTCGGCGCCGTCCTCGCCCAATTTCTCGCGCAGCGCTTTAGGCACCGTCACCACCGGCATGGCAAACCTCCTTCAGCTTTCATCCTTGTCAGTATACCTGCGCCTGCAGAGGGAAGTCAAATGAGCCGGGTATTTCGGATTTTAAATCCAAAATCCAAAATCCAAAATCCAAAATCCCAACTCCCAGCCCCGGCCCGCCGCCCGAATCTGTCCCGGTTCCTGGTTTCCGGATTCGCGATCCCCTCCCTCGCTCTCCTCGCGCCGGCGCCGGCGATGGGGAAGAGGATGGCGGATTCTAGTGTGATTTTCGGCGAAGGGTTATTTTCGGCCGTTGAGGATGGCGGTGTACAACTGGTCGATGCGGGCGTTCAGATCGGCGAATTTCTGGTCGATGGCGGCGAATTTCTGGTCAATCGCGGAAAACCGCTGGTCCATTTTCTGGTCCAAGGCTTCAAACCGGCGGTTGATTTCGGACTGGAGGGTGTCAAACCTGGTTTCCACATGCTCGACGCGCCGCCGAAGTTCAGTAACCTCATGTCTGAGTTCCGACACGTCCTGTCTGAGGTCCGACAAACCTTCTTTCAACGTTTCCGTCCGTTTGTCGATCACGTCATACAGCATTTCATTGGTGATCCGTTTGACGATGTCCTGAGCTTTCATCGCCCTCATCCTACCAACCGCATCGAGGGCAGTCAAGATTTCCGTGCCCGTGAACGTGCCCGAACCCGGGATCGGGTATTATGGCCACAAAAGGCGCAAAAGTCACAAGAAAACTCACAAAATTATGTGCATTTTGTGCTTTTTGTGGCTGGATCATCAACGACCGTTTTGCAGAAGGCTCCGCAGTCATGACCTGCCGGCAGATCGAGAAAAAGAATCTTGAACTACGAAAGGACGCGAAAGGACGCGAAAGGGGCAAATTCCACCATGAAATTTTTCGCGAACTTTTGCGTTCCATTCGTAGTAAATGGAATTATCGAGTTTGGCAACTTTTGAAATCCGAAATCCGAATCTCGAAATCCGAAACAAATCAGAATGTTCCAAATCCAAAATCCAAAATCCAAAATCCCAACCGCCGTCCCGCCGCCCGATCCTGTCCCGGTTCCTGGTTTCCGGATTCTCGATTCTCTCCCTTGCGCTCCTTTCGCCGGCGCCGGCGCTGGGGAAGATGATGGCGGATTCGACTGTGATTTTTGAGGAGCCTGCGATCAGTTGCGGGGCTGGGAAGGGTTATCTAAATTTCAGGAACAGGCCAAGCACGACGGCGGCCTGGCCGAGCCAGAAGAGGAACATCCATTTAATGATCTCGGCGCGGAGTTTGCCGAGTTCGTCGTGCATTTCGGCGCGGAGTTTGCCGATCTCCGAATGGAGGGCGCCGAAGAATTCGGCGCGGAGTTTGCCGAGTTCGTCGTGCATTTCGACGCGGAGTTTGCCGATCTCTTCGGAAAGTCTGCGGGCGAATTTGTCATCGACCAACGAAACGATTTCAGATCGCAGGGCGCCGTTGGTGCGGGCAACAAACTCCACCAGCCCCTCAACGCCGTCATCGCCCATTTTTTCCCTGAGCACGCGCGGAACCGTCATGACGGTCATGCCCGTCCGTTCTCCTTCTTCACCTGCGCGAAATACTCCGCCAGACCTTTGGCCGCCTCGTCCCCGAGTTTATCGAGAAGCAGGTGCGGCATGACCCGGAGGTTCGCGTCCGTGTCCGGCGTGGCGGCATTGAAGAAATCGACCAGCGCGTCCGCTCCATCCTCGCCCAGTTTCTTCCGCAGCACCTTCGGCACCGTTACAATCGTCATGTCTGAAGTCTACCGATGGCGCCGTCCGAAGTCAACCGTTCCCGGAGGCCAACCATGACCCGCCGTGCGCCATTGACTTGGATATTTCGGATTGTGGATCGGGGACTGCGGATTTTAAATCCAAAATCCAAAATCCAAAATCCAAAATCCCAAACGCCGTCCCGCCGCCCGAATCTGTTCCGGTTTCTCGTTTCAGGATTCGCGATTCTCTCCCTCGCTCTGCTCGCGCCGGCGCTGGGGATGGCGGATTCTAGAAGCTATCTCAAAAATCATTACTGGCCACAAGAAGCACAAGAGTCACAAGATGCTCAAGGGAAACTCGGAATTTTTGTGCCTCCTGTGCCTCTTGCGGCTAATTTTGAGACAGGTTCTAGTGTGATTTTCGGCGAAGGGTTATTTTCGGCCGTTGAGGATGGCGGTATAGAGCTGATCGATGCGTCGGTTGAGGTCGGCGAATTTCCGGTCCATGGCCTCGAACCGGCGGTTGATGTCCGACTGCAGGTTGTCGAATCGCAATTTCAGATGTTCCATTCTCCGGCGCGGTTCTCCCACGTCCTGTTTGAAGTCCGACAACCCTTCTTTCAACGAGTCCATCCGTTTGTCGATCAAATCATACAGCATTTCCTTGGTGATCCGTTTGACGATGTCCTGAGCTTTCATCGCCCTCATCCTACCCACCGCGTCGACGGCAGTCAAGAAAGCGCGGAGAGCTTACGTAAGGGGTCGGTGGAAGGGGGCATGAAACAATTTCACACGAATGAACACGAATGTCCGAGCACGAATGAGCACGAATTTTTTTATGGTTTAAACTTCGAAAATCTCTTATTCGTGGGCGTTCGTGTTCCATATTCGTGTCCATTCGTGTCAAATGTTTCCTCTGTTTACCAACCGGGTACGAGCTTATGTTGACCCCCCGCCCGATTCTGTCCCGGTTCCTGGTTTCCGGATTCGCGATCCTCTCCCTCGCCCTCCTCGCGCCACAGCCGGCGATCGGGAAGATGATGTCGGATTCGATTGTGATTTTTGAAGTCTCTGTTGGGGCCGGAGCTGTGGCAGATGAGTACATGACGCTGTACAATCCCACGCCGGACTCCAAAGGATTGACGGCGTATCGCATGACACGGGCAACTGCAACGATGGCGACTATGAGCGTCATTACGTCGAGAATTGACAGTACTGTTGCAGACACGATTGGCCCTTTTGGATTTTACCGGCTGGTTTCAGTGGGCGCCAATGCCGTTCTTCGAGGAACAGCAGACAGCGTGTCAAGCACGGCCACCTTGGCCGCGGACAATCAGATAATGCTTGGCCAAGCCACTTCGAACACAAACTATACGGACAGTAGAGATCGGCTGGGGTGGGGTGCCGTCACTACTCGAAAGTTTACTGAAACGCAGGCGGTGACAGACACTACACCCGGCAATCCGCCAGCCGGCAAGGCGCTCTATCGTTTTCCGGGCAAGATTGCCGGGGGCATGATCGACCGACAACGAAACGGATTTGATTTTGATACGGCTTTGGTCACGGATACGTTCAACACAGGGACGCGCCACCGCCGCGTTGTATTTTCATGCACGACGCCGACCAAGGCGGTGCGGGTCGGATTGGCATTCAACCTCTACTGTACGGCCACCGTCGTATATGGCGACACCTACTGGATACAGGACACGAACGTGGTCGCCTCCTATAGCGGAGATTCCGCGTGGGCGGATCTGACCGGATGGGGGAAGGACACGCTGGTGGTGGACAGTTCGGGCGACACGGCGGACACAACGGGGATATTCAGGAACGGGCTTTGTACAATGACGCTGCGGTTTACACCCTTTGCTCGCATCGCCGACACGGTTCGGATTGTGGCTTCGGACGCCTATTGTACAGGCTTCATCATTTTGCGCGTTTTCGACTCGCCGACCGCTGATCTTCCCGCGATTGGCCATGAGACGAACGTGATTGATTTTCTTGTTAGGTGGACCATGTCGGACAGCTCGGGATTCGACAGTTACGAAATCGAGGTGTCAAAGAGCGTTGGCTTCTCGAGCATCGCCTTTGCCGACACCATCGACATCACGCAGACCAGCGACACGATCACGGGATTGTACAACGACACGTACTATTGGCGCGTGCGGTTCATCGACAATTTCGGCGTACGCGGGAACTGGTCGGAGACGCGGTCGTTTGTGACGGACACCCTCATCGGCGCGCCGACGGCCTCGTATCCCGCGGACGCGCATGAGACGACGTCATCGTCCGTGGTCGTCGGCTGGACGCAGGTGTCGTCCGACAGCGTGGGGATCGACAGTTACGCGGTTGAGGCGTCGACCAATGCGGGGTTCACGGCGATGGTCTTGACGGACACCGTCGACGGCACGCGCGACAACGACACGGTGACGGCGGCGACGGAGGCCACCTACTCCTGGCGTGTCCGCGCGATCGACGATCTGGGCAATGGCGGGTCGTATTCAACGACGAGGACATTTGTGCGGACATCGGCGTCGGCGTCGCCGACGCCGAGCGTGAAGGTCGACGGCGACAGTTCGGACTGGGTGGGGACGCGGTCGAGCACCGTTCACGACACGGTCATATCGCTGGGCGAGTGGATATATTCAGGCGACCCGAATGATGTGCGGGGGGAAGGCACGGACCCCGACGAGAATTACGACATCACGGAGGCGCGGCTGTCAGGCGATACGCTTCATCTTTTCATGCTCGTCGTCATGGAGGGCATCTCCTCCAACACACTGCCGTTTGTGGGTCTGTCGGTCGACGTGGATCAAGTTTCCTACGGCATGGACTGGGCCCTGGCGGACGACGGCATGGCGAACGGCTACCCGTCCTCCGACAGATATTCCGAAACCAATGTGAGTTTCCATAGGGTGTCCGGCTCAGACACAATCGAGATGTTCGAGGCCAGCGGGTCGTGGGGCGGAAATTGGTGGCATTCTCCAGTCGCCACGCCCCGTGCCGCGGATTCGATATCGATCAGCACGACGAACGAGGTTGTGGAGGCGGCGCTTCGCTGGGAAGATCTCAGCGTGACGCTGCCCAAACGGCTCAAATTCGTGCTGGCCAGCGCCGAAAACGACGGCACCTCGTGCGACAACGACGGCACGGTGGACAGAGCCGATGCCGACATCCTTGACGTCGTCACGCCGTATTACTCCGGCTCGGCGAGTTCATGGACGCGCGACATCATCGACGATGAATACGATTACTCGTTCGTTGTCAACTTCAACAAAAACGGCAAAGTCAATCACCCGCCGGACACCCCGACTTTGAGCTCTCCGGCGGACGGCACGATTTACACGTCCGCCACCACCGTGACGATGTCGTGGACCCTGAACGACGCGACGGCCGACGTCTCCAAGGACTCGATGGTCCATATCCAGATCGGCACCAACTCGGACTCGAACGACGTGCTGGACACGAAGATCCATGGCGCCGACCTCGATCTGGACTTCCGGTTCTGGATGGAGGACACCTACTACTGGCGCATCCGCCATGCCGACGATTTCAACACGTCGCCGTGGACGAAGTCCCGGCAATTCGGGATACAGCTTTCGGCCACGACCGGGTTCGCCGTGGACGGCGACACGTCGGAGTGGACCGGGACGCCCTCATCGACGGCGCATGACACGGCGATCTCGAACGGCGAGTTCATCTACACCGGCGTCGCCTACGACATGCGGACCGACCCGGACATCTGGACGGATTCCAACTACGACATCACACAGGTGCGGTTTTCCGGAGACACGAACCATCTCTACCTCATGGTGGCGATCTCGGTATTGAGCGACCGCCGCGCGCCGCACATTGCGTTCAATGTGGACCTCGATCAGCTTTCGGGCGATGGTTCGCTCGACTGGATCGGCCCGGACGACGGCGCGACCCTTGCGGGCACCACGCAGTACGGCGAGACAAACGTTTCTCTGCACGTCGCCGGCCGGGGGACTTCGTACGACTCGGCCACCTATCCCGAAATCGAGATGTTCGCGCAGGACTGGACGAGCTGGCATTCTCCGTCGGCCGGGTCGTACGATTCGGTGGCGATCAGCAACGCGAACAACGTGATCGAAGCGGGATTTCGGTGGCCGGACATCATCGGCGGCGGCGGAACGCTTCCGAAGAAAATCCGGATCGCGCTGGCCTCCTACAGCAACAACACGTCATGGAACAGCAACAGCGCCGCGACGCATGACGTTACGGGATCGGCCGACGCGATGGACAACATCCGGCCGTATGCCGGCACCACCTGCGCCGCCTGTCCCGCTTCTTGGGACTGGGACCTCGTCGACGCCGATTATGACACGTCGGTCACGATCGAATTCAACAGGACCGGCCGCGTGAACCATATTCCCGGCCAGCCGTCCGTGTACTCTCCCGCGAACGGTTCATCTTTCTCGGAAGCGGACAATCTCATCACCCTGCAATGGTCGATCAACGACGCGGACAGTTGGACCGCGCTGGACTCGGCCGTCTTCGTGCAGGTCACCAACCGCCGCGGCATCTTGATTCTGGACACCGAACTCGTCGGCCCCGACGCCGATCTCGTCTACCGGTTCCCGGCCGGCGACAGCTTCTACTGGCGTGTGCGGCACTCGGACGATTTCGAAACCTCGCCCTGGTCGGACAGCGGCTATTTCTCCGTCAGCGACACGATTGACATCAAGACCCCGGTGGACGCGACGGGCGGGACGCAAGAGACGACCAACGCGACGGTGACGCTGACCGGATACGCCGGTTCGAGCGACACGACGTCCGACACAGTGCAGGTCACGGTGAACGGCGCCGAGACGACCGTGATGTTTCTATCGAGCGCCGGCGTGTGGTCCTGTTCGGCGACGCTGGCCGACCGTGCCGGCGAATCGGTCATCATCCGGCTGTTCAACAACGGCGTGCAGACGGCGAACGACACGATCAACCTGTTCTATGACGCGACGAAACCGCGGATCACCAAAATCTCCGACTCGTCCCTGCGGGACGCTTCGAGCGCCAGTGTGAGCGACACGGTGTTTTTCTACATCTTCGACACCGGCGTCGGATTCGGCGGCGACGGCGGCTGTACGTTGTACTGGCACATCGACAGCGGCGCGAACACGAACTGGTCCGTCGCGACGGAGAGCAGTTCCAGCCCGTCCGGCACGACGACGATCGAGGCGATGATTCCGGTCAGCACATTCAATCCGCTGGTCGACACGCAGGTGGGATTCTGGTGGATTTGCCGGGACGACCTCGGGAACCTCATGGATTCGACTTCGCTGTCCCCCAGTTACCTGGATGTGAGACCCGGCACATTCACAGTCGAGGTCGTCGGCGTCCGGGACATCGTGATCAACGAAATCATGTGGGGCGGCAGTGGGGGAGAATACATTGAATTGCGGAATATGACGGGCGTGGCCATCCGACTTACGAACTGGGTCCTGAAGGACCTCGCAAGTGACCCGACAAGCATGTTCGCCTTCCAATCTGCGGACAGCATCCCGGCCTACGGGTTTTTCCTGGCATTGGATTCGGGTGCGATTGACGACACGAGCAGTCATGCCACCAGGTTTCCACGGACCAACTCGGCCCTCACTTTGACCAATACTGGAGACTCGATATCGCTGGTCTCCGATGGCGGTCTCGATATTGACTCCGCATGGTTCAACGGCGGCTGGCCCGCCGGTTCCGCGACGGGCGACGGCACTTCGATGGAGCGCAAGCCTTCTCCCGGCTACGGCAACGCGTCCTCGGACTGGGACGACTGCACCACGACTCTTTATCCGGGCACGGGCGGCCGGACCACCGGCACGCCCGGGCACCGCAACACGAACGTGGACAGTGTGACGTTCAGCGTGGTCTCTTCCGGCGGCACGTATGAAACGAACGCGACGGGGATCACGCTGACCGGCTTCTGCTCCTTGCAGTCCGGAGATTCCGTTTGGATTTTCATCAGCAACACCGCGGCCGAATCGACGGTTCTCACCAGCGGCGGCGTCTGGAGCGTGTCCGGCATCGATCTTTCGGGCACGAAGCGCGGGGAGAGCATCGCGATCTACACGTTCGATGACAGCGTCTATGCCCGATCCGACACGATCACCATCGTCTATGACGCGGTCGTGAGTCAGGTGAGCCTCTCGGCCCCGGCGACCGGCCACGAGACGACATCGATCAGCGTGGTGTTGAGCTGGAGCGCGGTGTCGGACACCGTGGACATCGACAGCTACGCGTTGGAGGTGTCGAAGAACACGGACTTCACGAACATGGTTTTCACGGACACCCTCGACGGCACGCGGACGAACGACACCTCGACGGGTCTTTACAACGACACGTACTACTGGCGAGTGCGCGCGATCGACGATCTGGGCAACGGCGGCCCGTATTCGGACACGCGCGGATTCGTGACGGACACGATCGTGGGCGCCCCGACGTTGTCGCAGCCGTCGGACGGGCACGAGACGACCTCGATCAGCGTGGTGGTGAGCTGGAGCCTGTCCGACAGCGTTGGGATCGACAGCTTCGCGGTGGAGGCGTCGAAGAATACGGCCTTCACAAACATCGCCTTCACGGACACGATCGACGGCTCGCGGACGAACGACACGGTGACAGGTCTGTACAACGACACGTACTACTGGCGCGTGCGCGCGATCGACGATCTGGGCAATCGCGGCCCGTATTCGGACACGCGCGGATTCGTGACGGACACCCTGGTCGGCACGCCGGCGGCCTCGTATCCGGCGGAAGCGCATGAGACGACCGTGACATCCGTGGTGGTCGGCTGGTCGGCCGTGTCGTCGGACAGCGTGGGGATCGACAGTTACGCGGTGGAGGTGTCGAGGAACGGGGCCTTCACGGAGATGGCGCTGACGGACACGATCGACGGCACGCGGACGAACGACACGGTGTCGGCGTCGACCCCGGCCACCTACTCCTGGCGTGTGCGCGCGATCGACGATCTGGGCAACTCCGGCGCCTATTCGTCCACGGCGACGTTCGTCCGGACGGTGACCCAGAGCATCACCATCGATGGAGACAGCAATGATTGGCCGGGCACGCCGTCGACGACCGCTCATGACACGGTGATTTCAAGCGGGGTGTTCATCTACACGGGCGTGGCGGGCGACGAGCGAACGGAGGTGAACGACTGGTCGGACCTCAATTACGACATCACCCAGGTCCGTTTCTTCGGCGACACCAATTTCTTCTATGTCCTGGTCGTCATGCAGGACATCACCGACAGCCGCGGCCCGTACGTCGGCCTTGGAATCGACAAGGATTCCGCGACCTCGGACGGCGACCTGAACTGGATCGCGGACGAGGACGGCCTGACCGTCGCGGGCGCCAACCACGATCCGGAGTCGTCCGTCCGGCTGTCCGTGGCGGGCCGGTCGAACGGAAGCGCTCCGGAAATCGAGATCACCGACGAGGCGGCCGGCCTCGGTTCGTGGCAAGCTCCGACGAATTCGGGCGGGCACGCGGCGACCGCGTACGAATCCGTCGCGATCAGCGTCTCCAACAACGTGATCGAGGCGGCCCTCCAGTGGAAGGATCTCAGCGTCACACTCCCGGCCAGACTGAACTTGACCCTGGCTGCGTACAGCAACACGACTCCGGCGGACTGGGCCAACAACAACGACGCCACCGCAGACAACGGCGCCATCGACGGCGCCGACGTGATGACGCCCTATTGCACGAACGGCGACAACGCCTGGGGCCGGGATTTATCGGACGCCGACTTCGACAGTTTCGTGACCGTCGGTTTCAACAAGACCGGCCAGGTCAACTATCGGCCCTTCGTGCCGACGCAGGACACGCCGGGGAATCTGTATGTATTCACAGAATCGAACAACTCGATCACGTTGCAGTGGCAGATCAGCGACGCCGACAGCAACGTGGCCAAGGATTCGATGGCCCAAATTCAGGTGACGACCGGCACGGGCCGGACGGTTCTGGACACGAAGATTCAAGGCTGGGACCCCGACCTCGTTTACAGGTTCCTGTCGGGCGACAGTTATTACTGGCGTGTCCGGTACGCGGACGATTTCGAGACAACGACGTGGACGGACAGCCTCGTGTTCAGGGTGTCGGACACGATCGACATCAAGACGCCGGTGGACGCGACGGGCGGGACGCATGAGACGACGACGCAGGTGGTGGTGTTGACGGGTTATGCCGGCTCAGGCGATACGACAACCGACACGGTGCAGGTCACGGTGAACGGGGCCGAGACGACCGTCATGTTTTTATCGAGCGCCGGCGTGTGGTCCTGTTCGGCGACGTTGCGGGACCTCGCGGGTGAATCAGTGATCGTCCGGTTGTTCAACAACGGCATTCAGACCGCCAACGACACGATCAATCTGTTTTACGACGCGACGCCCCCGCGGATCACCCGAATCGGCGACACGTCCGTGCGGAACGACTCGACGGTTCGCGGGTCGTCGGACACGATCTTTTTCTATGTGTTTGACACCGGCGTCGGATTCGGCAGCGCCGGCGGCTGTACGCTGTACTGGCACGCCGACACGGGCACGAACATCAACTGGGTGGTCGCGTCGGAGAGCAGTTCCAGTCCGTCGGGCACGACGACGATCGAAGCGATGATCCCGGCCGCCACTTGGAGCCCGTCCGTGGACACGGATATTGGTTTTTGGTGGGTGTGCCGGGACGATCTGGGCAACACGATGGACTCGACGTCGCTGTCGCCCAGCTACATCGAGTCGCGGCCGGGAACCTACACGGTCGACGTCCTCACCGTGGGCGACGTGGTCATCAACGAAATCATGTGGGGCGGCCGGTCCGGTTCCGGCGAATACATCGAGCTTCGAAACGCGTCGAGCCTGGCCGTCAGTTTGACGAACTGGGTTTTGCGCGACAAGGGCGGCGGGTCGAGCGGATTTTCGATCACCTTTCAAAGCGCGGACAGCATCCCGGCCGGCGGATTTTTTCTGGTGATGGATTCCGGCGCGATCGACGACACAAGCAGCCACTACGTCCGTTTCCCTCCGAAGACCGGCGGCATCGCGTTGACGGACGGCGGCGACTCGATCGAGTTGCTCACCGACGTCGGCGCCGAGATGGACTCGGCCGTTTTCACAAGCGGCTGGCCGGCAGGCTCTGCAACAGGGGACGGCAAGTCGATGGACCGCACGCCGACGCCGGGCTACGGGAACACTTCGACGAACTGGGAGAACGGCTGGGACAGCGCAGCCGACGGCGGCCGGGCGAACGGTTCGCCCGGACACCGCAACCCGAACGCGTCGCCGTATGTGACGGTCTCTCCGGATTCGACGCCGGCGGCGACGGGCGGCCGCGGGGTGTGGACATTCACGTTCACGAACGGCCAGACGGCGTTTACGAGCGGCCGGCTTGTGATGCAGATCGACACCGGCGGGTCGACCGACCAGACCAACAACTGGACCCAGCCGCAGACGTCGACGTCGTCTTCGCCCGGCTATGTCACCACGAGCGTGTCGAACGGCACGCTGGGCACGGTCACGACATCCGGCGATTCCGTCATCATCGACGTGACGTCTCTCACGGCGACCACCGGCCAGATCACGATCACGTACGGAAGCGTCACGGCCAACACCGGGGGCGCCGCCAAAGTCCGGACGACCACCGGCCGGGCCTATTTCCGTTTTTATTATGATGAGGACAGCACCGTCACCGCGCCCGTGCGGGACACGGCCGAGGTGACGATCCCGATCGTTTCGCTGTCCGGCGGATCGTTCGCGGACACCGACCCGGCCTCCAACCCGCAGAGTTTTATCGGTTCGGAATACGCCGTGACCATCAAGGTCAAGGACTCGAACAACAACGCGGTGCACGCCGCCCATGTCTGGGCCACGCTGCCGGCCGACGGCGCCGACTCGCAGTTGTCGGAGTACTCGTCGTTCGGCGGCGCCTACGACACGACCGGCAACGGCGTCACGCGGATCGGCGGCTACACGAACGGTTCCGGCAATTTCCAATTTAATCTGAAAGTTTCCGCGACCGTCGGCCTCAATCAGGTCAAGATCGACGACACGGACGTGTCGTCGCTCGGTCCGACCACCTACTCCGACTCGGCGCGTCTGCCGTCGCTGGTGATCAGCGAGATCATGTGGGCCGGCGGCGGCGAGTACATCGAGCTGTACAATCCGACGCACGAAACGCAATCGCTCAACAATTTCGGCATCTGGACGCAGGCGGCCACGGACGACGCCAACCGGATTCAATCCGTCGACACGGCGACGATGGGCAAGGTCGGATATTTGAACCCATTTTCCTACGCGCTCATCGCCGGCGCCGCCGATCTGGCCCAGGACAGCGGGTTTTCCCCGGTCAATACCGGCCCCATCGATGTCCCCACGCTGGCGGACGCCGGAGAAAGTTTCTGGCTCGTGAACGCGCAGGGCGGAACGCTCGATCGCATTTACAAAACCACGACGGGCTTTTTTGCCGGGAGTTCAAACCCCGCCGGAGACACGTCGATGGAGCGCGTCAACCCCTCGCGCGGCGGCGGCATTTCCTCGTCCTGGGACGCGTCCGACTCCGTCCTGAACACGTCCGACGGCGGCGGCGGCGGCGGATCTCCGGGCCGGCCCAACGCGAAGTCGTTGTATTCGACGGAAGTCGACCGGCTGGATTCCTTCATCGGCCGAGCGAACGGATCGACGATGGACACGGCGCGCGTGACGCTGATTCTAAAAATCGCGAACGGCGACACCCAGCCCAACCAGGAGATCGGTCTATCGGCGGTGGTCAGTCTGGGCCCGCAGAATCAGGATTCGACCTGGTACCTCTCCTATCCGTCGACGACCAACAGCGCCGGCACGGCGGCGATCACCGTCTCGGCGAACGGAAACAACACCTCCGGCACCGTTCACATCCGTCTGCGCCAGCCGTACGGCGCGACCGACAGCGCGTTCATCGTGTTCGACCGCGGGGACAGCATGGCGTACGTGTTCACGTCCTCCGAGACGAACGTATGGGACACATCAGCGACGAATGCGATGCTGGTCTACGTCGCCTTTTACGACTCGTTCTCCGGCATCGACACGGCCATCATGCCGAAACTGCAGTGGAAGATCGGCGCCGCCGGCACGTTCTCGACCATGACGAACATGACGAACGTATCGGGCGAGACGCACCTGGCGAGGATCGACATCTCGACCGACACGTGGTCCAAGATCGCGCACGATTCGATCTACTGGCGCGTGACATGGCGCGACAAGGCCGGCAATTACGACACGTCGCCGGACAATAACGCGGCCACGGCCGAATACATCGACAACACGAAGGCGCGGGACACGCTGACCTATCCGACCACGACCGACACCCTGTCGGGCACGAGCGCGAATGTCAAGTTCAAACTGGTGGATGCGGCGAACGACGCGTGCACGGTCATTCTCAAGTACGACAGTTACAGCAACGGCAACTGGCAAACCATCACGATGAACTCCGGGTACAATCAGCTCTCCTCCATCCGCTCGACCCCCGACGGTCTTTTGTACGACACCCTGCAGTGGAACACGATCACGGACCTTCCGGAGACCCGCGTTTACAGCATCCGGCTTCGCATCGAAGTGTTCGACGGCTACGACACGTATACGGAGACGAGTTCCACGTTCACCGTCGACAATCTGCCGCCCGACACCGCGCAGATCGTGATTCCTGTGGCGATGGGCAATCTGGAAAACACGACGACGGTCCAGATCCGGTGGAGGTTCACCAGCAGTGTCGCCGACGACACGCAGGGCTCGTGGCTGATGGAGATCGACACAGGCCCAAATCCGGACTGGGCGCAGCTTGCGGACAGCCAGAGCCGCGGCAACAGCCGGAACGAAACGTACACGGCGCCGCTGGCGGGCGGCCAGCGGTATCACGTGCGGATCCGGACGTGGGGCAAGTACGGCGTGGCGGGTCCGTATTCGAGCGACACGTGGTTCTGGGTCCCGCGCCGGGTGATGGACGGGCAGATGAACGACTGGCAGCAAGACACGTCGGGCGCGGACACGGACGCGGGATTCGTGGCGGGCGGTGAATTCATCTGGATGGACCGGATCGGGGACAGGCGGAACGACGCGGCGGTGGATGACGATTATGACCTGCACGAATTCCGGGTCATCTCGGACTCGTACTTCTACTACTTCCTCTTCCGCAACGTATCCATGACGACCACGTCGATCCTGTACTCGATCTCGATCGATTCGGACCGGTCGGGTGCGGACACGGATTTGAACTGGTTCGGCGACGAATCGAACGGCGGCGGCAGCACGTCGATGGGCCGGGGCGGCGAGCAGTACGGCGAGTTCAATTTCGACTATGCCCTGGCCGGCGCCGACTCTCCGATCTGGTTTTACACCGACACGACGGGGACATGGCGCAAGGAAAATTATTACTCGCGCGAGTACATGAGCGGCACGAACAAGATCGCCGAGATGGCGATTCCCAAAATGGCGCTGCGTCCGCGGATGGTGGGCGACACGATGCGCCTGACGATCGCGACCGCGGAGAACAATTCCGGCGATCCGAATTTGGTGGACCGCACCGTCGACTACTCGCCGGACCATCTGGACGACATTTATCCGGGCTTTGCGGGCGGCAGCGCTTGGGACGATCTGTCGGATGGCGACATCGATTTCTACGTCGACATCTTTTTCCGCGACACCGGCGATGTCCGGTCGAACGCGTCGCCGACCGGATCGATGGCCGCGCTCGCCCCGGCGGACAATTCCGAAACCTACGTCCAGGGCGTGGCCTTCCGGTGGGCGCCCGCCGCGGACGCGGATGCCGCCGACACGGTGACGTACTGGTTCCGGTTCGACGACGACAGCGGGTTCGGCGGTATCGTCGACTCGCAGGCCGTTCTCGTGCGCGGCGCCGAATCGGTGACGTTGGCGGGCGCGATGGACGCGAACAAAACGTACTACTGGCAGGTCCGCGCGCGGGACAATCACGGACAGTACGGCCAGTGGAGCGACACGTACGAATTCACGACGCGGGCGTATCCGGACACGCCCATGATTATTTCCGCGGCGTTGGGCGGCACGTTCGAAAACACGACGACCGTCCGGGTGATCTGGCAGTACCGCTCGACCGTGTTCACGGCGGACACGCAGTCCGGCTATGAGGTCCAGATCGACACCGGCCCGAATCCCGACTGGTCGAACCTCGCCGACAGCAAGAGCGGGATGGGCACGCTGACGGAGACGCGGACGGCGGCGCTGGCGCAGGGCCATCGGTATCACGTCCGGGTGAGGACCGTGAACGACAGCGGCTACAGCCCGTACAGCGAGGCCGACAGTTGGTTCTGGGTCCCGCGCCGGATCATGGACGGCCAGACGGGCGACTGGATCGGGACAGCGGGCACGGACACGGACGCGGGGAGCGTCTCGGCGGGCGAGTTCATCTGGATGGACCGTGTGGACGACCGGCGGACGGACCCGGGGACGCCGGACGATTTTGACCTGACTGAGTTTCGTGTGACGTCGGATTCGTACTTCTACTTCTTCCTGTTCCGCATGGGCAGCATGTCGCTGAGCGGGGAGCCGCTGTTTTCGATCGCGATCGATTCGGACCGCAAGTCGGGCGACACGGATCTCAACTGGATTGGCGACCAGTCGGCCGGCGGGGCCAGCATGGGACTGGGCTGGGGCGCCGATCAATACAGCGAAATCAACATCGACTATACGGCGGCGGGATCGGACTCGCCGATCTACATCTACACCGACACGGGTGGCACATGGGTCAATGAGAACAAGTGGGCCTACGAGTACCTGCGTACCACGACCCAGGCGGGCGAGCTGGCGATTCCCAAGATGTCCATCAAACCGCTGGCCGGCAGCGACACGCTGAGGATCACGGTGGGCATCGCCGGCAATAACGCCGGCGACCCCAACAGTGTCAACCGGACGGACGACTGGCCGACGACGGACTATCTGGACAACATCTTTCCAGGAAGCGGCAACAGCGCTTGGACGGACGATCTGTCAGACGCCGACATTGATTTCTTCCTGGACATCTTCTTCGTAGACACCGGCGATGTGCGGTCGAACAACGCCCCGAGCGGCGGCCTTGCGGCGGTGGCCCCGGCCGACCTCGGCAACACCTATACGACGCGCCCGCTTCTTCAGTGGACGCGCGCGACGGACGCCGACGCGGAGGACACAGTCACCTACTGGGTGCGGCTGGACGACGACAGCAGTTTCGGCTCGGAGAATTTCGAGATTCTGCTTTTGAGAGGCACCGACACATGTCTGGCCTCGGGCCTGACCGACAGCAAGACCTATTACTGGCAGGTGCGCGCGCGGGACAACCACGGCCAGTACAGCGCGTGGAGCGACACGTTCGAGTTTCTGTACCGCCGGCCCGGCTACAACGCGGACGGCGACACGAGCGAGTGGACCGGAACGCGCCCGACGACGGACAACGACACGGTCGTTTCCAACAACGAGTTCATTTATCGCGGCGCGGCAAATGTCCGGACCGACCCGAACGACTGGCCGGACTCGAATTATGACATCACGGAAGTCCGCTTCACCGGCGACACGAACAACTTGTACGTCATGGTGGCGATGGTGGACATCACCGACACGATGGCGCCGCATGTGGCCTTCAACATCGACAAGGACCAGTCCAGCTCCGACGCCAACCTGATCTGGCTCGGCCCGGACGACAACGGCGCGATCGACAGCGCGCCCCACTACGGCGAGACGAATGTTTCCCTCCACGGCAACACGAACGACGGCGGCGAGCCGCGGATCGAAATGTTCGCGGAGGACTGGACAAGCTGGCACTCGCCCTCCGCCGGCTCGGCCGATTCGGTGGTGATGAGCACGACGAACAACGTCGTCGAAGCGGCGTTTCGCTGGCCGGACCTGATCGGTGGCGGCGCTTCCCTGCCGATGAGGCTTCGCATCACCCTCGCGTCCTACAGCAACGTCAAGAACATGAACAGCTCGGGCAACGCGACCACCGACATCGGCGGCAGCATCGACGCCACCGACGTCTTGATGCCGGACCACCCGAACAACAACAACTGGACCGGCGAGCTGGACGACGCGGACTACGACACGTTCGTCACCATCGACTTCAACAAATACGGCCGCATCAACCTGTTCCCGGACGCGCCGACCCCCGACACGCCGACGGGCGGCGCGGGCTACGCGTCCTCGAACAACGCCGTGACGCTGCAATGGATTGTGAACGACGCCGACAGTGTCTACGGCAGGGACTCGTCCGTTCACGTGGAGGTCTACCGGTCGGCGCTGGACACGCGGGTGGTGGACCGGCGGCTGAACGGCGACTCGTACAATTTCACGTACACGTTCCAGAAGGGCGGGACATATTTCTGGCGAGTCCGGTACGCGGACGATTTCGGCACGTCGGCGTTTTCGGCGTTTCAAAAGTTACAGATTCTGGACACGTCCACGGTGGTCGTGGACGGGGACAGCACGGACTGGCGCGGGACGCCGTCGACGACGTCGCACGACACCGTCATTTCCGACGGCGTTTTCATCTATACCGGCGTGGCCGACGACGAGCGCACCGACGCAACCGATCCGGACAAGAATTACGATCTGACGCAGGTGCGATTCACGGGCGACACCTACCAGCTCTACGGCCTCTTCGTCCTGCAGGACATCTCGGACACGCGGGAGCCGCACCTGGCGTTCAATGTTGACAAGGACCAGACGGCCGCCTCGGGCCTGACGTGGCTGGCGCCGGACGACGACGGCAGCCTGACGAACAGCAGCGCGCGCGGCGAGACGAACGTGTCGTTGCACGCGGCGGCGGGCGCGTTTCAGATCGAGCTGTTCGACGTGGGCGGAAGCTGGCACAACCCGCCGGCGAACAATTCATTCCGGGACTCGGTCGCGATCGATTCGACGACGAACGTGGTGGAGGTGTCGATGGCGTGGACGGACATGAGCGTCACGCTGCCGGCGAAACTGCGGTTCAGCGTTGCGGCGCTGGCGAACGTGGCCGGCAACGCGAACAGCAGCAACAACGCGACGGAAGGCATTTTCGAGATTGATGCGCTGGACGACATGCGGCCGTTCACCGGCTTGACCGGGAGCCCCGCCTCTTGGGACTGGGACCTGGAGAATGAAAACTACGACAGTTTCGTCACGCTGGGATTCAACAAAAACGGCCGCGTCAACCATCGGCCGTCGCCGCCAACCGTGTCGGCCCCGGCGGCCAACACGATTTTCACGCCGGCCCAGCGCTTCGTGGCGTTTCAGTTCACGCTGAGCGACGCCGACAGTTGGTCGGCGAAAGACTCGGCGGTGCGGCTGAAAGTGATCAACCGGAGCAACTCAACCGTCGTCGATTCGTCCTTCTACGGCCTGACCGACTCGGTCACGATCGGATTCGCCACCAATGACACGTACCACTGGCAGGTCCGGCATGCGGACGATTTCGAAACTTCGTCCTACACGGACAGCATCACCTTCGGCGTCCTCAACACGCGACCCTACGACACGATCCTGGTCCCGCCGGACGGCGACACCGTCGGCGGCCAGGTCACGATCCAGTTCCTCGCGATCGACGCCGACAGCGACCGCTGCACGGCGGCGATCGAGTACAGCCCGGACACCGGCGTGACGTGGTATCCGGCGACGCTGACGGGCACGTCGGTCATCAACAATCTGTACACGCCGTCGGAGGGGGACACCAAGACCGTGGTGTGGCTGTCGAAGACGGACCAGCCGGACACGCAGTACACGTATCTGAGGATCCGCGTCATTTTGTGGGACGGCACCGACACCGGCAAGGCGGACACGACGCTCAATGTCGGGCTCGACAACGTGAAGCCGGCCGGCGTCGACACGCTCACCGCGGCCGCCGACGTCGACGGGTCGGACACCGGTGTCTATCTCCTGTGGAGCACGTCTCCCTCCGCGGATTCCAAGGGCTACAATCTCTACCGAAGCAGCACGACGGACAGCCGTCCATCAACGAAAGTCAACGTCGGCGTGATCACCGACACGTTCGGATTCAAGGATTCCTCCGCCGTCCAGGGCGACACTCAGCACTACTACGTCACGACCGTCGACAGCGTCGGCAACGAAAGCGACAGCTCGGAACTCGAAGCGGCCCCGAACCTCGAAGTCGTCAAGAGCGTTTCGACCGATTCGAGCAATCCCACCGGCCGGCCGCGTCCCGGCGACACCGTCGTGTTCACGATCACGGTCCGCAACAACGGCTACGCGCCGGCCGAAGGCGTTGTCCTCTACGATTACGTTCCATCCAATACCGCCTTTACCGATTCCTCGACGGCGACCAGCGTCCAGAGCAGTTGGACGATCCACTACCGCGTGGGCGAGGACGTCTGGCAGACGCCCATGACCGACACCGCCACGATGGTGCGGTTCACGCGGAGCAACCGGTTCGATCCGAGCAAGGCGACGCCGTCGGACACGGTGACGTTGAAGGTGAAAATTAAATGAAGAGCGCAACTGTTCACCTCCTCTCCCCCCGCAGGGGGGAGAGGATTGAGGTGAGGGGGGCAGACGGCGACTGGCCACCCTCACCCCGACCCTCTCCCGCCGGGGGCGGGAGAGGGGGAATTCCTGAACATTCCCCGAAGAACGGAGTGAGAACGCACATGAATCGCTTGCTGGTTTACTGGTTGTTGCCGCTGATCGTTTGTCTGTGGTCCTCCCGGTCGTTCGGGTTCGTGTTCGAATCGGCCGTGGTCTCGCGGGTCGATACGAAGAGCGCGACGATCGAGTGGACGACGGACGTGAAGACAAGCGGCACGATGTACAGCGGGAAGGGTCCGGACGCGGCGTCGAAGGTCACGATCGGCCTCGACGTCGACACCTGGCACCGCACGTACCTGTTCGGTCTGGAGGAGGGCGAGGACTATGTGTTCCGGATCACGGCGCGCGAAGCCGGCGGCCCGCCGAAGACGAGTTCGTGGTACGGATTCCGGACGCTGGGCATTCCAAAGCCGCGGATTCTGAAGGTCGAGCAGAAACAGCTCGGGAAGGACGGCGGCGTGTTCGTGTGGCATGCGAACATCCCGGTCAAGGGCGTGTTCGAGTGCGGCGAGGACACGACGTATCCGTACAAGACCGTCGAGAAGAAATTCAACATCGCGCACGAGGTGACGCTCCGGCGGTTTTATCCGCTGCGCCGGGTGTTCTACCGGATCCGCGCGGAGGACGCGCGGGGTTTGCAGGCGCCGGCCTTCCACGGCGAGTTCACGACCGCCGAGGACAACATTGCAGTCGGCGCGAAGGTCAGCGGCACGTTCACGCGCAATCCCGAGCCGGCCTACATCGCGGACAGCCCGCCGATTTTGGCGCGTGTGACCGACGGCGGGATGAACTATTTCCACAACATGGCCTGCAGCGGCGATCCGGACGAGGACACGCAGTGGCTGGAGGTGGATCTCGGCAAGTTCACAACGGTGGGCCAGATCCTGACCTACTGGCGGCAGCTCTGTTATCCGCAGAAATTTTCCCTGCATCTCAGCCTGAACCGCGAGAACTGGTACGACCTGGGCGACACGTTTGACGCGGCCGCGGGCAGAGTCGCGCGGAGCGCCTCCGGAGACCCACTCTACGAGCATGTGGCCGGCGCGGGCAACCGGATCGCGCGGTATATCCGGCTGACGGTGCCGAAGGGCGCGCCGTATTACGCGCGGTTTCCGAGTTACAATTTCGTGCAGATTTTTGAATTGAAGGTTTATCCGCCGGAGCCTCTGAAATGAGAGCGACCCCGCGGCAGGCGCAAGGCTCATCCATGGCGCACGGGATGATTGCGCTACTGCTGCTCCTCGTGTCGGCCATGCCGGCGCTTGCCGCGGGGACTGCAAGTCAGACGAGCATCGTCAACGGCGTGTTTACGCCGGGCGACACCGTTCCGCAGTCGGCGGGCAAACTGTCGATCGCGTACAAGGTTTCGGCCAACACATCGGATTCCCGATATTCCGGATTCACGTCGGCCGGCGTCACCCTCACGGTCGACACGGGCTACGACGTCGCGTCGATCGGCGCGCCGTCGGATTCGCGGGTGTCGATCGGCGAAACGGCGAGCTACGCGTACTGGATCAAGAACGCGGGCAACGCGACGTTGCGGATTTACTTCGACTCCGCGGGTCATCCGTCGAGCCAGGGGGATTCGGGGCCGGCGGCGAGCAGTACGAACTGGAACTTCACGGGCAGTTACAAGGTCTACACCGACTCGAACGACAACGGCCTGTGGAACACCGGCGACACCATCATCGGCCCGTATCAGGGCGCAAGCAATTACATCCAACTGGCGGCAGAGGCGTCCGACACGGTCGTTCTGGTCGTGGTCGTCCCGACCGACGCCAACGACGGCGAGACGACGGCGGCCTTCATTCTGGTGACGAACCGCGCGCCGGTCGGCAACGGCTCGACGACCGGCGACGGCTGGCAGGACAGCGTGCCGTACACGAGCGCGGAGCGGGACACGCAGTACGACACGACGGTGACGACCGTGGTCGGCCCGAACGTGTTTGTCGACAAGACGATGTCCGAGGAGACGTCGGGCCGGTCCCGGCCGGGCGATACGCTGATCATCAACATCACGTTTGACAACGACGGCGGCGACACCGCGCGCGGCGTGGAGATCATGGACGCGATTCCGAACAACACGCGGTACGTGCGCAATTCGGCGGACAGCGGGATTTATCTTGGCAACCGGGCCCAGACGGCGACGTCGTACGGGGATTCGGACATCACGGTGACGTTTGACACGGACGCGCCGGGCGCGGAGCTGGACTTCAAGGACACGGAGGGCCACCAGTCGGACACGGCGCCGACGACAGGCGCGCGGCAGGCAGTGCGCGCGATCCGGTGGTCGCTGGAGACGTCGCTGGGAGAGAACAACGGCGACGCGAAGGGGACCGTGAATTTCAACGACGGCGTCTACGACAACGGGCGCGTGGCGTACCGGGTGGTTATTCAGTGATGAGTAAGAAGGAGCAATCAAACATAGATCGGTGGACGGAACACGAGTGTTCCGGAGCAATGTGCCTAAAGGAGGCAATGAACATGAACGGAGCAATGAAAAGTTTGGTTCTGATGCTCGCGTTGGTTCTGGTCGGATTCATGGCGGGAAGCGCCATGGCGGCCGGTACGGCGAGCACGGACAGCATCACGAACGGAGTATTTGTGACAGGCGACACGGAGCCGCAGGCGAGGGGCGAGGTGTCGGTGGGGTACATGAAATCGTCGAACAGCACGGACTCGGCGTTCAAAGGGCCGTCGACGGTTGCGCAGGTGTCCGTGGACACAGGGTATGACTTGGCGCTGATCGGGACGCCGCAGGACACGCGGTGGGCAATGGGCGAGACGGCGAGCTACCCGTACTACATCGAGAACAAGGGGAACGCG
>Ga0156236_144_pt1 | contig 64490 bp, 29 predicted proteins | sample RifCSPlowO2_12_FD_107883 | JGI IMG/M metagenome (GOLD analysis project Ga0156236, IMG submission 107883) | Candidatus Lindowbacteria bacterium RIFCSPLOWO2_12_FULL_62_27
TCGAGAAGGGGGAATGTGGGGTAGAGGGTTCGGGAGAGGGGGCGCGTCTCCCGATAAAATGCCTCTCTTTTACCCACAGGAAAACCGGAAGACCCCAAAAAGGCAGGGGGGAATGGGAATGGGGAATGGGGAATGGTGGGAATGGGAATGGTGCCATTCTTCTACTTTACTACTTTCGAATTTCTTCGATAGTAGAACACCCTACACATGGGGGTAGATGGGGAAATCACTCCTCCTCCGGTGTCTCTTTCTCCTCTCCTCCCTTCACTTTGGATGCGCCCGTATCGGCCGGAGGTTTCCGGGACCATATTTCCGGATACTTGGCGGCGGCCGGACCGAGATAAGACTTGATGTACGGCACGTTCTTGAACCGCGACATGCGGGCCGCGTAGGGCCTGGCCTCGGAATCCCGGCCGGCTTCGGTCAGCAGACGGATCACGTGTGCGTACATCATTCCGGCGTTGGCCTCCTGCCCATCGCGTTCGAATTTCTCAGCGGCCTTCAGGAAGAAACCGGTCGCTTTCCGTTTGGCGGCGTCCGCTGCGCCGGTCCTGCCCATTTCCGCCAGCGCATGCGCGATGCGAAGAGTTTCTTGCGCGACGCCGTGATGGGTTCCTATCTTTTCGTATGCCTCCGCCGACATCCGGAACATCTCCACAGCTTCCGCATGCCTTTTATCCCTCATGAGGATAGCCCCCAGCCGGTCTGCCATGGTGGCAAACATCCCAGGGCTGGCCGTCTTCTCAACCGGCATCCGCGCACGATAGACGGCCTCTGCGGACCCGAAGGCGGCATCGGCGCCTGGGAGATTTCCCATTTTTTCCCTGACGTGAGCGAGATTTTCGTATTCGGACGCCAAGCCAAATCCGCCGCCCATCTGTTCGGCCATCGCAATCGATTTTAGATAGGCCTCCTCCGCCCCGGCGAATTGTTTCAACCCCATCAGAATCCTCCCCTTGCCTGAGTAGAAGCCCCACAGTTGCCTGGTATCCCCTGCCGCTACATAAATCCTCTCGGCCTTTTGGTAGGCCTCATCCGCTGCCGGGTAGTTCGTCGTTTTCGTGAGAACCATTCCCAAGTGTACATGCATCGCCGCCATCGCAAGGGTATCTCCCAATTTTTCATACAAACCCGCCGCCCGTCGATACACTTCCGCCGATTCTTCGCGGCTTCGCTTGTAACGACTCAGCATCCCTGCTTCCCGGTCATACATGAGCGCCTGTTTTCGAAGATATCCGGCTTCGCCAAAGCCTATCGCTGCCTGCCGATAGGCATCGGCCGCCTCCCGGGTTTTCCCCAGACTGGCCATGACGATTCCCATACCGGAATAGGCGTCGGCCAGGAAGTAATCGGAGCCGGTCCGTTTGGCGATGTCCACCGATTTCCATGCGTTTTCCGCCGCCTCCGATCTCCGGGCAGCATCAAACATCTGCACCCAGCCCAGTCCGGAATAGGCCTCGTACAAACCGCCGTCATCTCCGTCTTTTTCCGACACCGCCACCGCCTTTCGAAAAAACGACTCGGCCTCCGGAAGTTTCCTTCTGGTACAGTGAGTCCACCCGAGGTTGTTGTATGCTTGCGCCAGCCCGGCCGCGTCACCTCGTTTCAGGCATATCTGCTCCGCTCTGCGCAACGCCGTGTCCGCGGCCTCAAGAGCGCCATGTCCACCCAGATTATAATTCCCGACCAGTTCCGCCAGCGTTCGGCCGAGGCCGATGTAAGAAGCCGCCAGCCCGCGCTCGTCACCCTCCCGTTCATTTTCCGCCACGGCGGCGCGAAATGCTTTTTCCGCCTCCACCCAATGGCCGATCTTCAGAAGTTTTTGCGCCTTCCCTTCCGCCGTCGGCTTCAATGCGAGCCAGACGGAAAGACCCAGCGCAATCGCGCCCGCGACGCAGGAAACGCGGATCGCCGTCTTCTTGAGTTTTTTTCTCCGCCGTTCCGCCGCTGTCCGGGCGTAGGACGGGCGGGGCGTATACACCCGGGTGTCCTTTGCCGACGCCAACGCCGCGACCAATTCTGCGGCCGACTGGAATCGATCGACAGGATTCTTTTCGGTCAGCCGGTCGATCACGGAGGCGAGGCCCGGCGGGGCAGCCCGGGATGCCTCCCGCACCAGGGGCGCGTCCTCGTTCGGGTTGGCGATGTGCCGGATCAGCGTGATCTGGCTTTCGGATTCGTAAGGCAGCCGGCGCGCGAGCATCCAGAAGCCGACCACGCCGAGCGACCAGAGATCTGCGCGGGCGTCCACGCCCTTCGACCCGCTCGCCTCAAACTGTTCCGGGGCCATGTACGCCGGCGTGCCGAAGTACTGGCCGGTCATGGTCAGCGTCACTTCGTCCATGACTTTCGAGATGCCAAAATCGATGATCTTGACTTCGTCGGCGTCCGTCACCAGGATGTTTTTCGGCGAGATGTCGCGGTGGATGACGCCTTGGGCGTGGGCATAGTCCAGAATCCGCGCCGCGCCCGACAGCACGGCGGCAATCCAGTCCGCACCCGCGCGATCGGGATGATTCCGCACGATGTCCTCGACCGGGCGGCCCTCCACGTACTCCATGGTCAGGTACATCCGGCCGCCGTGTTCGCCCTGTTCGAAGAGCCGGGGAATGCCGGGATGGGACAGGCGGTCGAGGGTTTTGCATTCGCGCAAAAAACGGTTTCGGAATTCGGCGTTTTTCGAAAGGTATTCAGGCACGATCTTGAGCGCCACCGGCCGGCCGGTCGAGTCCTCGGACAGGTAGACCGACCCCATCCCCCCGTGGCCGATTTCCCGAAGGAACTTAAAGGAACCGAACGAGCCGGGCGGCGCCGTCACTTTCCCGGGCGCGAACCAGGCTCGCCGGATTCGATGAGAGTCCGGGCGCGGTCGCCGTGGATGGTGATCTTCTTTTTTGTCTGCATCTCCTCGATCCACGGATCGAGAACCCGGCCGCGTTTGAGTCCGAACACGTATTTCCGGATCGGCTCCCGGACTTCCTCGAACGCGATCGGCCGGGCCGGTTCGATCCGGGCGACGTAGGCCACGTGCCATCCGATGGGCGTGGGGATGGGCCGGCTCACAAAGGCCAGCGGCATTTCGAACACGGGCCGGGCGAATTCCGGAAGGAGCTGCTGCGCCGTCACCCCGACAAAGAGCGTGTCGGACCCGGGCACGGCATATTTTTTCAGTATGTCCGAAAAATTTCCGATCCGCGACGCCTCCTCATGCGCCTTCCGGGCCGCCGTCTCGGTCTCGAGGGTGACGCAGTAGATCGTGCGGCGTTCCGGGAAGACAAACCGGGCGCGGTTTTTTTCGTAAAACGCCAGAATTTCAGTGTCGGTCACATCAAGCTCCGTGCCGAACATTTCCCGCACCAGTTCTTGGATGACCATCTGTTCGGTCATCGCCCGGATCCGCTCGCGGATCTCCGGCCGCCGGTCAATGCCGCGCTCGGCGGCCTCGTTGAGCAGGAGCGTCTTCTGGATGAGCAGCCGGAACACCTCCTGCCGGTCCTGGACCGTGAGCGCCTCGCCGAGAAAGGCCTGGAACCACGCCAGCTCGCTCAAGTAATCCTCCACGGTGGCGGCGGCGTGCGCCGTCTCAATCAGGACGGCGCCGGCCGTCTCCCGCCCCGGCTGCTTCTGCTTCTTCGCCTCCGCCTCCACAAGGCCGCTCGCCATGCATGCCGACAGGCACAGCACGAGAGATGCGGTCTTCGGAACGATTCCCATGCCATTCAATATACCAGCGCACCCGCAACGACTCAAGGAAGCGAGCTTGGGGCTTGGGATTGGTGGGCTTGGGGGCTTGGTGTCATTCTTCTACTTTGCTACTTTATGTGATAGTAGATCACCATGCGAGGTCCGCGGATTTGTTATCCGGGCGCCGTGCTGCATGTGATCAATCGGTTTGTTGACCGGCACCCTTTTTTCAAACGGCCCGAGGATTACCGAATGTTCCTCGACGTTTATTTTTCCGCCGCCAAAACCTTTGGCGTCAAAACGTATGCCTATGGCCTGATGCCCAACCATTTTCATTTTGTTCTCGAAACACCTTCCGGCGACATTTCGAGATTCTTGCAGCGCTTTCTGACATGCGCCGCTAAAAAATTGAACAGGACCTACGGCCGCACCGGGCATTTATTCGCCGGACGCAGCAAGACTCTAATTGTCCAGACCGACAGATATTTTAGGACTGTGATCGCTTACGTACTGCTGAATCCTGTGCGCGCGGGTCTGGCAAAAGACATTTTTTCCTACCGCTGGAGCAGTGTGGGTGAAATGCTGGGCGAACGGCCTTCCCGTCTGGATATGGCCGGACTATGGGCGTATCTGTTTGACAGTGACTTTGGCGCGCGTCCGATCAAGCGTCGAATTGCCGAAATCCATCGGTGGCTTGAAGATGTTGATGAAGAATCCAACCAACAGGCGTTTGAGGCTGCGCACCGGGGGGGGTTTTTGGCGGATAAGGAATTCCGGCAGAATATCCTGACGAGGATTGAACGCCGGAAGAAAAGGATGGAAATGCAAAATCTCCGGAAGACAGACGTCCGCCCATCCCTGTGGAAATGGACAGACATGGATCGTGCGGCCCGGCAAATCGTGGAGAAAGTTCGCCGTCTCGATCATCTCTGGCGGAACCGGACAATCGCCGCACAACACATCCGTTGGTATCTGGCGCACGAAGGCGCCGGCTGGTCCTGGGAACAGGTGCACGTGGCGGAGGGCCATCCCGGCCGGGTCGGGTCACGATACTCCGTGGCCGTTTCCCGTATTCGTCTTGACTCCCGGAAGGGAAAAATTGCTGAACAAGCCGTCGGGGCAATGATGGGACACATCCGGCGAAAGTAGCAAAGTAGAAGAATGACACCAAGCCCCCAACCAAGCCCAAGCCACCACCAAGCCACAAGCCCAAAGTCCCAAGTCCACCAGCCCACGCCCACCATGACCCCAAAGCCAAAAATATGAACGAATGACAAGAAATCCAAGATCCACGCAGCGACGCCGGTCCGGGCGGCGGCGACGCCGGTTGGCGTAATGAATCCTGTCCTCTCAAAGTATCGGGTGTATGTATGCCTCGGTTTATTGTGTCTTGTTCACCTCGGTTACAAACTTTACCTTTTCGATCGAATGTATATTCCCGACCGAAATCAAGAGCAGAATTTTTTTTGGTCTGAGGCGGCGTTTCATTACCGTCACTTCAAGATGATTGCCGATGGAAAGGAAATACCGGCCATCGACAGACAGATACAATATCCGGAAGGAATCCATACCAGACTCTACAACACACCATTGATGGAGTATGTGACCGGATCTCTGTATCGCAATTTCTTTCGCCAATACCCGCCGCACGTATTCCTGGTCTATTTCATGCTGAGCTTTTCCTGTTTGAATATTATCGCTGTTTTTATGACCGCAAAAGCGATCTGGACGTCCGACGAGGGTTCCCTCTTCCTGGCCGGTTGTTATGCCTTTCTACCCGGGCAATTTATCCGGACGATCATCGGCATATACATCAAGGAAGTCTTCGCGCTTCCTTTTATATTCATTAGTTTTGGCTGTTTAATGCATTGTTTCAAAAAAGACACTTATGCCACGTCTGTCATCGGAGCCTTGTCATTGGTGACCGCTCTAATCGCGTGGGATGTCACCCAACTGTATTTGACCATCCTGGCTTGCGGGTTGGTTGTCACATTCCTCATTACAAGAGGCGAGAATTTCCCGATCAAAAACCTGTTCATGACGACGTTTATTTTATTGATGGCCGCCGTGTCCCTGCCGGAGTTGCGGGTCAAATATTTTGCCGTTTCGCCGCCCATACTTCTTTTGATAGGAATGATCGTCATCCTGCTCACAGTCAAATATCGGGAACGCAACACGTACGGATTTTATCCGCTTGCCATCCGCATTTTTTTGTTTCTATCCATTGCGGCACTGTTCACTTCAGGACTGGACCATTCGTATTCGCACGCTTATCAGCTGGTACTATATAAAATAATGTACGGGGGCGTGCTGCCGGCCGACGCGGATCTCCTGCCATTCGAAGCCAAGATCATGTGGACGGGACCTTTCTTGAGTCCTCAACCCGTGCATTACCTGATTAATTTTTTATCGGTTCTCATACCCGGGACCGTGGCCGTCCTTCTGCTGATAAAAAAGATAGCGGACAAATCGGCCGGCAAGGAAGAAATATTAATCACCTGTTTGTCCCTGACCTTCTGTATACTCTTCACGTTGATCTTGAGAATGAGCGTCTTCACCGCATTTTTTTCCGTGCTGCCCATCGGCGTGTATCACGCCATCGCGCGCAGGACCCTTAAACATGTCATTGCCGGCGGCATTTCACTGTTATTGCTGATCCACAACCTGGTTCTGCCCGGTTTTCATATCACGCCGTCCATTCCCGATGGGAAATACCTCGATCAATTGATCAACTATCTCAGGGATGAAACGCCGCCGGACGCTGTGTTTCTAACGTCGTATGAATTGGGTCCGTCCGTCGCCGGCTATGCGGATCGTGCCGTTCTCATCCATTCCAAATTCGAATCAAAAAAATTGAGGGACAAAGTCAAAGAAATCTACACCGCGTTGTTCAGCAACGAAGAGGATTTGCATGAGATCGGCGCAAGATACGGGGCCGGTTATGTGATCTACCAAAACGACATGGTGTTGGCGGACTATCCCGGTAATATTGCCTATCAGGTGGATCGGTTCCCCATCCGGACCCACAGCCCCGCATTTCTGATGCATTTTTTTCCTGAAGAACTTGAACACTTCAATTTGGTTTATCGAAACCACAATTACTCCGTTTTCCAAATGGATAAGAACGCGGAAACGAATACAGTCCGTGCGCTCTATTCGCCATTTAATGACATTGGTTTTTTTTACAAAAACGATGAACCCATGGGAAACCTTGACAGGGACAGGATCGACCGAGGCGTCGGCGAAATATTCAATCCGAATGTCCTGCTGCTGAAATGTGGGGATTTGATCCGGGCGACCCGGTATCAGGACGCGCTGGATTTGTGTGAGTATATCGCCCGTACATTCGGCGTGACCAAGGACGTTGATTATCATTTTGCCGAGATATTCATCGGATTGGATGATCAAATGAGATTGAAGGAAACGCTTTATACCATGATGAATTCAGATGAGCGGCGCATGGTCGTTCATCTGCCGATTCATGACGAAAAAATATTCCTTTGGCTTGGGGCGGGGGCACTGGCGCATCACGATACAGGATTGGCCCTTGCCCTGTACGAGAAAGCCGTCAAAGTGTTCAGCAATTCTGAAGAACTGAACTTCAGGCTGGGATTGACCTGCATGAAATGCAACAGGCTGAGCGAAGCCGGCGCCTGTTTTTCCAAAGTTTTAATGCTGAATCCCAATAATTATACGGTGTTAAATAATCTTGGATCGATCCATGGTTTCCAAAATGATCACGGGCGCGCCCGATACTATTTCAAGGAATCTTTGCGGATCAATCCCGAACAACCGGATATCCAAAAAATCGTGGCGGAACTGAATCGATGACTTGATCCGGTCAACCCGCTTCAAGGGCCTTTCTTGTCCGGCGGATCCCGCAGGATGCCAAGGCGCGAAAACGCGAAAAACCGCGCAAGAAAAAGTCCGGTGGTATTCAAAAGCCCCGCCGACGCCGCCGGAAGGTGGAAACAGTCCACGAACAGCCAAACGATAAAGACGTTCAGGGCCGAGAAGACGCCGGCCACCAGTATGTATTTGACCGGATCGGCTTTTAACATTCCGATGAAAACGTATGCCGTGTATTTCGTAACGAAAAGGGCGCCATATACAATCGCCGATACCCAAATGGCCGGCAGGCGCCAATGATCGATGAGAAGCCAGAGAGAAGCAATCGGTAGAATCGTCCAGATCACCCCGACAGCCAGATATTTTGCGAAATGGGAGGCGCAGCGCCGGGCGATGACACCCGGAAAATCGGGCAACCAGTTCGGTGATTTCATCGGGTCAGCGTCTCCGACGCCCCAAGTGCGGGCTGCGCCCGCGTCCCCGACGCCGGCCGGGTCAGCGCCCGGCCAAGCGCTTCATGCACCGCCGCGTTCTGCGGCGACAGGGCGGCCGCCACTTGATAGTGTTCGATAGCCCGCTGTGTGAAACCTTTTTTTTCGAGAACCGATCCCAGAAAAAAGTGAACCTGCGCGTTGCGTGGCCTCAATCGGGAGGCCGACTCCAGGTGATGAAGCACCACGTCGATCTGGCCTGTCTGGGCGGCCAGGACGGCGATGTTGTAGTGATTGTCGGCGTCCTGCGGCAGGATGGCCAGTGCCTGCTCGTAGCAGCCGATGGCCCGCCGCACGTCGTTTCCGTCCGAAGCGATGCGGGCCAGTTCCGAGTATGCCGACGCGGCGGAATAAGATCCCGGTTCCATCCGAATGGACTGTTCGAACCTCCTGACGGCGGCCTGTACCTCCCCCCTTTGGTACAAACTCTTTCCTAGTTGATTGTACGCCAGCCCGGCGTGCGGATTGTTTTTTATCGTCGCAGCCCAGAGGGTATCCGGGGTGCGATACGACCTTGATTCCAGATGGGTCACGATCGCAAATCCGATCACCACCGCCGCCCCTGTCCACCCTCCCGCCCGCGCCGGAAGACGGAGCCGGCCGGCCATGTCCCGCACGCCCCATACCAGTGCCGTCAGGACAGGGATGCTGGCCAAGTATGCCCAGCGATTGGCGACATTTGAAAAACGGAAATAGGAAATCTTCACAAATCCCAGCATGGGTCCGAGCAAAAGAAGAGTGGCGACGGCGATGACGAGAGTCCCTTTTCCGAACCGCCGGCAAAGACCGACGGCCAGTACCAGCAATAGCAGTACCGCCGCCAATTTGGCCCAATCCGCCGCGGCCTCCGTCGAAGCTTGAATGGGCGGATAAACAAAGGAGAGATTCAGAGGGATTATTATTTTCAGAACATAAAACCAGACGGCCGCCGCCGCCGTCGGCCCTTTTTCGGCCAACGTGCTGTCCTGCACGACGAGATCGGCGCCGGGATGTTCAATCCATACGGTTCGAAGCGCCAGGATGACCGTCATGGATAGAAGGGGCACAAGCCGCCCGACGGTTATCCGGTCAAGGCGGCCCGTCCGGTACCAATGGATGAATCCCATGAGGATCGGCAGACCAATGACCGATGTTTTGCTCAACAGGGCCAGAAGATAGCAGATGGTACTCAACGCCAGATCCCGCCTGCGACCCGACTCTCCATGAATCACAAATCGCTCCAGCGAGAGCAGCGCGAAAAAACCGGATAACGTATTCTTGCGTTCCACAATCCAAGCGACCGACTCGGCATGGATGGGATGGACAGCGAAAAGGAGAGAGACGAGAAAAGCGCCGGGCAGCTTCAGGCGAACCAGGATGCGGAACAGGATGAAAGCGTTTGCCGCATGGAGCAGGACGTTAACGAGGTGATACCCGAACGGATTCGAGCCCCAGAGACGATGCTCGACCCAAAAAGATGTGCAGACCAGTGGATAGAATTGATGTTCTCCTGTCTTGAACCAGATGGTCATCAACCCGCCGGCGTCGTTCATGGCGGGGTTGTCCGGGATATAGGCCCGGTCGTCCCAGATGAAATCGCCGAAGAGGGCCGGCATATACGCTGCGACTACCAAGAGAGCGATTGTCAGGAACACTCCCGCCATTCGCTCCGGCGAATGGCGGAGACAGGAAGGGCCGATCATTGTGGAGCGCCCGATGGAAATTGAATGTTCTGCGACATAAAAAAATCAAGAATGCTTTCGGACACAATCCGGTTGGTCAGGGCGGAAAAATGGGATTCCTTCTCGTAAAACGTTTCAACGGGAAACATCCGTGCGGCCTCCCGCATCCGATGTTCGGGATGGATGACATGGCACTGCTGATCGATCGCGGCAAGCAGTTCCGCGTATGGCAGCGTCCGGCCTTCGACCATATCCCGGAGGTCCACCATCTGCGGGATATGAACGACGTAGAATTTGGATCCGGCCTGAACCGCCTCCCGTTGAAATTCCTGCACGATCCGGAGCGCAAGTCCGCCGCCTTCATTTGACGGGGAATAAAAATCTCTCTCCATTCGGTCATACTGCCGTATATAACGATTTTCCGAGAGCAAGGCGATCAATTTGGAGTTGAACCAGATTGCACGGTCATGCGGCTGATAAAAATATTCGTGCGAAACCCATTTCCAGTCATCCAGACGGCTGATTGTCTCTATGATCCTGTCCGGCGGCACCGTCGGAACATTGATCAAGGACAGATTCCGGCCGTCCAGGATGAATCTGGGTTTTGTGACCGACAACTCCGAAATGGGATTGTAGATCATGCGGATCATATTGACGTTTCGTTTCGCGTTTTCGGCCATGAATCCGAACAGGACGATATGGGGATGAAACGGCCGCCCATCGCGCCGCCAGCGCAAAAAAGCCTGGTCCATACCGTATCCGCCAACCCCGAAGTTCAGCACCTCGACCCTGTATCCGGCCCGGCGCAGTTCCTGTTCGAGCATGTAACCCCATGAATAGCGGAACGGAACTTCGTAGCAGTGGGTGAATGAATCTCCAAACAGGGCGATCCGGAGCGTGCGGGGCGGAGGATACCGATCGTATTCCCTCGGCTCCGAACGGATGCCCACCGAGTTATATTGGTAAAATCCCTCCTCGGACCGGCTGTTCGGCCGGTGCGACCATCCGAGATCCGGATCATAGATGATCCGGGTGGTGTCCGATGCCAGATACCCGTTGTGGACTCGTTTTATCCGGCTGAGAGGGATTATTTGCGGAGGCAGACGCCTGTTGAAAAAATAATAATTACCATCCTCATCGCGATGACAGACGACGCGAACGGCGACTTCAAACAGACCGAAGGCCAACAAAATGCCCGCGAACGGCAAAGCAATCCGTTTGAAGGTGACGCGCAAGGGAATGTTCATCTGGAATCAGAGGAGAGTTCAATGGATAAGTGTCCGTGCGTTGGAGGCTGTCCCATCAACAGCAGTCCGAGGATGAGATCGAACTGCGGATCGGTGACGGCGTCTCGCGCCGCCGCCTGAGCCTCGGAGATCGCATGGGGCGTATCACCGGTGGCGCACAAGAGTAGGACAAGATTCCGTCTCGCTATCATATCTCGCGGTTCGATCTGAACGGCATGGCGCATGTGATGGACGGCCCGATCGTATTTGCCGGTTTGATACAACAGAGCGCCCAGGTTATTGTGGCTCCGGAAGTCGGCGGGATCGGATTGCAGGGCCTTTTGATAGAGATTGACGGCATCGGCCGCACGGGATTCTTCTCCTGCAATTTTGGCCAGATTGTAATAGGCCGTCGGATAGGACGTGTCGATGCGCAAGACAGCCTCGAAGTGCCTCCGCGCCTCGTCGCGGTCACTCCGGTGCGCAAGAATGGTCCCGAGATTGTTGTGGGCGATCGCCGCGCGGGGATTGAGGTTGAGCGTGTCGCGCCAGAGAGACTCCGCATTCCGGAAATGTTTCGCCCGGTCATGAGATGAAAAAGCGAGCCCGACCATGACGACCACCCAGAACACGCTGATGACGCGCGCCGGACTGCGCAATCGGCGCGCGACCTGTTCGGCCAGACCGGCGGCGGCAGCGGCGATTCCGATGATGGGCAAATAGAGCCAATGATTGGCGACATAGGAATACCTGAAATAGAAAACATTAAAAAAACCAAGTACCGGCAGGAGGCCTGATAAAAAGAACAACACCGCCGCCACGATGGATCTGTCATGCCTGATACCCCATCCAATCCCTGCAAGAATGAACGCGATCGCCGCAATGCTGCCGATCCAGTTCCATGGGCTGGACGGGTGAATACTCCACCTGTCATAAACGAACGATAGATTCAAAGGCCAGAGGCATTTCCACAGATAGAACCAGAACGCTTTTCCCGCGATGACGAACTTTTCAGCCAGCGTGCGGGCGGAATCGGCCGCGCCGACCTGATGGTATTCGACATGTACGGCGACCAATCCCATGCCGAGGGCGATCAAAAAAAATGGCACGAGCCGCAACCACAATCCGGCGGACAGCGGCCGTTTTTTCCACCATTGAATGATGAGGACCGCCAAGGGCAATGTAACGGCGGCCGATTTGCTGAGAACCGCCATGAGAAACAGTCCGATGCTGATCAGATAAGCCCGCGGGTTGTTGGATTCATCATGCCGAAGAAACGCCAGGAGTGAACAGAGATAGAAGAATGTCGACAGGGTGTTCTTTCGTTCTGCGATCCACGCCACGGATTGAACCTGGACAGGATGGAGCGCGAAAATGGCGGCCACCCAGAACGCTCCGGCCATCCCGAGCCGCCGGAGGATATGCCAGACCAACAGGGCATTCGCGAGGTGGAGTACCAGGTTCACGATATGGTAACCGATCGGATTCATGCCCCATACCTTGTGTTCAATCCAGAAGGACGTGGTCAGGAGCGGATAATACTGATGATTTTCGAATGAGAGCCACATCCGAAAGAGGCCGGTCAGGTAGAGAATGGAGGGATTATCGGCAATATAGAGATCATCATCCCAAATGAATCCTCCGTTCAATGCCGGCCAATAGGCAAATACCATGAACGAGACCAACAACAATGTCCGGGCCGCCATGGCCGGCCGGTCAATGCAAGCACGCGGTTCCATCGAGCGATTCAGGGAGAAACTCCGGATTTCCGCGAGGCCATCAACAATCCGAGTTGGTTGTGGATGGTCGTGTCATATGGCGCAAGCAATGCCGCGAGAGATAAATGGCCGATCGCATAATCGAGATCGCGGACTTGGACGTACAGTATTCCCAGATTGTAATGAGCATTGACGTGCTGTGGAGCGATGGTGGTGACGGCGTTAAAGTGATCGATGGCGTCCTGCGTTCGGCCGGCCTGCCACAGAATCGTCCCGTATTCGAACTGGGCCGCGGCGTCGTAGGGGTCCCGTTCGACAGCCTTGCGGCTGATGCCGATCGCGCGAGGGATGTCTCCCTTGATTCTCCATATCTTGGCCAGATTGACGTAAGCGGCGGCAATGCCGGTGTCCGGCTGGATGGCGGTTTCGATATGCTGCTGAGCTTCATCCAACCGTCCCGTGCGCATCAAATACGCTCCATAATTGATGTGCGCCAATGAAGGCTTCAAATTCCGCTTCAGCGCCGCCTGCCAAAATACATCTTCATTGGCGTATGCTCCACACCGGACCCATGTAAACGCGGCGGCAAGGACGAGAATGCCCGTCCACAGACCGGCGCGGACCATCGGAAACGCCGGCGCGCGCGAGATGATCCGGTCCAGGAGCGCGGCTACCGCCACGATCAGCGCGATTCCACCGGCGTAGACATGGCGAAGATCAAGCAAGTTCGGAACGCTGCGTGATGACCGCATCAGGCCCGTATAGGGCAATGTGAGAAACAGAAACACCAGAAGGGCTGAGACAAAACCCCTGCCGATCCGGTCTCGAAGATACCAGCCGATACCGATGACGGCCACAAACGCTGTTGAGAGGGTCCATGACAGTGTGTCTGCCGGCGTGACAGATCCGAACGTATAGCCGACCGTAAGATTGAGCGGCAAGAGACTATGAACAAGGTACAACCAGACTGTCCGGATGGCGTCGAGGAATTGGTGGAGCATCGACACATCCGAAACCTCCTGCCTTGCTCCTGTCCCATTTAAACAGGCTGTCAGCCGCAGAATCCCCCATGCGGTTGCGACGAGGATGAACGGAATCAGCCGCAGGATTTCGCGGCCCCCGAGACGCCGGTTCTGAGACCACCACAGAAGCGGCAGGATGGACGGCAAGGCGACCATTTCGGTTTTCGCGAAGCACGCCAGAGCAAAACACAGGAGACTGAGAAAATATATGTCGACGCCTCCGATGTCCGCGTGCTTCATGAATATAAATATGGAAAGAAGGCCGAAAAACGCTGATAGAACGGCCCCGTGGCCGCTCATCCAAGCCACCGAACAGACAGTCATGGGGTAAACGGAAAATAACATGGCTCCAGCAAGTGCGCCCGATACTCCCATCAGGGACAAAATCCGCCACAGCAGCACGGCATTCGCGATATGGATCAGGGTGTTGGTCATGTGATATCCCATGGGTTGAAATCCCCAGAACCGATGCTGGAACCAAAAGGAGGCGAAGGTCAGCGGGGAGTGTGACTTGGGAAAATGAGCCGACAAGATATCCTGCAACCCCTGATACGAAAGTAAAGACTGGTTGTATCGAATGGTGGCAAGATCTTCCCAAATGAAATCGCCGGAGATCGAAGGCCGGTAAGCGGCGAATGCCAATCCCGCGAGGAGCATGGCCATGCCGACTCGCCGGACGGCGCCACACCCAGAACCCAGCGGGAGACAGGGTTTGTCGGATGGTGAAGCGTTTATCAACGGAAACCCCCTCAAGGAGCGGCGGGAGTCTGTCGGCTGTTCAGGGAGTAACCGGCCGGAAATGCGCGTAAACGTGGCCGTATTTTGTGTTGTTCGCGTTGACCCATCCGTGCAGAGCCACTTTGTAAGGGCTGTTCGTCGCTGACCATTTCTTCCACCCCGAATAAACAATCCATACCGATCCTGTTATATTCTCCCATGTCCATGAGTCACCGCTGGTGATGGGATAGGACGACGTATTATCTTTGTCATACGCTTTCAATTGAAAATTGGTGGTTGCCGCGTTCTGCGTAGAAACATAGATGATGACACGGGCTTCGACCTGCCCGTTGGGATCCACGTCCGTGGACATGAACGGCGATTCGACCCAGCTCTGGTCCGCGCCGGACGTGTTGCTCATCACATAAGCGCTGGCCTCGGACCGGAGCGCCAGGGACATGATGATGTTGCTGGCCTGAATGGTGCCGTTGGTCATGTCGATGACGACCTTGGAGTCGCCCGCGTTCTGGAAGGCGATGTCCTTATTGGCGGCAATGTTAAATTTACCGTTCCACTCATTCTGAATATACGCGTTCGCGTCGCCGAAAAAGATGGTCGCGGTGTCGCCGGAGGACCAGGAACCGTCTTCCTCGATCATGACGCCGTTGCCTGAACCATGAACCACGTGCAGTCCCCACTGCGGGTCGTTGTTGGTCCGGATGCCGACGTAACCCGACGTCTGCTTCAGCCACAAGACCGTGTCGACCTGATAGAGGCCGAAGATGATGCCGGTGTCGCGCACGCCTCGCACGCGCGTGTTGACGTCGCCCAGAAAGAGCGTGGCGGTTTCGGCGTGGGCGTCCCAGCCTGCGTCGCCCTGGATCAGTTCGTTGCCGACCAGCGAGAGTTTGTGTGCCGGGGATTTCGTCCCGATCCCGACGAACCCCGCGCCGGTGACCATCAGGCTGTCGCCGTCCGCGCCGCCGACCGAGAAGGAATCCTCAACGGCGACATCGCCGCGCACATTGAGTTTGCTGCCCGGCGTGTCGCCGCCGATGGCGACTTTTCCTTCTATCAGAAAATTCTGAAAACTCCCGTCCCAGCCGCCGACCCGGACCTTTCTGGTGTTCTGGTCGAATCCCAGAAACATGTATCCCGTTCCGCCTCCCAGGATATTGACGGCTTCGTTATCGTTGACCCCGCCTTCGATCACAAGTTTCTGGCCCGGGTCCTTTTTGCCGATGCCGACGTTTCCGCTGCCGGTAATCACGAAACTGTCGCCGCCCGTGCCGCCGACGACCAGCGAGTCCTGGATGATCACCGTGCCGACCACGTCGAGCTTGGCGGCCGGATTGCTCGTGCCGATGCCGAACCGGCCGTTCGGGAAGGCGATCGTATCGACGTTGGTGCCGCGCCGGCCGAGGCGCATGGCGGCCGACCACGACGACCAGGCGTCGTTGGCCGTGATGATTTCATAGAACCGGGCGTCGGCCTTGTGGACCCATTTTTTCTCGTCCGTCGCCCCATCGGTCTCCTCGACAAGGAAATGGTCACCGGTAGCCTTGATGGTGAGCTTGCCCTGCAGGTCGTTGGTTCCGCCGATGGTGACCTTGCCGCTCGGGAAACTGATCGTGTCGACGACGTCGCCAGTTCGGCCGATTTTCAATCCTTCGTTCCAGCTCGACCACCCGTCGTTAGCGGCCGTGATGTCGAAATACCGGCTGTTGGCGCGGAAGAGCCAGCGTTTTTCGTCCGCCGCGCCATCGCCCTCCACGATGACCATCTGATCGTACGTTCCGGATATCTGCAACGAGGTCGCCTCGATCGTCGTCGTGCCGATTCCAACCGCGCCGCCGTCCTTCACATAGAGAGCGACGTTGCCGCCATCGTCGCGGAACCGGATGCCCTGCGCGGTGCGGGCGTCGAGGGTGTCGATCACGACGCGGCCGGTGAAAGTGTCGCCTGCGACGCGCGCGAATTTAGCGGAGTCCTGGCCTTCGAGGTAATACGCGTTGTAGGCATACGGCCCGGCCGCGAACTCGACGCGGGGGCTGAAGGTGTTGCCGCTGATGGCGATTTCGAGCCAGTTTTTTGTGATGAAGGTGGTTTCAGAAAAGGCGGAGGTCGATCCGAGATACACGCCGAAGACGCCGTTTTCGACGTTGACGTTGCTGAACGATTCCGGCCCCCACACGTTGTTGCCGCCGGTCACGGCGTCATAGAGCCGGAACGTCATGCTGTACTGGCCGGTCAGGAACTGCCCGGTGTCGTTGGTGACGCGGCCCTGATAGAAAACGGTGCGCGGAGGCGCCGCCGCAAACGCGGCGGACGAAAGGCCGAAGACGAACGCTGTGAGATGGGCGAATCTAATCCAAACCCCGGGACGGCTGATCAACATAATTTGATTTTATACGAAAGCCGGGGGTTTTGCAAATCGTGCGGTTCTAACCCCCCACCTCAATCCTCCCCCACAAGGGGGGAGGAGGTTAGGGTCAAGGGCGGAGGAGGTCAGCGGTCGAGGCGCACATCGTCGATGACGAGGACGCCGGCGCCGCCCTCCATTTTGGAAATCGCGATCCAGATCGATGCGGTGTTTGCCCAGTCCATCCGGTCGTCGCCGCCCCAGAAATAGGCGAAGCGGCTGACCGGGAGCGGGAGGTCGGTCCATTCGGCGCCCGCGCCGTCGGACGCCAGCGGCACATCCTCGAGTTTGACGCCGAAGTTTGTGCCATCGGCATCGACGAGTTTGATCTCGACGGCGTTCCGGGCGCCGGTCATCCGGAGTTTCAGGTGGACGGTCCGGGCGGCGCTCAAGTCCATCTTCTTCTCCTGAGAAATCTGAACCCAGTCGCCGGCCGACAGATCATACGTGATCTCCAGCGCCCGCCCGTCGGCGCCCGGGACGGCGGCGGTGCGGATGGACGCGCCATCGGCGTGCTCCGATTTCCATTCGTCCGGGCGGTCCATCGGAAAATGCTGGACTGACCCGTCGTTTGCAAGCCTGATCCCGCCCAAATCGGAGCCGTCGATGCCGAGCAGACGCACCTCCATGTTGTGATGATCATCTTTCTGCCGCATCCGGACGCGGGCGGGCCGGCCGCCGGCACGGTCGGGGTCGAGCGTGGCCCGGATCCGGTCCCAGTCCGCGGATTCGATGCGGAACGTCATTTCGGATTCGGCGCCGGTCGGCGGTGCTGCGCGGGGCGCGGAGGCGCCGAGGTCGAGATCGATACGATCGAACGAAATGTCGGACGCGCCTCCTTCGATTTTGGACACCGCCATCCACACCGATGTGACTTTGGCGAGATCGAGCGACGTGTCGGTCCCGCCCCAGAAATACTCGAAGCGCGAATACGGGATCGCGACCTCGCGCCACGCGCCGTCGAAGGCGAGATCGTCGAGCCGCGTACCGAAATTGGTGCCGTCGGCGTCGACGAGTTTGACCTCCAGCCGGTTCTTCGAGCCCGCGCAACGGAGGTTGATCCGGACGGCGGTGATGCCCTCCAAATTCAAATCGGCGTCCTGCCAGACTTGCGCCCAATCGCCGCGGGAAAGATCGACGCTCACGACGATGCCTTTGCCGCCGGGCGTCTCCACCGTCTTGACGCCGATCGACGCGCCGTCGGCCTGGCCTGAATTCCATTTTGCCGGATCGGACACGTCGAGTCTCTCCGCGCCAGCGACCGCGCCAAGTACAAAACCCCAGGCAATCGCGACAGACAAAATGCTGGACATAATTTATTCTCCTTTCGGAAACGGCTCCACGCCGGTGTTGGCAAAGTACAACCACGCCGTCGGGCAGACGCCGTACATGGGCGTATGCCAGGCGCCGCCCTTTGACAGATCGTCGCGCGAGTGCTGGAGCGCGCCGTCCGCCCGCTGCTGCGCGTTCATGTCGCGCAGGTATTCCGCCGCGCCGGCGCCGCCGGCGATGATGTACTGGAGCGTGCCCTCGTTCCAGACCGTGTAGGGGCCGGTCGCGTCGAAGCCGCGGATCTGCCCGTCGGCGGTTTTGCATTCGAGATACCGGCGCGCGAACGCCAGGGACCGCAGGCCGCGGTCCGGCGCGCCCGCGCCGGCCGCGAAACTCGCGCCCCACGTCTGCACGTCGAGATAGGGCTGCAGGTCGGCCGGCGCCACCTGAAAGCGGCCTTCCGCGTCGTTCCAGACTTTCGTCAGAAGGTACTGTTTGAGCCGGTCCGCCGCGGCCATCAGCCCCGCCGCCGTCAGCGCGCGCCACGATGTCATGTTGCCCTCGGTCACGTCATGCAGGCGCCCGTCCTCGCGCTGCTGCGACGCGAGCCACTGCGCGCCGAGCTGCAACATGGCGGCGTACCTCGTGTCGCCGGTGACGGCCGTGTATCGATGAATCCCATAGACGATCCACGCGGCGGACCCGATCCAGCGGTTGTCGAATTCATACAGCACGCCGGGAACGTCCGACCGAAACCATTTCTTGCGGTCGTCGTCGGACAGGTCGACCGGTTTGCCGGCATCGAGCATGTATCCGTCGTTCCAGTGGCCTTCGGGTTTCTGGAGTTTCTCCAGCGCCGCGAGCAGCCGTTCGGCGGCCGGCCGATTTTCGCGCGCAAGGACGATGAGGCAAATTCCCTGATCGTAGGTCCAGCCGAAAGGCCTGTGGTCGTTTTCGTAGGAGAGGATCAATCCCGACGGCTGCTGCATCGACGCGATCCATGCGGCGGCTTTCCGGGCGACGCTTTCGTCGCCTTTGACGTACTCGAACCGCGCCTGCGGCGATGGCGCCTCGAGCGACGAGTCCGGAGCGCGGCCGAACAGAGGGCTGTCGATCCAGACGGTCCCCTTGCCGCCGGCCATTTTGCTGACGGCGAAAAAAATCTTACGAAGTTTCGCCGGATCAAACGTCCCGTCCCCGCCCCACCAGTATTTGAATTCCTTGATCGGGATCGCGAAGTCGCGCCAGTCTTCCGTCGCCGTCGCACCCTCGATCGCGCGGCCCGCGTTGACGCCGTCGGCGTCTTCCAGCTTGATTTCAAGCTTGTTGGCCGGGCCCGTCCCCTTCAACCGGAACTTGAACGCGCCGAAGTTCCGGAGGTCGAGGTTCACATCTTTTTTCACCTGCGCCCAATTTCCGGAGGAGAGATCATACTCGACCCGGAGGGCGCCGTGGTCGGCGCCAATTTTGACGGACGCGCCCTGATCGTGTTCCGTTTTCCATTCGTCCGGAGGCAACAACTGTTGCCGGTCGCTTTCCACGACCGGTACCCAGAATCCATCGTCGGCGAGTTTCGGCCGGTCCCGATCGTGCACCCGCACGAGTACGGGCCGGCCGGACACGCGGACGACCACCGGCCGCTCGTCTTTGGCCCGCGCCGCGACCTCGAAACTCTCCGGCAAGCCGCTCACGACTTCCGCGCCCAGCACGGAAAGGACCGGACGCACCACAACCGACGCATGGGACCGGTTGTCCGTCACGACCGAGAGCCGCGCCTCGCGCTGAGTGGGCGCAGACGGCGGCACGACGACTTCGAAAGAAATGCGCCGGTCAAGATCGATCTCAAGATCGATCTTCTGCCCGGACACGGGGACCAGATCCATCGTGTCCGATCCCGGTATTTGGATCACGTGGCGCGCCTGTGCCGCCAGCGCGACCGGACCGGCTTTTCCGCCGGCCAGCGCGAGGTCCACGATTTCGAGGCCGTCCTCTCTCCATATCTTAATGTTGCCTTCGACCGGCCGGCCGGACTGCGTGATCGTCGCGCGCAATTCCGCGTCGCGGTCGAGTTCCGGCATAAGGGAAAGATAGTAGCTGTTGTGCGGCAGCCAATCTTCGCCGCTGGAAGGTCCCTCGCCCCACCATTCGGGTTCCTCCGTCGTCTCGTTGCCGCTGACGATGCCGTTCGGAATCTCTCCGGTGACCGGGCCCTTTCCGTAAAACGCCGACATGTGCGCGCCGGATCGGCTGCCGACGCCGGCCATCATGCAGTATCCGAGCGGATTCTTGCCGAGGGCCCACTGCATCTGCTCGTCCGCGAACCATTCGAGCGCGTAGGCGCCCCAGAGCTGAGCGAGCTTGATCGCGACGTAGCCGTATCCGAAATGGTCGCAGTTGAGACCATGGAACGACGCGGCGGCGCGCTCGCCGGCCTTGCCGGAGAAAAATTTCGGATAAAAGCGCCCGTCCTCCCCCGGTTCGAGTCCATGCGCGATCTGCCAGTAGGGCGACCCGGCGGACATCGCGTGGAGGTATCGCCGCGCGAAGACCGAGTTGGCGTAATGGATCGAAAACCAGTGTGGATGGTCCCGCGGCAAATCCTCCTCCAGCATCGCCAGCGCGAGGTGAATCCCGACATTGAAGGACACGAACTTGTACTGGAAATGGAAATCGCGTTCGGCGGCGGAAAAGAAAAAGTTTCCGACCGCGCCGTTGGCGATTTTGGACGGATCGAGCGACTGGAGCGCGAGCAGTTTCGGCAGGACTTCGTCGAGGCGGTGAAGGTACTCGCCTTCGGGAAACCTCCGGTGAAGCGATGCGGCGGCGTAGAGGTAGATGCCGTAGTCGTGCGCCGTCTCGAGCGGCTGCGCATCGATCCATTTCCAGGCCGTCTGAGCGACGCGCGCGGCGCGGTCCGCAAGCTCCGGGTCGATCCTGCGGCCGGCGTCAGCGCCGTCGAGGAGCGCGGCGACGTTGAAGCAGGTTGCGTGAAGATTTTTCTCCAGATACTTGACGCGCGGGATCGTGTCGTCCTCGCGGCGGAGGGGGCCAAGCCGGGAGATAAAATCATCGTACGACATGAATTTTTTGAAATCCGCCTCGATCCCGCCCCAGCTCACGGTGCCGTCCGGCTCGGGTACGTCGGCGAGGAAGCGCAGGCCGAATCGCAGTTCGTCCAGCGCGTCGTCCACGCCATCGGTGTCGGCGTCCGGGCGGTACGCGCCAAGCGCGGCGTATCGAGCCAGCCCCAGAACATAGTGCGGGAGCGACCACATGCGTTTGGAGATGTCCATCTGCGTGTCGTGGTACCCGCCGGGCACGGGATCGTCCTTGTGGCAGACGATGCCGCACCGCATCCAGCGGGCGTAGGCGTACTGCGCGGGGGCGGTGCGCACAGCCAGCACCCGGGGGGCGATGTCGAACGGATAGGAGGCGGTCGCCCATTCCACGTTTCCTCCCTCCTTCCAGACGCGCACCTGAATCTGGTACGTACCGGCCGCACGCACCGCGCTGAATTTGCTGGTGAGAAACCGGCCCTCCCACCGGTCGAACTTCGAGAGCTTAAGTTCCCCCTCGTACACCGGCGCTTCAGCGCCAAGCGCGACGACGCGAAACGCTCCGGACAGTACCGCATCCCGCGGGGCGTCCAGCACGCGGACCACAAAAGATTTGTCGTCCCACGGATGGTATCCGACCTGCGACGCGTGGATCTGAACGACCGGCGCGCCCGGGGTGCGCGGCGCGATGGAGAATTCGTCGATGTCGAGGAATCCCGCGCGTTTCAATCCCCGGCTCACGGCGAACCAGACACTCTCGACCTCGTCGAGCTTGCTGTCGCCGCCCCAGAGATAATGGCAGTCGCGGAACGGCACGGTCACGGCCGTCCAGCCGTCCGGAGAAACGCCGGTGATCGGCAGTTTCATTCCGTAGTAGGATCCGTCGCGGTCCTTGAGTTTGAGTTCAAAGACGCTGCCGATCGCGTCGCCGCGCAGATAAAAACGAAACGACTCGGCCTCGCGCCATTTGAAACTGGCCGTACGGCCGATTTCGACCCAATGATCGTTCAGGAGATCGTACCGAATCCGGATCGCGCGGCCGGTCTGTCCGTCGACCGATTCGGTCGAGATCGTGGCCTTCGGCGCGTGCCCGGCCGTCCACGCGGGGACGTCGTCGAAGGAAAACAACGGCGCCGTTTCCGAATGAGTGATGACGGGGAACAGCAGGAGGGCGGCCACGGAAGTCAAAAACGCGCGCACCAAGACCGAGATACCGTTTGCAGGGACCATGCCTCAGATGCTAAATGTCAGATCACCATGATGTCAAGAAATCATTTGATGCTCATCGCCGCCGTCCTACTGGCGCCTGTGGCCGCCGCCGGCCAGACGGACGATGCTTTGATCAACGAGATTCAGCGCAAGGCGCTCGATTATTTTCTGGAGCTGCAGCATCCCCAGACGGGACTCATCTTGGACCGCGCGAATAATTTCACGCCAACGGAGTGGTCCTACGCGCCCGCGAGCACCGCCACCGCCGGATTTGGCCTTACGGCCTACGTCGTGGGCGCGGACCGCGGATGGATCACGCGCGAGGAGGCGTACGCGCGTAGTTTGAAGGCCCTCCGGTTTTACCGGGACCGCGCCGAAGTCCACTGGGGATTTTACTATCACTTCGTCGACGCGCGGGATGGCGCGCGGATGTGGAACTCGGAAGTCTCGACCATCGACACCGTTCTGTTTCTGGCGGGCGCGCTGACGGCGGCGGAATATTTCAAGGGCACCGAGGTCGACACGCTGGCGCGCGAATTGTACGAGCGCGTCGACTGGCCGGCGCTCTTGTCCGCCGACAAGCGGCTCATCAGCATGGGGTGGAATCCGGAGCGGGGGCTGCTTGCGTCGAGCTGGGACAGCTACGCGGAACTTCTGATCCTGTATCTCATGGCCATCGGATCGCCGACGCGTCCGGTTCCCGCCGACCTCTGGGACAACTGGCGGCGGCCGGTGGGCGAGTACGACGGCCACATCTCGATTGCGATCGGGCCGCTCTTCACGCACCAGTATTCTCACCTCTGGATCGATTTCCGGAACAAGCACGACCGGTACGCGGATTATTTCGAGAATTCCCGGCAGGCAACGCTCGCCAATCGCGCGTTTTGCGCGCGGAAAAAGAAATCGTACCGGACCTATGACGATGACGTGTGGGGGCTGACCGCGTGCGACGGGCCGGACGGATATCGCGCCTACGGCGGGCCGCCGGCGCCGCCGATCCATGACGGGACCGTGGCGCCGACCGCGGCCGGCGGGTCGATCGTCTTTGCGCCGGACGAGGCGATTCAATGCATGAAGACGATGAAGGAACGGCACGGCGGAAAACTCTGGGGAAAGTACGGCTTCTCGGACGCCTTCAACGTGGACCGCGACTGGTGGGACAAGGACGTGATCGGGATCGACCAGGGGGCGATGCTGCTCATGATCGAAAATTACAGGACCGGACTCATCTGGGAACTTTTCATGCGGCAGGACTGGGTGAAGCGCGCGATGGACGCGGTGGGATTCAAGCCCGGAACGAAGCGCCTGACCGAGTCGGACGTGACGATGGCGCGGGCGAAATTCAAAGACCGGGAGGACCGGCCGCGTCTGGAGGCGCCTGCAGTGACGGCGATTCCCGCCGCCGACGGCAAGCTGGACGATTGGGCCACGCCAAAGTGGGTGGAGCTTCTGTATCCGGACGACGTTGAAACGGGCCGGAGGACTTCCGCGGCCGACCTGTCGGCGCGATTTTCCGTCTGCCGGACCGAAGAAGCGCTGGCGCTGGCCGTGCGAGTGACAGACAACGACATTCAAAACCCGCACCCGCAGACCGAACTGTATCGAGGCGATCTGGTCGAAGTGTACGTCGATCCTCAGTCGAACGGCCTGCAATGGGGCGACGCGCAGGAGTTTCAGATCGGCATCGCGCCGGCCGCCCGCGGCGCCGACAGGGACTCCGACTGGTACGCGTGGTTTCAAAACGGCCGGCCGGCCGGCATATCGGCCGGAGCCGCCGTCGATACGGACGGATACACGGCGGAGCTGGTGATGAACTGGCCCGCGCTAGGGTTGACGCCGGCGCCGCGGCGGATCGGATTTTCAGTCGGCGTCCACGACGTGGACAGCGACACGACGCCGGACTGCAAGGTGCAATGGTTTTTCCTCGATCCAGGAATTCTTCTGGGCGAACTCATTCTCGAATCGTGGGACAGCGGCGTCCTCGCGGACTTCAATGCGCCGTCCGACCTGAAACGGCTCGGCCGGGATTTCGGCGACTGGAAAAGCGACCCGAACGACGGCGCGCAGGGCGTGAAGGTCGATTTTGCGGAAGGCCGGGACGGCGCGTGCCTGAGATTGCGGTACGATGTCGAATCAACGAAGCCGGCCTTCAACGGATTCTGGATGAAACTCGGCCGGTTCGACGCGTCGTCCTTCAACCAGTTCCTGTTCGACATCCGGGGAGACGAGACCGAGGGCATGCCGCGGCGGATCAAAGTCGAATTGAAAACCGCGGACCGGCAGGCGTCGACGTATGTGGAGGGCATCGGCCCCGAGTGGCGGACGGTGCGGCTGTCGAAGTCGGACTTTCCGGCGATCGGCGACTGGTCAGGTCTGACGGAGTTCGTGATCGTGTTCGAGGACAAGTCGGCCGGGGAAAAAACGGGCGTCATTTATCTGGATGACATTCGATTTAAATAGCTGCATTTTCCCCCCTCTCCCGCCTCTGGCGGGAGAGGGATGGGGTGAGGGTGGCAATTTCCGGCGCCTAGGGACCCCCTCACCCTAGCCCTCTCCCCCTTCGGGGGAGAGGGGAAGAACTATCAGCCCTTATCTTAGCGGGCATGCGAGGTACAGAATCGGAGGCGAGCCATGGTTCAGTATGCGAATGAACGAGTCAAGTCCGGCGTGCCGCTCGGAGGGATCGGGACCGGCAAGGTCGAGGTCCTGCCAAACGGCGGGTTGTACGGCATCACGTTTCAGAACAACTGGAACGCGCCGCTGATCGGCCCGTTCGAAAATGCCCGGCGGCCCTATCAGGGTCTTTTGGGATTTCATTTCGGCGTTTTTGCACGTCTGTCCGGCCGGCGGACGGCGTTTTTGCTTCAGACGGAGAAAATCCGGAGTCTGCCGGCTGCGGACCGGATTCTCTACGACGGGCTCTGGCCCAAAGCCGAGTTGACGTATGAGAAACGCGGCGTGCCGGTCCGGGTGCGGCTGACGGCATACGGCACGGTGCGCGCCGGAGACGAAACCGGCAGCGCGGCGCCGGCGGCGCTGTTCCGCTTCACCGTCACGAACCGCGCAACCCGGGCCGCCGACGTGAGCCTGCTCGGCATGGTGCGGAACATGGTCGGCGCGGACGAGATCGGGCGGGTGAACCGGCTGGAGAAAACGCGAGACGGCGTGTCCGTCATCTGCGCGACGGCCAATCCATATCCGGGCGACGCAACGAGCGGCGAATATGCGCTCAGCGCGCCGATATCCGGCAAGGTCACGTGGATGCGGCAGTGGAACATGCAGACGACGAATTTCAGGTTTGATCCTGACACGATCGATCTTCGTGCATTTGAGGCGTTCCGAAAAACGGGCGATCTGCCCAACACCGAATACGGTGCCCGGGTCAGCGCCTCCGGCGCCCCAAGTGCCGGCGTCTCCGACGCCGGCCCGCAGCGCGGCGGCGGCGCGGCCTTCGGAGGCGCGCTGGCCGTCAGGAGAAAAATTCCGGCGGGCGCGACGCGCGTTTACGATTTCGTCCTCTCCTGGCATTACCCGATTCACCACGCCGGCCACCGGTACGAGCGACTGTTCAAAAGCGCGCGCGAGGCAGGCCTGTCGATCCTTCGGACGCGGGACCGGCTGGCCGAATCGTGCAGCCGCTGGCAGAAACCGATCCTGGAGTGCGGCCTGCCGGACTGGCTGAAGGACGCGCTCTGGAACAATTTGTACGTGCTGACCAGCACGACGTGGTGGGACCGGAAAGGGAACTTTGCGTTCTATGAAGCGCCCGTGATCTGCCCCCTCATGGGCACGCTCGACGTCCGGTACTACGCGACCGTTCCCTTTGTCCGAATGTTTCCGAACCTCGAGAAAAACGAGCTTCACCAGTTCGCGCTGGCCCAGAGGCCGGACGGATACATCCCGCACGACCTCGGCCGAAACCGGCTCGACAATCCGAACGACGGGACAACGCATTACCCGTGGAAGGACCTGAACCCGAAATTTGTCCTGCAGGTATACCGGGACGTGCTGTGGCTCCGGGCCCGCGGGTTTTTGCGGCGCATGTATCCGTCGGCCAAGAAGGCGATGCTGTGGAGTTTCGGCACCGACAAAAACGGCGACGGCCTTCCGGACAACGAAGGCGCGGACCAGACCTATGACGTGTGGGAATTTTTCGGAACGAACTCTTACACGTCGTCGATTTTTCTCGCGTCGGTCCTCGCGTTTGAGAAATTGGCGGCACTGCAAGGCGACCGTGCGATGACGCGGGCCTGCCGGGCGCGGTTCGTCCAAGGGCGCGAGAGTTTCATCCGCCAGCTCTGGAACGGCAAGTATTTCGTTGCGGGCTGGAGCAAGGGCAAAGTCTACCCGGCCAGCATCGCGGGCCAGCTCAACGGCCAGTGGTATGCGCACCTTCTGGGGCTTGGCCATCTCTTCCCCGCGCACATGGTGCGGTCGGCGGTTCGGGAAATTCTGCGATTGAACGGCCGGGACTCAAAGTACGGCGTGACCAACAGCGTTTTTCCAAACGGCCGCCGGGATTTGTCCAACGCCCATGCCTCCGGGATATGGCCGGGCGAAAGCTATGCGGTGGCGGCGCTGGCGATTTATGAAGGGATGGAAACCGAAGGGTTGGCAATCGCGCGCAAGACGTGGGAGAACATGACGCGCGTTCAGCGCAATCCGTGGAACCAGCCCGACGTCGTGCACGCGGCGGACGGGACGTTCGGATTCGGCGATTACTACATGCGCAACATGGCCGTGTGGGCGGTAGCCGAAGCGCTGGCCGCGCGGCGGCCGGCTATCCGGAAGGCGCTGGACGCCGTCTATTCACCATCGTCCGCCTTGCCTCTCCCCGCAGTGGAGGTATAATAACTGTATGGATGAAGTGATTCTGGAACGAGAAGCGATGCGACTGCCCCCGCATGAACGTGCCCTCCTGGCGGACGCGCTCCTTGGTAGTCTTGATGACGATGCCACACGAGAAATCCAGGCGGCTTGGGCGAACGAAGCAGAGGATAGGATGGAGGCCTTTCTCCGGGGAGAAATTAAGGCTCTCGATGGTCCGGAAGTTCTGCGGGAGTTTCGTGCGCGCTACCAGAGGTGAGATACCGATTTCTTATACCCGCCCAACAGGATCTTGCGGAAGCTCTGGAGTATTATGATCGAATAGGTGCCGTGATCGAATAGGTGCCGCACATAGACTTATAGACTTATTACTCGTAGCATAAATATTTGACACACGAGTAAAGACGAAGTCATTTACTACGAATTGAACGCGAAAGAGCGCGAAAATTTTCACAGGGAGATGTTATGCGGTTCGCGTTGTTTTGTGCCATCGCTCTGTGAATAAGTCTATAAGTCTATGTGCGGCACCTTAACCAAGGAGGCGGCTGAGTCCACACGCGAAGTCAAGCGCGTTCTAAATAATACCGATAATTTAATATATGGCTTTCAGGGAGGGGAACCCTCCGCGGGGGAGCTGCCGGCTCGTCCCGCGGGTGTTGGCGGCGGTATTGGGGATGGCCGTGTTCGCCGGGGGTGGCGCCTTGGGCGCGATCATCGACAGCATGGACGACGCGACGGTGTGGAGTCAGAAGTCCGTCGACGGCGCGGCGACGCTGACGGTCAGCACGGTCACCGGGCAATCCGGGAACGCGGTCGAGGGCGCGTATGACCTGAAGACCGGTTCGTACGTCCAGTTCGGCCGCAAGCTCGAGACGGTAGACATCAGTTCCGGGGACGCGATTACCTTCCTCTACAAAGGTTCCGGAAGCAAGAACAGCATCGAGGTGAAACTCCAGGACAGCGGCGGCGACTGGTTCGCCAAGACCATCGCGAACGTGTCCGACACGGCGGAATGGACGCGCGCCGTTCTCAGATACTCGGGAACCAGTCCCGATTTCACTTTTGCCTTCATGGAGGGATCGAGCGGCGACTCGGCGCTCAACACTCGCGCGATCAAGAAAATATCGATCGGCGTGACCAAGAGCGCCGGAGGGTCCGGCACCCTGCTCTTGGACGAGCTCGGCGTGTATCAGGTGGCGGCCGACACGACCCAGATTGTCTTCGACAACTTCAATGACACCACCAAAACCACGAACAATCTGGGAGCCAACCAGCGGCTTGTTTATGACGACGCCAGCACGAGTTCGTTTTCGTTTTCCTACGATACCGCAGCCAAGCCGTCCGACGGCGACACCGCTTCCTTCAAAATCATCTTCACGAAGGGCGGGACGACCAAGAACGCCGCCTGGCTGCCTGCGTTTGCGGTGGTCGACACAACGAGTTCCTGCACCGAACTCGTTTTCGACCTCAAAGGCGATACCGGCGCCACGCTGGGCATCGGGCTGAAGGGCACCGACGCGCAAAACACCACGCAGGAGGACCTGGTCTACTTGAACTCCTACCTATTGGGTGGAGTGACCGATGCATGGACAAGAGTCCGGATTCCGCTTACCGCCTTTCCCAACGTTTCCTTCCGAACTAATTTTCAGATCTGGTTCGCGACCGAACTCAAGGACGGCGTCACCATTTCACTGCCGACCGCTGCGACGACAAGCGTCTGGATAGACAACCTGAAGATATTTCGCGTCCCGGTGCCGAACGCCGTCCTCCAGACGCTCGACAGTTTCGACGCGCCGGTGTCCGCGTCGGGCTGGAGCAAGGCCACCGGCGACGATGCGTCGCTCAGCTTTGAGCGCGCGACCGGACAGGTCGGCAAGGCGTACGAGCTTGCGTACGCGTTCAACAGCGGCACCTACGCGATCATTGAGCGGAAAATATCGATCAATGTCCAGGAGGGCTCCGCGTTTTCGTTCCTGCTGAAGGGAACCGGCGGCGCGAACAACGTGGAGTTCAAGGTCAAAGACGGCGACGGCACGACGTACTACAAAGTCCTCACCGGCGCCGCGAGCACATCCGGCGCTTGGGCGACCTACACGATCCCCTACACGCAACTCAGCTTTTTCTCCGCCGGGACCGACAACTCGCTCAATCTCGGGGAAATCGCGCAAATCGATTTTGCGATCACCAAATCTTCCGGTCAGTCGACCGGCGGAACTTTGGCGGTGGATCTCCTGTCCTACGGCGCCGCGCCTTCGATCAGCGCGAACGTGGCGGCGGGAGGCGTGGTCGAAAATCTGACCGTCAAGGGAAATCCTGTCAGCCCCAACGGCGATGGGATCGACGACGAGGTGACTTTTCAGTTTACGCTGAAAGAATCCTCTGTCGTCACCCTGAACGTCTACGACCTGCGAGGGACGCTCGTTCGGCAGATCCCAGGCGGCACGCAGGCGGCGGGCCCGCAGACGCTGAACTGGGACGTGCGCGACCGCGCCGGCCGCGTCTGCCCCAACGGGCTTTGCGTGTTCCAGTTCGAAGCGCGCAGCGCGACGAGCGGCGGCCGGTCGGACATCCGGAACATCATCGCGGTCGTCCGATGAAGAGACATTTGGGATTTTGGATTTTAATTCTGTGCGGCCTTCCGGGGGCAGCCTCGGCGGCGGCGTTTGAGGCCATGATGGTGGGGGCGCGGCCAGTCGGGATGGGCGGGGCGTTTGTGGCCGTGGCCGATGACGGGCTGGCGGCGCACTACAATCCGGCCGGACTGGCCAACCTCAAGATGCGCCGGATCGACTCCGCCTACAGCGACCTCTACAATCTCGGGCTGTTGAAACGAAACTACATGTCCTATGCGCATCCCAAACTTGGCCGGGCCGGCGCGGCCATCAGTTGGAATGGGCTCGCGACGTCGCAGAAGGTCACGTTCATCGATTATTCCGAGAACGCGTATGGATTTTCCGTCGGATTCCCCGTGTACCGCGGGCTCGCCGTCGGATCGACGCTTAAATATTACTGGGTGAACTACGACAAAAAGGCCACCGGATACGGATTCGACCTTGGCGTCATGCTCCGCTTCATGATGGACTACCGGTTCGGCGTGATGCTCCGAAACGCCAGCCATCCGAAAATCCGCTGGGCCACCGGCGCCATCGATTACCTGCCGATCACGTGGGAAATGGGTCTCGCCGCCGACGTCGGCCGGCACACGCTGGTGTCCATCCAGTGGGACCGGCAGGCCGACAACAACGACCGGTCGCTCTTCAGGGTCGGCGGGGAATACTGGCTCACCGAGCGGCGCGCCAGCACGCGACTGGGCGTCCGGGCGGGCGCCGTGAGGCACCCGATGAACAAGTGGGCCTTCACCGGCGGGCTGAGCGCGGTCCTCAAGGGATTCGAAGCCGTCTATGGGCTGCAGTTCCACTACAACCTCGACGAAGAACACACGTTCTCGCTGAACTGGGCGTTCTGAAAAATGGAGATTTTGGATTTTGGATTTTGGATTTTGGATTGGACACAGCGACGACTCCGAATCGGCTGTCTCGGATTTGCAGTCCTCATTGCGTGGGCCGCTCCAGTCGCCGGAGAATTTCTTCCGGTCGATGATTTCAATGACGCGAACGACCGGAACGACGCCGGCGGATATTCGTTTGTCCTGACCGACGGGCAGGCGGGGTCGGCGATAGCCATCGAATATGTTTCGGATCCCGCAGTCCGATACGGGCCGGCGGGATACAGCCTGAAGCTGACGTTTGAGATCAACACCTACAACGGATGGTGCGCGTGGGCCGCCGATCTGAACGGGCTGAACGCCGCGCCGTTTGACGCGCTCCGGTTTCGCCTGCACGGATCGCACAGCCGCGCGGAATCGTTCACGGTCCTTTTGCGGGATCGCAAAGGCAACCGGATATCAATCCGGACGTCCGACCATCTCTCGGCCGACGGCAATGGCTGGCGGGACCTGGATCTGCCGCTGGACAGGGGACAGGAATTTGACTGGAGCGACCTCGACACGCTGATGTTGATCCTTGATCGGGAGAATCTTTTTCCCGGCGTTCCGGGCGCGCTCCTGATCGATGACATCCGGTTTGAGAAGATTGCGCGTGAGGTGGCGCCGGCACGCGCGCCGGAACCATCGCCGCCGGCGCCCGCGCCGCCGCCGGCAGCCACACCGACGCCAAAACCTCCGGCGCCGATTCTTGCCGGGCCGGCGCCAAGCCTCAAGACGCCGGCGCAAACGACTCACCTCCTCTCCCCCCGCGAAGGGCGAGAGAGGACTGAGGTGAGGGGGGTAGACAGCGACACGCAAGGCTTGCCACCCTCACCCCAACCCTCTCCCGCCAGAGGCGGGAGAGGGGGGACGCCGCCGGTGGACACGAAGCCAGCTCCCATCCTGACGAAACCGAAGGCCGGCGGAGCGATTCCGCCGCTGATCGTGGCGCGGCCGGCGCCGCCGGAAACAAAACCGGCGCCGATCCTGACAAAACCAGCCGCACGCGGCGCCATCCCTCCATTGATTCTGACGAAACCTGCGCCGGTCTTGACCAAACAGCCCGCGCCCACACCTGCGGACAAGGGATACCTGACGTACGACGCCATGGAGAATCCCAAAGACTGGGCGACCGAATCCGATCAGGGCGCGAGCCTCCAGCTCAAACCGGTGCCCGGCGTCAAAGGCCAAGCGCTCTCTCTGACCTACTCCTTCGGCAAGGGCGGCTGGGTGCAGATGTCCAAACCGTCAAAGGCGGACCTGAGCCGCATGGAAGCCTTGAGGCTCCGGGTCAGAGTCGTCAAAGGAACCGTCAACTTGGAGATCAAGCTGACGGACGAAGACTTCTCGAACTTCGGGAAAAAATACGAGGCCCTCAAGCCCGAAAACGAGTGGGCCACGATTGACATCCCCATCGAGCAGTTCACATACTGGTGGGGTGGAGACAGCAAGCTTGACATGAAAACCATCCGGGGCGTTTACATCGCCGTCAGTAAAGTGTCCGGCAACGCCGGCGAGATTCTCGTTGATGACATCGAGTATAAATCGCGCGCGCCGACGGCCGCCGAAGTTCCCGGCGGGCTCGTCCTCATCGACAGTTTCGAACGCAGCGTTCCCGAAAACGCCTACTCAGTCCTGCGCGGCGACAACTCGGTCCTGAACCTCGAGTCGGTCCGCGACGCACACGATGGCAACTATTCGATGCGTTTCGATTACACGCTCGAAACCACGCGGAGCATTCCGACCCACGTCGGCGCGTCCAGCGCATTCGCGACGACGCTGGACTGGCGCGGCGTGGACCGGTTCAACCTCTGGGTCCGGGGTGACGGCTCGTCCAACCACCTGCGGATCAACCTCGTCGACCGCGACGAGGAAGTGTGGAGCGCCGTCCACCGGCACGTTTTGAAATCAAGCCAGTGGCAGCTCGTGTCGATCCCGATTGCCGACTTCAATATCCCGGGTGACGCGCCGGCGCGAAACAAGAGATTCGACGTCGACGAGATCAACAAGATCGAGATCCAGATCGTGGGCGACCGGACCGACAAGACGACCGGCACGGTGTGGGTCGACGAGATGTACGTAACCGGCAAAAACCTCGATCCCAACAAGGTCGGCCCGGCGGAGCTCCGCAAGGGCCTGGTGGTTCCCCTGCCGGCCCTGGCCGCCGCCTTCAACTTCGGGATCGTCAACTTCGCGGAATTCTCCGACGTTCCGGAAGAGGGCCAGAAGGTGAACCACTATGGGAAAATCCTGATGGACGCGCAGTTCTCGAAGTTCTCGACCCGTCTCGAAATCGCCTCCGATTTCCAGGACTACGGCGCGTCGGCCTATTTCGACACCAAGGGCACCCTGAGCCTCGAAAACCCGAGGACCGTTCTCGTCAACAGCCAGATCAACGTCAGCCAGATCCACCCGAACCTGCGCCTCCTGACGCTCGGATACCTCTGGATCGATTTCGGACGCTGGACCTTCACGCCGCAGTTCGGAAGCAAGGGCCTCAAGGCGGAAGGATCGATCGGAGACGCGGGATACGAAGCGTTTGTGATCAAGAAACGCTACGAGTCCTACGCGGCCGGGTCGCGCGTGACCCTGACGCTCGGGCCGTGGCTCCTGCAGTCCATCTTCGTTTACGACAACGACGTCGCCCAGCAGACCGGCGCCACGCTCGTCGGCGGGCAACTCGTGAGTTCCAGCTCCAAACTGGTGACGCGTCCGATTTCGAAGGATTTCGTCGGAACCCTCGAAGTCACGCGGAAGCTGAGCAAGGACCGGATCACGCTCTCGGCGCTCCTCGGACGCAATCTCAACACGCAGTTCGGGACCAAGACCGGCACCTTCAGCCCGACCGTCGTCTCGCTCTACGACAGCCCGCGGAACAAATCGGGAAACCTCGGAATATTCGAGGCGCGGTTGAACGATTACCCGTGGAAAAAACTCTCGTCGCAGGTCCAGTACCGCTGGATCGGGACGCACTTCAAGCCCAATTTCCGGGAAGCCGGCCTGTCGTTTGACGACGCGTGGGCGGACCAGCAAGGCTACAACCTGCGGTTTCTCCAATCGATCTGGAAGATGAATTTCGCCGGAGAATACGACCGGATCGACCGTCTATCGGCCACGCACTACAACCGGCGCCGGTCGAGGCTGACGTGCGGCTACTATGGAATCCGCAACGTGGATATCGCCGTTTCGGGCGAGCAGTTCGCGGAGGTCTACAAATTTTCGAGCGACCGAACGGCCTTTTCAACAGACAAGAACGAGAAGAAATTCAGCGCCGAAGCCTATGTGGGCCTGCGGGTGTCGGACAAACTCAGGACCTGGGCCAAGGCGATCGAGGAACGAATCACGCATCCCGGAAACAACAACGCCAAATACAAGACTGACATCTTCCAGACCCGCTTCGAATACTTCGTCTCCAACAACTCGCGCATCTTCGCCGAATACAAATTCACCCAGTTCGGCAACCCCGCCTGGGAGCCGATCGGCTCGCCCTTCGACGACAATTTCACCAAACTAAGCGTGGAGCTGAATTTCTAGCATGGGCGGCAGGCCGGCTCTATATAATATTTGTATATATATAATAGTGATTTCGGTTCTGAGCCCGGGCGTGTCCCGTGCAGACATTGTACATGACGATTTTAACGACAGTTCCACCAGCAACGACTGGGGCGGCAGCACCGGGACTTTTACGGGCAGCGGCGGGACCATCAGCATCAATCGAATCTCGTCCGATGCGTCCGAAGGCGCGCGGTCGCTGGAGATGCAATTCGATGTGACGGCATCCTCCGCCTACAGCGGCTACTACAGCCGCCTGAACGACACCAACCTGTTCACCGACACGGCCAACAACCGGGCGGTGTCGTTTTTCGTCAAGGGGCTGGCCGGCCACGAGGTGTTCAAGATAGAGGTCGGCGAGTCCGATGCACTGTCCCAGAAAACCCTGGTCCGGGATTTTATCAACGGCGGCGTCACCACCGCCTGGCGGCAGGTCTACATCCCGATGATGGCGTACGACCAGTTGAATTTCAACGATTCCCGCTGGACCGGCAACCTGGCGTTCGTGTTTGAGGATGGGCTTGGATCGCCGAAATCGGGAACGATCCGGATCGACAGCATCCAGATCGTCAAGACACCCGATACATACCTCGTCGATACCTACGACGACGGCGATACGCAGAAAAGTTCGTTCGGCGGGACCAACACGTTTTATGAAAATCAGACGGAAATGAACGCCCAGCGCGATACGTCGACGTTCGTCGGCGACACGGGCGCCTCCTTGCGCATCGCCTACACCTGCACGGGCACGTCGTCCGGAAATTACACGGTGTACGAGCAGACCGTCAACAACGGGCTCGGCAAGGGCCAGGACGTGCGGTTCGCGACTTCGCTGCACTTCTGGATCCGCGCCGACACCGGCCTGCGCGGTCCCCTGGCCAACGTGTGGCTCATCGACATGGGCAACGGATCCAACCAGAAGGACATCGAGTCGTTCGTTCCCGCCATCCCGATCGACACGTGGGTTCCAGTCAACATTCCGATCCGCGTATTTTCCGGGGTCGACACGCCGTCGCTCAAAATGATCAAGTGGGCGTGGGAATACGAGGACAAGAGCGGGACCATGTGGCTGGACGCCGTGGAATTTTCGAAGGGGTATGACCTTTCCGTGCCGGCGGCCCCGGCGCTGTCGAAGCCGGCGGCCGACACAGTCATGCAGGAAACCACACCGGCGTTCTCATGGAACAGCGTGTCGGACGGGCAGGGGGTGTCGTATTTCATTCAGGTAACGGCATACGAGGACACCGATTTTTCCGACCCGATTCTTCGTGAGGTCACCAGCGCGACGAGCCTGACGTTCGCGCAGGCGCTGGCGAATGGCGGCCGGTATCGGTGGCGGGTCGCGGCCTTTGACGGGCACGGAAACTGGAGCATCTTCAGCGACAGCCGCGCGTTCAAAATCCAGTCGGCCACGCATGACGATTTCAACGACAGCGCCACTACCAACAAATGGGGAGGCGCCGCCGGCATTTTTACCGGAGGCGCCGGGGCGATCACCATCAACCGCACGTCGGCCGACGCGGCCGAGGGCGCACGGTCGCTTGAAATCGCGTACACCGCCACCGGCGCGAGCGGAGATTATTCGGGCTATTACAGCGAGCTGAACAACATGAACGTGACCGACACGCCGAGAAACAGGGCGCTGTCGTTCACGATCAAGGGACTGGCGGGCAACGAAGTGTTCAAGGTCGAGCTGGGTGAGTCGACGGTGAAGACCCAGCAGGTGGCCGTCCGCGATTTTCTGAACGGAGGCGTGTCGACCGCCTGGAGGGACATCCACATTCCTCTTTCGGCGTTCGACCAGTTGAATTTCACCAACCCGTGGTGGAACCGCAACCTCGCGTTTGTGTTTGAATACGACTTGGGAACGCCGAGGTCCGGAACCGTACGGATCGACAACATCCGGCTGACCTCCGAGCCGGAGACGTACCTCGTGGACTCCTATGACGACGCCGACACGTCCAAATCGTCCTTCGGCGGGACCATGGTCTACTATGAGAACAATGCCGACCTGAATGCCCAGCGCGACACGAGCACCTACGTCGGAGACACGGGCGCATCCCTGCGCATCTTCTACAACGTGACAGGCGCGGGATCGGGCAACTACGTCGTCATCGAGCAAACCGTCAACAACGGCGTCAACAAGGGCCAGGACATCCGGCACATGTCGTCGCTCCATTTCTGGGTCAAGGCCGATTCCGGCACGCGCGGGCCGCCCGCCAACGTCTGGATGCACGACATGGGCAACGCGTCCAGCCAGAAGGATCTCGAGGCGTATATCCCGGCCCTTCCAACCGACACGTGGGTTCCGGTCAACATTCCGCTGCGTGCGTTTTCCGGCGTCGATAGCGCGTCGCTGAAGATGATCAAATGGGCGTGGGAGTACGAAGACAAGAGCGGCACGATGTGGATCGACGCGGTCGAATTTTCCAAAGGATACGATGTCACGGCGCCCAACACTCCTGTTTTGTCCGGAGTGTATCCCGACTCGACACCGACCTTTTCGTGGACGGGAGGGAATGACGCGCAGGGAGAGAGTTATTACATCCAAGTCGCCGCTTTCTCCGATACAAAATTTGAGAACGTCATCCTGAGTTCAGTGACCGGCGCCGCCAGCATCACGTTCACGCAAACGCTGTCCGCCGGGAGCCGCTATCACTGGCGGGTTGCGGCCTTTGACCGGCACGGCAACTGGACCGGATTCAGCGACACGAAAAGTTTCGTGGTGTTTGAGGACACCGGCCGAAGCACGGTGTTCGTGTCCGATCGCGGGGACAGCTCGAACGTCGGATCGGCGGACACGAGGGGGGCGTTCGGCGGGATATTTGAGGCGATCTCATATCTGGATCCCGCGAACGGCGCGGACACGGTCGTGATCTTCAACCGGATCGGATCGGACTCGTACCGGCTGACGGCCGCGGTCGTGCCGGACAGCGGAATGACGATGTTGAGCTTCCGAGAATGGAACCGCCGCGTCAACGGCCAGAATACCGACACCGGCGGCGGCACCGACACTTACGCAAGGCTGGCCTCCAGCGCCGATACCGCACTCCTGTTCATTCCCAACATCGACAACGTCACCATCGCTGGGCTCATCCTTGACGGCGAAAGCACGGCCGGTTCCTCCAAGGCCGGCGTCCTCCTCTCCAACTCCCGCTCGGACTCCATCAGCCTCGTCCACATCTACCGCGCCAACACCGGTATCCGCCTCGCCGCGTCCCTGAACAACGCCATCGCCGCCTGCATCCTCACAGGCAACGACAGCGCCTCCGTCTCCCTCCAAACAGGGGCGAGCAACAACACCGTCGGCGGCAACTCGGTCCGGGGCGGGGGATTTGGGATACACGTCAGCGGGGATCAAAACGTCATCGTGGACAACACGGTCTACGGGGCTGCGCGGGCCGGCCTGTACCTCGACAGCGGGACGGCGAACCGTGTGCAGGGCAACCGCATCCAAAACGGCGGATCGTACGGCGTGATGCTCTCGAACTCGGCGCAGGGCAATTACGCCGCGCTGAACGAGATCGACTCAACGGCGGGCGCGGCGATCTACATCGGATCGAGCGGGACGAACCACACGGACACGTTCGAGGCGAACAACATCACGAACTGCACGACGGCGGTGATCAACGAGGAGGCCGCGACGTTTGACCTGCGATACAACTGGTGGGGGAGCCGGGACGAAGACGCGGTGACGGACAGCGCGATGAACACGGGCGGCGGGGGGCTGTTGGTTGTGCCGCTGTCGCTGCACGTGATCGACACGTCGGCGGGCGCGGACACGCTGTCGCCGGATTCGACGAAGATCAGCGCCGACTCGACGGTGACGACGTCAAGCGTGACGATCACGTGGGACACGGTGTCGGTCGACCGGGACTCGACGGCGCTCGGGGGTCTGGCGGGATATCATGTGTACCGCCGCACTTCGGCCGGGACGAACTGGTTCGAGAGCCTCATCGACACCGTACTCGCCGGCGGCGGAACCGACACGCGGTACACGGACTCCTCTGCGAGCGTCAACAACACGTACTATTACCGGGTGACGGCATTTGACTCGCACTACACAGGCGGCCGGCTCTTCCTCAATGAAAGCTGGTTCTCCGACACGCGGATCATCAGCACACCGGAGACCACGGTGTCGCTTGCGATTGTGATCACCTCCCCGGCGCCGGGCGATACGGTCGGCCTGACGAAAGGCATCACCTACTACCTGCCCAAGAATCCTTCGAATTACGACACGGTCGTCCTCGCGCAGTTTTCGCCGGACAGCGGCGCCAACTGGTACACCATTCTGAAACGGAGTGGAGACACCCAGAACCTTCTGGCGGACGCGGACGGCGAAACCTATACGCTCACTTGGAACGTCTACTCGAGCCTCTTCGACACTTCCATCGCCGGCCGGGTTCAAATCCGGATGGCGGCGACCAGCGGGTCGGACACCGTATGGGACACAGTCACGGATTTCAACGTCAACACCGTGATCGACAGCGGCGGTATGACCGTATTTGTGTCCAACGGCGGTGATTCGTCCTATCCTTACGCCGCCGACACGGACGGAGGATTGCCCGACATCGGTGTCGCGTTTGGGCTTTTGACTCCAGCAAATGGCGCCGACACGGTGGTGATCTTCAACCGGATCGGATCGGACTCCTACCGGCTGACGGCCGCGGTCGTGCCGGACAGCGGAATGACGATTCTCGGATTTCGCGAATGGAACCGCCGCGTCAACGGCCAGAACACCGACACCGGCGGCGGAATCGACACCTACGCTACGCTCGCCTCAAGCGCCGATACCGCGATCGTGTTCATCCCCAACATCGACAACGTCACGATCGCAGGACTCATCCTCGACGGCGAAAGCGCCGCCGGTTCCGCCAGGGCCGGTATCCTCCTCTCCAACTCCCGCTCGGACTCCATCAGCCTCGTCCACATCTACCGCGCCAACACCGGTATCCGCCTCGCCGCGTCCCTGAACAACGCCATCGCCGCCAACATCCTCGCCGGCAACGACAGCGCCGGCGCCTCCATCCAGGCCGGGTCGAGCAACAACACCGTCCGCGGCAACTCGGTCTGGAGCGGAGGACTCGGCATCCACGTCGGAGGAGATCAAAACATCATCGTGGACAACACGGTCTACGGGACCGCCCGGGCCGGCCTGTACCTCGACAGCGGGGCGGCGAACCGCGTGCAGGGCAACCGCGTCCAGAACGGCGGGTCGTACGGGATGATGCTGTCGAACTCGGCGCAGGGCAATTACGCCGCGCTGAACGAGATCGACTCGACGGCGGGCGCGGCGATCTACATCGGATCGAGCGGGACGAACCACACGGACACGTTCGAGGCGAACAACATCACGAACTGCACGACGGCGGTGATCAACGAGGAGGCCGCGACGTTCGACCTGCGATACAACTGGTGGGGGAGCCGGGACGAAGACGCGGTGACGGACAGCGCGGTGAACACGGGCGGCGGCGGCCTCTTGGTCCTGCCGCTGTCGCTGTGGGTGATTGACACGTCGGCGGGCGCGGACACGGTGTCGCCGGATTCGACGAAGATCAGCGTGGACTCGACGGTGACGACGACCGGCATAACGATCACGTGGGACACGGTGTCGGTCGACCGGGACTCGACGGCGCTCGGGGGTCTGACGGGATATCATGTGTACCGCCGGACGGGCGCGGGGACGAACTGGTACGAGAGCCTCATCGACACCGTACTCGCCGGCGGCGGAACTGACACAAAATATGCGGACACGGGCTTGAATCCGAGCGCCACTTACTATTATCGCGTGACGGCATTCGACTCGCACTACACGGGCGGGCGGCTCTTCCTCAACGAAAGCTGGTTCTCCGACACCCGCGCCGTCACAACGTCAACACCGTCGACATCCGATACGAATGTCCACGACCATTACAACGACAGCGTCACGACCAACAATTTCGGCGGCACCGTTGGGTCGTTTACGGGCGGATCGGGAGTGTCCCGCATCAACCGTATCACGACCGACGCCCTCGAGGGCGCCCGGTCGATGCAAATCGATTACACCGTCGCCTCGTCAGGAGATTTCGCGGGGTTGTACAGCGAGCTGAACAACTGGAATCCCGCAGACACTGGATTCGGCCGGTTCTGGAGCTTCTGGGTCAAGGGCCTGGCCGGCCAGGAAATATTTTACCTGGAGTTCGGCGAGTCCACAGCGAAAACACAGCAGCTCACGGTCGCCGACTTCGTCAACGGCGGGATCGACACCGTCTGGCAGGAAGTCAACATCCCGCTCATGGCGCTCGACGATCTGAATATCACCAATCCGAAATGGAACCGCAATTTCGCCCTTGTGTTCAGCAACGCCCTCGGACCGCCCACCAACGGATCGGTCCGGGTCGACAGCGTTTCGGTGAAAAAATACATCGATACTTTTTTCATCGACACATTCGACGACCCCGACACGTTCGAAAACAGTTGGGGCGGAACCAACACGTTCTACGCGAACGGCGGCGGCGCTCTGAAAGCGAAGCGGGACACGGGAACGTTCGTCGGCGATACCGGCGCGTCGCTGGTTCTGCCGTACGGCGTGCCGAATCCCTCCGGCGGCGACTATGCCGTCGCCGAGTTCAACATCCAGAACGGCGCGGGCTGGTGGGCGGACCTGAGCCAGATGACGTCGCTGCGATTTCATATCAAAGGCGATTCGGCCTCGACCGACAAGCAACTCAACATCTGGCTCATTGACAATTCCAGCGCGGACGCGATTGTGGATCTTGAAAAGTTCATCCCGGACCTCCCGACGACCTCGTGGGTTCCCGTCAATATTCCGCTCTCTCAGTTCTACGACGGAGCGCCGCCCGACACGAAATACACCAAACTCATCAAATTCGCGTGGGAATCCGACGCCATGAGCGGCACGACATGGATCGACGCGATCGAGGTTTCACGCGGGTACAATCTCTCGCCGCCGGACACGCCGGCCAATCAACAACCGGCGGCCGCGGCCGACACCGGCACCGAAACGCCGGTGTTCCGGTGGTCGGCGTCGACCGACGCGCAGGGCGTCTCGTATTTCGTGCAGGTCGCGTCGATTTTTGACACGGACTTCACCGATCCGATCCTGAGCGGCGTGATGGCCGGAAACGAAACGACCTTTTCGAAGGGCCTCAAATCCTCGAACACCTACCAGTGGCGGGTCGCGGCCTTTGACGGACACGGCAACTGGACCGGGTTCAGCGATTCGACGCGGTTCCGTGTGGTCTCGGGAAATTTCCCGGTGATCAAACTCACGCACCCTGATTCCAACGCCGTTCAGGGCACCGCCACTCTCTTTGTGGGCGGCGTGCTGTCGGACACGGAAGACACGCCGACCCGCGTCGATTTTCTCGTCAACGGCGCGTATGTGTCGGACACGGCGGCGGTGGATTCAAGCGGCGCGTTCGGCGACACGCTGACTTTTGCGGCGGCGGGAACGTACACCGTAACCGCCATCTGCACGGACCAGGCCGGCAATACGGCCTCCGCCACCCTCACGCTGACGATCGACCTCGGTGCGCCCAAAGTCGAATTCACGGCGCGCGCCGCCGGCGAGACCCAGACGACCGTCACGATCACCGGCACGGTCAGCGACTCCAAACAGGTCACGGAACTGCGCGTCACGCACAACTCCGACACCGTCACGCTCGTCAGCCTGTCGGCGGACAGCAAGGCCTTTTCGTTCAGCGTGTCGGTCACGCTGGTCAGCGGCAAGAACCAGTTTGTTGCCAAGGCGACCGATACGGCCGGCCTGGTCGGATACGATACGCTCAATATCCTGCGGACCACCGCGTTCAAAACCGCCGCCGGCGGGACCACGGTGGCGCTGCCCGAAGGCAGCCAGTACGACACGTGGGTCGGGGTGATCGCGTTCTCCGACACGGCGTCCACGCCGGTCGAAATTCCGATGTATGACCCGAACAAGGGATCCTACGCGGACAAACTGTCCATGACGATCAAGCCCGCCGACAGCGGAGTCATTCTGATGGTGCGTCGGCCGCCCGACACGATGGACCTCAAGCTCGGAACGGTCGATCTCAAGCGATCCGACTTCAAGCACACGATTTTCGAATTCAACCTCTTCGATTCGGCCGGCGAGAACAACATCGGGGGAAGTTCCGGCAAGTTCTCGACGTTGAGCCTTTCGCTCAAGCCTGCCGCAACCACGATCGCCGGCGTCGCGGTGACCGATCTGAAACTCTATACGCTGAACGAGCAGGCCGGCCGCTGGGAGGAAATTTCCGGCAGCGGATACGACGCGTCGACCGGCGAAATCAAAGGCACGCTGTCCCACCTCTCGTTCTACGCGTTCTTTCCGGACACCACCAAACTCGTCGCGGCGGAACTGTCCGGCGTCATGATCTTCCCCAATCCCTTCGTGCCGAACGACGGCGTCGACGAAAACGGCCGCTGGGCGGTCGCGGGCGATTTCACCACGGGCATCGTCATCGACAACCTCACGGACGACGTCCTCATCCGCATTTTCACGATCACCGGCAAAATCGTCCTCGAACAGCGCGTCCAGAACGCCGGCCGGACCCAGTGGAACGTCACCAACAAGGTGGGCGACAAACTCGCGAGCGGCATCTACCTCATCCACGTCAAGGACATGAAAGGCCGGGGCGAAGCGGTCCGGAAGGTGGCGGTAGTCAAATGAAAAAGGAGATGTTCCTGCTATCGCTCCTCATGTTCTGCCCGACGCTCCGCGCATGGGCCGACTCGCCCGGATCGACCGGCGCGGAGTTTTTGAAAGTCGGCGTGGGCGCGCGCGCGATGGCGCTCGGAGGTTCGCACGCGGCGCTTGCGAGTGACGTCTACAGCCTCTACTGGAATCCGGCGGGGCTTGCGCGGATCGAGCGAGCCGAAGCGGCCGTTCAGGTCAACAGCTACATTTCGGACATCGAACAGCATTTCCTGGCCGGCGCGTACCGGCACAAAAAGTATGGAACATTTGGCGCAAGCCTGAACCTCCTGGGCGTCGACGGAATCCCGCGGACCACCGTCGCCGCCAACGGCGCCGTCACCACCAGCGGCACGTTCGGCGCGGATGACCTTGCCTTTACCGCCGCATTCGCCCGGCCCATCACCGGATGGCTCTCGGCCGGCGGGGCGGCGAAGTGGATTCGATCGACCATCGCCCACTATCACGCCAACGCCTCCGCGGCCGATCTGGGACTTCAGGTGAAGCCGCTGTCCTTCCTCTCGCTCGGACTCGCGCTGCAGAACATCGGCACGCGGATCAAGTTCATGTCCGACCGCGACGAGCTTCCGATGCTCTATCGGTTCGGCGCCGCCGGCGAATTCCTCGACAACCGTGCGCTCGTCGTGACGATGGACCTGTCCCAGGCGAGAAACGACGTCGCGACCTTCGGGCTCGGCGTCGAATACACGCTGCGGCGAATCCTCTCTCTCCGGCTCGGCTACACGACGGCCGGCGCCGAAGTCGACCGCGGCCTCACTGCCGGTTTCGGCGTCCGCTTCCGATCTCTGAATCTCGAGTACGCCTTCATCCCCTTCGGCGCCCTCGGCGACGCGCACCGGTACAGTTTGAAATACGCGTTCTATTGACGCCCATGTTTTCAATGTTAGCTCTTTGTAACTGTTCCCCATGTGTCCCCCCTCTCCCGCCCCCGGCGGGAGAGGGCCGGGGTGAGGGTGGCCAATCGCCGTCCGACATCCCGCGCAAGTTGACAATTATTGTATTTCTATAGTTGACAATTAGTTTACAATGTGGAACGCTTCCTTTGTGAACATCAAAGAACTCGTTCTCAAGCGAGCGGCCGGCCGGACCCCCCTCCGAATCCATGACTTGATCGGTGACACGAAAGTCAGCAGGCAGGCAATCCACAAGCACATCAAGGAGCTCGTCCGGCAGGGGAAACTTAGGAAGCTCGGAGAAACGAGGGGCGTGTTCTATGTGCGGGCAGACACGCCCCCGGCGCCAGCGGTCACCGTGTCGAAGACCTATCTTAGGAAAGGCCTTGCCGAAGACGAGGTCTTCGACCGGATGCGGCGGATCCATCGGTTGAAAGAATTGCTCCCGCTGAATGTTCTTGATTTGTTCAGATACGCCTTTACTGAAATCCTTAACAATGCCATCGAACACTCCCGGTCGACCCGCGTCCGCGTCCTCCTTCACATCGATCCCTACCTCGCGCGATTCGTCGTCGAGGACGCCGGAACCGGAATATTCGCGACCATACGGAATAAATTTCATCTGCCGGACGAATACACCGCCCTGCAGGAATTGCTGAAAGGAAAAACAACGACGGCGGCGCGGGGCCATACGGGCGAGGGGATATTTTTTACTTCTCGGGCGGCCGATTCGATGGAAATCATGAGTCACCAGATCGGCCTCACGTATGACAACCGGATCGACGACGTGTTCGTCCGGGAAATCCGCCAGAAGCGCGGGACCCGCGTCGCCTTCGAAATCAGCCGGCGGTCGCGCAAAAAGCTTGAGACCGTCTTCGAGGCATTCGCCGGCCGGCAGTTCGACTACCAGTTCGCCCGCACATCGGTCAGGGTCAAGCTTTTCAAGGGAACCGCAGACTTCTATGTCTCGCGGTCCGAGGCACGACGGCTTCTTCATGGCCTGGACCGATTCAAGCACATCGTTCTCGATTTCAAGGGCATTCGCGGTATCGGCCAGGGCTTTGCGGACGAGCTCTTCCGCGTCTTCGCCGCCCGACACCCCCGCATCGCCCTCGAACCGGTCCACGCAAACGCGGCCGTGGCGGCGATGATCCGGCACGCGATGAATCCCGGCGCCGTTCCCGGACGGATCCGGAGGTAGATTGACAATTCTGACCGGAGGACTGGCATTTTCCGGTTCGGCCATGTATGCTGTAAGCGTTTTCAGCAGGCGTTGGTAAAATTAGGTTTGACGCGCGACCGGCGCAGAGTCACAATCGGGCCCGGATCTGACGGACGGATGGTTCTCATCTCTCTTGTCGAGGGGTTGATTATGCACGTTCTGCTCATCAGTCTCATCGGCCTTCTGGCCGCGTTTCCCGCCCATGGCGCCGAGCCTCCGGATGTCCTGCGCGTGTGGGCGATGGGGTTTGAAGGCAAGAAGATCGCGGATGTCGCGAAGGAGTTCGAAAACGCCAACGACTCCCGCGTCAAGGTCGTCACCCAGGCGATCCCGTGGAGCGGGGCGCACGAGAAGATCATGACGAGCGTCATCGGCGAGATTCCACCGGACGTGTGCCAGATGGGCACGACCTGGATGGCCGAATTCGCCACCATCGGCGCGCTTGAGCCGCTCGATGAGTTCCTCTCGCAATCCCGTGACGTCGACGTCTCGCGATTTTGGCCGGGCGCGCTCGAAACCAACCGCGTGCGCGGCCGGCTCTACGGCGTGCCCTGGTATGTGGACACCCGCATTCTGTTTTACCGCGCCGACCTTTTGCGCGCGGCCGGCTTTGACAAACCGCCTGAAACCTGGGAGGAGCTTCTGGCCGTTTGCCGCAAACTGAAAAAGACCGGCCCGGATGACAAGCCCGAGCGCTACGGCATCGCGATGTCTCCGAACGACTGGGGCGAGTTTCTGCCCTTCTTCTGGCAGAACGGCGGCATGTTGCTGAACGACGAGATGACAGCGGCGGCGGTGGACCGCGAGACCTTCATCGAGTCGATGAACGTCTTCAAGACTTTTTTTGACGAGGAGCTTGCCCCGCTTCTGTCCCAGGGCGCCGGCATGGACCTGTTCCACGCCTTCAAGACCGGCTATTTCCCGATGTTTGTCAGCGGGCCATGGATGGTCTCCGAGATCAAGACCAAGATTCCCGAAGTCTCGGACAGTTTCGCCGTCGCGCCACGCCCCGGGAAGAAGAACCGGAAAAGTTTCATCGGTGGATGCAATCTGGTGACGTTCCAGAAGAGCCGGCAGAAAGCGTGGGCGCTTAAATTCATCGCCTACATGAGCCGGCCCGATGTCCAAGTACGCTGGTACGAGCTGACGTCAGATCTGCCGTCCGTCCGCGGAGCCTGGGACGCGGAGCCGCTCAAGAGCAACCGCCATCTCGAGGGATTTCATCAACAGCTCGAATGGACCCAGGCGCCGCCCAATCATCCGTCCTGGGAGGAAATGGCGCAGACCGTCATCATGCAGGTCCAGGAGAAAATCGTCAGGGGGAAAATCACCGTCGAGCAGGGATATCAGGAACTCGTCGACGGCATCAACGGCGTGATCCAGCGCAGTTCCGCGCAGCAGAGCAACTCGCTGAAACTCGCCGTCTGCGGCGGCCTCGCCCTTCTCTTGATCCTGGCACTCGTCATCTACTTCGTCACCGGCAAAGCCGAAACGGCGCCATCGAGCCAGACGCGGCCCGCACAGGCGGTCCCGTTTTTGTTTCCCGCACTGCTCCTCCTTTCAGTATTCCTGCTCATCCCCATCATGGCCTCGCTCATCATGAGCCTGACCAACTGGGACATCTACAGCCTGATGCGCCTCAGCAACCTCAATCTGGTCGGGTTCGATAATTACAGGAAACTACTGACCCAGGACGAGGTCTTCAAACGCTCGGTCCTCAACACCTTTGTGTTTGTCCTCGTCGCCGTCCCGCTCACGATCTCCGTCGCGCTCGGAATGGCGCTCGTGGTCAATTCGGCTCTGCTCAAATTCAAAGCATTTTTCCGCACGGGTTTTTTCATCCCGGTCATCACCACCATGGTGGCCGTGGCCGTGATCTGGCGGTGGCTCTACAATCCGCAGTTCGGCCTTTTCAATCTGGGGCTGGAAAAATTGGGGCTCCAACCCCAGAACTGGCTCGGTGAGCCGCATCTGGCCCTGCCGTGCCTGATCCTCATGGCGGTCTGGAAAAATTTCGGATACAACATGATCATTTTCATCGCGGGCCTCCAAGCCATTCCGCACGTCCTCTACGAGGCGTCCGACATCGACGGCGTCAATCCTTGGCAGAGGTTCCGGCACATCACGCTGCCGATGCTGAAACCGTCCATGATCTTCGTCTGCATCACCACCGTGATCGGCTATTTCCAGTTCTTCGCCGAACCCTACATCATGACCGAGGGCGGGCCGAACAACGCGACCAATTCGATCGTGCTCTACACCTACAATCACGCGTTCAAGTTCTACAACATGGGATACGCGTCGGCCATCTCGTATGTCCTCTTCATGATGACCCTGGTCTTCAGCCTGGCCCAGATCGCGTACGCGAAAAAATCGGAGGCGTGAGATCATGAAGGAAGAAACACGGGAACGCGTCGAAATGCGGTTTCGAACGATTTCGCTCTTTGTGTTTGTGATCTTCGCCACCGCCATCACCCTGATGCCCTTCGCATGGATGATTTCGACGTCGTTCAAGCCGGAAGACAAGATTCTCACCAAAACGCCCGATCTGATCCCCGCCCTCGATGTTTTCACCGATACGCACTATGTGAAACTCTTCGACCAGGTCAACTTCATGGGTCATTTCTTCAACAGCCTCATCGTCACCCTCGGCGTGACCTTCTTCAGCCTCGCCGTCAACGCCGCGGCCGCGTACGCGTTCGCCAAACTGCACTTCCCGAAAAAGGAGCGGCTCTTTGCGCTCCTCCTCATCACCATGATGATCCCGATGCAGGTCACGATGATTCCGAGTTTCATCATCCTGAAATACCTCGGGCTTCTCAACAGCTACGCCGGCCTCATCATCCCGGGCGGCGCCAGCGTCTACGGGATTTTTCTCCTCAGACAATTCATGATGTCCATTCCCAATTCCCTCCTCGAAGCCGCGCGGATCGACGGATGCGGCGAGTGGACGATTTTCTGGAGAATTGTCCTGCCGCTCTGCCGGCCCGTCCTCGCGACGCTCACGATCTTCACGTTCATCGGCGCATGGAACGATTTCCTCGGGCCGCTCATCATCCTCCTTGAAGAATCCAAGTACACGCTCCCCGTGGCCCTTGCGACCCTCAACGGCCAGTACGGCACCGAATGGGGACTCTTGATGGCCGGCAGCGTCATCGTCGTGGTGCCGGTCGTCATCGTGTTCCTTTTGGTCCAGCGGCATTACATCAAGGGCCTCATGGTCGGGGGTGTCAAGGGATGACCGGCGGGCGCTGCGCGGTCCGCGAGGGCCGGCTCGAAGTCGACGGGCGGCCGTTTTTTGTCTATTCAGGCGAAATCCATTATTTCCGCGTCGACCCCGCCGAGTGGCCCGACCGCCTGCGGAAGGCCAAACGCGCCGGGCTGAACACCGTCAGCAGCTACATTCCCTGGCGATGGCACGAGCGGACGGAGAAAAAATTTGATTTCACGGGCCGGACGCATCCGGCCAGAAACCTGGTCCGGTGGATGGACGAAATCGTCAAGGCCGGGCTTTTTTTCATCGCGCGTATCGGCCCCGTTTCCAACGCGGAACTCATCCGCGAGGGGTTGCCGGACTGGCTCATGGAAAAATACCACGAGGTCCATCTCGCCGGCCGGCCCCTGCCCGGCCTGCCGCATGTCACCATCGTCGCGTATCGCAGCCCCGTCTTCATCGAGAAAGTCTCCAACTGGTACCGCGCGCTCCTGCCGCGTCTTCTGCCGTACCACCACACCATGGGCGGGCCGATCATCCTCACGCAGATTTGCAACGAAATCGGCATGGTGCACTGGCTCAACCGCGCGGCCGACTACTCGCCGCGGGCGGAAAACGCGTGGCGGGAATTTCTCAAAAATAAATATGGAGACATTTCCGAACTGAACCGCGCATGGGGCGGAACCGGATCGCGAAAACGCCGGTTGGGGTCTTGGAACGCGGTGCGCCAGCCCGCAGGCGCGTTGGAGCAAACGCGCTGGGCGGAGGCCGCCGACTGGGCGCTGTTTTATCGAGACTATTATGCCGGCTATTTCGCCGCCCTCTCCGGGCAGGCGGCAAAGGAGGGCTTCACCGGACCGTACATCGCCAACATTCCGCAGTTCTGGGATCATGACGTGCGCGGGCGCGGCACGCCCGCGCCGATGACGTCGTCGCTCTTTCGGGACTTCCAGAAAAAAACGCCGGCGCCCGTGCTCTTCGGCGGCGCCTACCAGATGCGCCGGCTCGACATCGACAATTTCCACGACATCGCGCTCGCCACCGAAAGCGTGAATCTCCTGCACCCCGACGGCGACGTGCCCTCCATCTGCGCCGAGCTTCAGACCGGCATCATGCGCGACCGGCCGCGGCTCTACGGGACCGACGTCGAACTCAACCTCAAAACGTCGACGGCCCACGGGCTCGGCGGCGTCAACGGATACATGTTCTGCGCGGGTACGTCCACCGATGACATGGGGGCCTTCGGCCGGTATCACGAATGGCAGGCGGCGGTCGACTCGAAAGGCGCCGCCCGGCCGCATTTTGCGGAGATGGAAAGGTTCGGCCGATGGGTGAAGACCGCCGGCCGGAATCTGGCCGGATGGAAAAAATCGCCGGACGTGGCGCTGGGAATTTATCTTCCGTATTTTTCAACGGAGTACTGGAAGGGCGAATGGGTGGAACGGCTGGCGTTTCGCCGGGACCACTACTGGTTTGACGGGCTCGCCCGGTTGCTTGCGCTCAACAATTACAATTTTTCCTTCGTCGACATCTGCCGGTCCCTGGACATATCCACGCTCGTCGCGGCGCATCTTTCCAGAAGTCTCTGGGTCTTCACCACCGAATGTATGGACGCCGAAACGCAGCGCCGGCTCGTCGGTTTCGTCTCCGCCGGCGGAAGGCTTTTCATCGGGCCATGGATGCCCGCCTTTGATTTGACCGGCAAGCCCTGTTCGATTTTGTCCGAGGCCTTGGGCGTGAAACGCGTCGAGGTCCTTGAGGAAAAACGGGTGCGGATCAACGGCGGCGAGGGATGGTTTGACGGAAACCTCGTCTGCGCGCATTCCCCGGGGTCGGCTACGCTTCTCAAAAGCGCGGCCGGCCGGCCGGTGGCGTGGATCCGGAAGGCCTCGCGCGGCGCCCGGGGCGCGGCGCTTTTTTGCGGGATCCCCCTGCACCACACGTTCGATCCCGCCATCCCCATGGTCCGGCGTCTGGCGGAGGCGTTGGCGGGCGAGCCTCGTGTCCGGGCACAGTCGGATGCGGACCTCCCGCTCGTCTGGCGCGGAACCGATCGTGAGGGGCTCTTGCTGGTCCCCAATTACCACGACCGGCCGGTCCGCGCGCGCCTCCGGATAAACTCGCCCGCATTTCACACGGATTGGCTGACCCTGCCCCCGCGCAAGGCATACTTTTTCCCGGTGAACTTTCCGCTGGACAACGGCCTGACGGTCACCGCGACCGGCGAGCTGCTTGACGTCAACCCGGCGCCGGGCGGCTGCACGCTGGTTTTCGATTTTCCGGCCGGCCGGAACCTGCTGGCGGTCGGCCGCAATCGCCGGCGCCTTGATTTCGTTTACGGCGTGCAGGACCGTCAGCGCTGCGATGTGAAGATTCGAATTCGAGCGGGAACAGATCAACCCCCTCTCCCCCGGAGGGGGAGAGGGTCGGGGTGAGGGGGAGATGTCGGCCCTGAATCGCCTCCCTCACCAGCTTCCAACGAAACCTGCTTTCGGCCGGTGGCTGATCGTGGTGGCTGCCATGGGCCTCTTCGGGTGTTCGTCGCCGCCGCAGGCGCCGCAAAAACTGACGGCCCTGCCGGACACCCGGCTCAAAGGAGAATGGTACACGCTGTACCGTGAAACATTTGACACGGGCGCGATCGACTCCGCCTGGGAACAGTTTCAGGGACCCGATATTGCCCGCCTGGCCCCCGCGCCCGGCGGATGGTTCATGGCCAACGGCCGCCTCATCGGAAAAAGCTCTGTAGCGATCGGACTGAAGAATCGAGTGCCCCTCGGCGGCGACATCGACATCACCCTCCGGTTCGCCCACCCGATTCAACTGCGCCGGTGGGGACTGGCCATCGGCAAGACGGGATTTCAGGACGGGTATGGCCTCATGGTGGACCGCGCGGAAATGCGGCTGACCCGAAACGGCCTGAGAAATCTCGCGGACGCCGCCGACATCGGCCGGCTGCCGCCCGCGGAATACGCCGAGTTGCGGCTGGTCCGGGAGGGCGGCCGAATCACGGTCCACGTGGACAACTTTGAGGCGATCAATTTTTGGGATTATACACCGATCCTTTCGCCCGACGCGGAATCTTTGACGCTGGTCTGCGAGGAATCGAAACTTGAAATCATGGAACTGAAAATCCTCGGAAAAACGGTTCGGGAGCCTGACGCCGAAATTCAAAAAATGGCCGAAGATTTCCGGCAAGGGTCCGCCGCCCTGTTCCTCGACGGCCATCGCAGGCTCAAACGGCCTTCCCCGGATCAGCCGCGAATGGATGTCATGGCCCTGCAGGCCGCCTGCGCGCTGGAGGATTATGGCGCGCTGGAAAACGCGCCGAAAGACTTCCCCCATCTGCCGGACGGGTTCACGGAATTTTTGCGGTTCCACGCGCTCACGCGGCTGGGCCGCGCGGCGGAGACGGAGGAACGGGCGCTCAAAGAATGGATGGCCGATCCGCAGACGCTCAAGAATCTCCGGCTGGTTTTGCTCGAAAAAATAGCGGCGGCCAGACTGAAAAACGACGCCGGTACCGTCGACTCGGTCTATGATCTCCTTGCGCGTCTCTTCAAGAACGCCCGGGAATTTCTTGTGCCGGTGCAGTTGGAACAGGTGATTGAACTGGCCAATGCGGGCCGCAGGGAAAAGTGTTACGAAATTCTGGAGGCGCTCACAGCCGGCGGGATGGCCGGACAAAAGCAGGACTTGGCGCGGATCGTCATCGCCCGGGCCTCCATCGCAAAACGGCTGGACGACCGCCAGACCTTTGAGCGCGTGTTCAAATTCGCGGGGGAGCAATTGAAGGGCGTTCCCGGCGGAATCAGCTGGCTGTATTTGCTCAAGGGCGAGTGGCTCATGAGCCGGGGCGAGCATGAGGAGGCGCTGGCATGGCTGGACAAGGTCATCAAGCTTTTCTCCAACGAGCCCGAACCTGTTCTGTGGGCGCATACCAACAGGGCAAAAATCCTGAGCAGGGAGGGAAGCCTCGAGCCGTTTCTGGCGGAGTTCCGGGAGGTCGCCGAAAACGACGCGTACCAGAAACCCGCCGCCATCGTCGAGGAGATTCTTCACCGGGCGGAGGAAAAAAAATCGCGCGCGGCGGAGGAGGTCGCCCTTCGGGCGCGGACCGGCATCCGGTCCATCACGGTCTCATCCGAGGAGGTCGGCTTGGGCGGGCCTTATGCCATGGTCGACGGCTCGCTCAAAACGCGGTGGGGATCGGAACACGGAATCGATCCCGGCTGGATCGTCATCGAATTTCAAACGCTTCATGAATTCAGCCGCATCACCCTTCACTGGGAAGTGGCGGCGGCCCGCGAGTACGATCTTCTGATCTCATCCGACGGCGCCCGCTGGGAAACCGTCGCAACAGAATCGGCCGGCCTCGAAGGCGCCGTGCGGTCGTTCGAACTCGAGCGAAAAGTCGGCCGGTTCCTGAAAGTATGGATGAAGCGGCGCGCGACGCAATGGGGGTATTCCATCTGGGAAATAGAGTGGTCATGAAGGAATCACATTCTTGAACGGGGGTGCGGCATGGCTGAGGTGACATTGAAGGGCGTGGCGAAAATCTATGAGGGCGGGGTGCAGGCGGTCCACGACGTGAATCTGACCATTCACGACAAGGAATTCATGGTCCTCGTCGGGCCGTCCGGGTCAGGCAAATCAACCGTGCTCCGGATGGTCGCCGGGCTTGAGTCCATTTCCGAGGGCGACATCTCCATCGATGGCCAGGTCGTAAACCATCAGCCGCCCAAGAAAAGGGACATCGCCATGGTCTTTCAGGACTATGCGCTCTACCCCCACATGAACGTCTTTGACAACATGGCCTTCGGCCTCAAAGTCCAGAAATATCCGATGGCCGAAATCCGGCGGCGCGTGGACGAGGCGGCGGCCATCCTGGAACTGACGCATCTTTTGGAGCGAAAACCGAAAGCGCTGTCCGGGGGTCAGCGGCAGCGCGTGGCGGTGGGCCGGGCGATCGTGCGGAAACCCAAAGTTTTTCTCTTCGACGAACCGCTGTCGAATCTCGACGCCAAGCTGCGCACGCAGATGCGGACGGAAATAAAAAAAATCCACGCCAGGCTCGGCGCCACCATTATCTACGTGACCCACGACCAGGTCGAAGCCATGACCATGGGAGACCGCATCACGGTCATGGACCACGGGAAAGTTCAGCAGATCGATACGCCGATCAACCTCTACCAGCGGCCGGTCAACCGCTTCGTCGCGGGGTTTCTCGGATCCCCGCCGATGAACTTCATCCCTTGCAGAACGGTCGATGAGGGAGGGGCGATTTATCTGGATGAGGGAACCGCCAAGATCCGCGTGCCGCAGAAATGGGCCGGGCCGCTGCGCGCCGCCGGACGCATCGGCCAGGAAGTCATCCTGGGAATCCGGCCGGAAAACATCGGCGACAAGCTCTACGTCCAGCCGAAATACCCGGACAGCGTGATGACGGCGACGGTCGACGTGGTCGAACCGATGGGGTCTGAAGTGTACTGCCTGTTGAAATCCGACAAGAACAACATTCAGGCCAGGTTCGGCGGGATGAGCCGCGTGCAGCCCAACCAGGAGATCGACATCGTATTCGATCTGGATGCAATCCACTTTTTCCATCCGGAAACCGGCGCGGCCATTGTATGAGTTTGACCGGGTAACCGGATGGGCATTTGGAAATTACTCGACGCCGGCCGGGAAAAATTGCGGCTGGCCCAGGCCTCCCATGACCTCGGCTGGCGGGGGCTGCTGCTGGCTTCCTTTTTTCTGTTCTGGGCCGGCGTTTTCTTTGCCGTGGACCGGACGCTGTTTTATCCATGGATGGTGTTCCTCCCTCTGGCCGCCGCGCTTCTGTATGATCCGTCCTGGATATGGGCGGCAGGCCTGGGAATGTCGGCCGTCGGCATGGCGGCGGCGGTCGGCGAAGGGCTGTTCGCAACAACCAGGACGGGATGCGCCGCCGCTTTTCTCTTTTCTCTTTCGTCTCTTTGGATCGCCAGGGGAATCACAAGATCGATCGGACGGATCGACGACGCCCGCGTGATGGGCCGCGTCGCCGTCCGGGAGGCGGAGGAACGGCTGACGGAACTCGAGCGGGTCAGCGCGCCGGAATTGTTCAAACACATGGAACAGCTCCGACTCAGACTTCAAAAATATGACCGGCTCAACCGCCTCCTGCTGGACGTGCCCGAGGGCGAGGGCCTGACGGAGGTGGCGGCGTTTTATGTGACGGAGGCCGAGAACCTGATCGGGAGGGGGCACGGCGAATTTTATATAGAAAGCGACGAAGACAACATCCGGCTGGCCGTGGTCGGCGAGGGCGGAAAGGTTGACCCGAACGCCCGGCGCTGCCGGACCGTCGAGGACGCTGAAAGCCTCGCCGGATATTCCAAATGGTTGCTGCGCCCGCGGTCGGCCCTGGCGGAGCACAGCGGCGAAATCGCCACGCCGGTCGTTGTGGAAAACAGGCCGATCGGAATGATGAGGGTCGTCGCCCGGCGGGGAGAATTGTCGGAAACGGATTTGCGGACGCTGGACGGCCTCTCGATCCTCGCGTCGATATCCGTGATGAACTCGATCCTCTATAAAAGAATGGAACACCTCGCGAGAACCGACGGTCAGACAGGGTTGGGAAAGAGAATCGTGCTCGACGAAGCCCTGGCGGAGGAAATCCTTCGCGCGGAGCGGCATGGCCTGCGGCTCTCGGTCGCCATGCTCGACATCGACCATTTTCGGAATTTCAACAATAAATACGGACACCTCACCGGCGACTGGGTCCTACGGGAACTCGGGCGGTACATCCGCGAAACGCTGCCGCCGTACGCCGTTTCGGTCCGGTGGGGCGGCGAGGAGTTCGTCGTGCTTCTTCCGAACGAGGACGCGCAAAGCGCCGCCAAACGCATCGAGGGATTGCAGCAGATTCTCGCCGAACAGATGCGCATCCCGCCGGAAATCGCCGATGCGCCGGAGGAACGCGTCACCTTCAGTGCCGGAATCGCGCAGTTCCCGGAACATGCCCGGAAGGCCGACCTCATGGTCCAGTTGGCGGATGAGGCGCTCTATCGCGCCAAAAATTCCGGCCGGAACCGCGTCGTGATCTATGGGTCCTAAGTTCTCGTTTCTTCTGGCCGCCGCGTGGGTTGCAGTTCCATGGATCGAGACCCGGCCCGGGCCGAAGGGAGAGGCCTCCGGACGGGGGCGGACGCTTCTGCTGTGGACAATCGCCGGGATCGGCCTTGCGATTGGATCAACCGCGCCGCATCCCCTCTGGTGGATCGTGTGGGCGGCGCTCGTGTGGGCGCTCGAAATGGAACACCGGCAGGCCAGGGAGGGCCTCCGGGATCTGGCCGAGGCGCCGGCGATTAAATTGCGGAGAAAAATCCAGCCCTTGGAGGATAAGTGCCGCGCGCTCCAACATGAGATCCACGGTCTGCAGGCCGGCGTCTCCGCCGCGGTGGGGCGGTATCTCGCCATGAAGGATTTTCATCGGTCCCTCCGCGCCGAGGATCTGGGCCAGGCGGTGATCGACAAGATGCTCAAATTGACCGGCGCGAATGAGGCGGCGGTCGGCATTTGGAACAACGACGGCCGCGCCATCCTTTTGCTCGGCCATCCCGCGGACAGGGTCGGCGACATTTTGGATCACGGCGCATGGAAACGCGAAGTCGAGGTCGAAAGCGTCCGCGTCCGGATGGCGGCGAATGGTCCGGGAAGTACGGTGGCGCTGGAAGAATCACTCAAAGAACTGATCCTGCCCCTGCCGGCGCTCTGGCGACAGAGCATCCTGTATGCGCGGGTCGAGGAGATGGCCATTACGGACCGCCTGACAGGCCTCTACGTCCACCGCCTGTTCGCCGAACGATTACGCCAGGAAATCGCGAGAGTCGCTGAAACCGCGCGGCCCCTGAGTTTGATCATGGTCGATGTCGACCATTTCAAACGCTTCAACGACACCTTCGGCCATCTCCTGGGCGACCGGGTCCTGCGGGCCATCGGGCAGACATTCATTGCCGAAGTGAGAAAGTCCGATTTCGCCGCGCGCTACGGCGGCGAGGAAATGGCGCTCATCCTTCCGGAAACGCCCTTGAGCGGCGCGCTCCTGAAGGCCGAGCGCCTGCGGAAGGCCGTCGAAAAAATAAAAATATCCCATCAGGACCAGATGCTCGGCGTCACCGCCAGTTTCGGCGTCACCGAGTGGTCCAGAACCGATCAGTCGCCGGTCGACTTCATCCGCCGCGCCGACCAGGCGCTCTACCGCGCGAAAGAGAACGGGCGAAACAGGGTCGAGATTTCGGAGGCCGGATAAAACCGCTCACCGCGCCGCGGCGGTCTGGGCGCGGATCTTGACGGCCTGCTCCATGTAGACTTCAGCCTCGATCAGACGGTTCATTTTGACGTACAGGTTCGAAACGGTTTCCATCAGGCTCGCCACGGCGGGATGATCGGGGCCGAGCACCCTCTGCTTGATGTCCAGGGCGAGGAGAAATGTGTGCTCTGATTCGGTGTATCGCCTCTGCGCAAGCAACCGCAGGGCCTCGCTTTCATAGAACTCCGCATACATTAAAGGGGTGGAGTCTGGATGGGACGAAGGTGGTTGGTCGAGGTTTATCCGCCACAGCTTCAACGTGCGACGCTCCAGAAGATCAATCGCCGCAAGGTGGCGGCCGTCCGGCGAAAATTCAACCCAGTCCACTGGGCCCGCGCACGGAATCGTCTGCAACAGAATTCCACGGCGCGCATCCCACATCTCGATCCATCCCCGGCTTACCGTCGGCCGGCTTAGCGCGGTCCCGCCGATGCCCGACGCCAGCCGGACGCCGGTCGCATCAAAGGCCAGCGATCGCACGTTCAACCGGTCGTTCTCCCTCTTTCCCAGCGTCCGCGCAGGAGCGCTCGTGTCCGGATCGATCAGGCGGATCGACAGGCCGCTGCCGGCCGCAAGTTTGCGGCCCGTGGGGAAAAACGCGAGGTCCCGGACCCATCCCCGGTGATGGACCGTTCGGAGACGCGCTCCCGTTACCGCATCCCATATCGTGACGGACCCCGTGACGATGCCGGCGGCGAGGCGCGCGCCGTCCGCAGAGAATTCCATTGCGGTGATCACGCCCTTTCGGTCGGCCTGAAACGTGCGGATCGTTTCACCCGTGGCGGCGCCCATCAGAAGCACCCGGTCGCCGCCGGACGGCGCGGCCAGAAATCGGCCGTCCGGCGAAAAAACCACCGGCGCATCCGGATCGGCGCGGTCCAGCGTCCCGAGCAGTTTTCCTCGCGACCATGTCCGCAGTTTCGTTTCCTGCCCCGACCGCGTCACCACCTGCCGCCCGTCGGGGGAAACCGCGATCACCCGCTCCTCCGCGCCGAGCGGCCGGCCCTCGTCGGTGATCGTCCAGCGGCTCAGGACCTGCCCGCTTTCGGGGTCCATGATGTCGAACGTCGCGGGCGCGGTGGAGACAAGGAGATGGCCGGAGGGGAGAAATTTCGCCCACTCGGCGGGCGGGGGTTCTTTGAACTCAACAGGCTCGTACGATTCCGCGACGACGGCAGGACTCCAGATGAGAATCATCAACGCGAACGCCGCGCAGAAACGTCCCGTCACGGGATGTCCCCGAAACGGATCGTCAGGCTGAACCGGTGCGTGTCGCCGAAAACGCCCAGCGGCACAAAGGCGTAGTCGACGTCCACCATCTTGAATCGAACGCCGACACCGGCCGTCAGCCCGTCGTCCGCGTCCTTGTTTTCCAGCGTGTAGCCCAGCCGGAGGGAAAAATGCCGCAGCAGCGTGTACTCGGCGCCGAAATTGATGAAGAGATCGTCATAGCGAACCTTGTTCAGATCCAGGCTCAGAACCACGTTGCGCTCCGGCAGAAACTTCAGGGCGGTCCCGACCCGGAAGGACCTCGGCAGGGGTTCTTCGACCGTCAGGTATTTGATGCCGGACCCATAGTTCTTGACGGAGGCGCCGATCGTCCAGAAGTCCATCGGCCGGACCTGGATTCCGAAATCGCCCGTGACCGCTGTGCCGCCGTGCTCGTAAATCCGGCTTGAAATGAACCGGCCCAGGGCGCCGACCGACACGCCATTCGTGATTTCCCGGCCATAACCGATGTCGAACGCCATGTCCCGCGCGCCGAAAAATCCCAGCACCTGACCCGCCTGCCCGGACGTCAGAGTCGTCCGCTCAATGTCCTCGATCGTCATGACGTTCGCGCTGATCCCCCAGTTGCCATAGGGCGTCGGAAAGGCCAACGCCAGGTAATTCTGGTCGATGTCGGCGATGTACTGGTTGTTCTGGAACGTCACTTGGGCCGTCCGAACCCTTCCGAGTCCCGCCGGGTTCCAGTACATGCTCGTGGCATCGTCCACAACCGCAGTGTAGGCGCCGCCCATCGCAACCGCTCGCGCGCCCTGCCCAATGCGCAGAAATTCCAGCGAAGTGGATCCCGGTTCCGCCCATGCGGGGAGCGCCGGCAAGAACAACAGGAAAGACAGGATGAACTTTGCAGGCCTCATTTAATGATCGCCACCTTCTTGGTGACGCGCTGGCCCGTCTTGTTGTCCGTGATCACCATGAGATACACGCCGCTGGCCACCATCTGGCCGCCGATCGGGTCGATCGTCGATAGGTCCCACTGAAACCGGCCGGCGCCCGTGACTTTGCGGTTGAACAACTCGCGCCCCGCAACCGTGAACACCCGCACGGTGATGTCGGCGCTGATGTTGTCCACGATGATGCCGGTCGTGAAATCGCCGGGCAGGGGCGGCTTGCCGTTTTCGTCAATGCCGTCATACGGAATGTACGGGTTCGGATAGACGATGACTTTCGAAAGATCGCTCGCCGCAAGTTTCCCCGTGTCCGGGAAAACGGCGTAAAACGAGAAATGGAACGGAGCGCCGATGACGGCGTTCTGGCCCGCATCCCAGGCGCTGCCCGTCACCGCCTCCCAACCGCCGGTCGCTTCGTTCAGCGTATGGAACTTCATCGCAGACAGCGGCAGGCCGGCCAGGTCGCTTCCCGACGCCGGCTTCCACAAAAGCCGCACGGCGCCGAACGCGCTCCGCTCGCTGCCCACGTCCGCGCCGGTTTCGGTGTAGAGATTGATTTCAAACGCGGTGAACCGCATCCGCGTGATGCGATCGTCCGTGCCGAGTTTCAAATCCTTGGAATTGCCCGCCCGCTGGATGGTGAACAGGCTGCCGACATTGGACGGCTGCAGATCGACCGCGAGCTTGTCGCCATAGGCCTTCTTGGTGGAGTCGTAGACGGGCGTGGAAATCATGGTCATCACCGTGTCCGAGAAATACACCGCGCCGCGCCACGTGTCGTACTGCGACAGCTCCGGAAATGTGATCGGCGCGCCGTTGCCGGCGACCATCATGTAGTCGACCTTGTAGATGTCGTAGGTGTCCATCAATAGCCGGCCGGTCGTGTCCATGGCCTTCAAAATAAACCGGTTCTGGCCCTTCACCAGCGGGACGGTGGCGGTCGCCGAAAAAATCCGGCTGTCGGCGCCCACGGCAAGGCCCGTCGCGGTGTCTGAATTCTGAGTGATCATCAGAGTGGCGATCGGAACGTACGACCGCACCTCCGCCGTGAGCGTCGTGACGACGTCCGTGTCGACCGGCTTGCGCGACTTGAATTTCGCGGTCGGCGGCGACGTGTCGATCACGATGGCGCGCGTGTCCTCACCGGCGAATCCGGAGGCGCCGACCGCCCGGGCGGTGATCGTCTGCGTGCCGGTGCCTGTGAAGGTTCGGGTCGTCATGAAGGCGCCCATGGAATCGACGGGGGCCGTGTCCGTCACATCCACGCCGTTGATCCGGAAGAGGACGGAGGTCGGGGTGTCAAACGTTGCCAGCACGGTGCCTTTAATCGTGATCGTCAGCGAATCCGTGATGACGCCGGAATCGGGCGCCGTGATCTGCACAACCGGCGGCGCGCCCGAATCGACGCGGAATGTCCGGTACGCCGTCGTTTCCACGTTGCCGGATCGGTCCTGCGCGCCCACGCGCCAGTAATAGGTGTTCGCGACAAATCCGTTCAGAGGCGTGTGGCTGGTGCCGGACGTGACCTTGCTGTCCACCATCGTCACGAACAGGGAATCGCGCGCGACCTGCACCGTATAGGTGTCCCCGGTCCCGCTCCACGTGAGTTTCTGGAACGAGTCCGTGGTGGTCGCCGAATCCGACGGACTGGCCAGAGCCACGGTCACCGCCGTGTCGATGACGAGCGCGCGGGCGGCGCTTGTCTCGGCATTGCCCGCGGCATCCTGCGCCGTCACGCGCCAGTAATACGTGTCCGACCCGTAGCCGCTCGACGGCGTGTACGTCACCGCCGTCGTCGTCTTGCTGTCCACGACCGTTCCGAATCCGGCCGTCTTCGACACCTGCAGCGTGTACGTGTCGCCGGTCCCGTTCCATGTAAACGTCGGCGTCGTGTCATTCGTCTCCACGCTGTCCGCCGGGCTTGTCTGACTCACCGTCACGCCCGTGTCGATGAACAACGCGCGCGCGGCCGACGTCTCAAAGTTCCCCGCATCGTCGCTCGCGATCACTCGCCAGAAATAGGTGTCTGCGGCGTACCCGCCGGCCGGCGTGTACGTCAACGACGCCGTCGTCTTGCTGTCCACCAGCACGCCGAAGGCGCTCGACTTCGATACCTGCAGCGCATACGTATCGCCTGTGCCGTTCCATGTGAACGTGGGCGTCGTGTCGTTTGTGCCGGTGGTATCCGCCGGGGTCGCCAGACTCACCGTCACGCCGGTGTCGATGAACAACGCGCGCGCGGCTGACGTCTCGTGGTTCCCCGCATCGTCGCTCGCGATCACGCGCCAGAAATAGGTGTCCGCCGAATAGCCGGTGGTGGGCGTGTACGCCAGAGCCGCCGGCGTCTTGCTGTCCACGAGCGTTCCGAATCCGGCCGTCTTCGACACCTGCAGCGTGTACGTGTCCCCCGTCCCGCTCCACGTGAACGTGGGCGTTGGATCGTTCGTCTCCGCGCTGTCCGACGGGCTCGTCAGGCTCACGGCGATCGACGTGTCCACAACCAGAAGACGCACGAGGCTTGTGTCGTAACTGCCGGCGGAAGTGCTCGCGATCACGCGCCAGAAATACGTGTCCGCCGGATAGCCGGCCGCCGGCGTGTAGGTCACGGCGCCCGTCGTCGCGCTGTCCGCCAGCGCGCCGAACGCGCTCGATTTCGAGACCTGAATCGTGTAGGTGTCCCCCGTCCCGCTCCACGTGAACGTGGGCGTTGTGTCGTTCGTCTCCGCGCTGTCCGGCGGGCTTGCCTGACTCACCGTCACGCCCGTGTCGATGAACAACGCGCGCGCGGCCGACGTCTCAAAGTTCCCCGCGTCGTCGCTCGCGATCACACGCCAGAAATACGTGTCCGCGCCGTATCCCCCCGACGACGTGTACGTCAACGACGCAGTCGTCTTGCTGTCCACCACCGTGCCGAATCCGCCCGATTTCGACACCTGGATCGTGTAGGTGTCCCCCGTCCCACTCCACGTGAACGTGGGCGTTGTGTCGTTCGTCTCCGCGCTGTCCGATGGATTTGCCAGACTCACCGTCACGCCCGTGTCGATGACCAGCACGCGGGCGGCCGACGTCTCGTAGTTTCCCGCGTCATCGAGCGCGACCACCCGCCAGAAGTACGTATCCGCGCCGTATCCGCCGGCCGGCGTGTACGTCAACGACGCCGTCGTCTTGCTGTCCACCACCGTGCCGAAGCCGCCCGCTTTCGACACCTGCAGCGTGTACGTGTCGCCGGTCCCGCTCCACGTGAACGTGGGCGTCGTGTCGTTCGTCTCCGCGCTGTCCACCGGGCTTGTCTGGCTCACCGTCACGCACGTGTCGATAAACAATACACGCGCGGCCGGCGTCTCAAAGTTCCCCGCGTCGTCGCTTGCGATCACGCGCCAGAAATATGTGTCCGCGGCGTACCCGCCGGCCGGCGTGTACGTCGTCGACGACGTCGTCTTGCTGTCCACCACCGTTCCGAATCCGCCCGATTTCGACACCTGCAGCGTGTACGTGTCGCCGGTCCCGCTCCACGCGAACGTCGGGGTCGTGTCGTTCGTCTCGGCGCTGTCCACCGGGCTTGCCAGACTCACCGTCACGCTCGTGTCGATGACCAGCGCACGCGCCGCCGCCGTCTCGTGGTTCCCGGCGTCGTCGCTCGCAATCACCCGCCAGAAATACGTGTCCGCACCATATCCGCTCGACGGCGCGTACGTCGTTGACGACGTCGTCTTGCTGTCCACCATCGCGGCGAAGTCGCCCGCTTTCGACACTTGCAGCGTGTACGTGTCCCCCGTCCCGCTCCACGTGAATGTGGGCGTTGTGTCGTTCGTCTCCGCACTGTCGGCAGGGCTTGCCAGGCTCACCGTCACGCCCGTGTCGATCACCAGAACCCGCGACACCGTCGTGTCGTGATTGCCTGAAATCGTGCCGGCCGTTACACGCCAGTAATAGGTGTCGGCCGGGTAGCCGCCGCTCGGCGTGTAGGTCACGGAAGAGGTGGTCTTGCTGTCGAATATGGAGCCGAACGCGCTGCTCTTTGAAATCTGAATCGTGTACGTGTCGCCGTTCCCGCTCCACGTGAAGCTCGGCGTTGTATCGTTCGTCTCGGCGCCCTCCGCCGGGGTCGACAGGCTCACGGACACCGCCGTGTCGATGATCAACAGGCGTACAGACGTCACACCGGTATTTCCGGCCTGGTCCGCCACGACGACGCGCCAATAGTACGTATCGGCGGCATAGTAGGCGGCCGGCGTGTAGGTGGCCCCGCCGGTGGTCTGGCTGTCGAAGATCGCGCCGAACCCGGCGGTTTTCGAAACTTGGAGCGTATAGGTGTCGCCATCCCCGCTCCACGTGAAGGTCGGCATCGTGTCGCTTGTCTTGGTCGAATCCTCCGGACTGGTCTGGCTCACGGTCACGCCGGTGTCGAGGTAGAGAACGCGGCTTGCGCTCGTCTCATGATTTCCCGCGGCATCGATCGCGGCGACCCGCCAGTAATAGGTTTCCGCCGCATACCCGGTCGACGGCGTGTACGTCACGGCGGACGAGGTCAGACTGTCAGCGAGGGCGCCGAACGCCGCCTGCTTTGAAATCTGAAACACATAGGTATCGCCCGCGCCGCTCCACGAAAACGCCGGCGTCGTGTCGTTCGTCCGGGTCGAATCGGCGGGCGACGTGACGCTCACCGTCACACTCGTGTCGAGAACGATCATGCGGACGGCCGTCGTCTCGAAATTCCCCGCCTCGTCCCATGCGATCACGCGCCAATAGTACGTGTCCTCCGGATAGCCCGACGGCGTGTACGTCAGCGCGGCCGTCGACGTACTGTCACGGAGCGTGCCAAACGTGCCGCTCATGGATATCTGAATCTGGTAGGTGTCGCCTGTTCCGCTCCAGGCAAAGGCCGGCGTTGTGTCGTTCGTCCGGGTCGTATCCGCCGGGCTGGTCAAACTGACGGTGACGATCGTGTCGATCAACAGAAACCGCGATGCGGACGTTTCGAAATTTCCCGCCTTGTCGCCGGCGATCACGCGCCAGAAATATGTGTCCGCGCCATAACTGCTCGACGGCGAATAGCTGGTTCCATTCGTGGTCGACGCCTCATACAAAACGGCAAACGTGCTGACCTTCGCAATTTGAATCGTATACGTGTCGCCTGTCCCGCTCCACGTGAACGTCAGCGTCGTGTCGTTCGTCTCGGCTGAATCTGACGGGGCCGTCAAACTCACGCTTACGATCGTGTCCACCTTGATCATCCGCGCGGCTGTCGTCTCGTAGTTCCCTGCCGTGTCCTTCGCCACCACCCGCCAATAGTACGTGTCCGTCGCATACCCGGGACTCGGCGTGTACCCCAGCCCCCCCGTCGACTGGCTGTCGTAAATCGTCCCGAAGGACGTGCTCGTCGAAATCTGAAACGTGTACGTCTCTCCATCCCCCGTCCACGTGAAGCTCGGCGTCGTGTCGTTCGTCTCGTACGTGTCCGACGGACTCGTCAAACTCACGCTCACCTGCGTGTCCACCACCACCCTCCGCAACACCGTCGTCTCGTAGTTCCCCGCATCGTCCCACCCCACCACTCGCCAATAGTACACCGCAGGCGCGTACCCCGGACTCGGCGTGTATGTCGCGCTCGTCACCGTCGCCACATCGTGGATCGTCGCAAACGTCGATAATTTCGATACCTGCACCGTGTACGTGTCCCCCGTCCCGCTCCACGTAAAGGCCGGCGTCGTGTCGTTCGTCT
>Ga0156236_124_pt1 | contig 59683 bp, 39 predicted proteins | sample RifCSPlowO2_12_FD_107883 | JGI IMG/M metagenome (GOLD analysis project Ga0156236, IMG submission 107883) | Candidatus Lindowbacteria bacterium RIFCSPLOWO2_12_FULL_62_27
ATTCGAGAAGGGGGAATGTGGGGTAGAGGGTTCGGGAGAGGGGGCGCGTCTCCCGATAAAATGCCTCTCTTTTACCCACAGGAAAACCGGAAGACCCGTTTTCAGTCCCTTGGCCAGGTGACTGACGGAGATTTTGGTTCCACCAACCATGATGAGGCGATTTCGTTTGATCGCGGAAACGAAGAGCCAGCCCGTGTTTTGAATGAGGATGAGAATCGGAGCGCAGGTGTACCAGGCATCCATCAAGACGGTCAAAGTCCGACCGGCAAAAAAGGGCATGGATTCGTGCAGAATCTCGATGGCCAGCTGTATTTTGCTTTTGAATTTGGAGGCGGCACAGGTTTGTTTGGGGCGATATCCCCGGACGGCCCAAGCCCAGCGCTGAGGTTTGGATTTGAGAATCGCCGTGACGGCGCAGAGTCCTTTCACCAATCCATCCGAGCTGTGATGGATTCCGCTTCCTTCGATGGCGGGACCCTTGCGAGGGCAGGCGGTATCGTCGAAAATAAGAATAGGATTGTCCTCGTTTTGGATCTCTTGGAAGGCCGTGAGTTGAAGTTCCTGTTCCAACGGCCGGAGCTTCCGTGCGGAACCCGTGAGAAACTGATGGAGGCTGTCTATTCGGTGTTGGCCAAAAGCGCCGGCGATTTCCCGGATCGAGCGAAATTTGACGAGCCAGATCAGTCCGACCACAGGGACTTCCAGGGGCGTGTATCCTGGACGATGCGGATCATTTGAAGAGCGTGGCCATCACGGAATTTTGCCTTTGATTCTTTTTTGACATATAGTTAATGTAACGGTCAGATGGAAATTGCTTACAGTGTCAATGGGGTGCCCATTCGGCTGACACCCGAGCGCTGGCAACATATTGTTGAGAACCGTGATGAGTTGGCAGGCCGAATGGATGATGTCCTCTACACGATTGAACAGCCGGATTGGGTTTCAAAAGGGTATGCCGGCTGTCTGGCGGCATGGAAGGGATTCGGAAGAACCCAATATCTGGTCGTCCTGTATCGAGAACTGAGCCGAAATGACGCATTTGTGGTAACGGCGTTTTTTGCTTCTAAACCCAGGAAAGGACAAAAAATATGGCCTTAAGCGCGCTTAAAGCGAAAGACATTTCCGAGATTTTGAAGGTTGTTCCCAAGCTGGTCCAACTGCCGGCCCGGCGGATGCACGTGGACTACGACGAGGAGGCTGACGTTCTCTACTTGAGTCTGCGCAAACCTCAGAAAGCCGCCGACAGCGAGATGCGGGACGACGGCATCATCCTCCACCGTCGCGGAAAGGCGCTGGTCGGAATCACCATCCTGGAAGCTTCAAAAAGATAATTCGCTCTTCGCCCTTTAGCATGGGTGAAGATTTAGGCCTCCGTCACGGGATGGCTCTGTCAGCGAATATTCAGCAATACCTCAAACTTCCCGGCAGACACACCCTTTTCCCAGGGCCTTACCAACTGAAACCCCAGTCGAGCGACACCGCTCTCGATCGCCTTGAAGCGAAACTCCTGCGTCTCGAATCCGCCCGCCAGAAGCGCGGGTGAGTCCGGCCGGGAGACGCTGCTTTCAAGCGCCTGGGTCAACGACGTGTCCGACTCCAAGAGCACCCAAGAGTATCCTGTCCCGGGTTGGTAGTTCAGCCGAACCGCCACCGTCTGACCCATGGCAAGATGGACCTCACGCCCGGCCATGTCCGGCGTGACGACCACCTCACTTGCCGGCGGCGACACGGTGGGCTGACAGGCCGCGAGCAAACACAGGAAACACGCCCGCAGGAGTTGGGGGGCTGTTACTGCTTCGCCACGCCGATGACGCCGCATGACAACCTCGCGCCGGCCGCACCCGCCGGCTGGCTGGTCAGGTCATCCACCTTCGCGTGAACAATCACGGACCGCCCGATGATCGTTTGCGCGCCGGACAGACTGAGCCGCGGGTCCACCCGGTCGTAGACGGCCCGGCCGTCTTCGCCCGCCTCGATGTTTCCGAGGTCCCCGACATGCCGGCTCTCCGTGTCCGGCCCGCCGTGCGGCATGCCTTCCGGATTAAAATGCCCGCCCGCCAAACTTCCGTCGGATGAACTGCAATCGCCATATTGATGGATGTGAAATCCATGCGGCCCGGGCGTCAGCCCCTCAAGCTCGGCGTGAATTTTAACGCCGCCGGCATCGGCCGCAAACTTCACCCATCCCTTCACCGCCCCGGTCTCGGTCGGATGGAGCACGGCAATCGCCGAAGCGACCGCCGACGTGCCCGTGTCATGGGCGTGCCCTTCAACCGCATGAGCCACACAGACCGGCGATGCGAGGATCCCAAACACGCAGGTCGTTGCAAGACGCGACAAATATATATTCACAGCGCTACACCTCCTGATACCAGTTTCGCTTTCTCATTCATCCATGTACCAAATTCGCAGCCCGAATCAAAGCCGGGTCGCCGACTTCTTTACCGTCCAATGAAATTTCGTCTTGACTTTTTCACCTTTGGGATTGAAATCGTCAAACGGAAAACAGCGCTTCCTCATCATCTCCGCCCCCCGCTGGCTTGCCGGCCTCCCGTAAGTATAACCGAAACGACGCCGAGTCCGCGAGAATCCATCCATGGATAAAAAAGCGAGGCGGGCTCTCGTCTGGCCCGCCTCGCAAACGTCTATGGGGGTTTGTCCGCTGCTCGGCCTGTTATGTCTGATGCTGTTACTATGGCAATTGGCGTGCCGGACACGATCAAGAAAAGGCAAATAAATGCAAGCCTCTGATAATCAACAGCTGGACAAACCTCGCATGGGAAGCTGAGTTGGACGCCGACCTCCGCGTATGGTATTCAAAAGCATACGACTGTCAGAAATTGGATACGGGCCAAGAGAAACGCACGCTGGGAGGACCAATATTGTTATGTGCTGATTTTTCTGGTTGTAAACTTATTTTTTAGCGTTGTCGTGTTAGACTATATGCGGAAATGAGTGGATCGCTGAGAGATATTTTCCAAACAAAGCATTGTTCGGTTTGTGGGACATATATGTCCAAGAGCGAGAACTTTTGTCACACGTGCGGTTCTGTAGAACGTCCGAAAATCACGTTCAAAATCAGGGTGATTTGTACATTGTCTATCGTTGCGATTTCTATGGCTTCAATCTCTCTTCAAATCGTGATCAACCCACGCAACGCATCCGTAAGCTCAGAGGAGATCCAAAATACATTATCGGAGGATGCTGTTGGCATGCCCCAACCCGAGTTCGTTGATGAACTCCTCACCGAATGGCGCGGCAAGGGATGGCGGGTGGATGAAATAGCAGGCCGTATACAGCATCTATTCAAAGTAAACGGTAAGACAGTTCTCGTCCGGTACTCCGCGCATCCAAAGCATCATCAATTTATAATCACGCGCAATACAGTTGACTTCCTGATATCTGAACGAGGATATATCGTGGCTATTCTGGGTACATCAGAAAAAATTTTTATCCTGCCAATGGAACGTTTGTCGGATATCTTTCGAACTTCTTCGCCACTATCCGGCGATAAAGAACATCGTAAATTCTCGTTTTACATTCGCCAGAATAATGCGGCATCGTGGTACTTCGCCATGCAAGGGCAAGAGGTGGATATTTCCGAGCAGTATCAAGCATTCAGTGCGTTGGAGCCTTATCATTGACACCGGCCTCGTTCTTCACCCCGCCCAATTCTGCACCCGCAACCCCGGCACTCGCGCGAACCCGGCTCGTTGTTCGTCACCAGGATGCGATCGGGGGAAAGCGCGTGCGCGGCGATGAGCGCGTCCAGAGAGCCGATCTGCGTTCCACGCGACTCCAAGGCGGCCCGGAGCGGTCCGTACTCACGGGCCGCCAGGTCGTCGACGGAGGGCGATCACGCCCAGAAGCCCGCCGTGTAAATCCGGCCGTGGGCGCGGAGAAGGCGGGCGAAGACGGAGACGGATTGGGCGCCAGGCCGGGAAGCGGTCGATTCCACGAGAAACCAGGAGGACGAGACGGTCAGACGGGATTTGAAAAATTCCGCGCGCGCGTCGCCGATGACGGAGGAGATATTCGACACGCTCGTCCACGGAGATTTGGCGCGCGCGTCGCGGAGCCGCGCTACTTCCTCTTTTGTAAACCCGAGCGCGAGCATGACCGGCGGCGGCGCCGTGTTGAGGTTCACGCGCGTGTCGCCCGTGATCCGCACGCACGCCGCAAACGAATGGGATGCCTTCCCGTGGCGGGCCGTGCGGTCGAGCAGGTCCGCCGGGGCGCCGCGGATTTGGAGAATTTCCTCGACGGCGTCCAGCGGCGCGTTCCTGGCGCCGGTGAGCAGTCCCTTCGACTTGTAATAATCGGATTCGGCGCCGTTCAATCGGTGCAGGTCGTTCGAATCGATCCAGTCCAGAAGACTGGCCGAGAGGATGTCCCGCTCCTGGCGACGCAGGCCGAATTGCTCAAACAAACGCGACAGCATGTCCGGGTCGGCCGCATTCAGATTGATTTTGCCCTCCTCGTCCGTCACGTGGACCGCGACCGCCCAACCGTTCAGCCGGCCTGGCATGGCGTGCGTGTCGGCCCAAGGTTCGCCCGGCCAGTCCGGCGCGCCCGTATCGGCGCCGAGCCGGGCCTTGACGCGCTCGAGACCCGCCTCGGCCGCGTAAAATCCCGCAAGCTGATCCGACGCGCCGCCCGATCGCTCGGACGCGTTCCGCGTCAGCCGCGTGTACTGCACGGACAGGACCGTCAACACCGACAGCATGGCGAGCGCCACGATCAAAATAAACCCGCGTTCGGATCGGGATTCTTGAAGACAGGACCCGCGTGTCAGAGGTTTTGAAATGGCTTCTTGTATCACGTGTCGGTACCGGCCGCGGACACGGCCGTCAGAGACTCCGGATCGATTCTCAAAAAACCCGCCGACTCATACTCCCCGCCGGAGGCGTCGCGGATTCTGAATTCCATCAGCCGCGGCGGCGTGTCGCCCGACTCGCCCCGCGGCGGCCACTGGCTGATCCCCCGGCGGTCGTCACGCACCAGCACCGCCGAAAAACGGTCGACCCCCGACGCGAGTGGAATGAAAACGCCGCCCTCGCCCGGCTCGCCGCTCGCCGGCCACTGCCGGCGAAACACCAGGCGGCCGGGCGGTTGAAGGAAAAACCCGTTTTCCTCGATCCCGGAACGCGACTGCCGGATCATGTGCGCGCTGGAGGCGCCGGCGGCGGTCGTCAATAGAATCCGGCCGGCCCCCGGCTCGGCCGATCGCGCAGACTCCACCATTGCGTGCGCCGCAACCCGCATCTGCCCCTGACCCCTGAGCGCCCTTCGGCCGCGCCGGTAGGCGTCGCCGCCGATAAAAAATGCCTGCGCGAGGACCGCGCTGATCATGCCCATGAGCAGGATGGAAAGGAGTAGTTCGACCAGCGTGACGCCCCCGTCCGCCGCACCCGCAGTAGCAGTAGGCGCCGCAGCAGTAGGCACAGTAACAGTAGGTGCCGCTCTTGACTTTTTTACTTTTTGGCAAAAAGTCAAAAAGTCAAGAGCGGCACACATTTTTTTTACGGCACACATTTTATCTTTTATGGCCAGTATCGCTCTGTGCCCAGAGTTACGCCGCCGTCAGGTCCCGTAACCGACAGATCGATCCGCACGAGTGCGCCGGTGTCAACGCCGGCCGGCCGGAAGACCGCCGTCCAGGAAACGTCGTCGTTCGGCGTGTCGAACCGTCCCGCCAGTCTCCCGGCCGCAGGCGTCTGCCGGCGCGCGACGATGCGCTCCATCGCGCCTTCGGCCAGAATCGCCAGCCGGTCATGGGACTGAACGCGCCGAAGGAGCGCGTGGGAAGCGGCTTGGGATTGGAGAACCGCAAGGACGCCGATCGTTACGATGACCATTGCGACGAGGACTTCGAGAAGGGTCATCCCCTGAGGGTGACGTGTTGCCGGATCGCGCCTATGGGTTAAATCTAAAATCCAAAATCTAAAATCTAAAATCTCAATTCTCAATCCTGAGTTTCCCAGCTCTTGACGTCCCCGTCTTCCCCCGTGCCCCCGTCCTTTCCGTCCCGGCCGAGCGAAAAGAGGTCGTAGGACTCCGGACTCGATTTGCCCGGGGAGAGATACCGGTACGGCCGGGCCCAGGGATCTTTCGGGACAGGCTTCTTAACATACGGCCCGCGCCAGTTGGTCGGCACGGGCGGCGACGAGGGCTTGCGATAGAGCGCGTCCAGGCCCTGCTGGCTGGACGGAAAGTAACTGTTGTCGAGCCGGTAGGCCTCGAGGGCCGTGCCGAGCATCTCGACCTGCGACCGCGCCGCCGCCGTCTTGGCCTGGCCCGTGCGCTGAAAGAGCTGCGGCGCCACCAGCGCGGCCAGAACCCCGATGATGATGATGACGACCAGCATTTCAACAAGCGTAAACCCTCTTTGCCGCTTCATGTCCACCTCCTGATTTGGAATAGGTTGGTCAGACTATCTTACCCGCCGCCCATCCGCATCATGGGCAAGAGCACCGCGGCGAAAATGAATCCCACCACGCCGGCCAGGCCGACGATCATGGCGGGCTCCAAAAGCGAGATCAGCGTCTTCGACCGCGTCCGCACCTGCGCTTCGAACACCTCGGCCGCGCGGTCCAGCATGTCCGCCAGGTTGCCCGTGTTCTCGCCGACGGCGATCAGCCGCAAAAGCAGGCCCGGAAAGACCGGACTCGCAAGGCTCTCCCCGACCCCCCGGCCCGCGCGCACCGAATCCACCGCTTCCGCGATCCGCGCGCGCATCGCAAGGTTCTGCACGATGTCTTTCAGAATGTCCAGCGCGCGCAGAACCGGCAGGCCCCCGGCGAGGAGCGCCGAGAGCGTCCGCGCGATCCGCGCCGCCTCGACTTTTTGCCAGAGCGACCCCACCAGCGGCACGGCCAGCGCCCGGCGGTGCGCTTCCAATCGCACGCGCGGCTTCTGATACATCTTCCACATCCCGGCGACGGCGGCCGCGGCGGCGATGAGCAGCCACGGGCCGGCGGACTGGAGATGCGCGCTGAGACTCAGCAGCGCCTTCGTCGGAAGCGGCAGGTCCGCCTGCATGTCTTCAAAAACGGTTGCGAATTTCGGCAGGACAAAGAAGACCAGGAAGAAAACGCACAACACGCCCACGATCAGCATCAGCGCTGGATAGATCAGCGCGGACATCAGCTCCGACCGCAGCGTCCGCATCTCGTCCAGGTACCGGCCCAGACGTTCCAGGATCGGTCCGAGCTTGCCGCTTTCCTCGCCCGCCGCCACCAGCCCCACGACCATCGGCGGAAAACATTCCGGGTGCGCCGACAGCGCCTTCGAAAACGACGCGCCGCCCCGAAGCTCGACCTTGATGTCTCCCCACGCTTCCCGAAACGCGTCCGACTCCGCCAGACCCTCCATCTCGCTCACGGCCGACAGAAGCGGCAGGCCGGCGTTCAGAAGTTTCGCAAGCTCGCCCGTTGATTCCGCAAGCTCCGAAAGACTTCCCTTTCGGCGGCGCCGCTTCGCCTGCTCCGCCTGTTCGGCTTCGATGCTGATCGGATAAAGCTTCCGCGCCAGAAGCGCCGAAAACGCGTCCTCCCGGCGGTCCGCCGCGATCGTTCCTTCCGATACGTTGCCGTCCACCCCGGCCGCGCGGTACTTGAAGTTCACGGGCCGATCCTATCTACACTTCAACCGCACTTCAAATCCGCCCCGATTCATGATGTTCTGTATGGCATGGCCGGCATGAAACCGTTGAACACGCGCAAGGTTTCGAAAGGGGACACGGTGCTCCGCGAGGGCGACCGGACCGGTGAGGTCTATCACCTCCGGGAGGGGTCGCTGCTGGTGCTGAAGGGCGACACGATCATCGGGCAGGTCAAGGCCCCGACGTTCATCGGCGAACTCAGCGTGGCCCTCAACCGGCCCCGAAGCACCACCGTCATCGCGCGGACCGACGCGACGCTCGACATCTACGACGGCAAGACGCTCCTCGAAAAGCTCACGCTCCAGAGCGACATGGGATTCCAGTTGATCGGCACGCTGGTGAACCGTTTCGAGATGACCAAACAGCGCATCAACGAGTACCAGCAGGCGATCATCAAGGAATACGTGAATCTCCTGGCGACCCTGATCGCCGAGAACAAGATCAAGGCCGACCGGCTGCCGTTTACCGAGGCCAAGAAACTGAGACGCGACAACGAGATGATGCTGGACGGACTCCTGTCCCACAAGGACGCCTATGAGGACTACAACACGATGATGCGGCTGGCCGCGGAGAAGAAGACGGAGGAGGAATTCAAAAAACGCGCCGCCACGCGGTTCCGGTCCTTCGCGCCGGTCAATCTCAAAACGTTCAAAATCCCGTCCGCCAGTTCCTTCCTCTCGCTCAAGGAAGGCATCGTCAAAATCGGCAACGAGATCGCGGTCCTGTCCCGATACCTCGCCGGATTTCAGGCGATGGACGTGGGATGCGTCGAATCCGAAATGACGCTCATGGAGGAGTCGGTGCCCTTCGCCGGGCGCGAACAGATGCTGCGCGAGATATTGCTCGCGGACAAGACGAGCATCGAGGACATTCAGAAACGCCGCAAGGATTTCGACCTCGAGGTCAAGGGCATGGCCGCAAGCGCCGACCGGGACGGGACGCCGCTGGCGCCGGTCGCGAAACGATTCGGGCTGGACGTGGAATACGCGAAACAGTTGAGGAAAAAGTGGAAAGAAGGATTTCTGGGGAAAGCGCGGTAATCGGCGGGGGCGGGAGCGGTCATGAAAACTGAAGAATCGATCACCCGGACCCTGCGCGAGATCCTCGCCGAAAAAATTCTGATCCTCGACGGCGCCATGGGCACCGAGCTGCAACGGCGGAACCTCACGGCCTGCGATTTCGGCGGGCCTGACTACGAGGGATGCAACGAACACCTCAACCTCACCCGGCCCGATGTCGTCCGCGACATCCACTCGGGCTATTACAAGGCCGGGGCCGACATCGTCGAAACCAATTCGTTCGGATCGACGCCCCTCGTGCTCGCCGAATATGGGCTCGCCGGCCAAGCCTACGAGATCAGCCGGCGCGCGGCCGAGATCGCGGCCGAGGCGGCCCGCGCGCAGTCGACGGCGGACAAACCCCGATTCGTGGCCGGATCCATGGGGCCGACCACCAAGACCATCACAGTCACCGGCGGCGTGACGTTCGAGCAACTGATCGAGTCCTATTACACGCAGGCTCGCGGCCTCATCGACGGCGGCGCCGACCTTTTGATCCTCGAAACGGCGCAGGACACGCGCAACCTCAAAGCGGCGCTCATCGGCATCCGCCGCTACATGAACGAGTCCGGCGCAAGCCGGCCGCTCATGATCTCCGGCACGATCGAAAGTATGGGCACGATGCTGGCCGGACAGGGCGTCGAGGCGCTGTACACGTCGGTCGAGCATGCCAAGCCCTTCACGGTCGGCCTCAACTGCGCCACCGGGCCCGAATTCATGACCGACCACATCCGGTCCATGTCCGATATCGCCAAGACGTTCATCTCCTGCTACCCGAACGCCGGCCTGCCCGACGAGGAGGGCCGGTACAACGAGACGCCGGAATCGATCGCGAAAAAACTCGAACGATTCGCCGACCATGGCTGGATCAACATGGTCGGGGGCTGCTGCGGAACGACCGCGGAACACATCGGGATGATCTATCAAATGTCGAAGGGCAAAAAACCGCGGACGCCCAAGTCCTATCGGCGGACCATGGTATCCGGGATTGACTTTTTGCCTGTCACCGACGACGTGCGGCCGGTGCTGGTCGGCGAGGTCACGAACGTTCTGGGCAGCCGGAAATTCAAACAACTGATCGCCGCCGGGAAATATGAGGAGGCCGCAGAAATGGGCCGCGACCAGGTCCGGGGCGGCGCGCAGGTCCTCGACGTCTGCCTGCAGGACCCCGACCGAAACGAGATGGAGGACGTGAAAAAATTTCTCGACATCCTGATCAAGAAGGTCAAGGCGCCGCTCATGCTCGATTCGACCGACCACCACGTCATCGAGGAGGGGCTGAAATACTGCCAAGGCAAGGCCATCATCAATTCCATCAACCTCGAGGACGGCGAGGAACGGTTTCAGAAAGTCTGTCCCCTGATCCACCAGTACGGGGCGGCCGTCGTCGTCGGATGCATCGACGAGGACAAACAGCAGGGCATGGCCGTCACGGCCGAACGCAAGGTCGCGGTCGCCGGACGCAGCTATAAACTGCTGACGGAAAAATACGGGATCGCCGGCGAGGACATCCTGTTCGACGCCCTCGTCTTTCCCGCCGGTACCGGCGACGACAAATACAGGGGTTCCGGCCGCGCCACGATCGACGGCGTCGCGGCGATCAAGAAGGCGTTCCCCGACGCCAAGACCATCCTCGGCGTCAGCAACGTCTCTTTCGGCCTCCCGCCGGCCGGACGCGAAGTGCTCAACAGCGTGTTTCTGTATCTCGCGACGAAGGCCGGACTGGACATGGCGATCGTCAATTCCAAGCGCGTCATGCGCTACGCGTCGATCGCGGACAAGGAAAAGGAATTGTGCGAGCGGGTGCTCTTTCGCGGCTCGGACGAGGACATCGCGGCCTTCGCGGCGTTTTACAAGGAGGCCAAGCCGAAGGCGGCCGTCGACGAGATTCGGAGCAAGCCCCTCGAGGAACGGCTCGCCTACTACATCGTCGCCGGAACCAAGGAGGGCCTCCACGCGGACCTCGACGAGGCGCTCGCGAAATACCCGGACCCCCTCGACATCATCAACGGCCCCCTCATGGCCGGCATGGCCGAGGTCGGCCGGCTCTTCAACAACAACGAACTCATCGTCGCCGAAGTCCTCCAGTCGGCGGAGTCGATGAAGGCGGCGGTCGGGCATCTTCAGCCTCACATGAAAAAATCGGCGGTGGGCGGCAAGGGCAAGGTGATCCTGGCGACGGTCAAGGGCGACGTGCATGACATTGGGAAAAATCTCGTCGAGATCATCCTGTCCAACAACGGCTATCAGGTCATCAATCTCGGCATCAAGTGCGCGCCGGAAACCCTCATCGCGGCCTGCCGCGAGCACAAACCCGACATCGTCGGCCTGTCGGGACTCCTTGTGAAATCCGCGCAACAGATGGTCATCACCGCGCAGGATTTTCACCAGGCCGGAATCGACGTCCCGCTCATGGTCGGCGGCGCGGCCCTGTCCAGAAATTTCACGCTCAAGAAAATCAGCCCCGCCTACGGCCGGCCCGCCGTCTACGCCCGCGAAGCCATGGTCGGCCTCGACCTCGCCAACCAGATCGTCGAGCCGGCCAAACGCCGCGCGTTGTACGAGCGCCTTGGCCAGGAAGTTCGGGCCGCTGCCGCGAAGGACATGACGCCGGCGGAGGCGGCGCCGGTCGCGGCTGCTCTACCGGCCCGCAGCCCCGAAATCGAACCCATGGTCCCCGTGCCGACACCGCCCGATTTGAAACGGCACGCCATCGACAACTACAACCTCGATGAAATCTTCCCGTATATCAATCCGCTCATGCTGTATAAAAAGCATCTCGGAATTGAACCCCCCCTTTACAAGGGGGGGCAAGGGGGGGTTCCCGACAGGCCCGCTCGCACCCAAGAAATCCTCGACACGCTCGAATCGCTCAAATCCGACTGCGCCGCCGGCCTTCTGCGTGCACGTGCCGTGTTCCGATTCTTCCCCTGCCGCTCGGAAGGCAACCGGATTCACATCTACGAATCCACGGGCAGGAGCTGCATCGAAACGTTTGAGTTTCCGCGCCAGAAAGCGCATCCGTTCCTGTGTCTCGCCGATTTCGTCCGCGCCATGGACTCGCCCGAGCCGGACTACATCGCCCTCTTTGTTATCACCTGCGGTGAGGGTGTGCGGCAGAAGGCTGAGTCGCTCAAGAACGCGGGCGCCTATCTGAAGAGCCACGCCCTCCAGGCGCTCGCCGTTGAGTCGGCCGAAGGCTTCGCAGAACTCCTGCACCAGAAAATCCGCGCGATGTGGAACATCGCCGACCCGGCGGGAACCACGATGAAGGATTTGCTGAAGGCAAAGTACCGGGGCATCCGCGTGAGTTTCGGCTATCCGGCCTGCCCCAATCTGGACGACCAGAAAAAACTGTTCGCGCTGTTAAACCCGGCCGACATCGGCGTCGCGCTCACCGACGGCTGCATGATGGACCCGGAGGCGTCCGTCTCGGCGCTGGTTTTCCACCATCCCCAAGCGGCGTATTTCAGCGCCGATAAATAATGGGGGTCATCATGCCGTGGCTTGAAACTGTTTTTTCAAGCCGCGAGCGCACCCGATACACGATGGACGGCGCCGGCCTTTTTGTGCCGGCCCCTCTGCCGGATCTGCGCAGAGCGCTCGAAGCCGCCGAATTGAAAGCCGGCGAACTGTTTTGGGACCTCGGCTCCGGCGATGGCCGCGTGGTGTTCCTGGCCGCCGAAATGGGCGCCCACGCGCGCGGGATCGAGGCCGACGAATCCCTCTTCCGGCAGGCGACGGATATACAGAAGTCCGTTTGCCCGGCGACCAGCGCGGCCACGGAATTCACTCGAGGTGACTTTCTCGACTGCTCGTTTGAAGAACCAGACGTGATTTTCTATTATGGAGGCGGCGCTCCACGCCGGCAACACGAACTCTACACCAAACTCGAACGCGACATGCATCCGGGCACGCGGCTCATCGTCTTCCGAACCTCCCGCCGCCCCCCTCTAAACCTTCGCTCCCACCTGAACTCCCACCCGCCGGAGTATCACATCCTCGTCGGTTAATACACCGTGATCTTCGAGATTCTCCTCCCCCAGCCTCTCTTGCCCTTCCGGTTGACCACTTTCGCGTACGTGCCGGCACGCAACTTGCGGATGAGACCTGAAATCTCGCGAACATTGCCAATGGGGTCGCCGGTCTTGCTGCTGTACGAATAGTACTGTCCGTCCGCAATGAAATTGTAGGAACCGGCTTGGTGGTTCGTCACCAGGGTGCGCAAAACATCCTGCGTGTAGACTTCCGTTGTCACCGTATCAGATGAACCGCTTGAATCCTTGTCATGCACCCGTTCCTGGTGGGGACCGTGATACAGCGCCAGGGATTCGACAACCCTGGTGGATTTTCGATCTACACTTCGGACGGAGATCTCATGGCCGTTCTTGATGTCTTCCGCGAGCCTCGCGGCCGCCTCATGTTTATCCTCAGACCGGACGTCCGGGTCGATGTCAAATACGTATGCATGTTCGGCGTGTGAAAACCGCAGGGTCCCGCGTTTATCGTTTACGACGAGATCCTCCATTTCCTCGACGGATATGTATTCGTTGACCATCTCCTTCCGCGCCGGCGTGAATCCGTATGGCACGATCGGTTCAAATCCCTCCCAAGCGTTGAAATACAGGACAACCGGCGCCGACAAGCCTTTGTAGGTGACCTGATATGTGCTCAAATACACGGGCTTCGACCGGGTACGCACGCTGAACGGGCAGCACTCTCCTATCTTGCCGAAGCGGATTGGCTCGCCATCGGGGCCTGACAGGCTTGCCAGAAACTGTTCTGCCATATTCTCGTGCCCCGCGTTGTTGAGGCAAATCGGATCCTTGGAGGAATACCCGTAGGTATTGTTGTCCGCATCGCCCTTCATGACCATCGGTTTGTGATCACCCGTCCTGCCCGTATAGACGATCTTCTGCCCAGCCGGCGCCGACGCCGGGTTCATCACACCTGCGAATACGCCGCACAAAAACGCGGCCGTCACTTTTCTGATCAGGGCAAACGGGGCCGGGAGGCCAAATGGGGCCGGGTATTGACTTAATTGACTTATTTTCTTCGTGCTCTTTCGCAAGCCCGAAAAACGGCAGCCGGTGTACGGTTGAATGTCCTGGCAATATCTGCCGGCGAATATCCGTCACGATAAAGCCGGGACATTATTTTATTGCGGAACCGTGCCACTATCCGTTGTCGACTCGGCGTACGCAGTCGTTCCAACAACTGCCCCATTTGTCCGCATATCTTCGCAGCCCGTGACAATACTTGGGACGCGCCGCGTTTTTCTCGCCATTTGAGACGACTCCGATCCGGCTTCCTACGCTCAATGCCCTTCTCCATCCCCTCTTTCCCGACAAACGTCAGAAAAACGGGTACCTCGAGTTTCTCCTTTGAAAGCATCAAGTCCTTGTATCTATTCGCGCCCCGTTCCCCTTCAAATCCTGGCACGCGAACCAGTTTGACATACGAGGGCGCATCGTAACCGCGGTAAAAACGGTCGGAACTCCAGCGGTAATCCATTGCCCGCCGAACCAAACCGGCTTCAACAGGGTTTCGGTGAATATATCGAACGAGGGCGGCCAGGTACCGATCGTCAAGTACGAGAAATGCCCTGTAACGCCCCTGAAAAACATACCCCCTCTTCCCATATCGGCGATTAAAATAACGCGCATATCGCGAATGAACCAACTGCATGATGCTTGCAAGACTGTTTTCACCGCGATATACAAGGAGATGTACATGATTGGTCATGGGGCAGTAAGCGCCCAGCTTGCCGCCCTTCCTGTTTAACGCGCTCTGAAGTTCAGTCAGATATCGTACGTAATCAGGTGTTCGGAGAAACAGCGCTTCTCCCCTCTGTCCACGTGCAATCACATGATACCAGTGATCCTCGACGTCAATCCGTACGGGTCGTGCCACACCCGGAGACTATTTCGAATAAGTCAATTAAGTCAATACCCGGCCCCATTTGCTTTCCCGGCGGCGGATGGGGTGTCAGCGCAAAAGGCCCCGGCCTTCGAAATTGGAGCCGGAGGGATAGATTTGGCTGGCTTCCGCGCTGCGGTTAAGGCGCGTCAGGCTGTGCGCCAGGATGTACTTCAACATCGGCAGGCGCGGGCTGGCCGGCCAGGTTTTCTCAAACCGTGCGACATCTGATTCGACACGAGCGTAGGCGTTCAGATAATAATGGTTCAAGATTGAAAAGTAGTCGCGCTGTTCATGCAGCATTCCGATGGCGTCCCGCGGCGCGTTATCGAGGGCGGCCAGCGCCGCCGCCGCCTCTTCGTATTGTCCCCGAAGTTGCAGGAGTCGGGCAGGGCGGAGGATGCTTAAAAACGGGAGGACCTCAGCCTTGATTTTTCGAAACATGTTGTATGTGTAGTATCCGCGCAGCCAGTAGGGGAAATCCCACCGTCCCACGGCGATGTTCGCGATGGTAACCTTGGGATTGACGTGATCTTCCGTCGAAAAAGGCGACAACTGCAGAATCTCGGACAACAACCGGTCGGTCAGTCCGTCGATCTCATGCGGCGGCCGGCCCGGCGCCACATGGTCGGCCACGAAGGTGCGCGCCGAATCCCATACATCGAAAAAGAGTATCTGGTCCGGAACATAAAACCGGCAGATCATCTCGGCGAGTCTCATCATCGGCAGAACCGCACAGGCCTCCACCGGATTCAAAAAAAGCGTCGCGTGTTTGTACTTCGGATCGCTTTTCGACAGCGACCACACCGACTCCGGGTAAATCCGGTTGCCGTAGGGATCGACCGCCTGCCAGCCCCGCTCGGTCTTGATTTCCGTGATCGTGTGCGACGATGGCCCCTCCGGATCCACGAACAGATACACCATCCGCGCCGGGAGGCCCGAATGAACCGCGAGCGTGGCCAGCACCCAGGCGCTGCGGTCGCAGGAGCCCATGCCACGGATCATGAGAGACAACGGCACATCGTTGTAGTCGAAAAAATTCCCGCCGGTCGGGGTCGTTTGCTTGAAATGATTTGAAACGTTCACAAACGTCCACTCCGTCAGCGCCGCCACCCGCTCCGACACAGGCCGGTCCGTCACGCCGCCCTGGGCATGGGCGATGTCCCGGTACAGGAGCGCGCGCTCCATATATTGCACGGCGCTCCCCGAAAGCCGGGTGCTGCGCATTTCTTCCGAAGTAAACCCGAAGGTCTTCCGCCGGATCACATCAAACGCGTACGAGTCCGGATGGGGATCCATGGTGCGGATCAGATCGACGAAGAATTTCACGGCGTTTTCCTGCCGGTCGTAGTATTTCAGGTGCGTCGAAAAGCGGGTGTTGGCGTCAAACGCCCGAACGACCGTGCTGTCCCGATCCTTCACGATCACCATCTCACCCGCGCGTCGCGCGCGCAGTCGGCCGACGATGTCGCGGGGTCTCGTGCATCCGGTTCGGGACTTCACGTAATCAACGACCGCCTCAACCTGTCGCGCCAGCCTCTCGGCGCGCTGCGCATGCGTCAGAGCCAGGAACTGCTCAGGCGAAAGGCGGGGGAAATGACGTCATCCTTGAATTGCACGTCCGGGGGCGCCTTGGGACTCCCCGCCCAACCCCGGACCGGCAGGAAATGAATCCACGCGGCAACGCAACAATGAAGAATGATGAACAGACGTCGATTCATACCGGCGTTCCGTAAAGGTCGTGCTCATCCGCGGAGTCGATCCGCACTTGCGCGAAATCCCCCACACGGACGTAGTGGTCCTTCGCCGAAACGCGGACGACGCCGTCTACCTCCGGCGAGTCGAATTCCGTCCGGCCAATGAATTCGCCGCGTTCCTTGCGGTCGAACAACACCGTGAGGATTTTTCCCGCTTTCTCCCGGTTTATTTCGCCGCAAATGCCCTCCTGCAAGTCCCGGATTGCCGCCGCGCGGTCCTCCTTGACGTCCGGCGGGACATCGTCGGCCAGATCGAAGGCGTGCGTCTTCTCCTCGTGCGAGTAGGTGAAGACGCCTGCGCGGTCGAACCGTGTTTCTTCCAGCCACCGGAGCAGTTCCTCGTGGTCGGCGTCCGTTTCTCCCGGATAGCCGGCGATCAGGGTTGTGCGCAGCGCGATCCCCGGGACGCGCCCGCGGATCGTGCCGATCAGTTCAATCGTTTTTTCGCGCGTGAGTCCCCGCCGCATGCTCCGGAGCAGCCGGTCGGAGATGTGCTGGATTGGCAGATCGAGATATTTGCAAATGTTCGGCCGGCGGCGGATGACCTCCAGGACATCGAGAGGAAAACCGGCCGGATACGCATAGTGAAGGCGGATCCACGCGATGCCATCGACGTCCGCCAGCCGGTCCAGAAGTTCGGCCAGTTTGCGCTTGCCGTACAGGTCGATGCCGTAAAAGGTAGAATCCTGCGCGATGATCACGAGTTCCCTCGTCCCGTTCTTTGCCAGCGCCGCCGCCCGCCGCACCAGTTCCTCCATCGAGACCGACACATGCCGGCCGCGCATGAGGGGGATCGCGCAAAAGGAGCATGTGCGGTCGCAGCCTTCTGAAATTTTCAAATAGGCGTAGTGTTGTGGCGTGGTAAGAAGCCGCTCGCCGACGAGTTCGTGTTTGTAATCGGCGTTGAATGTCTTGAGGAGGCGCGGAAGGTCCCGGGTGCCGAACCAGGCGTCGACCTCCGGGATTTCCTTTTCAAGGTCGGCCCTGTACCGCTCGCTCAGGCAGCCGGTCACGTAAAGCTTGTCGATCCGGCCCTGGCGTTTTTCCCCGACGAATTGCAGAATCGTGTCGATGGATTCGCGTTTGGCGGTTTCGATGAACCCACACGTGTTGATGATGACGGTTCGCGCGCCATTTCGGGTCTCGTGGCCGGCCGCAATCCCGTTTGCGCGAAGCTGGGCCAGGAGCGTTTCCGAATCGACGAGATTCTTGGCGCAGCCGAGGGTGACGACGTTGATGCTCAACCGGTGATGAACTCTCCGCCGTCGACGCCGATGACGTTGCCGGTCATCCAGCGGGTTTCGTCCTGGCAGAGGACGGCGATGGTCTCGGCGACGTCCTCCGGCGTGGTCGCGCGCTTGTGCGGGTTCATCTCGAGGGCCCACTGCATCATGCGGTCGTTGCCGGGGATTTTCTGAAGTGCGGGCGTCATCGTGACGCCGGCGCGGATCGAGTTGCAGGTGATGCCGTGCGGCGCCAGCTCCAGGGTGAGCTGGCGGATGTGCGATTCGAGCGCGGCCTTGGCGGCCGAAACGGCCCCGTACGTTTTCCAGACCCGTGTCGATCCCGCGCTCGTCATGACCATGATCCGGCTGCCCTTGCCGAGCAGTCCCGCACGCAGAAGGTCCTGGGTCCACCACACCAGGCTGTGCGCCATGACGTCAACCGTCATCTCCATCTGCTTGCGGTTGAGGGCCTCCTTGGAATCGGCGGCGATGAACGGCTTGAGGCTGCCGAAGGCGAGAGAATGCAGCAGGAACTTCAGCGGACGCGCGACCTTTGCCTTGACCACCGCGACGACCTCCGCGCGCTTTTCGTCGTCCGCGGCGTTCACGTTGAAGTATTCCGAATCGGCGCCGAACGATTTGATCTTGTCCCGGATCTCCTGCACGTGGGCCAGGGCGATCGCCCGGTCGAAATGCACGCCGAACACGCTCATCCCGCGTTTCGCCAGCGCCAGCGCCGTCGCCTCGCCAAATCCGCTCGACGCGCCCAGAATCAGGCCCCACTGCCCCGCAAACGGTTTCTCGCTCCCGTCCATGGTCAATTCTCTACATTATCAATTATGAATTGACAACAAAGGCCGTTGGGATAAGATGGGGACTTGGAGGTGTGAATGGTTCCATGTCAAGCGAACACGAAGAGATCGACCCCATCAAGAGCAATCCGACCAGCCACAAGGCCATCGGCGTTGCGCTCATGCTCGTGATCCTGATCGGACTGGCCTGCTGGCTGAAAGGCGACAGGCGGACTTTGAGACAGGCCGGCCCGCACGCCGACTCTGCGATCGAATCCTCAGAAGTGGCTGTTCCGTCTGACGAAGCTAAACCGTAGCGTCGTACATCTGGCCGACGCCGACTTCCTTCGCCAGACTTCGAACGTTTTTGGGCTGTTCCTGTGTGAATCGCTGGGAAATGTCGATCGCGTCCTCAACCACGTCATACCGTGGCGCCCGCGCGTTATGGATCTGTTCCTGATTCAGGTTCTGGATTACCCCGACGCTCATGTTCCCTGCCTCCTCCGTGATTCCAAGGTTCCGATGGGACCCCGCCCCATCCGGCGGCCCATCCTTTGAGCCGCCGACTTCCGAACTTGCGTGAGTCTGTTAAGGATACGGCAGACCTCCATGAAAGTCAAATTTTTGTTGTCGTCCCTGCTCCCGGAAATTAGACTCATGCCATGACCTACGATGCGATCATCGTCGGCGCCGGCGTCATCGGCTGCGCCGTGGCTCGGGCCCTGGCCGAAAAACAGCCCCGCTGGAAAATCCTGGTGCTGGAAAAAGAGCGCGACGTGGCGCGGCATACGAGCGGGCGGAATTCCGGCGTGATCCACTCCGGGTTCAACGCGGCGCCCGGAACGCTCAAGGCCCGATTCTGCGTGGAGGGCAACCGGCGGCTCCGCGAATACTGCAAGAAACGCGGCGTGGCGATGCAGGAGGTCGGCACCGTCGTCGTCGCGTTGAACGACGAGGACGAATCCGTTCTCGCCGAACTCCTCCGGCGCGGACGGGAGAACGGCGTGCCGGGGATCGAGATTGTCCCGCAGGCGCGGTTGCGCGAGCTGGAACCCCATTCGGCCGGCCGCGCGGCGCTTCATTCGCCGACCGGGTCCATCGTCGACGGCGCGGGCGTCGCGCGAGCCTACGCGGAGGACGCAACAGCCGCAGGCGTGTCCTTCTCTTTTTTCCATCGCGTGCTCGGCGTCGAATCGTCCGGCCACGGCCATCGAATCCGGACGGACCGGGACATCTGCGAGTCCGATCATTTCGTCAACTGCGCCGGTCTCTACGCCGACCGGATCGCGCACACGATGGGCGTGGCGAAGGACCTGACGATCTACCCGTTTCGCGGGGACTATTTCCGGCTCGTCGAATCGAAATCGCATCTGGTGCGGTCGATGATTTATCCCGCGCCCAACGTCAAGTATCCGTTCCTCGGAATTCATTTCACCAAAAAGGTCACGGGCGAAGTCCTCGCGGGCCCGAACGCCGTGCTCGCGTTCGGCCGCGAATCGTACCGGCCGCTCGATATTCACCTCGGAGATACGGTGTCGATGCTGTCCGATGCGAGGTTCTGGCGGATGGTGGCCGGCCCGGAGTTTCGCGCGCTGGCCGTCGAGCAGCTCAAGACCACGCTCTTCAAGCGCGTCTTCCTCGACCGGGCCCGGTGGCTCCTGCCGCAGCTTGAGCTTGGAGACATCGCGCGCGCCCAGAGCGGAAACCGCGCGCAACTCGTGAACCGCGCCGGCCACCTGGTCGAGGACCTGGTGATCGAGGAATCCGGGCGGTCGATCCACGTCCTCAACGCGGTGTCCCCCGGCCTTACCTGCTCGCTGCCGTTTGCGGATTATGTGGTCGAAAAATTGTTGAAGCCGTAAGCGGACCCCCCGGCGATGGACGCGACGATTTCAACGCGGTCGTTTCCGGACAGCGCGGAGTCGAGGCCGTCGAGGTATCGGGCGTCCTCGTCGTTGATGGCGATGATGAAATGATGGTGGATGGCGCCGTCCGCGCCCAGAAGCATAACTTTAGCGCCGGGGAACTTCCGGTCCAACGCGTCGATCATCTCCCGCACCGACCGGGCCTTCACTGAAACCTCGGCCTTCTGGCCGGTGAGTTTCTGCATCATGGTCGGGATTTTTACCTTAACGGGCAAATCGGATTCCTCCGTAATACCACGCCGCAACACGCCGGCCCGCGGACTGATCCAACATCCAGTCCCGCGCGGCGCGCAGCCGGGACAGAATCCGCCGGCCCCCCGGCGCCGGGTCGAGCATCTCGGAGATGACGCAACTGCGCGGGAACCCGACGGCCGCAGACGGGCTGGATCCGAAGACGGCGTAGTAGCTGAAATGCGAAACCTTGACCTTGACGTGATTCGAATCGGGGTTGCGGGCGGCGATCGTGTCGTGTTTTTTCCATTCCGTGTCCGCGTTGCCCATGGAGTACACGACCAGGCTCGTCTCCTCAACGTCCGTGCCGTCGATCCGGCCGTCGTTGTCGGTGTCGTTGTAATTGAACGTCAGCGTGACCGAATCCCGGAACGAGCTCGGGCCGCTCTCGAACTCCAGGCTCTGATACAGGATGCCCCGGGCGTTCTCGACGCCCTCCGGCACTTTGTCCTTTGGGTTGGTTTCGAATTTTTTGGTCTGCAGGACGGCGTCGGTGTCGAGCGCCGTGGGCGGAATCTCGATCGTCAGTTCCGACGCGACGTCCACCGTCACCTTGCGGCCCTTTTCGATCTTCTCCTTCTTCTCGTGTTCCGTGCCCGCGTTTTCCTCGATGTCGGCGCCGCTGCGTTTGATGCGGACGCGCACCGGAATCGAATAGGTCGTGTCGCAGTCGGCGGACATGGCGGCCGCGCGGACCCACACCGTGTCTCCGTCCGACCAGCCCGACACCGTGGTGTTCCATTTCAACAGATACGGACGGCCCGGCACATCCGGGCCGAGCACGGACCACGCCGTCGCGGGTTCCGTGCGGTACTGAAACTGCATCGTGACGCCCTCGCCGGAACCCTTGAGGTGCGCGATGACGCTGACGGCGTTGCCGGAAACCGATTTGCCGGTCTGCGGCGTCGTGATCCACGGCACGGGACACGCATTCGCGACCGGCGCGATTTTGTACTTGAGGAGCCGGGAATGGTAGCAGTCGGAGATGTAGAGATTGCCGTCCGGGTCGAAATCGATCCGCTGCGCGCCCCAGAGGCTCGATGCGGAGGTCGCGAACGTGTCGGCCGCCGCAAAATCGGCCTGGCCGAACACCACGTCCGCCACCGTGTCTTCGGCCAGCGGGCGCTTGTAAAACAGAACCCGGTTGTTGCCCCAGTCGGCCATGTAAAGGTTGGCATAGGCGTCGACGCCCAGCGAACAGGGCTCGCGGATGCTGCTGGCGCTTCGGCCACCCATGTTCGCCGAGTCGGACGAGAAATGCGGCTGGCCGATCACGGCGTCGGCCGCGCCGTCCTCCTCCAGCGGAGAATTGAAAATCAGGCCGCGGCTGTTGTTGATGTCCGTCACGTACAGATTGCCCGACGGGTCCAGCCGGACGCGATAAGGCTGATTGAAGGACGATGCGGAAACGCCGCCGAGGTTCGCGGTGCTCGATCCGAAACTGTCCCCCTGGCCCAGAACTTTGTCCGCCACGACGTCGGTGTTGAGCGGATCATAGTAAATGAGAACGCGGTGGTTGCCGCCGTCCGCGACGTACACGTTGCCCGCGTCGTCCACGGCGACGCTCAAGGGGCCGCTCAGGCTCGAGGCGCTCGCGCCCCCGAGGTTCGCCGTGCGCGTGCCGAAGGTCCCGGCCTGGCCGAACACCGAGTCGGCGGCGAAATCGGTGCCGATCGGATCCCTGTACGCCAGCACGCGATGGTTGCCGTAATCGGCCACGTACAGATTCCCCTGCGCGTCGACACAGGCATCCGCCGGCGACCGGAGGCTCTCGGCGTGAGGCAAAGGATTCATGCGGTTGGCCCCGCCGACATCAAAATTCGCCTGGCCGATGACCGCCCAGGCGGGCTGGCCGTTGGTCAGGCCCTGCGCGCTGTCGAAAACCAGAACGCGGTGGTACTCCTGGTCGACGACGAACAGATAGTGCGTGTCGCCACGCACATGATACGCGGCGCCCATCGGGTAGCCGATGCAGGTCCGGCAGGGCCCGGTGTCCGTGTTCGTCACGAAATCCGGCTGGCCCAACACCCAGTCCGCCACGGCGTCCGACGGCTGGCCGAAAAAGCTCGGCGCCGGAAGCGTGGGCGCGCGCAGGACAGGCGCGGCCCGGCCGGCCGACTGCGCAGGCGCAGACGCCGGCGCCAGCGGCGCGGCGCGCTCCGTCCCGGCGGCCCACGAGACGCCGGGCGTCAAAAGCATACTCACCATAAGGACAACACCCCAAATCATGGCAGTTGGATTGATTGTATTCCCCAAAAACGTCCCCGTCAAATCAGCCCGCGAGCCGCGCGATGAGGGACCCCGCGTACAGGACGGGGTTGGACCGGAGCGAAAACAAAAGGCCGGGGGCAGGGGCGGAAACTTCCGCAATGCGGCCGCCGCCGACCGGATCCACGATGTGTCCGATGAGCGCGCCCCTCTCCAGCCGGCAGCCGAGCGCAGCGGCCGCGACAAACAAGCCGGCGGCCGGGGAAAGAACCGACAGGACGTCCTTCGGCCAGATGATCCGGCCGGGCAGAGGCCACGGCGATTCCGCCGCCGGCGCGGCCGGGCCAGTCCCGGCCCGCTTTTCGAGAACGCCGCTCGCGACAAAATAATTCAGGATGCCCTCGTACACCCGCTCGCAAAACAGCGGATCGATCCGGTCCGTTCCTCCAAATTTGAGGACAAAGGTCGGCACGCCCCGCAGATTGAGATTGTGCGCGAGGCTGCCCGTCAAAAGCGGCGTCGAATGCCGACGCCACACGATCGGCAGATTGAAACTCAGCGCCGACTCGTCCGGCATTGCGATCGACTCGTACAGCCGGATGTGCGGCAGTTCCTCGAAAAAACGCGAGCCGCAGCAAAGATCGATGCAGCTTCGGCAGTCCCGCAGCGACGCCAGTACCGCCGCGGCGATCCGCTCCGTCGTCTCGCCCATCGACACGCCCGGGAACGACAGATTAATGTCGCGCTGGTCGAATGGCCAGTATCGCCGGTGCGCCATGGTGCCGAGCGGATTCAGGGCTGGAAAAATTTTCACACGGCCCTTCAGGCGCCACCCGGCCGCGCGGCCCTCGGTCACTTCCGATAAAAACCCGATCAGCTTGTGGCACACGTAGAGGCCGTTGTACTCGTCGCCGTAAAATCCGCTCGTGATCGCGACCTCCGGATCGCCGGCGCCGAACGTGAAGGCGTAGAAGGCGAGATTCTCGTTGAAGGGCAGTTCGATCGAGAGGATCGTTTCGGGCCGCGCGCTCATGCAATTTCAATGACCCGCGCCATCAGGCTGCCCGGATAGACGATCGGGTGCGCGCGGATCGTGAACAGATACCCGTTCCAGCGCGACGCGACGTCCTCCTTGACCTCGCCCGACAGCGCGTCCAGAATGCGGCCGATCCGCTGGCCCTGTTCGACCTTGAAACCGACGCTGATGTCCGGGACGAAAAATCCGCCGGATTCGGAATTCAGGTACCGCACGTTTTGATCGGTCGCGTAAATCGGCCGGCTCGGCGGTGCGGGCGGCAGCGCGCCCGAGAGGATGCCAAGCTTCTGAAGCAACGACAACACGCCTTGGAAAACGATTTCCACGAACTCCTTCTGGATCCTCAGTCCCACGCCCATCTCGACCACCAGCGTCGGCACGCCGGCGGCGTTGAGGTTGCAGGACAGCGTGGTTTCGATGACCGTGGGCGCGTCATGGACCCAGACGACATCGACGTTCGTGTGGTCGGCGTACGTTTCGGCGACGGCCCGGTACCGGTTCAGAACGCGGATCTGCGGACACTCACGCAGGAAAAGGTTGCTGGAATGGACGTCGACGACCAGGTCGAAGCCCTTGAGATGCTCAAACAGCGCGCCCGCCCACACGTGCGACGCACCCTCGCCCTGCGGCGGCGGGTCGGCCGCCGTGCCGTTCGTGCCCGGAAAACAGCGGTTCACATCGATCTGTCCGAACGGCCAGAACCGCTCGGTGGCGGCGGTCGCCAGCGGGTTGGCGACGGGAATGAGCGACACCTGGCCGCGGATGGATTTTCCGGCCGACTCCCACTCGCGCAAAAACCGGGCGAGGTGATACGAAAGGTACAGCCCGTCCAGCTCGTCCCCGTGAATCCCCGACACGAGCGCAAACCGCTTGCCAGCGCCGTCGCCGAAGGACGATTCGAACAGCCCGATTTTCTCCTGCAGGGGAGTTTTCATACGGTAGAACTCCCGAATATTCACCGAAGCACCCAGGTGTCCTTGATGAGGCCTCCGGAGGAGCTGTTGACGACGCGCGTGCCCAGCGGCGCGACCCGGCTGATGCCGCCGGGCATGACCTGGACCTTTTCGCCCATGAGGACGTACGTCCGAAGATCCACGTAGGTGTCATCGAGGACGATGTCGTCCTGCGTGAACCGCGTGAGGCAGTGGGTCGAAAAATCGAGGCAGTCCTGTGCGATGAAGTTCAGCGGGTTCGCCAGCATCTCCCGCCGCCACTCCTCCTGCTGGTCCTTCGTGGCCTCCGGGCAGATCCAAATGCCATGGCCGCCGTAGCCCTCCCGGCACTTGATGACCATCCGCGGGAAATTCGAGAGGATATATTTCAGGTCCTCCTCGACGAGCGGCGAGTAGGTCGGGGCGTTGGGCAGGATGGGATCCTGGTCGAGATACCGGCGGATCATCTTCGGCACGAACGGGAACGTGCCCTTGTCGTCGAGGACCCCGGTGCCCCAGGCATTCGCGAGATTGACTTTGCCCGCGATGTAGCTTTTCGACAGGTTCGGCACAAAATCGTCGATGTCCTGGATCCGCCGGTAAATGACGTCGACCCGCAGGTTGCCCCGGTTCGTCCGCATCTGCACGAATCCCTCGTCATCGACAAACAAGTCCTTCGGCACGCACAAGGACACGCCGGTTTCCTCGGCGAGGTACTTGTGATCGTAGTAGGCCGCGTTGTAGGAGCCCTCGGTCAGCAGGACCGCGACGGGCTCGCGGCCGCCGTTCGAGGGCGGCGCGATGTATTCGAGGTTCTTCCTCAGAAAATGCGGATAGAGGTGGACGGGATAAATGTCGTAGGAGGAAAGAAAATCCGGAAAGAGGCGCTTGGCGATCTCCCGGTACTTGAGCGCGTACGACACGCCGGACGGGATGCGGATGTTGTCCTCCAGAATGTACCAGGTGTCGCCGTCCATCCGGACGAGGTCGGGGCCGTAAATGTGGAGGTAGATCTTCCTCGGCGGCGTGAATCCCATGCAGGCCGGATAATAATAGAGGCTAGACCGGATGACGTCCTCCGGGACCACATCTTGCCGGCCGGTGTAGAGATCGTTGAGAAAGAGGTTGATGGCGGTCGCGCGCTGGATCAGCCCCTCGCGGATGCGGTCGAACTGCGCGCTTTCGATGATCCTCGGAATCCAGTCGACCTTGAGGATCCGCTCCTCGCCGGGTCTCAGCAGGAACGTCACGCCCTCCTCGATGTTGATCTGGTCCGCGCGGCTGAAGCGGTCACGGAATTCCCTGAGGTCGGCCTTCTTCAGGTAGTCCATGATCGGCCGGTACAGCGGCCGGACCTCGCCGGCCGGATCGAAGATTTCGCTGTAGGCCGAAAGGCCCCGGGCGACGGTCACCGGCATGTGCGGTTCAGCGTTTGTGAAAAGCGAATTCGGATTCGGAGATGAGCTTGTCCGAGGGCTGCGCGAAATAAAAGCCCTGGCAGAGGTCGCATTTGAACTCGCGGACCACGTCCAGTTCCTCCTGCGTCTCCACGCCCTCGGCCACGCTGACGGCGCCGATGTCCTGCGTGAACTGGCTCAGGGTTTTCAGGAGCGCCTGTTTCGTCGGCGACAGCTCAATTCCGCGCACGAGGGTCATGTCGAATTTGATGTAGTCGGGGTCGAGGGAGGCGATGAGGCCGAGAGAGGTGTATCCGCTGCCGAGATCGTCGATGGCGATTTTGAATCCCGTCTTCTTCAAAAAGTCGATCGCCTCCCGCAGTTTCTTCGGGTCCCGGATCGCCGACCGCTCCGTCACCTCGATCACGACGCGCTTCGGGTCCGTGCGGAAGATCGGTTCATCCGGAGAGGCCAGGAGCAACTGGTCGTCCTGGAAGTCCTCCGGATGGAAATTCACGAACAGGAGCTTGCCGTCCGGCAGTTCCGGGAACCGGCCCACGGCCTTGTCCCGGCAGAGCCGCGACAGCGCCAGGACCTGGTTCGATTCCTCCGCGACGTCGAACATGAGCTGCGGTTTTTCCAGCTCCGGATACAGGCCCCGGCCCAGGGCCTCGTAGGCCGCGATCTTGAAGTCGACCGACCGGACGATCGGCTGGCAGACGATGCGGAGGGACTGGGTGCGGATCATTTCGCGGAGGAGATTGTGGAGGCGCTGCCGGCCCTTGGACTGGAAATTGTACGCGCTGTTGGCGGCCTCTCGGACGGCGTTTAGAATCTGGCGCTGGTAGGACAGCCGGTAGGTGGTCGACACCCAGGACACGCCGGTGCTGAGGTTCAGGATCGGCACGACCTCCTTTTTCAGAAACTGCGCGTCCATGCAGAACCGCACGTGCTTGAGCAGGTCGGCGCCGAAATCGTCGACGTTGGACGAATTGAGTTTGAGCCGGGTCAGCGCGGCGTCCGGCAGAAAAATCACGAAATCGTCCGAAAGGTTCCGGCAGATGCGGATGGCGTCCAGGTCGATCGACAGTTCCCGCAGGTACTCGACGGTCTTGTTGAAGATGAACGCGTGCGTTTCGACGACGATGTCCGAGCCGAACAGAAGGTCGACGCGGTCCATGTTGTCGACCGCCAGATACAGGATCACGAACTGCCGGTTCTCCCGAATGAACGCCACCAGCGACTCGTCGATGTCCGAAATCACCGAGAGGGGGTTGGAGGGCGTGATCCGGAAGGCGTGGGCCAGGGCGTCCTCGGCCACCGATCCGGCCAGGCGCTTTTGAAGGCTGTTGCGCTCCTCCTCCAGAATCTTGACGCGCTCGATGAGATTGGTCGTGCTCTTGACGCGGCGAACGAACTTTTCCACCTGCGCCAGGATTTCCTCCGGGATGAAGGGTTTCGTCAGAAACTCCTCGCCGCCCGCGCGCAGGCCCCGCAGGCGGATCTCGCTGGTGGCGTGGCTGGTCACGAAAAGAATCGAGATGTGGGAAGTCTCCGCGGATTCCTTCAGTTTCCGGCAGGCGCCAATCCCGTCGAGTTTCGGCATTTCAATGTCGAGCAGTATGAGGTCGGGCTTCCGGGCGCGCGCCACCTCCACCGCCTGATGACCGTCTTCGGCGGTGTAGACCTCGTACCCTTCGGCCTCGAGCAGACGCTCAAGGCTCTGGAGGAAAAATTTGCTGTCGTCGGCGACGAGAATCCGCCCCTTGACGCTCTCGGTCAACTCCGATGCCACCCCTCGTACTTTTTGAGCTATCGGATCATCGCCGGAAAGCCTATCTTACGCGCGCGCCGTTGTCGATGAGCCGAACCGCCGCGCGGCGAGGGCGGCGCCGATGATGCCGGCCTTGTTTCGGAATTTCGCCGGCACGAGCCTGGCCCGGACGGCCAGATACGGGAAAAACTTTTCGTGTTTCCGGCTGACGCCGCCGCCGAGGACGATCAGGCCGGGCCAGAACAGGCGTTCCATGGTGGTCAGATACTCGTTGAGCAGGGCCGCCCATTTTTTCCAGGAAAGATTGTTCCGCTGACGCACCGCGTCGGACGCGCGGTGTTCCGCCTCCTTCCCTCTGATTTCGATGTGGCCCAATTCCGTGTTCGGAAGAAGCATTCCGTCCGAGAACAGCGCCGTTCCGAGGCCCGTGCCGACGGTGACGAGGAGAACCACACCCTTGCGGCCTCTCCCCGCGCCGAAGGTCATCTCGGCGATGCCGGCGGCGTCGGCGTCGTTGAGGACGAACGCCGGGCAGCGCGTCGACTTCTTCAACATCGCCGCCACATTCTTGCCTATCCAGCTTTTGTGAATGTTGGCGGCCGTGAGGGCCACGCCGCCGCGGATCGCCGCCGGAAACCCGCAGCCGATGGCGCCCCGCCATTTGAAATGCTTTGCAATCCGCGCAACCGCCCGCGCAATGTCAGCGGGTCTCGCCTGATCGCGGAGCGGGAGCCGGAGCCGCTCCGCCAGATACTTGCCCCTCCGAACATCCACCGGCGCGCCCTTGACGGCCGACCCGCCCACGTCAATTCCCAGAATGGCGGGCGCGGAATACTTTGAATTGCGCTTCATGGCAAACTCCTTTCCAGCACGTTGGCTGAATATCGATAGAGTGCGGCGCGAGCGTCACCCGTGTCCGACCAGCAGGTGGCCGGGGATTTCTGCTTGAGGCAGAGCTGGGAGAGGAAATCGGCGGCGTTCGGAATCTCATGCCACACTTCCGGAAGAAACGTCGACTGCCGGCCCTGATAGATGAGAATCACGCCGTCTTTGTTCGGCCGCAGGACCGTCAGGTACTCCCGGGGGTCGTTGACGTAGACACGCTGAGGATATTCCAGGACCGAAATGGAGACGGTCAGCCGGTCCAGCTCCTCCGGCGTGACGGGAGAAAACCGGACATCGTGGACCGCCGCGTCCACGGCATGGGCCCGCACATCCTCGTACAAGGACGTGCGCGGAAGGAGACTGCCGATACAGCCTCGCAGTCGGCCGGCCTTTTTGAGCGTCACGAACGCGCCTCGTGGGATGCGGAACACCGGATGGCGCTCCACGAGGCCGGGGTCATGTGGCGTCTGGCCGGTCCGGACGTATTCCTCCGCCGCGCGGCGGGCGAAGGCGAGCAGGTCGCGCTGTTCCTGCTCGGAAAAATCCAGAGGCTCGTGAAAGACGATGGAGGCGTACCCGACGACGCGATTCTTGTCGGCGCCGACGTCGCCGGAATTTCGATACATGAGAAAGGTCGGATCCCAGCCGCGCCGCGCGGCGAGGAAGAGCATCGCCAGCAGAACCTGGTTGCCGTCCGTGACGGCGCGCCGGAGCTGCGCATCGTCGCGGCTCATGATGGCCTGAATGGTGAAGTGGTCGAGGTTCCGCGCCTCTTCATACTTGTAATAATGCGACAGATCGACGCTGAACACAAACAGCGTCTCGGGGTCGGCGTAGCGGTCAAAGATTTCCGCCAGGCGCTGCACGGCCGGCAAATCCATGCCGCCGGCGATCAAGGGCACGATGGAAAAATCGCCGCGACGCAGGCGGTGGAGATACGGCAGCTCAACTTCAATCATGTGCATCCCGTGCGCGCGGGGTTCGTCGACAAAGAGGGGGTCGGACTTCAGCTCATCGACGACGGCCGAGATCGGGATTTCGGCGCCGGGGACGGCGTAGTGCGATTCGCGCGGGATCGAGACGCCGTTGAAATGGACGTCGCCGCTGTGATTGGAGGCGAGAATGAAGACGCGCTTGAAAGGCATGCCGATTTCCCGGAATGACGCGGCCGCCACTTCCGCGCTGAACACGTAACCCGCGTGCGGCACAAGAACCGCGCGCGCGCCCCGAATGCCGACCGGCGGCGACGCCGACAGGGTCCGGTCGACGAACTCGTACAGTTCGGCGGTGTCGGCCGGATAGAATTGCCCGGCGACCGCCGGCGGCCGGACGATGCGCGGGCCGGCGCGGAGCGCGAGGGGGAGGGGCAAGGGTGCGGGCGGGGATACGGGTGCAGGTGGGGGCACAGGCGAGGGCGAGGCCGAGGGCGCAGTCGGCAGGCCGTCGGCCCAATTTGCCGGCCAGCCTTGCCCGGACGACGCGGCCAGCGTCAAGGCCGCGGATATCGCCAGAAGGCCGGTCAGGTCGACGACGAGCCGAGGGGCCGGACTCACGCCCACACCCCCGGGATTTTTTCGCCGCAGGCGCACCGGCCTTTGTCCAGCAGGAATTTCTTGATGAAAAACCCATCGCGCTCGATCGCGGTCTCTTTGCAGCCCGGGCAGACCGTATTCTGCGTCGGGTGGCCCGGCACGTTGCCGACGTAGACGAAATGCAGGCCCGCCTCGAGCGCGACGTCGCGCGCGCGCTCCAGAATGTCGGTCGGCGTCGGCGGAAGGTTCTGGAGCTTGTGCGCGGGATGGAATCGCAAAAAGTGCAGCGGCGTGCCCGGACCGAGCGCCTGAACGATCCACTTGCACATCCGGCGGATGTCTTCGATGTCGTCCGAATGGGTGGGTACGACCAGCCGGGAGACTTCGATCCACATGCCCTCCTCGCGCATGACTTCCAGGCAGCGCAGGACAGGCGCAAGCTTGGAGCCGGTAAGTTTGATGTAGAGCCGGTCGTTGAACCCTTTCAGGTCGAGTGTGGCCGCGTCCACGACGCGACAGAGTTCGCGGAGCGGTTTTTCGGAAATGAATCCGGCGGTCACGAGGACGTTGCGAATCCCGCGCTCTTTCGCCAGCGCCGAGGAGTCGCGCACGTACTCGTAATAGATGATGGGCTCGGAATAGGTGTAGGCGATGGACCCAACGTTGCGCCGGGCGGTGGCGTCGACCAGCGCCGCCGGCGGGACGTCCATGTTCTGCGTGGTTTCCGGTTTGGCTTGCGAGATTTCCCAGTTCTGGCAGTTGGGACACCGCAGATTGCATCCGGCGGTGGCGAGGGACAGAATGGCCGAGCCGGGAAGGAAATGGTAGAGAGGCTTTTTTTCCATGGGATCGATATGGATCGTGCAGGGATTGCCGTAGACGAGCGTGTGGAGTTTTCCGTTCTTGACGACGCGGACCCGGCAAAATCCCCGGTCGTTCTCGCCGAGGATGCACTCGTGCGGACACAGGACGCAACGGACCATTTCGCCGCGCGATTCGTACCACGCGGCCTCCCGGGACCATTTCCAGAGTTCGGCGGGCGCGTCGTTTCGAAATCCGACGCGCAGGCCGCCGCCGGCGTTGTCTTCGACAAAAAAATCGTGGACCGCATGGGCGCCCAGCGCCGCACTGCAGCCGCCCATCACGCATCGCTTGATGAATTTGCGCCGGTCCATGCCCGCCCTCAGCCGCGCCCCGCACGATCGAGCTTCAACATCAAATCAGAAAATGTTCCGACCGGGCAAAGCGATTCGCAAAACGCGCGGCGCAGCCGCCAGGCCAGCACAATCAGAACCGCCGCCGTCGCCAGAACCGCCGCGCTGACGCCAAAGGCGTTCAGGTAGAAGAACGCGTACCAGTCGGCCGCCGCCGGCGGCTCGGCAAGATCATGCTTCAGCATGAAATAGGCCGCCGCCGTGAAAATCAGAACGGCGATCGCGGTCACGCGAAACACGATCGGCCGGCGCGCGGGCTTGCCGCCGGTTCGCGCCTGGCAATCGTAGAATGTGCCGATCGGGCACGCGTGGTAGCACCAGTGGCGCTTTTCGAGGTTCATAATAAGCGCGGCCGGAACGAGCCATGGGCGCAAAAATCCGAAGACACATTTTCGCGGGCAGACGTGACAGAAGAGGTACGGGATTTTGAAATAGCATCTGAAAATCGGGTAGAAGACAGCCAGCGAGAACGCGGCGAAATGGATCCAGCGCATCGGATGCATTCCGCTTCTCCTCCAGGCGGCGCCGAAATCGAATTCCATCGCCCGGATCAGGCCCACGGCCAGAAGCGCAAGGAGCGCCCAGTGATAGGCGGGAACGAACGAGACGGCGTAAACGCCCGCGGCTGTTTCCTCCAGCACGATCAACAGACCAATGGCCGCGAAGACGAAGCCCGCGACGGCGAAGGGGGCAACGGCGCCCGTGTCCCGAACGACTTCGGCCTGCGATTCCGCAGGCGCCCCGCGGCGCAGTCGCAGCGCGACGGCGCTCGCCAGTTTGACGCCGCCGAGACAATAGCAGGCGCCGGCGATTCCGATGAGCGGAATCAGAAGGGCGCTGATGACGATGGATCCGAACGCGGCGCCCAGAAGATCGACAGCGTAGAGGCGTCCAAAGGTTTTCTCGGCGCCCTGGAACGTCGCCTTCGCCGCAAGGGGAAACTGCGCGCCCCCAAGAAATCCCGTCACGCCGGTCAGGACGGGGAATATCACCGGCGGCCCGCCGGCCGCGATCAAGGGATGATCCACCGCCCGCAGCGCCTCCAGTGCCGGCGCCAGAACAAACGCGAACACGGCCAACAGGCCATCCAAGCGCGCGAGCCGTGCGCGCGGATCGCCGGCCCTTCGCGCGGACCACGCCGCGCCGGCGGCCGAGCCGATCATGAACGCCGTCACGATCAAGCCGATCTGCCGGTACGCGTATCCATAACAGATTTGAAACGCGACGATCAGCACGATCTCGATTCCCATCCCGGCGAATCCCGTCGCCGAAATCGCCGCCGACACCGGACGGTCCGGCGACGCCCGCACGAGCGCGGCGATCCCGATCCCGATGACAAGCACGAGCAGCCCGGGCGCGGCCATGCCGCCGCCGAAATGGCCGAGCCAGTACCGCAGATGGGCATGGACGCCGGTCGGATAAAAGTCGCGGTTGAGATCGACCGTGTCGGAGACACTCTCTTTTGCCTCGCGGATGCGCTCCTCCGTCAGTTTCGCCGTCAGGTAGCTCCGGTGGACGTAGCGGGTCTCGATTCGCCTCTCTTCAAGACGCGCGGCGATGTTGTAATCGAGCGGTTCGTCGGAGGCCAGAAAATAGCGGCGCGCGCCGGGAATCACGAGAACGTGTTTGAACACAGAGGCGCAGGACCGGTAAACGGACGAGGCCAGACGGCGCATCTCCGGGCCCGCGTAATTTTCCGAGCCGCTCAGCCTGAAACTGAGCGCGCCTCCGGGACGGAGCGCCCGTTTGGCCTCCGCGAAAAATTCCGCCGTGTAATACCGGTTGATCTGCGCGTTCGAGGGATCGGGCATGTCCATCAGGATGGCGTCGTATCTTCCCCGGGCGCGCCGGAGAAATCGCCGGGCGTCTTCGGAAATCATCACGACCCTTGGATCCTTCTCGGGCGCTGATATTTTTCGCACCACCGCCAGGACCTCCGGATCAAGTTCCACCTGGTCGATGCGGGCGAGCGGATACTTCGCCGCCTCGCGGATGGCGCCGGTCAGCGCGCCCGACACGAGAAGGACGTGTTTTGCCGCCGGGCGCTGGGCGAGCGCGTAATGCACGGTTTCTTCCGCCGCGACAAAGTCCTGGGTCGATCCGACCGGCACGCCGTTTTCGTAGACGTTGATCTGGGTTTCCTGCCGGGTCACGGCCAGCGTGCCGTAGGGCGTGGACCGCTCGTGCAAAAGTTCCTGGCCGGGATACAGGGCGCGCGCGGTCAGGCGCTCGACGTCGATGTTCCAGAACGCGGCCAGCGCGACGATCAGCGCGGCCAGGACGACAACGCCGAGCGCGGGCCGGCCGGCGGTCATCGCGAGCAGAACGGCCGACAGCAGACTGAGAACCATCACGAACGTGAGAGATTGAAACGGCGAGAAATAATGGACGAGACAGAAACTGAACAACAGGCCACCCACGACGTATCCGAGCGTGTCGAGCACAAAGACATGGCCGATCTTCGCGGCGCCCTCCCGGTCGGCCACGAGCCCGCCGAATCGCGTCAGCAGAAATCCCGAAAGCAGGCAACACGGCGCGAGAAGCGCGATCGACACGATCGTCGCCGCGCCGATGCCCGGCTGAATTCCCTGAAGGAAAAATTGCTTGACGAGCCGGATGGCGACGAGGAGCGCAGGAGACAGAAGGGCCGACGCCGCCTGGCAGAGAATGATCTTCCGAACCGGGCTGACCGCCGGGCCGGGCCGGCGGCCGAGGAAACTGCCGAGACCCGTCAGCAGCATCCAGTTGCCCAACATGACGCCGATGACAAGCTCGTTGCCGGCAAAGAGGGTCAGAAATTCCCGGAGCGCGATCACCTGCGTCACGAACGCGGTTATGCCGAGGCTGGCGACGCCAAGCCGCACGGAGCGCTGCATCGGCGCCACTGTCTCCGATCAGGGAGAATCTGTCAAGCGAGGAGGGGGGTTACTCCAAACCGAATTCCTCGATCATGCGCCGAAGCGTGTGGCGGTGCACCCCCAGAATTTCCGCGGCCTTGCCCCGGTGCCAGCGCGTTTGCTGGAGAACTTCGAGGACGTGCTGCCGCGTGAGATGTTTGAGGCTCGAGGGGGCCGCGGGCGGCGGCATGGATGTCAGCCGCCCCTGCCCTCCGTCCGACAGGGATGTCGGACGCTCCGGCGGGGGCGGCGACACGGAGGCGGAGGCGGGTTTCTGGCCGCGCGTCGACTCGAGCTTGTAGGGAATGTGTTCGGCGTGGACGATGTTCGACGTCGTCGTCAGCACCATGCGCTCCACGCAGTTGGCCAGCTCCCGGACGTTGCCCGGCCAGTCGTAGGTCTGGAAAATTTCGATCACCTTCGGCACGGCGAACTTGACGTCCCGGTTGTGTTTTTTGTTGAAGACCTTGATGAAATAATCGACCAGAAGCGGAATGTCCTCCTTGCGGTCGCGCACCGGCGGGAGCGTGAACGAGAACACGTTGATCCGGTAATAGAGGTCGGTGCGGAACCGGCCCTCCGCCATCTCCTTTTCGAGGTTGCGGTTCGTCGCCGCGATCAGCCGCACGTCGGTCTTCAGGGTCTGCCGCCCGCCCAGGCGCTCGAATTTGCCGTCCTGCAAAACCCTGAGAAGTTTGATCTGAATGGGAATCGGCATGTCCCCGATCTCGTCCAGAAAGAGCGTGCCGCCGTTGGCCAGCTCGAACCGGCCCTGCGTCTGGGCGTAGGCGCCCGTGAACGCGCCCTTTTCGTAGCCGAACATCTCGCTCTCGAGCAGCGTTTCCGGGATCGCCGCGCAACTGACTTTGATGAAAGGCTTGTCCTTCCGCCGGCTGTTCTGGTGGATCACGTTCGCGAAATTTTCCTTGCCGGTGCCGGTCTCGCCCAGAAGCAGAATGTTGGCGTCGGTGCGGGCGGCGTGACGGACCTGCGTGAAGAGCTGCTGAATGACCAGGGACTCGCCGATCACCGCGATCTCGCGGCTGTACGGAAAACCGGGCTCCTCTTCCAGGTCCGGATACTCCGTCGCGAGGCCGGTCGGCGCGTGATACCGGTTGAATTCCTCCCGGCCCATCCCGTAGTGCCGGCAGAGGGCATCGATCGTCTGTTCCTTGTCGGACAGCGCCAGATCCACCGACTTGTCCAGAAAATACGAAAGATCCTCCAGCACCGTCCGGCTGATGAATCGGGGATGATGGGTCGCGAGGACAATTTCTTTTGAGGTCTCCTCCAGCGGCAGGATCACGTACTTGCAGGCCAGCTTCGCAGGAATTCGTTTGAGAACTGCCTTGGGAACTTCGGCCTCATTCACATTCACATAGCGCAACCCGTATTGCATCGCATACGCCATCTGGACCTGCTTGTAGGTCGCAACGCCCATCTCTTCCAAAATGGCGCCGAGCAATTTGTAGGGAGTGGCAGCCTGATTTTCCAGCGCCGCCTTAAGCTGGTCCTTCGTTATAATCTTCTGATCAACAAGAATTTGTCCGATCTGGTCTTTTTTGTCGATCTTCATGGGCCACATCCTTTGTAAATTTTGGATAAGCCTTGTACAATCCTGACAAGATGTATGTCCTTATTGTATAGTATTTGTCCTGTTTGTCAAATGATCCAGTAGAATTTACCAGCGGGGCTCCACAAATTAACTAACTCATAATCTAAATCTTATACATATTTTCCGCAAATGGGCCCACGGCGGTACTCTAATTGCAATACTATAATTAATATGAAAACAAACGAAACGGCAAACGGCAAAATGAAGATCGGCACAGCGGTGGTTCTGGTGATTGCGATTGTTTTGGCGGCCGGCTTCCAGCCGGTTTCGGCGCAGGTGATGACCGCCAATGGATTCAAGGTCTACTTCAACACGCCTCCCGCATCCAACTACATCGACAACCGCGTTGTGGACCTCATCAATTCCTCCACGAGCTACTGCTACGTCGCCGTCTATGCCTTCAACCGGGCCAGCATCAAGACCGCCCTGATCAACGCCAAAAATCGCGGGGTGTCGGTCAAAGTCGTCACCGAAGCCGACAACCGCAACAACGCGACCTACAAGCCCGCGTATGACGCGCTGGTGGCCGCCGGCATCACGGTCGTCAGCGACAACCGCACGGCCCTCATGCACCACAAATTCATCGTGATCGACGACATCGAAGTCCTCTCCGGCTCCTACAACATGACGGACGATCAGACCACGGCCGACAAGAACAACGTCCTCATCATTCATTCGAGCGGCGTCGCCTCCCGCTACAAGAGCGAGTTCAACCAGATGTTCAGCGGCATCTTCGGCGCCTCCAAGGTCGACTATTCCGGATCGAACACCGTCGCCACCGCCACCGTCTACACAAAGTTCTCGCCCAAGACCGATGTGCTGGCCTCCATCAAGTCCCACATCGGCACCGCCAACACATCCGTCTATTTCAATATCTTCACCTTCACCGACAGGGGCGTCGCCGACGCGCTGATCGCGCGCAAGAACGCCGCCGTCACCGTCAAGGGATCCTTCGACGCATGGCAGGCGGGCCTCAGCGCCTCGCAGTACAACTACATGCTCTCGAGCGGCGTGCCGGTCAAGAAGGACACCTACACGGGACTTCTCCACGACAAATTCATGGCCATCGACGGCGGCACCACCAGCGGCCCCCGCACCATCACCGGGTCCTTCAACTGGACCCAGGCCGCCAACACCTCCAACGACGAAAACTGCCTCGTCATCCTCGACGCCACCGTCACCAACTCCTACAAGGGCAACGCGGTTTACGTCTACACGTACAAGGCGCAGTAAAGAATCTCCGGAGACCCTCTTTTCATCACCCCTTGCAAAGGGGGGACTGAGGGGGGTTACTGTTTTTCTCCGACCTCCATCGAAATTGTATGATTGAATAGCCTGCGATGAACCGCAGGCGGGGATTTTTCTTGTGCGCGCTGGCCGCCGTAGCCGTTTGGGCCTGCGCGCAGCCGGAAAAGGAGTGGTTCGGGCTGGCAGACCGGGCGGGTAATCCGGTGAGTTCACCGGTTCGCGCGCGGGGAGAACTCTACGCCGCATACAAAACCCCGCGCGGCACCACGGACAAAATCGCCTTTGAACTCTATTTCAAAGATGAGGCCGGCGGCTGGAAACTCATTTTTCTGAACATCCAACAATCCGACACGCCGGCGGCTCTGGTCCGTGAGCCGCTGGTCGTGGAGGATCTTCCGCCCGGGGCCTACAAGATCGTCTTCATCCGAAACGACAAGCCCATCGGCGAAACGGTGTTCGAGTTGCTCGCGACCGAATGAGCAAGCTCGGCAAATGCTCTCTCGTCCTGGCCGCAGCGCTGGCGCTGGGGGCGCTGGTGTTCTATTTCGCGGGGGGATTTGATTCTCCAGCGACGCAAGGCGGCGAAGGGCCAGCCAGCGTTCCGTCGAAAGAAGCGGCCGGCGAATCGGAGCGGTATTTTTGGGAACGGGCGGTCGAAGAGGCCCGGCGGCGTCTGGATGCGTTGAGAGCGCCGGGCCGGGACGCCGGGCCGGAAGCCGCGCTTCCGCCGCCGGCGCCGCTGGAGACCTCGAATCAGGATCGATTTCCCGATGTCGCCGTCCCAACCGACCTTCCGCAGGCGGACGAGGAAAACCGTTTTGAGATTCCGGAATCGTTTCTGGTCAACGTCTACAAGGCGCTCCTCAGGCACGCCCGATCCGACCCGGCCGTGTCGGCGCCGGCGTTGCGGAGGCTCGCAAGCCGAACGTGGGCGTACCAGTCGATGTGGCAGATCGCTCACGGTACCGCGCTGATGAATCTGCCTCCGCCGCCCGGACCGGAGGGTTGGAAGGACCTGACGTTTCTTCTCATGGATGCGGACCGAAACGCTGACGCAATCGAGTCCCTGCGCCTGTCGGGCGCCGCGACCAACCACACGCTGAAAAATTATCTCGAGATCGTGATCCTCCAGGCCTTGAACCGCAACCCGGACCAGCCGGTCCGTCGGCTGCAGGACGATCTCGAGGAATTTCCGCGGCATGCGCAGTTTCTTGTGACCAATCCATCCAACCGGCCTCATGTTCTCCCCGCCGCGATCGCCGGCAAGATTCGGGAGGCCGAGGAGATGTTCAACCGCCGGCGATTTGGCCGCGCCGGATTTCGGCTCGACGAGGCCGGCGCGATTGAACTTCTGACCGAGCACGCCGCGCCGGGGCAGGACATTTGGCTGTTGATCGACGAAAGCCGCCGGCCGGCAGCCGACAAAGCCAGGTTCGTCCAAGGCCGGACGGAACATCCGATCGGCGCGTGGGGAGAGGAACGCGAGATCACGAGCGACAGCGGGCTCGCCTACTGGATTCGATCGGCCGCAATCCCGATGACGCTTCGGCCGGGGCAGGCGGAGTTTCGCATGGGGCCGGCGCGGAAATCCTTTTTTGTGACCGCCGACCCCGCGCCGCCTGATGTGTCGTGGATGGCGAGCCGCCGGGTCGTGGCGGGCGAGTGGGTTTCGGTCGACGTCCGCAGCCTCCCGCCGGCGGCGGACCGCATGAGAGCGGATGCGATCGTATCGCAGGAAAACAAGCATTGGCCGGCGGCAACCCGGGAGGGCGGCCCTGCGATGGCGATTCGCATTCCGCGGGAAGTCCTGTCCGGCATCGCTGACCTGCGAGTCCGGGCCGGCGTCAGGATTTCGGAGCCGTATCCGTTCGAAGTCGTCGATTATCCCGTGCCCGTCAACGAGCAGACGCGCATCCGCCGGCCGGAACTTGCGGCGCTTGTGCCGGACGAGAAACTCAACTTTCAGTTCGCGACCCTTGCCGACGCCTATGCGGCCGTATGCCTGATGCCGAACGGCGAGTTCGCGGTCTGGACGCCGGAGGTCCCGGTGGATACGAGCCACGTTCCTCCCGCAGGTCGCTGGCAGGTTCCGGCCGGATGGCCACAGGGACCGGTGTGGATGGCGTGGGCCGAACGGCGCGGCGAACACTGGGTGCTGCCGACAATCGAGGGAGAACGCGTAACGGTCGGTCCCGTCGCCAATCCGCCGGAAATCCATCACGCCGCCTTTTACCGCACAGGCGTCGGCGTCTACACGGCCTTCGACGCGGAAAAAAAACGGTATGTCACTTCAGCCTTCAAGAAAGGTGACCTGGCGGTGCGCGGGATTGATCTTTGGCCGGGCGAACCATACGCCGTGAAGGTCGTATTCGAGCGCGGCGGGGAACTTCCACTCACAGTGGAGTCAACCCTCCGGGGGCTTCTGACGGTGAATCTGGACGCGAACGGGCCGGCGCCGGTCAAAATCAGGGTGGCCAAACTGATTCGGAACCAGCCCGGCGAGTTCGCTGCGCTGCCGGTGCATGACGCGTCCGACGCCGACGCGCTGAACGCCCAGACGCCGCAGGGCCGGGCTGCAGCCGAGTGGCTGCGGCAGGCGGTGTTGGCGGCGCGCATCGAAGGCGGGCCGGCCGCGCCCGTGCCGGTCTCGCCGTGGGGCGGCGCGTGGAAGTACGCCGCGGAGCCAGAGGGAACCACCTACACGTGGATGGCGTTTGACGGAGCGGGCGTGCTGCGCGCACAGTTTCGTTCCGACGGCGGCGCCGCCTCGGAATGGATCGAATACGATCTTCTGACCGGAGGGGAATCCATCGGAGAGTTGCGGGCGAACGCGCTGCAAACGGGAAACGGACTCGGCAACCTTGTGGCCGATGCGATCCGCGAGGCCGCGCAGTCGCAGATGAGCCTGATTTCGGCGAACGATCTGCGCGGAAACATTCCGGCGGGGCCAGTCACCCTGGGACTGATCGAACGCGCCGTCGAGGATCCGCAGGGGAGGCCGCGAACCCTCCATCTCACCGGGCGCGAACTCAGAGAATGCACGCTCCAGATCCTCGATCAGGCGGCTGCATTCGGTTCAGGGTTCACGGCGGAGATCACCGATCCGACCGACCCCACACAGGTGAGGATTCTCCTGCAGGGTGTCAACGCCGTCTGGGATGAGCAGGTCTACTCGGTCACGCTGACGGAAAGGCAGGCCGAACGCCTGTCGTCCACGCTGGGCCGGGACGCCTGGCAGAACGCCGAAAGTTCCGCGACGATTCAGGCGGCGCTGGAAAAATACGTCCGGCGGCATTCCCCCCTCTCACCCGACGAGCGAGAGAGAGTGGCGGTTCGGAAATAATCGTGTAACAAAATTACCGGACGATCGCGAGTTTGTCGACGAGCTTGTTTCCGGCCGCCTCCAGAATGTAGATGTACACGCCGGAACCGACCTTCTGGCCGGTCCGGTTCGTGCCGTCCCATTGCAGGCTCGTGTTGCTGCCGGGCGCGCCGGTTTCCTTCATCTCCCCGACCAACCGGCCGCCTACGTCGAATATTTTTAGCGTGACCTCCCCGGCCGCCTGCAGGTTGTACTTGAAGGTGACGCGGCCCGCCGCGTCCGGGCCCGGGTTCGGATACGCGAAGGTCTGATCCGCCGAAAGCGGCGCCGCGAGAAACGCGGCGAGATGCCCGGGCATGCCCACGGCCAGGGTCAATGAGATTTTAGATTTTAGATTTTCGATTTTAGATTCTAAAACCAATGACGATGACGCGCGTAAATCGACGGGGCCGGACGGGGCGCCCAGGAGATACGCGCCGTAGTCGGACGGCAGGCCGCTCGCGTCCCATTTCAGCGTCACGCTGCCGGTCGCGCCGCTCACGACCACGGGCCAGACCGACGCTGTCTTCACGGGCGCCGCGATGCTTGTTGCATAGGACTTCATTGCGAATTGTTCATTGCCTGCATTGGCCTCTCCGACCATTACCTGCAAATCACCAATCATCCCCGGCGCTTTCCACAGGTCGTTCATGTCCTCACCGTCGACGGCGGCCGGCGCCACGCCAAGATACGCGTACTCGTCCCTGATCTCGGGCACGCCGCTGTACGCCATCAGGCGCAGGCGCCAGTTGGAGACGTCACCCTCCCCTGCCCCCCCTTGTGAAGGGGGGGTGTAAATCGGCGACGCCTGTCTCACCCGGCCTGTCTGCGGCATGCGTTTGTTCGGGATGAATACCATCGTGCACGGCGCGTTGACTTTCACCCAGTATCCGACCCACGGTTTGAGTTGAACCGTCGTGTCGCCGGCGGCCCACGGGTTCTCGTACTGGTCCGCGACCTGACTGCGCCACTGAAGGCCCGTGTCGATCGCGGGTACACCGGGCGTGAAACTTCTCAGCGACAGGAGCATGTCCGGCGCCGTGTCCAGCGTGACAAACACGTCGTCCAGCCAGTCGATGAAGTGCGGGAAAGGATTGCCGATCATGTGCGCGCCCGCGACGGCGAGTCGCACCTTGAATGTGTCGGCCGCGGCGATCGGCGCATAAGCGCCGGCGTCGTAGAGGCCGAGCCCTGTCGCCTCCATGGTCTTGAACCAGTAGCCACGGCCGAGTTTGTATTCGCTGAATATGTTGGGCGACGCGTCGTTCGGGGCCGCCTGGCCGGAGATCGACCGGTACCGGTTGAAAGGCGCGACCGGCGAGAGCGCGGGATCGTATTCGTAGGAAAGCGCCGCGCCGCCGTACGAGAGTTTGCCGAGCGCCGTGGCGGTGGCCGTGACGGTGTCGGGATGTTTGAAGGGCGCGAACATCGTCCACTTGTTCGCGAGGACGCGGCGCTTGTTCGTGTAAATCGCAAAGATGACGTCATCCGCGGGGCCGGACCGAACCGACGCCGTGATCATGTAGAGGCCGTCGCCGCTTGAGAGCGCGGTCGTGTATGTGAGCCGGCCATCGGAGTTGGCGCGGCCGGCGGTCAGGGCCGTGGGGACGCCGCTGTCGTAGGAGACTTCGAACGAAACGTTCGCGAAGGGAATGAGCTGGCCGAGCGGCCCGTCCTTGACGTCGACCACGAGCGTGCAGGTTTGGCCGTTGGCGATGACCTGGTGGTTGCCGCTGACAAGGAAGAGCGTATCACCGTTGGCGAAGACGGTGGCTTTGGAGAACGTGTCCGAGAAAAAGCTTGCGTTGACCAGCGTCGCGGTGTCCTCCGCGGTCAGGCGGTAATAATAGGTGACGGTATCCAACGCGTTCGTGTCCGTGAACGTCGTCTGGCCGCCGGTCAAGGTCGCGTAGAGCGCGTTGGCCCAGTGGGTCGTGTCGGGCGATCCGGCCAGCCGGTAAATCCGGACGGCGCCGAATCCGGTCCGGGGCGAGGCGGAGTCCTCGTCGAGGGTCGGGTTGGACCACGTGAGTTTGAGGACGTTGGGCGTGATCGTGTCGACGGCAATATTTTGCGGCGGCAGGGGCGGGACGGAGTCGGCGGTCGGCGCGGTGTCGATCAAGCCGAGACGGTAGGGAGAGAACAGGACCGAGTCGCCATTCGATGCTTGATAGATCATCTTCTTGATCCTGGTTTCATCCGTCGTGCCCCACCAGTTGCGGGTGAAGGTAAATTTGTTGGTCGCCGAAGTCGAGCTGTTATAGACCGCGCTGTCGGGATTTGTCGTAGACGGAACGATGTTGTTCTTCTGGACGGTGTCGGAGGAGGAAGCGCCGTCGATATAGACCTGATATTGGGCGTTGTTCCTGACATCGTTCTGAACGATGGTGTTGTTCGAACTCAGTTCCAGTTGGATCCCTTCGGCCGAATTCGAATTGGCCGTGTTGCCGCTCACCGTGTTGTTCGAACTTGAAACCAGACCGATACCGCCGTCCGCATTCGAAGTCGACGTATTGCCCGTCACCGTGTTGTTCGAACTCAGTTCCAGATAGATGCCGACATCCGCATTCGAACTGGATGTGTTGCCGCTCACTATGTTGTTCGTCGTCGTCCACAGGCCAAATCCTTTGTTCCAATTCGAACCGGCCGCGTTGCCCGTCACCGTGTTGCTGTTCGAATTCAAAGACAGATAGATGCCCCACTGATTGAAATGGGCCGTGTTGCCGCTCACCGTATTGCTGTCGGATCCGTTTAAGAGATAAATGCCGTGGCTCCCATTGGAACACGCGCTATCTCCGAAAATGGATGAGAGATCGACATTATTGAAATAGATGCCTTCGAAGGCGCCTGTGACGCCCATGGTTTTGATCAAAAGCCCCGTGCGGCCCGTGGCGTAGATTCCGTACAACGTGGTTACGCTCGAATCTCCCGGCGGGTCGATCACCGTCGCGACCGAGTCCTTGCCGATCAGCGCCACGGCGTTTGTGTCGATTACGACGGTTTCCGCGTACAGCCCCGCGTCGATCAGGACCGTGTCGCCCTGCGACACGAGCGTCAGCGCTTTCTGGATCGTCCGAAACGGCGTCGCTCTCGCCAAACCCGACTGCGTGTCACTGCCCGCGCCTGTCGAGAAGGAGTCGCCCGTCAGGGACGTGTCGTTCACGTACCAGACATTCGGGATATTCGTGTCGACGGCCGGCGTGACGGTTTTCGTGTCCGCAAACGGAGACTCGTTGAAGAATCCGCCGGCCAGGGTCTCCGATGCGCTGAGTCTATAATAATAGGTTGTCCCGGCGACAACCGTGAAGTCTGTGTAGCTCACCACGCCGGCCCCGACGCTCGCCAGAAACGCGTTTCTCCAGTCGGTCGTATCGGGCACGGTCAGACGATAGACGCGGTACTCGGTGAGATCCGCCGGGGACTTACCGTCCTCGTTGAAGTCGGGCGTGTCCCAGGTGACGAGGACCTGATTGCCGGACCCGCTCACGCCGTTCAAGGCGAACGTATCGGGCGTTCCGGGCGCGGCTGTGTCGGCCGCGACCATGAACGTGTCCACCGGGCTGGTGCGCGCCGGGAACAGTTTGACGGAGCCGTCGTTGATCGTTTTCGACAGGATCACGTTCATGTCCCGGAACCCCCACCAATTGCGGCGCGCGTCGAAGTTCGGGGACGATCCCATGTCCATGAGGGTCGATGACATGTTGATGACGTTGTTGGCCACGAAGGAGTCGGCGCCGGCGCCGGAAAGCCATACACCCGTGTCGGAGTTGTAAATCTGGTTGTGGTAGATGCGGTTGCTTCCGCCGGTCGATACGAATTCCATCGCCATGTTGCTGTTTCGGACGATGTTGTCACGGACGGTGTTGCGCGCCGCGCTGGTCTTGAGCTTGATGCCGTGTCCGTGCCGGCCGGAGTGACTTTGCCGTTCGATCGTGTTTTCCGCGATGACGTTATCCTGACTGCCGTTGTCGAAGTGGATGCCGTCCCGGACCAGGTCTGAAATGTGATTGTTCAACACGCGCGTCAGGTGCGCGCTGTCGCCCACGACGCCGAAATGGACGTTGCGGATGTCAACCGAACGGATGACGGCCGACGAGCAGGAAGACGCGAGAAAGACGGCGTTGTGCTCGTTGACGTTCGCCAGGGGCGGATCCGTGCCGATGCTGGTGCGGCTGGAATCGATTCCGTCGATAAAAAGGCCTTCAAGCCGGGTGTTTGTCCATGCCCGGATGATCGTGCCCGTGTCATAGGCGATTTTGGCCCACGTGTCGAACACCGCGTCGGCGCCGGAGAAGGCCTTCTTCGAAATCAGCGTCAGCCCGGTATCGCCGCGCAGGTCGAGCTGTTGGTAGTAGGAATCTCCGCCCGGCTTGGCGAAGACGACGATCGTGTCCCAGCCGCTGGTGGGGTTGAGCGCGGCAAGCGCCTCGTTGATGTTGCGGTAGGCCTTAGTCGTGTCGCCCGCGTCGGGGGCGGTTGAGTCGCCAAACGACGAGACGTAGACCGTGACGGCGCCGGTGTCGGCAAAAACCCGCATCATCGACGGCTGGGAGTCGGAGAAGAACGACTGGTTGTCCAGCGTTGCCGTGTCGTAGGCCGTCACACGGTAATAGTAAGTCGTTCCGACGGACGCGGACGTATCCTGAAACCGGATCCCAGCGCCGACGATCTTTCCGATCATGATCCAGGATGAAGTGTCCGGAATGGCGCTGCGGAATATCCGGTATCCCTCGAGACCCGCGCCGCCGGCCACGCCTTCCTCGTTGGCCGTGACCGATGTCCACTCCAGAATGATGCTCGTGTCGGTGTTGGCCGAAACGACGGCGACGGTATCGGGGGCTTTGGGCGCGGTCGTATCCGCGCCGGCGGTCGTGTCGACCTGCCCCAGCCGGAACGGCTGCCAGATCACGGAATCGCCGTTCGATTCCTGAAAGATCATCTTCTTGATCCGCTCCGTGTCGGTCGAGTTCCACCAGTTGCGGGTGAGGGTGAATTTGTTGGTCGTCACTGTCGATCCGTTATAGACCCCGCTGTCGGGGTTTGTCCCGGACGGCACAAGGTTGTTCATCTGGACGGTGTCCGAGGAGGACGTGCCGCTGATATAAACCTGATATTGGGTGTTGTTTCTGACGTCGTTCTGAATGATCGTATTGCTTGAACTCGAAGACACATTGATACCGTCAACGGAATTCGAACTGACCGTGTTGTTCGTCACCGTGTTGTTCGAACTCGAAGACAGCAAGATACCGTAGATCGAATTCGAATTGGCCGTGTTGTTCGTCAGCGTGTTGTTGCTCGAATTCGAAAGCAGATAGATGCCGACCGAGAAATTCGAACTGGCCGTGTTGTTCGTCAACGTGTTGTTGTTCGAACTCGTAGTCAGATTGATGCCGTCGTTGGAATTCAATCTGGCCGTGTTGTTCGTCAACGTGTTGTTCGAACTCGAAGATAGAACGATGCCGTACGCCAAATTCGAACTGGCCGTGTTGTTCGTCACTGTGTTGTTGTTCGAACTCGTACCCAGAACGATGCCGATCGATGTATTCAAACCGGCCGAGCTGTTGCTGATGGTATTGGAATCGGAATTGACGCTCAGGGAGATGCCGTTATTGCCGCAGGATGCCGCGCTGTCGCTTTCGATGGTCGAATTGTCCACATTGTGGAAATAAATTCCGTCAAACGCCCCGGTAACGCCGATGTTTTTGATGAGCAAGCCCGACTGTGTGTCGGCGTAGATGCCGTAGAGGCCGGACAGCCCATTCGCCCCAGGCGGATTGATCACCGTCGCGCCCGAATCCTTACCGATGAGCGTGATCGAGTCCTTGTCGATGTTCACGCCGTACGTTTCGGTGGCGGTGGCGGCGGTGACGTACGAGTCGTACAACCCCGCATCGATGTATATCGTGTCCCCGGCGGTCGCCATCCGCATGGCCATCGGGATCGAGGCGAAGGGGCTGGAAATCGTCCCCTGGCCCGTGATGTCCGACCCCGTCGCGGTGGCCCAACTGTCGCCCACGGTCGAGCCGTCGTTCACGTACCAGTTCACGCGGCTGGTGAATGACGCGCTATCCGACGGCTGGGAGTCGGAGAAAAAGCTCGCGTTATCGAGCGTCGCGGTGTCATAGGCCACGACGCGGTAGTAATAGACACGCCCCGGCGCCACGTCCGTATCCTGATACCGGATCCCCGTCGGCTTCCAGACCATGATCCACGACGATGTGTCTTTCACGGCGCTCCGAAAGACGCGGTATCCCTCCAATCCCACCGCGCCGCCGTTGGCCGGTTCCTCCAGCGCGGTGACCGCCGTCCACTCCACGATGATGGACGTGTCGTTGCCCGTAGCCGCAACCGTGTCCGGCGCTTTCGGCGCGGTCGTATCGGCGCCGGCGGTGGTGTCGACCTCGCCGAGGCGGTAGGGCTGGAACTGGATGCGGCTTGGCGTGGCTGTGTCGAAAATCATTTTGCTGATGCGCCCGGAGTCCGTCGAATTCCAGTAATTCCGCTTGAAATCGAAGGTTTTGCCGGTACTGTTGTACGCGCCGCTGTCGGGGTTGGTCGGCGATGTTCGAATGTTGTTCTTCACCACCGTGTCGGAACTCGATGCCCCGTTGATGTAGACCTGGTACAGGAGGTTCGAATCAATCGTGTTCTGAGTGATGACGTTGCCGACAGGCGAAGCGTCCAGATGGATGCCATGGGACGCGTTGTTCTGAATGAGGTTGTTCTTCAGCAAGTTGTTGTTGCTCGCCAAATTCAACCGGACGCCCTGTGAGGTGTTGTTCCGGCTGATGTTGTCCTTGAGGATGTTGCTGCCCGACGACTGGAACCAGAACCCGATCGCGGTGTTTTTCTCGCTGGTGTTGCCGGTCAGGGTGTTGCCGGAACTGACGCCGTCAACGAAAAAGCCGTGCGATGTGTTGTTCCGGCTGGTGTTGTTGGCGACGGTGTTGTTGTTGCAACTGGAATTCAATCTGAACCCGAAGGCCGCATTGTTCCCCGCGGTGTTGTTCGTCAGGGTGTTGCTGACGCAGTTCGTGAAGAGGCTGAATCCCATCGATGTGTTGGTATCGCTGGTATTGCCGGTGAGCGTGTTGAAATCACTGTTGTTCTGGAGGACAAATCCATCGTCGTTGTTGTGGCTGGTGTTGTTGATCAGGGTGCTGCGCGTGGTGGTTGTCAAAGAAAATCCGGCCACCCCGTTGTTCCTGGACAGGCTGTTCGACAGGGTATCATTTGAACTGGACGCGATATAAACGCCGTTTCCTGAATTGAAGTTCGTTGTCAGCTGAGCGAGGGTGTTGGTGTCCGACCCGCCCGAGAGAGACACGCCCGAGTTCCCATTGGCCGACGCGCTGTCTCCCGTCAGATTTGAGAGATCAACATTTTCAAGGTGGATCCCATCATACGCTCCTGTCACTCCAAGGTTCTTGATCCACAGACCCGTCTGCGTGTCGGCGTAAATGCCGTAGAGATTGGCCTGCGTATTCGGCCCGGGCGGGTCGATCACCGTCGCGCTCGAATCCTTGCCGACCAGCGTGATCGAGTCCTTGTCGATGTTCACGCCGGCCGTGTCCGTTCCGTTGACGACTACGTAGGAGTCAAACGTCCCGGCGTCGATGAAGATCGTGTCGCCGGCGGTCGCCATCCGCATCGCCATCGGGATCGACGCGAACGGGCTGGAGATCGTCCCCTGGCCCGAGAGGTCCGACCCCGTCGCGGTGGCCCAGCTGTCGCCCGCGGTCGAGCCGTCGTTCACGTACCAGTTCACGCGCGAGGCGAAGGAGGCGCTGTCGCCCGGTTGGGAATCGGAGAAAAAGCTCTCGTTGGCGAGCGCCGGGGTGTCTAAGGCCGTCACGCGGTAATAGAATTTCTGGCCGGGCGCAAGGTCCGTGTCCTGCCAGCCGTCGACGGCCGATCCCACCTGCGCGACCTTGATCCACGACGACGTGTCTTTCACCGCGCTTCGGTAAATCCGATATCCCGAAAGGCCCACCGCGCCGCCGTTGGATTCCTCAAGGCTTGATGTAGCCTGCCAAGTGACGGTGACCGACGTGTCGTTCCCGGCCGCCGCCACGGTGTCCGGCGCTTTCGGCGCGGTCGTGTCGGCGCCCGCCGTCGTGTCGACCTCGCCGAGGCGAAACGGGATGTATCCGATGCGGTTGACGTAGCCCGTATCGAACATCTTGCGCCCGATGGCCACCGTGTCCACCGTGTTCCACCAGTTGCGCGCGAAGTCGTACGTGTTGCCGGTCCAGTTGTACACCCCGCTGTCGGGATTCGTCGACGACGTCACGATGTTGTTCTTCTGCACCGTGTCCGACGACGAGGTGCCGGTGATAAAGATCTGATACGACGTATTCAGCCTCAAGTCGTTTAGACTCACCGTATTGTTCGAAGACGAGGTTAGATTGATTCCATAGTATCCATTCGAACTGAGCGTGTTGTTTGTGACCGTGTTGTTGTTCGAACTCGAAGTCAAAAACAGGCCGGTGCTGCTATTCGACGTGATCGCGTTGTTCGTTATCGTGTTGTTCGAACCCCCGGTCAGATAGATGCCGGTGCTGCCCGAACGAATCGTGTTGTTCGTTATCGTGGCGCCGCCTGTGCCGTTAACCAGTTGGATTCCGGTGCTGTTCGAAGTGAGCGTGTTGTTCGTCACCGTGCTGCCGTTTGAACCATTGTTCAATATGATGCCGTAGGCGTTCGAAGTGAGCGTGTTGTTCGTCAGCGTGTTGTTGAACGAAGACGCAAGCACATCGATGCCGTTGTTTGTATTCGACTGCGCCGCGCTGTTTTTGACGGTGTTGGTGTCGGAACCGTTGCCCATGCGGATGCCGTCGTTGCCGCAGGAACTTGCGCTGTCGCCGTCGATGGTCGAGTAGTCCACGTTATAGAAATGAATCCCGTTATACGCCCCCGTCACGCCGATGTCGCGGATGAACAGATTGATCCGCGTGTTGGCATAGATGCCGTAGAGGCCGGACAGCGTCTTCGCCCCCGGCGGGTCGATGACCGTCGCGCCGGAGTCCTTGCCGATCAGCGTGATCGAGTCCTTGTCGATGTTCACGCCGGCGGTTTCGGTGGCGGAGATCACGACGTAGGAGTCGTACAACCCGGCGTCGATGTAGATGGTGTCGCCGGCGGTCGCCACTTGCATCGCGCGCGGAATCGACGCGAAAGGCTTGCCGATCGTTCCAAGGCCAGTCACGTCCGACCCGGCGGCTGTCGTCCAGCTGTCGCCCGTGGTTGAGCCGTCGTTCACGTACCAGTTCATCGTCGACGTAAACGGCGCGGAGTCGGACGGCTGGGAGTCGGAGAAGAAACTTTCGTTGGCGGAGGGCGTGGCCGTGTCGAAGGCGGTGACGCGGTAGAAATAGATGCGGCCCGGCGCGACATCCGTGTCCTGCCAGTTGACGACGGTGTTCGCCGTCTGCGCGACCTGACGCCACGACGACGTGTCTTTGATTCCGCTTCGGTACACGCGGTATCCGGAGAGCGACGCCCCGCCGGCCACGCCTTCCTCGTTCGCCGTCACCGCCTGCCACGTGACGATGAGGGACGTGTCACTCGGCGCCGCCGCCACCGTGTCCGGCGCTTTCGGCGCGGTCGTGTCGGCGCCCGCCGTCGTGTCGACCTGCCCCAGCCGGAACGGCTGCCAGATCACCGAATCGCCGTTCGACGCCTGATAGATCATCTTCCTGATCCGGTCCGTGTCGGTCGAGCCGAACCAGTTGCGGGTGAAAGAGAATTTGCTGGTCGGGGCCGTCGACCCGTTGAAGACCGCGCTGTCGGGGTTGCCGCTGGACGGGATGATGTTGTTTTTCTGCACGGTGTCCGACGAGGACACGCCGGTGATATAGATTTGATATTCAGTGTTCAATTGAAGGTCGTTTTGCGCGATGGTGTTGTCCGAACACAAATTCATTTTGATGCCGTAGAGTCCGCTGGAGCGGGACGAGTTGCCCGTGATCGTGGTGTTCGAACTTGAATAGACATCGATGCCGTAGACACTCCCGCTGATGGCGTTGCCCGTCACCTTGTTGTTCGAACTAGATTCGATGTGAATGCCGTAGATACCGGTCGAAGTGACCGTGTTGTTGTTCACTGCGTTGCCGTTCGCGCCCCCATCCACATAAATGCCGTATCCGTTCGACTTGACGGTATTGCCGCTCACCGTGTTGTTGGAACTCGCCAGCACCCGGATGCCGGGCCCCCCATTCGAAACGGCCACACTCTTGCTGATCGTGTTGGTATCTGAACCATTGGTGACAAAAATCCCGGCGTCGCCGCACGAAACCGCGCTGTCCATGGTAATCGTTGAACGGTCCACATCGTTGAAACGGATTCCGACGTAGACGCCGGTGACACCTATGTTTTTGATCAAAAGGCCGGTTCGCCCGGAGGCGTTGATGCCGAACCGATTGTTTGGGCCGGCCGGGCCCGGCGGGTCGATGACCGTCGAGCCTGAATCCTTGCCGATCAGCGTGATCGAGTCCTTGTCGATGTTTATTCCGTATGTTTCGGATGCCGTCGCATCGGTGACGTAGGAGTCGTACAGCCCGGCGTCGATCCAGATCGTGTCGCCGACGGTTGCGAGTGCCATCGCTTTTGAAAGCGATAGGAATGGTTTTTGCGGCGTTCCGTTGCCCGACGTGTCCGATCCGGCCGTGTAGGTGTAGGAGTCGCCTGTCGTAGACGTGTCGTTCACGTACCAGTTCACCGTCGACGTAAACGGCGCGGAGTCGCCCGGCTGGGAGTCGGAGAAGTAACTTTCGTTTTTGAAAGGCGTCGACGTGTCGTAGGCCGTGACGCGGTAGGAGTATACCCGGCCCGGAGCGACGTCGGTGTCCTCAAACTGGGTGGCCGTCGTGACCGCCACGGAAAGCCACGAGGACGTGTCCTTGACCTCGCTCCGGTAAATCGCGTAGGCCGAGAGGCTCGGCCCGCCGCCGGCGCCTTCGTCGTTGGTCGTCACCGCGTTCCAGGAAACGATCAGCGACGTGTCCGAGGACGTCACGGCGACCGTATCCGGCGACTTCGGCGCCGTCGTGTCGGCGCCCGGCGTCGTGTCGACCGCGCCAAGCCGGAACGGCGTGAACGCGTCGGCGGTGTCGACGAATTTGTTCTTGATCGTGACCGTGTCGGTGGAGCCGAACCAGTTGCGCGACAGGCCCGCCTGTGCGATGCCGCTCTGGTTGGTGACGCTGCTTTTATTGTTGCCGGTGATATTGTTTTTGGAAACGAGGTTGCCGGTGGCGGTCGACTGGATCATGACGCCGGTGTCGTTGCCGGAGATGTCGTTCAGGGTGACGATGTTCGAGTCGGCGCCGCCGCGAAGGTCGACGCCGGAGATCGTGTTGTTGGAGATGTTGTTGAACCGCGCGATGTTGCCGGACGCGGAGGTGATGCGGAGGCCGTCCTGGGAGTTCGACTTGACGACGTTGCCGCTCATGATGTTGTTGGCCCCGCCGGATGAGTAAATCCCGACCTGCGAATTCGAGTTGCAGGTGTTGCCGTAGACGGTGTTGGTCGAGCCGGAATTGAAAAAGATGCCGTACTGGGAATTGGAATTGAAGATGCTCGAATCCACCGTATTATTGTTGGCGCTGTCGAGCCAGAGGCCGTAGACGTTGCCGCCGCTCGCGTCGCAGCGCCGGACCTTGGACTGCTTGCTCGAAAACAGCCGGATGTTGCCGTTGCCCGAGTTGGACTGGGCGAGACAGTCCACGAGCGTGTTGAAATCGCTCGTCGACACATACAGGCCCGTCTGGCTGTTGTACGACGCCGTGGTGGCCGACACCGTGTTGGTGTCCGAGCCGTTGTTCAGATAAATCCCGTTGAGGCCGTTCGAGCAGACGCTGTCACCGCTGATGGTCGAGAGGTCCGTATTATCAAAGTAGATCCCGCGGTAGGCGCCGGTGACGCCGAGGTTACGGATGAAGAGGTTCGTGCGGCCGGTCGCGTAAATGCCGTACAGGCCGGAGACGGAGTTGGCGCCGGGCGGATCGATCACCGTCGCGCCCGAATCCTTGCCGACGAGCGTGATCGAGTCCTTGTCGATGTTCACGCAGGCCGTTTCCGATCCCGCCACAATCGTCACGATCGAGTCGTACATGCCGGCGTCGATGAAAATCGTGTCGCCCGTGGTCGCCACGCGCATGGCCATCGGCAGGCTTCGAAACGGCCGCGAGGACGAGCCGTTGCCGTACGCCGTGTCGGACCCGCCGGCGTACGTGAACGAATCCGCGCCGGTGTAGGTGTCGTTCACGTACCAGTCCGGCCCGAAATAGGGCACGGCGGTTACGGTGTCGGCGAAGAATCCCTCGTTGACGAACGCAGCCGCGTCGCGGGAGGTGATGCGGTAATAGTACGTGTTGCCGGCCGCGATTGAGACCGTGTCGACGAGTTGCGTGTCCGTGGCGCTCGAGCTGGTGAAATGCAGGGCATTCGCCCAGTGGGTCGTGTCGGCCGTGTTGGTCAGCCGATAGATCTTGAAGCCCGCATACCCCACCGACCCCCCGTTTGTTTCCTCGTCCAGGACCGGCGCCGTCCATTCGAGCGTGATCTGTCCGCTGTCGCTGGTTCCCGTCACGCGAAACGCCCCGGGCGCGGCCGGCGCGGTCGTGTCGGCGCCCGCGGCGGTGTCGACCTGGGCGTGGCGGTAGGGCTTGAATGTGATTTTTTTGGTGGATGCGGTGTCGAATATCCTGGAGCTGATGATCGTTTCGTCCGTCGTGCCCCACCAGTTCCTCGTCAGCGTCTGGACCGTGTCGGACCGGTTATAGACGATGCTGTCAGGGTTGGTCGAGGAAGCCTTGAAGTTGTTCTTCTCGACGATGGAGTTGGACGGCCCGAGGGGGTCGAAGGAAATTTGGTACTCGGTATTGTCGGTGATCGTGTTCTGGGCGGCGTAGAGGTTCGAGCCGTTGATGACCCAGAGGCCGAAGATGGAATTGAGGGACATGACGTTGTTGGTGACGATGGCGCTCGGCCCCGCGATCACGATGCCGTACTGGTTGGAGTTGGCGGTGTTGCCGGTAAATACGCAGTTTGAGCCATTGTTCAGCCGGATGCCCTGCGACGCGCCGCCATTGACGGTGTTGTTCTTGACGGTGAGACGCGAGCTGTTCAGAAGAAACATCCCGTAGCTCGAATTGGAATTGACGGTATTTCCCGAGACGGTATTGTTGTGGGCGGACGACTGCGTATAGACGCCGTACTGTCCGTTGGAATTGAGGATGCTGTTTGAAATCGTATTGAACGTGCTGGCGTTGAATTCGATCCCAAACCCCGACCCGACGACGTTCCGGCTGAGGTCGCACTGGGTGATGGTGTTGGTGTCGGACCCGCTCACAAGCTCGATCCCGTGCCGGCCGTTGGAGCCGAAGCTGTCGCCGGTGACGGTCGAGAAATCGACGTTGCTAAACCGCACGCCGGTATAGGCGCCGGTCACGCCGAGGTTCTTGAGAACAAGTCCCGTCACATTCTGCGCCAGAATCCCGTAGAGGCCGGCGGTCGCGTTCGACCCCGGCGGATCGATGACGGTAGTGCGCGAGTCGGCGCCGATCAACCAGAGGTTGCTCGTACTGATGACGACCGTCTCCGTGTACGCCCCGGCGTCGATGTAAATCGTGTCCCCGGCCTTGGCCTTCGTCAGCGCCTTCGTAATCGTCAAAAACGGCCGCCCGGACGAGCCGTCGCCGGTGGTGTCGCCGGTCCTGCTCGTGAACGAGTCGCCAGCGGTCGAAACGTCGTTTACGTACCAGTTCGGGCCGGAGTAAAAAGGGACCGTGTAGCCCCAGAAGTTGGTGGTTGTATTACCTCCGAGAGCATAGACCGTGTCACCCGAACCGGGATACACCAATGCGCCGCCACTAGCCACAGAGTCCGGCGCGGACGCCATCGTCGTCCATGTGTTATTTGTGATGGAATACGCCCAGAAGTTGGCGGTTGTATTACCTCCGAGAGCATAGATCGTGTCACCCGAACCGGGATACACCAATGCGCCGCCACTAGACGCGGTGGCCGGGGCGACCGCCATCGTCGTCCATGTGTCATTCGTGATGGAATACGCCCAGAAGGTGGTGGTGGTATTACCTCTGAAAGCATAAATCGTGTCACCCGAACCGGGATACACCAATGCGCCGCCACTAGCCACAGTAGCCGGGGTGGCCGCCATCGTCGTCCATGTGTTATTTGTGATGGAATACGCCCAGAAGGTGGTGGTGGTATTACCTCTAAAAGCATAAATCGTGTCACCCGAACCGGGATACACCAACGATCCACCAGACTCCACGGTTGCCGGGGCGGCAGCCATCGTCGTCCATGTGTTATTTTTGACGGAATACGCCCAGAAGCTTGTGGTGAGATTACCTCCAAAAGCATAAATTGTGTCACCCGAACCGGGATAAACCAACGATCCACCAGATTGCACGGTTGCCGGGGCGGCCGCGAGGGCTGCCCAAATGTTATTTGCGATAGAATAGCCCCAGAAGGTGGTGGTGGTATTACCTCTAAAAGCATAAATCGTGTCACCCGAACCAGGATACACCAACCTACCACCCTGAGCCACGGTGGCCGGGGTGGTCGCGAGGGTGGTCCAGGTGTTGGGGGCTGCGGAGGCCGGGTCGGTGAAAAGTGAAAAGAGGAAAGTGGAAAGGGCGATCAGGAGCGATCCAGAGAAACGGAGAAACGGAAGGAAGGGGTCAAGCATTAAGTTATTGAAGTTATTGTTGTCGTGGGGAAGGTTTCTCGAAATCCGGCTCAGACCGTTAGTTGTTAAGTTGTGATGCAACTCATTCATGATGTGCGAGTTCCGGGTCATCTCAAGAGACCAACTGGACGACGGTGGACCGACTCGTCAGGGGGTTCGCATATCCTCATCCACCGACTATCTCGAAGCATTTTCAATCGCCACCCGGCCCGACACAAAATTGATCCGCAATTCCATACCGTCCAGAAGACGCGTACCGATCAAAACTTCGGACGGCGAACCCGCGACAGCGACCACCTGCCGGCGCTTTCCACCAAAGATCACGATGCCCAGATAGGTGTCGGATTCCATTTTTTCTCCGGACGCCAACTCGTATGTTTCGATCCCTATCCGATTCCAACCAAGACGCTTCAACAGGCGGGCGGGTACGCTCAAGTATTCATTGAAACCGGTGTCGATCACGGCTGACACGGTCATGCGTGTCTTCCCCCTAAGCACGATGGAAACAACAGGCTCCATGAATTCATTGACATGGCCTTTAATCATATCCACGTCTGAGTTTGTGGACGGTTTTGAAACCGACACGGAAGAAACCAAAGAGAGCGCGGGGGAAAACCCGACGCGCTTTCAGCGCCACTTCCAACGTGTCCTTGCCGACAAAATAGGATCCCGTGTCGGGTTCAATCGCAACAATCTCGCCGCGGTGGGACTTGCCGATCCTTTTGGACAGCCGGCGAAACTGCCGTTCACAACGCGCAAACATCTTCGAATCTCCGCCGTTGGCTTTCATGGCTTTCATATCAGCATCCTACCCGCAACGTCGCCAGAAGGCAATCTGCGGGATGGAGCGGGCGATTTCCGTCGCGACGAGCAGGACGGTGTTAAGCATTAAGTTATTGAAGTTATTGGCGGATCCGGGAAGGTGGAAGGATTTCACGCCGGTTGTTTCGATTCAAGGGATTTGGCGAGCTGAAGGACGGCCGAGGTGCTGCGGTGGATGGAGCGGGCGATATCCGTCGCGGCGATGCCCTCCCGCAGACCTTGCAGGCACAGCATCGCGCGAACGCGACTGGTCTTACGGTCACGCCCGTTGCCCGTAATCCGCGACTTCGGAATCTCCGTCTCCGCAGAGAGTTCGGACAGAATCTCATCCATCGTCTTCCCTGTCGGCCTGAGATTGAGGTTTCTCCGCTCCGTCCTCCGCTCGACGGACGATTCGATCCGATCGAGAAACGATTTGACGCCGGCGACGTCCAGTCGCCTGACTTTTCGGCTTCCCGGGAGCGTGTCATCGGGCACGATCTGCCCTGCCGGACCCGCCGGGTCATCTTCCGATTTCTTCAAAAGTGTGGCGTAAGACGACACGCCACCGCTGATTTCGATTATGAAATCCTTCGCGATTGGAACATCGCTCCTCCCGCCCAAATAATACGCCGCGCTGGACCAGCGGTAATCCCCGGCATTCTTGACCATTCCCGCGCGAACCGGGTTGTTATGGATGTAGCATGACGCGACGATCAGATAGGACTCTCTGTCGACCCATTCGGCGTTATACGTGCCGTTAAACACGTGGCCAATTCTTCCACGACGCCGGTTCCACGCTTTGGCGAAATCTCCGTGGACCCTCTGAATGGCATCAGGGAGCCGGCCGCCATCCACATCCTGCACCAGAAGATGAAGATGGTTTGTCATCAGACAGTAGGCATGAAGGCGAATTTTACAGGCAGCCAGAGCCTTTATCAGCCGGTGCAGATAATCGAGCTTGTCCTCGTCCGTTTCAAAAATATTCTGCCGATTGTTCCCCCGCGCGGTCACGTGGAAAAAGGCGAGAGGCTCGCGGATCCGGTGGGGACGTGTCATTGCAGAGCCTCCCGGCAGCCAATTGCAATTCCCAACGGCACGAGGCGGAGGCCTATGGCATCCCGACAATGCAAAAACTTCAATAACTTAATGCTTGACCCGCAAAAAAAAATGCAAAAAATGCTCATCGCTTCATCTCCACTGCACAATTTTTATTCAACAATTCATTTATTACCAACGCCTGGCACCAAACTGCCAAACTGCCTGGCACCAAACTGCAAACTGCTGCCAAAATGCTGGCGGGGATGCGCAGACAACGATCGCGGCGGTGCAGAGGCGGGTACTGAACGCGTGATTCGGACGGATATGCTCTCCCCTTGCCCTCGCGCCCGCGAAAGCTCTTCATTCCTCACCCCGTCCTGGAAGATAAATATTATTGTCAATAGTACTAACCTCCACACAGTGCCCAATAACCGTCTTGATGTCAAGTAGATAGGGCCGAATTTCAGATAGATTGTGTCGTTTGGCCCGCGTTTGGACCGCTGGCTTATTGACAATTGATCCGTTCACATCTACGATGTGCGTACAAGCCTTGACCAGCGTCCATCTGCAGAGTGCAGTACGCGGTCGAGTGAGGTTCTGGGATTTGCCCGGTAGTTGCGGTATTGGCTTTGCGTTCCTTTGCTTTCGGCCAAGATCAGCGGGTGTAATAACAGTGTTCCTGACTTGGGCTGAATGAGGAAAAGGAGGTAAAGCGAATGGCACAGGGTAAAGTGAAGTGGTTTGACGCCAAGAAGGGCTACGGCTTTATCGAGCTCGAAGGTGGCTCCGGAGATTTGTTTGTGCATTTCTCCAGCATCGCCGGCGAGGGATTCAAGAATCTCGACGAAGGCCAGAAGGTCGAGTTCGAGATTGGCGATGGCAAGAAAGGCAAGCAGGCATTGAACGTCCAGAAAGTGGCCGTTTAAGTCCGTTTCGGATTTTCAGCAGAGAGAATTCTCCAGTCCCGGCGGAATCCCGCCGGGACTGTTTTTTGGGGCTCGGACTGGCTGGCCAGTCAATGCATGGCCATTGAAACTCGAGTGTCCGGTTATCTGATAATGGCGAGCTTATCGATCCGCCGGCCGCCGGCGCCCTCCAGAATGTAGATGTAAACGCCCGACCCGGCCTTCTGCCCGTTCCTGTTCGTGCCGTCCCACTGGAGCGTCGTGTTGCTTCCGGGCACGCCGGTCTCCCGGAGTTCCTTGATGAGCCGTCCACCCACGTCGTATATCTTCAGCGTCACCTCGCCGGCGGCCTGCAGATTGTATTTGAACGTCACGTTTCCGGCCGCGTCTGGGCCCGGGTTCGGGTAGACGAAGGACTGCGCCGCATCCAGGGCCGGCGCCAGATACGCGGCCAGGTACTCGGGCAGGCCCACAGCTAAGACCAATGAGATTTTAGATTTTAGATTTTCGATTTTAGATTGTAAAACCAATGACGATGACGCGCGTAGATCGATGGGGCCGGACGGGGCGCCCAGGAGATACGCGCCGTATTCGGACGGCAGGCCGGACGCGTCCCATTTCAATGTGACGGCGCCCGGCGGGCCGCTTACGACTACCGGCCATGTGGTCGCGGTCTTTACCGGCGCTGCGATGCTCGCGGCGTATGTTTTCGTTGCCGATGGCTCGTTGCCTGCATTCGCCTCGCCCACCGCCACCTGCAGGTCTCCCATCATCCCCGGCGCCTTCCACAAATCGTTCATGTCTTCGCCGTCCGCCCCCGCCGGCGCGACGCCCACGTATGTGTACTCGTCGCGGATCTCGCTCACGCCGCTGTACGCCATCAGGCGGAGGCGCCAGTTGGAAACTGAACCCCCCCCTGCCCCCCCTTCGGAAGGGGGGGTGGTGTAAACCGGGGACTGCTGTTTGACCCGCGGACCCTGCGGCAGGCGTTTGTTGTGCGGCACGAACACCATCGTGCAGGCCGTGTTCACTTTCACCCACGCCGCCGCCCATGGTTTCAGTTGCGCCGTCGTGTCGCCGCTTTCGAACGGCGTCACGTACTGCTCCGCAGACTGGTCCCGCCATTGGAGACGCGTGTCGATCGCCGGCGTGCCCGCCGTGAAGGAATCGAGAGCCAAGAGCGTGTCCGGCGCCGTGTCCAGCGTCACGTACACGTCGTCCAGCCAGTTGATCACGTGCGGGAAAGGATTGCCGATCATGTTCGCGCCTGCCGCCACATGCAGACGGAACGTATCCGTCAGCGCGTAGTTCGTGCCCGCCAAGCCCACGCCGCCTGCCGCGCTCGACTTGATCCAGTACCCGCGGCCGCTCTCGAACACGCTGAACTCGCCGCTCGCCGAATTGTTCGGCGACGCCTGACCCGAGATCGATTTGTATTTGCTGATCGCCGGGTCGTACCAGTACGACAACAGCGCGCCCGATCCCACGAGTTTCGCGATGCCCGTCAGCGACGTCGCCTGCGTGTCCGCCTGCCGCGCCGGAGAAAACATCACC
>Ga0156236_123_pt1 | contig 49605 bp, 26 predicted proteins | sample RifCSPlowO2_12_FD_107883 | JGI IMG/M metagenome (GOLD analysis project Ga0156236, IMG submission 107883) | Candidatus Lindowbacteria bacterium RIFCSPLOWO2_12_FULL_62_27
AACTTTTCCGATGCCGTTGGCAGTCTCATCTCACCTTGCACCAGATGATTATGACTCACAACCTCGAAAATTCACCCACAGGAAAACCGGAAGAGGCCCTTTTTGGTTGTCATTCCCGCGAAAGCGGGAATCCAGAGGCTGTATTCTGGACCCCTGTTTTCGCGGGGGTGACGAGAATTACTACGGGAAGCAGAAATCACATGACACCCAGACTGGAAACCCCTTAACTACGAAAAGACGCGAAACAACGCGAAAGGGGTAAATTTTACTATGAAATTTTTCTCGAACTTTCACGCTCAATTCGTAGTTAAAATATCAATGTTTTTCCCTGGGTATGTAACTCCTTGCAACAGTAAGCGTCTTAATTCGTCGCCATGGGAGGTGTCACGTACACGGTGCCATGAGCGGATTGCGGTAGAATCTGTATCTGGGGGGGTTATGTTTTGAATCTCTGTTCCCGTCGGAGAGCCATCCCCTCCCGGGACCAGGGAGCGGCCGGGCAGGGCCTCGGATTGGATGCCCGGGCGCCTAAGATTTGCTTTTTGTATATATCTAGGGCATACTTTTGTTTAATTAACAAAGTGCCGATATAACCTATTGATCCTGATTGAGGGGCAAGCGAGCGGGTGGTCAGCCTGACATTATAAGTGAATCGGGCTGAGTACGTTTGTGAGGGGAACCGTGTTGCTCGGACGGAAGAGCGGGTCTTTCGTAAAAGGTCTGGGGATGGGAACGGGGATAGTCTTACCTGACGCCTTTCTTGTGATTTCAATCACAATAGTTGCCGGATGAGGCTACTTGTGTTTTTTTTATCTATAAAAACCAATAAGAGTTTCAGGGCCGCCGGATTTTTTACGAAATTTTCCGTTTGCCATCCTTTCTTCAGGCTGCTTCTGAAGACCACACAGATCGGTGTACTGACGGCTTTGTCCCTTGCGATCTTGGTCCAATCTTCCGCCGCGCTGGTTGGCGAGGGTGGGGACCTGAACCTGATTCAGAGCAACTGGACGGGCGGCGGGGACACGACTCGGGGGACGATCAGCAGTGTCGACTATGAGATCGTCACGACGGTCGGGTATATCGGCGGGGATACGGTCCTGAGCACCGCGACGCAGGAGACCGCCTTCACGGGCTTTTCGGCGACGCTGAATGCGCCGTTTCCGGACACTTACAAACTTCTCGAAATCACCGCGCCGGCCACGGGGCATGAGACGAAGGTCGCGACGATCGTGATCTCCGGCACCAGCGTCCTTTCCATCAGCGACTCGATCATTGCCGTCGTGGACGGCGTGGAGGTCGACACGAGCACGACCGACACGAGCGGCTCGTGGACGATCAGCTCCGTGTTGCTGAACGGCACGGACGACGATCTGATGGTGAAGATTCGTGACAAACAGACCGGCGAGATCCGCGCGCAGGACACGATCACAGTCACCTACGACGGCATCGCTCCCAAAGTCACCGCGATTGCGGACACGTCCGTCAAAAACGGTTCGAACAAGGGCCAGGTCGCCGCCACCGCCACCTTTTACATCGTCGACACGGGCGCCGGATTCAACGGCACCGGCTCCTGCACGCTCTACTGGCACTTCGACAGCGGGACCAACATCAATTTCACGGCCGTGGAGCCGAGCGGCTCTCCGGGCACGTACGTGATCGAGGGCACGATCCCGAACCCGGGCGTCGACACGAAAGTTGGATTTTGGTGGGGCTGTCATGACGACGCTTTGAACATCATGACCGCGTCGTCTCTGACGCCGAAATATCTTGAATCCGATCCGGGGACGTACACGATCAAGGCGCCCGCGGCGGCCTCCGGAAATATGATCGCCGACACGCTCGTGATTTACGGGATCATCGACAGTTTCGACGCGACGACGTCTATTGAAGGCGTCATCCTGTATAATCCGACCGACAGGGCGTTCGATTTGAACGGTTATTCGATTCAGGGGTCCAACGAAAACGACGCGAGCGGATACGTCACTTTCGCGTCCGGGGATACGATTGCCGCCTTTGGATATTTTCTCGTTACGAGTTCGGCGGCAACCGATGCGGACAAAACGATGCCCGATGAGATTACGGATCCTGCCGGCGATTCGGTGGCGATCCATACCGCCACCGGAGCTCGAGTAGATCTCGTGGGAAATGGGGCCGCCACAGAATACGAGGGAACGGCTCCTACGGCCATGGCAACCAGCAATGATGCTCTCATTCGGAAACCCTCTTACAATTTTGTCGGGCATGGACTCAGGCCGGCCGGGGGAGGCGGCGGGATGATCGACACCGACAACAACGCGAGCAACCTGATGGATGACACGACCCAAAACGGCAACGTGGCATGGCCGAATCGGAATAAGGGCATCACCGACCGGCTGGTGTTTGCCTGTACGGCTCCGACGACCGCGGCGCAGAGCGCCAACTTCGGGCTGTCCTGCACTGCGGTGGTTCGATGGAAAGATGTCACGTCTCCGGATTCTGTGGCGAGGGCCTACACGGGATCGAGCGCTTGGGGAACGATCACGAGCGATGCGGGCACGGTCAACGGTCTGGGCGCCGACAGCTCCTTCACTAACGGCGTTCTCAACAATTATCAACTCAACATCAGCGCCACGCTCGGGACGGTGAGGATCACGATCGCGGACGCATACTGCACCGGGTACGTGGACGTCTACATCAACGCGTCCACGAACGACACCGTGACGTTCGACGTGGCGTCGTCCGGCGCGACGCACGAGACCACCGCGGCCTCGGCGACGCTCTCGGGCAACACCGCCGCCGCGTCCGGCGATTCGGTCCAGATTTACATCGACAACGTCGCCACCGATTCGCACGTTCTGACCGCCAACGGCGTCTGGAGCATCGTGAACGTGGACTTCAAGGACAAGACCGGCGAGAGCGTGGCCGCCTACGCGTTTGACGGCGGCGTTTTTCTCGGCGCCGACACGATCACGGTCCACTACGATGCCACCAAACCCCGGATCACGAAAATCGGGGACACCACCATCGCGGACGGCGGCACGACCGCGGCCAGCGAGACGATGTTTTTCTACGTCTTTGACACAGGCACCGGCTTCAACAGCGCCGGAGGCTGTACCCTCTACTGGCACGTGGACAGCGGCGCCAACACGAACTGGGCGGTGGCGACGGAAAACGACAGCGGCGGCACGGCGACGATCGAGGCGATGATTCCGGTGAGCACGTTCAATCCTCTCGTCGACACCAAAGTGGGGTTCTGGTGGGTGTGCCGGGACGATCTCGGGAACCTCATGGACTCGGCGTCGCTGTCGCCGTCCTACACCGACGCGCGCCCGGGCACGTTCACGGTGGACGTCGCGAGCGTCCGGGACGTGATCATCAGCGAGATCATGTGGGATGGCGACAACAGCCAGGGCGATATGGAGTATGTGGAACTCTACAACCGCACCGGCGCGAGCGTCAGTCTGAACGGTTGGCGGCTGAGGGACGGTCATGGCACCGGTTCAACCGGATTTGACCTTCGATTCGGCGCGGCGGACTCGATCCCCGCCTATTCCTACTACGTGATCTACCAAACGGGCGACGGCGACATCGGCGGCGCGGCGTTTACGGATATCTCAAGTCACTTCGACACCACGCACAACGACTGGGACGGAGACAATGACTTGCTGCGCGCCGGCGATTCGCTGACGCTTTTCATCAACTCCACCGGCGTCGAGATCGACTCGGCGCCGTTCTTGACGGGCTGGCCGGCCGGCGGATGGACGGGCACGAACGACACGAACGGCGTTTCGATGGAACGCAAAATGTCCGGCCTCAATTACGCGACGGTCGGGTCGGGCGACTCCGAGGCCCAGTGGGACAGCCACAACATGCGCCACGGCAACGGCCGGCCGCATGGCACGCCCGGGCATGTGAACAGCATCAACATTCCGAGCCTCACGTCGATCACGCCGAGGAGCCCGGTCGCGTCGTCCGGTCGCGGCAAGTGGACCCTGACGGTGACCAACGGCCGGGACGATTTTTCAGGCGGCCGCGTCGTTCTCAAAGTCCCGGCCGGCTGGAGCCAGCCGACCAGCACGGCCAACGATCCGGGGTATACGACCGTTTCGGTGAGCAACGGCACGATCAACACGACGACGTTTTCCGGGGACAGCATGATCGTCGACCTGACCGCGTGGACGGCCCAGAGTGGAACGCTGGAAATCATCTACGGCGACAATGCCGGGGGCCGGAACTCTCTGGCGCGGGTGGCGTCGACCTCGAGCGCGACGCCGGTAGAGTTTCAGCTTTTTTATGACACCAGCGGCTCAGTCGTCACCATGGCTGGCGACAGCGGGGTGTTTGGCGTGAAATCCGAGACGCTGCCGGTGGTTGAGTATGCCGCGGCGAATCTCCTGGGCGGGGCGATTGACACGAATCCGTCCGGCAATCCACGCAGTTTCATGAATTCGGAATATACGCTGACCATCACGCACACGGACACGCTGGGGCGCGTCATTTACGGCGCGCACGATTCGGTGACGATCAAACCGTTTCTGACTTCGGCGACCGCCGCCTCGGATTCGCACGTGCACGAGGACGCCACGTTTGCCGGTTTCTACGATCCGACGAACAACGACACGATTCAGGTCGGCGGGTGGACCGACGAGTACGGCCGGTTTCAGGCAACGCTCCATGTGAGTTCGATCGCCGGCAATGACGCGCAGCTCAACGAATTTCGCGTGTCATGGGGGGACAACAACAATTCCTCGACGGTTTCCGATTCCGCGCGGTTGCCGGTCCCGGTCATCAATGAAGTCGCGTGGGACGGTTCGGTGGAGTATATCGAAGTCTACAACCCGACGCACCAGGTTCAAACGCTGACAGGATTCCAGATCATTTCGGTGAGCAACCTTACGGACAGCGCGACGGCGACCATAGAAGTCGGCGCCAGCGGCGGCTTCAATAGTGTCTTCAGCTTAAATCCATTTCACTATGTCGTCTTCGTGGATACCGCGGGCACGGCGCCGGACAGTGGCGGGCAGACCACGGATTCTCGAGAGATCGACGCAGTGACCTTGACCGACAACCCGGCTGAAACGCTGGTTCTACGAAATGCTTCAGCGTCATTTACGGATATGATGGGCATTCTCGGCAACAGCGGATACTTCAATGACGCAGACAAAAGCGGGGGACCCGATGAGGGCGTCAGTTATTCGCTGGAGCGTGTCTTCACCAACCGGTCGGGCAACCAATCCGACAACTGGGCCAGTTCCGACTCGGCGCCCGGCGGAACCGGCGGAGCGGGGACATCCGGTCGGCCGAACGCGAAGTCTCTCTACGCCACCCAAGTCGACCGTCTGGACACCGTCATCGGGCGGCCGAACGGGAGCACGATGGACACGGCCCGGGTCACGCTGATTCTGAAGATCGCATCCGGCGACACGCAGCCGAACCAGCAGATCGGTGTGCAGGGCGCGATCGCCGAAGGGCCGCGGCACGGGGATTCGAGCTGGTATCTCGTCACGCCGTCCGTGACGAACAGTCAGGGCACGGCGGCGATCACGATCTCGGCCAACGGCAACAACACCTCCGGCACGGTTCACATCCGGATCCGGCAGCCCTACGGGGTGACCGACAGCGCCTACATCGTATTCGACCGCGGCGAAAGCTTCGCCTACATCTTCCAGTCCAGCGAAACGAACATCTCCGACACGTCGGCGAAGAACGCGCTGGTGGTGTTCGTCAGTTTCAAGGACACCATTTCCGGCATCGACACGAGCATCATGCCGCAGTACCGCTGGAAGGTCGGCGTGAGCGGGACCTACACATCGTACGCGAACATGACGTACCACACGGGCGACACGTATCTGGCCCGGATCGACATTTCGCCGGACACCTGGTCCAAAACCCCGCACGACACGATCTACTGGCAATACCTCTGGCGCGACCGCGCCGGGAACTGGGACACGTCGCCGACCGACGACTCGCGCACGGCCGACTACATCGACAACACGAAGGCTTTCGACACGATTTCCTCGCCGTCGGCGGGCGACACGCTGAGCGGCTCGAACGCGCTGGTGCGGCTCCTGATCGGCGATGGGGCACGGGACTACTGCACGATCACGGTCAAGTACGACACGTACGCCTCAGGGCTCTGGACCAACGCGACGCTGGTGTCGGGATCGGACACCAAAACCAACCTGCGGACGACCCAGGGCGGCGACACGCTGGATTTGCGGTGGAACACCACGACCGATCTTTCCGGCACCACCATCGTGAGCGTCCGCCTGCGGGTCGAAATCTACGACGGATTCGACACGCGGACGGACACCACGAGCAATTTCGGGATCGCCAACGCGACCGGCGCGAACGACCCGCCCTCCGATACGATCGCGCTTCCGGCGGACGGCGAGACCTACGCGGGGAGCGTGACCGTGCGATTTTTCCTGGTCGACCCGGACAACCAGTACTGCACGGTGTCGATCCGGTATGCAAAGGACAGCGGGACGGCGTGGTTCCCCGCGACGATCACGGGATCGACGAGCAACCTGTACGCGCCGTCGGCCGGGGACACGTTCACAGTCACGTGGAATTCCAAGACCGACCTCGTGGACACGAAAATCGCGAGCGTCAAACTCAGCGTCACGCCGAGCGACGGCACCGACACCGGCCCCGCCGACACCACGCTGGTGTTCGGGATCGACAATCAGAAACCGGGCGTGATCGACACGGTGACGGCCGCGGCGGACGTGGAGGGATCGGACACGGGGGTATACGTGTCGTGGAGCACGTCGTCCGCGTCAGATTCGAAGGGGTACAACATCTACCGATTCAGCGGGACGGACAGCGCGCAGTCGTCGAAGGTAAACGTGGGCGTGATCACGGACACGTTCGGTTTCAAGGACTCGTCGGCGGTGCAGGGCGACACGAATTTCTATTACGTCGTCGTCGTCGACACCTACGACAACCAGAGCGACAGCTCGATGTCGGCGGAGGCGCCGAACATCGATGTGGTGAAGGACGTGGGGGATTCGAGCAACGCGAAGCGTCTGCGGCCCGGCGACACGGTTTCATTTTTGATCACGGTGCGGAACAACGGATTCGCGCCCGCGCGCGGTATCGTGCTGTACGACTACGTTCCGCAATTTTCCACCTACACCGAATCGGCGGCGGCCACCAGCCTCGAAAGCAACTGGACGATCGAATACCGCGTGGACGGCGCCGGCGGCTCGGACGTGTGGCAATCCGCGCTGTCCGACACCGCCACCATGCTCCGGTTCACCCGGTCGGCCCGGCTGGAACCGAAGGTTGCGACGGCGTCGGACACGCTGAGGATCAAGGTGAAAATCCAATAATGAGGAGGTCATCGGTGAGACACATCATGGCAATGAAGGCGTACATCGTACTGGGACTTCTAGGACTTCTGACCCCGGCTTACGGTCTGAGTTTTGACACCATTTACGAAACGCGTGTCGACACGCACGGCGTCTTGATCGTGTGGCAGACCGACACGGCTTCGAACGGCAACATCGAATATGGCCTCGGGACGGCCGACGCGAACCAGATGTCGATCGAGATGACGATGGCCCTGCAGCATCAGACGTCCATTTACGGGCTTCTCGAGGGCGAGGACTACATGTTCCGCATCCGCGCCCGGAGCCGGACCGGCGGACAGGCGCAAAGCCCGTGGCACCGGTTTCGGACGCTCGGGATACCGGCCCCGAAGATCCTGGAGGTTGCCGTGGTGGAGGCGACGCCGGAAGGCGGCACGCTGGTGTGGCGGTCCAACATCCCGACGCGGGGCACGTTCGAGTGCGGCTACGACACGTCCTACGGATTTCAACAGACCGACGACCGCTACGGGGCCGCCCACGAAGTGATCGTGAAGCGGTTCAATCCGCGCAAGACCATTCACTACCGTGTCCGGGCCGTGGACGAGCGAGGCCTGGAGGCGCCGGAGCACGCCGGCACGTTTGTGACGGCGGAACGCAACATCGCGGTGGGCGCGAAGGTAACGGGAACATTCACGCGGAACGTCGAGCCGTCCTACATCAAGGACACCCCGCCGATTCTGGACCGGGTGACCGACGGAGGGCTGGACTACTACACGGGGATGGCGTCGTCCGGCGATCCGAAAGACGCGGACCAGTGGGTGGAAATCGATCTCGGAAAAATCGCATTCGTGTCGGACATCGTGACGATGTGGTGGCAGCTTGCGTATCCGAAAAAATTCTCCGTGAAACTCAGCCTGAACCGGGAAACCTGGCGGGCGCTGGGGGACACGTATGACGCCTCGACGGGCCAGACCGCGAAGAGCCGCAGCGGCGATCCGCTCTGGGAGCATTTCGCGCAAGCGGGCTCGGTCCTGGCGCGATACGTTCGGATCGACATTCCGCAGGGCGCGCCGTACGAGCGTCGGTTTCCGAAATTCAACTACGTCACGTTGTTCGAGCTGAAGGTTTATCCGCCGGAGGAAAAACATGATTAGAGCATCCAGTCAACAAAGAGCGGTACTTCCAACCCTATCGTCTGCCGTTCGGGCGGGCGTTTCCATAGATCGCACAAACTCTTGCCTTTTGAAAGGAGGCAGATTTATGTCACGTCAAAGTTTAAGCGTACTCGTGACGCTGCTTCTGATCGGCCTGTCGGCGATGCCGGCACTGGCCGTAGGAACCAGCGGCGACACGGCGTACATCTCGAATGGATTTTTCACCTACACCGACACGGTGCCCAACAGTTACGGGCGTCTGTCGGTGGCGTACATGAAATCCCAGAACAGCGCGGATTCGAAGTACAAGGGTCCGTCTGCCGGCGACTCGGTGATTGTCGACACTGCGTGGGACATGACTCAGATTTACAATCTGACTCAGACGTCCGGCGCGGCGGGCGAGACCGTGTCGTTTGTACACTGGATTGAGAACATCGGAAATGCGACGGCTCGGATCGATTTCGAGACGCGGTTCATCACCGATGCCAACCTCAAGGACACGGACTGGGGGAGGGAGCGGTACACGATCTTCGGCGACGCCGACAAGGACAGCGCGGTCGACAACGGCGCCAATCGTGACACCACCTACATCCAGCTTCCCCCGGGAAGGTCCATCCAGATCATCGTGCAGGTGTCGATCCCTGACACGGCGGTGGATGGCGATTCGTCGCACATCATGCTGGCGGTGACGGACAACGCCGTCACGCTGGCGGATGGCGCCCAGGGCGACTCCTGGCAGGCCGGGACGATCCTGGCGAGCGGGGAGGACAGCCGCGACACGATGGTGGACACGGTGGTTGTTCAGGTCAAGGGACCGAACGTCATTGTGGAGAAGAACGTGTATGAGATGACGGCCAACCGGTCTCGACCGGGTGACACCATTGTCTGCGACATCACGTTCGACAATGACGGTTCGGACTCTGCCCGGGGTCTTCAGATCATGGACGCGATCCCGCAGTGGTCCTATTTCCAGAAGAACTCGGCAGAAAGCGGGATTTTTCTGGGCAACTCGGCGCAGACGCCGACTGCCACCGCCGACTCCGAGATCACCGTCCAGTATGACACGGACGCCGCCAGCATAAACGGCCGGGTGGAGTTCCTCGACACGTACGGCAACCACGCGGACACGAACAGGATCGTCACGGCGATCCGGTGGACGCTCACGACGTATGTCCGTGCCGGTGACGATGACGCGAACGGAACGGTCGAGTTTAACGACAACAACGCCACGGCGGACAACGGACGCGTGCAGTACCGCGTCGTCATCGAATAAGGACGGAGGAAAGCGAAGCGCCTGAACAGGGAAGACAAGTAAAGAATGCAAGGAAGTCCTGCGGGGCCTGTGGCCACAGGTCCTGCGGCGACGTGACATTGGCGGCACGGGGCAAGATCGAAACTCGAGATCGATCTTAAACCCACCGCCGGCCCACTCCTTTCGGGGAGCGGGCAGTCTCCTTTCGGCGGTGTCCGAACCGGTCCCATCCCGGTTGGACCCGTTATGTTGGAGACGTTCCTTGCAGGCAGGTCTTCCCAATCGGCGCGCGATGCGGAAGAGTCCGTTGTCGGGCGAGGTTGTCGTATGAGGGGAGGAGTCTGCCCCTGAAGCCTCTACCGGGAACGGGAATGCGGACCGAGTAGTCCGCGCCCGCTTCGCGTGTTTTCCTCCGAGGCCCGCGGTTTGTCCGCGGGCTATGGAGGAAGTCTTTCAGGCGCGATGATGTCGGCCTTGCGCTGACATCGATCGCACTCATGGACCAACGGTCCGGAGGGCAACCTCCGCCGGGTCCTGAGGTGGTTCATGGTCCTCCGCAGGACGGCTTAAAGGGAGCCGGTCCACCCGACCGGCCGCCAGATCGACATGGCGGCAGCCGGGAGAAGGTTCCCAGGCCGGACAGCGGCGGGACTTCACCACCGACGGTACCTCGGCGGGGATGGCCCTGCGCCAACGGTCCTGGAGTCAGGCTCGTACCCCCGTCAGCCGCTCCGCCGCCCGAAAGGGTGCGCGCGGGGCCTGACCGGGAACAGCCGCCTCCGGGGAAGTTCATAGGTGAGCTTGGAGTAAAAGCTCCAAGGCAGATACCCAGGGAGACGAGTCCGCCCGGAACATTCGGGATTCGGGAAGGACCGGACTTTATCCGTCATTTCGGCCCCGTTCCTTTGGGTGAGGGGGAAGGACCGCCCCCAACGCGGGTTGGAGAAAATCCCATCCGGGGATTTTCTGAAATTGGAGCGTTGGGGACAGGACATCCGTGTCCGCCCATGCGCGGCAGTGTGTTCCGGCGAATGACCGCGCTGTGGATGATGGTCTGCGCCGTGCTGGGTCTGTGGACGGCGCCCGCGCCGGCCGGCCATGGGGATACGCACGCGCCCGTCAAGACGGTCATCACGTTTGATACGGTCACGGTGAAGTACATGTGGCCCCTGTGGACCAGCGCCGTGAATCATGACAGTGACGCTCGATATTCGAACAAGGACTACGAGACGGTCCAGCTTCTGTCGGCGGTCGACGTCACGACGAATCTGGAGACGGCCTACATCGGGCCGCGGGACAGTGTGATCTTCATAAGACATATTCGGAATCTTGGGAATGGATACGACACGTACCGGGTGCGCGGGGATTCGCAGCCGGGCGTGAATTTTGTCACCGGAATCTTTTTGGACGCCGCCGACGGCGACAGCGTGTTTGACGGCAGTGACCCGCCGGCTGCGACGGCGGTGGTGGGCGCGCTCAAGGAGACGGTCGTGCTGGTGCGCGTCCAAGCGCCGCCAACCGCGGTGGACGGCCAGATCGACACGTTGCTTCTCTCTGCGACGTCCGACGCCGCCGTTCTGTCGGCGGACACCGTGACGCTGGTGCTGACGCTTGATTCTCAGCCGCCGACCGCCCCGAGCCTGCAGTCGCCGGCGGGCGGATTCGAAACGAACAGCCTGCGGCCGGCGTTCCGATGGGACACGTCCGCCGACACGCTGGCCGGTCTGGCCTGGTACCGGTTCGAGCTGGACACGAGCGGCCTGTTCGTGAATCTCGTTCTGTCGGACACGCGGACCGACACGGCCTTCACGCCGGCCGCGGACATGTCCGCCGGCCGGTATTTCTGGCGCGTGCTCGCGGTCGATACGGTCGGCAATGTCAGCCGGTCGAATCCGGATTCGAACCGCCTCGTCATCGACACAAGCGCCGCCGTGTCGGCGGTCGGGCCGCCGGACGGTCACGAGACGAACGCGGCGGCGGTGCGGTTCGAATGGGCGTCGACCGAGGCGGAGACGTACACGTGGCAGTTGTCGAAGTCCGCGGCCTTCGCGACGATCGCCGACAGCGCGGTCGACACGCGGGTCACGAGCCTGAACCGGACCCTGCCGGACCAGGACACGTACTTCTGGCGCGTGCTCGCGCGGGACACGGCCGGCAATTACGACACGACGGCCGTGCGCGCCCTCCTGCTGGACACCCTCGTCGGTCAGGTGAGCTTGACGGCGCCGGCCGACGGGCTTGAGACGCAGGCCGCGTCGGTCCCGATCCTGTGGTCCGCCGTGCCGGACAGCGTGGGGATCGACTCGTATGCTGTGGAGGTCGCGAAGACCACGGCGTTTTCGGACGTGGTTTTCGCGGACACCGTCGACGGCGTATTCGCGACCGATACGGTCACCGGCTTGTACAACGACACGTACTTCTGGCGCGTCCGGGCCGTCGACGATCTCGGCAACAGCGGGGCGTATTCGGCCGCGCGCGGATTTGTGACCGACACCAGCGTCGCCCAAGTCAGCCCGGCCGGTCCGTCGGACGCGCACGAGACGACGAACGCGAGCGTGGTGGTGACCTGGACCGCCGTCGGGGATTCGGTAGGCATCGACAGCTACGCGGTGGAGGCGTCGAAGAACGCTGGATTTGAGAGCCTGAGTTTTGTGGACACGGTCGACGGCGCGCTGACGGGCGATACGATCACGGGCCTGTACAACGACACGTACTATTGGCGCGTTCGGGCCGTCGATGTGCAGGGCAACGGCGGCGCGAACTCGGCGACGCGCGGGTTTGTGGTTGACACCCTCGCCGGCCAGGTGAATGTGTCGGGCCCGGCGGACGGCCACGAGACGACGAACGTGAACGTGGTCGTCACGTGGACCGCCCTCGCGGACTCGGTGGGGATCGACAGCTACGCAGTGGAGGCGTCGAAGAGCGCGGCGTTTGCGAGCGTCGCGTTTGCGGACACAGTCGACGGCGCGTTGACGGGCGATACGATCATGGGCCTGTACAACGACACGTATTATTGGCGCGTGCGTGCCATCGACGATCTGGGGAACGCAGGCGCGAACTCGACGGCGCGAGGATTTGTGGTCGACACCCAGGTCGAAGCGGTGAGTGTGACGGCGCCGTCGGACGCGCACGAGACGACGAACGCGAGCGTAGTGGTGAGTTGGACGGCGGTGGGCGCCGACACGGTGGGGATCGACAGTTACGTCGTGGAGGCGTCGAAGACCGTCGCGTTTGCCGAGGTCGTGTTTGCGGATACGACCGACGGGACGAATACGACAGACACGATCACCGGTCTCTACAATGACACGTATTACTGGCGCGTGCGCGCGGTCGACGATCTGGGGAACGCCGGCGCGAACTCGGCGACCCGGGGATTTGTGGCCGACACCCACGTGGGCCAGGTCAGCCTGTCGATGCCCGCGGACGGCCATGAGACGACGAGCGTGAGCGTGGTCGCCACGTGGACTGCGGTGGCGGATTCGGTGGGGATCGACAGCTACGCGGTGGAGGCGTCGCCGAGCGCGGCGTTTTCGATCGTCGTGTTTGCGGATACGACCGACGGGACAACTACGGCAGATACGATCACCGGTCTGTACAATGACACCTACTACTGGCGCGTCAGGGCGGTCGACGATCTTGGCAACGGCGGAGCGGTATCGACTGCCCGGGGCTTCGTGGTCGACACATCGATCGGACAGGTGAGCGTGACGGGTCCGACGGACGGACACGAGACGACCAACGCGAGCGTGGTGGTGACGTGGACTGCGGTGGCGGACTCGGTAGGGATCGACAGCTACGCGGTGGAGGCGTCGAAGAGCGCGGCGTTCGCCTCTGTCGTGTTTGCGGATACAACCGATGGGACGAATACGACGGATACAATCACCGGACTATACAACGACACATACTACTGGCGTGTCCGCGCGATCGACGAAGCCGGCAATGCCGGCGTCAACTCGGCGGCGCGCGGATTCGTGGTGGACACGGCAGTGGAGCAGGTCAGTCTGTCGTTGCCGGCGGATGGACACGACACGACGAATGCAAGCGTCGTCGTGAGCTGGGCGGCCGTTGGAGCGGACAGCGTCGGGATCGACAGTTACGTGGTGGAGGCGTCCAAGAGCGCGGCGTTCGCGGCGGTCGTGTTTGCGGACACGACCGATGGGGCGAATACGACCGACACGATCACGGGTCTGTACAATGACACGTACTACTGGCGCGTGCGGGCGATCGACGATCTGGGGAATGCCGGCGCAAACTCTGCCACGCACGGGTTTGTGGTCGACACAGCCGTCGGTCAAGTGAGTGCGACCGGCCCGGCCGACGGCCACGAGACGACGAACGTAAGCGTGGTCGTCACGTGGAGCGCGGTCGCGGACTCGGTGGGGATCGACAGCTACGCGGTGGAGGCGTCGAAAAGCGCGGTGTTCGCCGGCATGGCGTTTGCCGACACGGTGGAGGGCGCGCTGACGGGCGACACAGTAACGGGTCTGTACAATGACACGTACTTCTGGCGTGTCCGTGCGATCGACGATCTGGGCAACGGCGGCGCCTATTCGGCCGCCCGCGCCTTCGTTGTGGATACGTCCATCGAGCAGGTTGTGGCGGTGTCTCCGTCGGACGGGCACGAGACAACGAGCGCAAGTGTCGTGGTGAGCTGGACGGCGGTCGGCGCGGACAGTGTGGGGATCGACAGTTACGTGGTGGAGGCTTCGAAGTCGGCCGGATTTGTCGCGATCGTGTTTGTGGATACGACGGATGGGACGAATACGGCAGATACGATCACAGGCCTGTACAACGACACGTACTACTGGCGCGTGCGCGCGGTCGACGACGTGGGCAACATCAGCGCGAACTCATCGACCCGCGGATTTGTGGTGGATACGGCGGTCGCCCAAGTGAGCGTATCGAGTCCCGCCGCCGGGCATGAAACTACGAACGTGAGCGTCGTTGTTGCGTGGAGCGCGGCGTCGGATTCGGTCGGCATCGACAGCTACGCGGTGGAGGCGTCGAAGAGCACGGCGTTTGCCGATGTCGTGTTTGTGGATACGACCGATGGGACGAATGCGACAGATACGATCACTGGTCTGTACAATGACACCTACTACTGGCGTGTCCGCGCGATCGACGATCTCGGAAACATCGGAGCGGTCTCGACCGCCCGGGGCTTCGTGGTCGACACGTCGATCGGACAGGTGAGCGTGACGAGTCCGGCGGACGCGCACGAGACGACCAACGCGAGCGTGGGGGTGACGTGGAGCGCGGTGTCGGATTCTGTGGGAATTGACAGCTACGCGGTGGAGGCGTCGAAGAGCACGGCGTTTGCCGCGGTCGTGTTTGTGGATACGACCGATGGGACGAATACGACCGATACGATCACCGGGCTGTACAACGACACATACTATTGGCGCGTGCGCGCGATCGACGATGTCGGTAACGTCGGCGCCGCCTCCGCAACCCGCGGGGTTTTGGTTGACAGCGGCGCCGGGCAGGTCGCGCTCGTGTCGCCCGCCACGAACTCGTCGACATCGGATTCCACGCCGACGCTCACGTGGGCCGCGCTGTCCGACAGCGTCGGGATCGATTCGTACGTGATCGAGGTGTCGCTCAGCGCTTCGTTTGCCTCCTTCGTGTTCACGGACACGGTAGACGGAACGCTGATAAGCGACACTCCGACAGCGCTGGCCGAATCTACGTATTACTGGCGCGTCCGGGCGATCGACCAGCTCGGGCAGGCCGGCCAGAATTCCGATTCCTTCATCTTCCGGATTGACACGGGCATCTCGCTGACCCTGACCAATCCGCCGGCCAATCACGACACCAACGCGGCCACCCTCCGGTTTGAATGGGACGCCGACGCCGACACCTTCACGTGGCAGCTTTCCAAGTCCTCGACGTTCGCGACGATTTCCGACAGCGTCGTCGACACGCGCGTGACCAGCCTTGTCCGCACGTTGCCCGAGCCTGACACTTTCTACTGGCGCGTCATCGCCCGCGACACCGCCTCGAATTACGACACCGCCACCGGACGCCGGCTGATCCTGGACACGGCGGTCGAGCAGGTGACCGTGACCGCGCCGGCGGACGGCCACGAAACGACGAACGTGAGCGTGACGGTGAGCTGGACGGCGATCGGCGCCGACAGCGTCGGGATCGACAGCTACGTGGTGGAGGCATCGAAGTCGGTTGGATTCGCCGAGGTCGTGTTTGTGGATACAACGGATATGACGAATACGACAGATACGGTCACAGGCCTGTACAACGACACATACTTCTGGCGCGCGCGCGCGGTGGACAATGTTGGAAACGTGGGTGCGAATTCCACGGCACGCGGCTTCGTGGTCGACACGGCCGTGGGGCAAGTGAGCCTGGCGAGTCCGGCGGACGCGCACGAGACGACCAACGCGAGCGTGGGGGTGACGTGGAGCGCGGTGTCGGATTCGGTGGGGATCGACAGCTACGCGGTGGAGGCGTCGAAGGGCACGGCGTTTGCCGCAGTCGTGTTTGCGGATACGACCGATGGGACGAATACGGCAGATACGATCACCGGTCTGTACAACGACACATACTTCTGGCGCGTCCGCGCGGTCGACGATCTCGGAAACATCGGCGCGAACTCGGCCGCCCGCGGGTTCGTGGTCGACACGTCGATCGCGCAGGTGAGCGTGTCGAGTCCGGCGGACGCGCACGAGACGACCAACGCGAGCGTGGTGGTGACGTGGAGCGCGGTGTCGGATTCGGTGGGGATCGACAGCTACGCGGTGGAGGCGTCGAAGAGCTCGGCGTTCGCCTCGGTCGTGTTTGCGGATACGCCCGATGGGACGAATACGACAGATACGATCACGGGGCTGTACAATGACACGTACTACTGGCGCGTCCGCGCGATCGACGATGTGGGAAATGCGGGAGCGAATTCCACAGCGCGCGGCTTCGTGGTCGACACGGCCGTGGACCAGGTGGGTGCGGCCAGCCCGGCGGATGGCCACGAGACGACGAACGCGAGCGTGGTGGTGAGCTGGAGTGCGATAGGCGCGGACACGGTGGGGATCGATTCGTACGTGGTCGAGGCCGCGAAGAGCGCCGCGTTTGCGAGCGTGCTCTTTGCCGACAGCGTGGACGCGGGCCTGACGAGCGACACGATCACGGGCCTGTACAACGACACATACTTCTGGCGCGTCCGTGCGGTCGACGATCTGGGCAACGTCGGCGCCAACTCGACGGCCCGCGGGTTCGTGGTCGACACCGCGATCGCGCATGTAAGCGCGGCCGCGCCGGCGGATGGGCACGAGACGAACGCGACCCCCGTGCGTGTGTCGTGGTCCACCGCGAGCGACAGTGTTGGGATTGATTCGTATGCGGTGGAGGCGTCGAAGAGCACGGCGTTTGCCGCGGTCGTGTTTGTGGATACGACAGATGGGACGAATACGACAGATACGATCACCGGACTGTACAACGACACATACTATTGGCGCGTGCGCGCCATCGACGATCTCGGCAACAGCGGCGCCTTCTCGACCGGCCGGGGATTCCTCATCGATACGGCGATCGGACAGGTCGTTCTTGCGACGCCGGCGAGCTACACGATGACGACCGACTCGACGCCCGCCCTGACGTGGACCGCGCTGACCGACAGTGCCGGCATCGATTCGTATGTGGTGGAAGTGTCGGCCAGCCCGGCGTTCGCGGCGCTGTCGTTCGCCGACACCGTCGACGGTACGAAGGCCGCCGACACGACAGCCGTGCTTGCCGATTCCACCTATTACTGGCGCGTGCGCGCGATCGATGCGGTCGGAAACGTCGGCGCCAATTCCGAATCGTCCGTCCTGCGCGTCGATACCGGCGTGAGCGTGTCGCTGAGCAGTCCGGCGGACGGCCACGAAACGAACAGCGCGACTGTGACGTTTGCCTGGTCGTCCGCCGATGCGGAGACCTACACGTGGCAGCTTTCCAAGAGCGCCGCGTTCACGACCGTGATCGACAGCGTGGTCGACTCCACCGCGACGGAAGTTCGCCGGACGCTGCCCGATCAGGACACATTCTTCTGGCGCGTCATCGCGAGGGACACGGTCGGAAACGTCGACACGACCATCCGGCGGATCGTGATCCTCGACACCCGCGTTGATTCGGTGACGGTGGTTGGCCCCGAAAACGGGCACGAAACCAACGTCGCATACCCGGCGCTGTCCTGGACCGTGCCGGCCGACAGCGTGGGGATCGACAGTTTCGTAGTCGAGGTTTCCAAGAGCATCGCCTTCACGAGCCTGGCGCTCGCCGACACGATCGACGGCACGCGGACCGGCGACACGCTGATCGGCGTGTACAACGACACCTATTACTGGCGCGTGCGGGCCATCGATCGCGTGGGCAACGTGGGACCCAACTCCGACACGCGAGGATTCCTCGTGGATACGGCGGTCGGAACCGTGACGCTCGTCTCGCCCGTGAGCGGCACGGTGACCAGTGACACGACGCCGACCCTGAGCTGGAACGCGCCGGCCGACAGCGTGGGCATCGATTCGTACGCGATTGAAGTGTCCGGAAACCTGTCGTTCGCCGCCCTCGTGTTCGCGGACACCGTCGACGGCGCCCTGACCGCCGACACCGTGACGGCGCTGACCGATTCGGCGTATTACTGGCGCGTGCGCGCCGTGGACGATATGGGGAACTTCGGCCCGTCCTCGGACACGTTCACGCTGTCCATCGACACCGGCTTGAAGGTCACGCTCACCGGCCCGGCCGACGGCCATGAAACGAATTCGGCGGCGGTCCGGTTCTCGTGGACGGCGGACGCCGACACCTTTACCTGGCAGCTTTCCAAGACCGCTGCGTTCACGACGATCGTCGACAGCGCCGTCGATACGAACGTGTCGAGCCTCGTGCGGAGTCTGCCGCAGGAGGACACGTTCTACTGGCGGGTGATCGCGAAGGACACGGTATCGAATTCTGACACGAGCGCCGCCCGCGGCCTGATCGTCGACACGTCGGTCCGGCAGGTGACCGCGGCCGCGCCTGCCGCCGGCCACGAGACGGCGAATACGCAGCCGGTGACGGCATGGAGCGCCGTGGCGGACAGCGTGGGGATCGACAGCTACGCGGTGGAAGTCTCCAAGGCCGCGGCCTTCACGAGCGTAATCTTTGCCGACACGATCGATGGCGCGATCCTCAGCGACACGCTGACGGGTCTGTACAACGACACGTATTTCTGGCGCGTGCGCGCGATCGATGACCTGGGCAACGTTGGCCTGCCCTCCGACTCGCGGGGCATCCTCATCGACACCTTCGCGCCGAAGGTCACGCTCTCGGCGCCGGCGGACCTCCACGAAACAAACAACGCCACGCCGGTGGTGGGCTGGACTGCGGTGTCGGACAGCGCCGGGGTCGACAGCTATGTAGTGGAAGCCGCAAAGAACGCGGCCTTCACAAGCCTCGTCTTCGCCGATACGGTGGCCGGCGCGCGCACGAGCGATACGCTGGGGAATCTGTACAACGACACCTATTACTGGCGTGTCCGCGCGATCGATGTGCTCGGAAACGTCGGCCAGAATTCGGACACGCGCAAGATTCTGCTCGACACGCAGGGCGCCTCGGTCAATCTGGCCGGCCCGGCGAATGGCTCGGTGACGACGGACACGACGCCGACCTTCTCATGGCAGGCGGTCAGCCAGGTCGGGATCGACAGTTTCGTGCTGATGGTATCGCGCGCCTCGACCTTCCAGCCGCTGGACTTCGTCGACACGGTCGACGGCGCGATCATGAGCGACACGGCAACGATCCTGGTGGAGGACACCTACTACTGGAAAGTCATCGCGATCGACAACGCCGGCAACACGCCGGCCTCCGCCGCATGGACGCTCCTTGTCGACACGGCGTCTCCGACCGCCCCGACGCTGGTCGCGCCGGCCTACGGGCATGAGACGTCGAACCTGAAGCCGTACTTCACGTGGACGACGTCCTCCGACAAGGTCAGCGGCGTCTATGCCTACCGGCTCGAGATTTCGACCGATTCGAATTTCTCGACATATTACCGGATTGACACCTACGTCGTCGGCGCGGGCTTTTCGGCCGCCGCGCTTGAAACGACCACGCGCTTGCTGGGGGTCGACACCTATTATTGGCGCGTGATCGCAGTCGACAACGCCGGCAACACGTCAGGTTCGCCGCCGCCGCCGTACAAGCTCAGTCTCGTCGAGCCGAGCGGATCGATCGCGTTCGACAAGGCCGAGTACAAGGGCGTGAGCGAGCTGGCGCGGATCCTGCTGACCGACGCGCTCGCGAATCTGTCGCCGAACCTGGTCGACCAGGCGGAGATTACCGTCACGAGCGACGCCGATCTCCTCGGATTCACGATGTTCCTGACGGAGACCGACCTGAACACGAACATCTTCTCGGGAACCATTCAGTTCACGAGCGGGATGACCGACAAGACCGCGCGGAAGATCCGCGTGAACCCCGGCAGCGGCGTGACGGTGCGGCGGGTCCAGACCAACGGCGTCGTCATCACGGGCGGGACCCGCTGGCTGTCGGACTTCGGAACCACGCCGCCGCAGGACGTGAACAAGGCGCGGAGCTGGCCGAACCCGTGGAACCCGACGTCCGGCGAGCCGCTCATCATCCAGAACCTGCCGGCCGACCCGTCGATGAGCATCGAGATTTACACGCTCGACATGCGAAAAGTCCGGAGCCTCTACAACGGCAGCGGCATCAGCGTCTCGAACTTCGGCAGCGCCGCCCAGTGGGACGGCCGCAACGACGCGGGCGATTACGTGGCCAGCGGCGTGTACCTCTACGTGATCAAGAGCCAGTTCGGGACGACGGTCAAGAAGATCACGCTGGTGAAATAGGAGGCGCTATGCTAAGAAGTGACGGCGATGGATAACGAAACGTTTATTCTGCAGGTTCGCGGCATGATTTCCGTGCTGGACACGCTCCGGCAGTCGCTCTCGGCCGAAATCCAGAAACTGGATGAAACGGCCAAACGGCTCGAGGACAGCAGCCACCTGGGCAGCGCCTCGGCGTTCGATTTCGGCCTGGAGGATCAGTCAGCCGCGATGAAACGTGTGAAAAAGGAAATCTCCAAGGCGTCGCGGGAGGTCAAGAGACTCTCAAAGGACCTCGAAGCCGCGCAATCCAAGAAAATCGCCGAACAGTCCGGATCCCTCACCGACAAGATTGAGGATCAATGATGAAACGGGCTCGTGGGTAGCGAGGTGACGCCCATCAGATACTGATCCACGCCTCGCGCGCATTCGCGGCCTTCCCAGATGGCCCACACGACCAGGGACTGGCCGCGGCGGGCGTCGCCGCAGGCGAAGATGCCCGGGATGCCGGTCATGTAATTTTTGTCATTTTTGACGTTGCCGCGATCTGTCATTTCCACGCCGAGATCCTTGATCAGCGTATTTTTTTCCGGCCCCAAAAATCCCAGCGCCAGCAAAACGAGATCGACCTCCAGCTCGAACTCGCTGCCCGGAATTTCGATCATCCGGGGCGACTGGCCGTTCTGGTCGGCTTTCCACTCGACCCGGATCACGTGCATTTTTTGGACGCGGCCGTTTTCTCCGGAAAAACGTTTCGTCAGGATCCCCCATTCGCGCTGTCCGCCCTCCTCGTGCGAGGAGGAGGTGCGGAAGACCCGGCCCCATTCGGGCCAGGGATTGTGGGTCGCGCGCGTTTCCGGAGGTTTCGGCAAAAGTTCAAACGAGTGGAGGCTCTTGCAGCCCTGCCGGAGGGACGTTCCGTGGCAGTCGGACCCGGTGTCGCCGCCGCCGAGAATGACCACGCGCTTGTCTTTCGCGGAGATGAAGCGGTCGTCCGGGATGGCGTCGCCCTGGTTGCGCTTGTTCTGTAGCGGCAAAAATTCCATCGCGAAATGAACGCCCATGAGTTCGCGGCCCGGGATCGGCAGGTCCCGCGGCTGGGTGGCGCCGGTGGCGATGACGAGCGCGTCGTGACCGCTGCGAATCTCCGCCACCGAGACATTGACGCCGACGTGCGCGTTGGTCCGAAACTCCACGCCTTCGGCCGCCATGAGTTCGATCCGCCGCTGGACCACCCATTTTTCTAGTTTGAAGTCCGGGATGCCGTACATGAGCAGGCCGCCGACGCGGTCGGAGCGCTCGAAGACCGTCACCTGATGGCCGGCCTTGTTCAACTGGTCGGCGCAGGCGAGGCCCGAGGGGCCGGACCCCACGACCGCCACGCGTTTTCCCGTGCGGACTTTCGGCGGGGTGGGTTTGATCCATCCTTCCCGATATCCGTGTTCGGCGATTTCCTGTTCGATCCGCTCGATGGTGACGGGATTGTTGTATATATTGAGGACGCACGCGTCTTCGCAGGGCGCCGGGCAGATCCGGCCGGTGAACTCGGGGAAATTGTTGGTCGACAAAAGCGACGTCAGCGCCTCCTTCCAGCGGTTCCGGTATCCGAAATCGTTCCAGTCCGGGATGATGTTGCCGAGGGGGCATCCCTTGTGGCAGAAGGGGATGGCGCAGTCCATGCATCGGCCGGCCTGTTTCTTGAGGAGACTTTCCGGAAACTTGGTGTGGACATTCTCCCAGTCCTTGATCCGCTCCTGGACCGGCCGGTCGGCCGGCAGCTCGCGTTCCTCCTCGAGAAATCCGGTGATCTTGCCCATGAGCGGCTTAGACCGAGGCCAGCCGGATGGCTTCCTCGTTCAGGTGTTGTTTCTGGAGCACGCGCTTGTATTCGAGCGGGAGGACCTTCTTGAACATCAGTTTGTATTCGTCCCACTTGTCGAGAATCCGGCGCGCCACCGCGCTCCGCGTGTATCCGGCGTGCCGTTCGATCAGGCCGCGCAGGAGGGTGAAATCCTCCTCGGCGTCGACCGGCAATAAATCAATCATGGCGTGGTTGCACCGGAGTTTGAACTGGCGGTTCTGGTCGAGCACATAGGCGATCCCGCCGCTCATGCCGGCCGCGAAGTTCCGGCCGGTCTCGCCGAGGACGACGACGGTGCCGCGCGTCATGTACTCGCAGCCGTGATCGCCCACGCCCTCGACGACGGCGGTGGCGCCGCTGTTGCGGACGGCGAACCGCTCGCCGCCCACGCCGCAGAAATAGGCTTCGCCGCCGGTCGCGCCGTACAGCGCGACGTTGCCGATCAGGATGTTCTCCTCCGCCTTGAACGTCGCCTCGGTCGGCGGAAACACGATGACTCGCCCGCCCGAAAGTCCCTTGCCGATGTAATCGTTCGCGTCGCCTTCCAACGTCAGCGTGACCCCGCGCGCGAGAAAGCCGCCGAAACTCTGTCCGGCCGAGCCGTTGAAATAGCAGCGGATGGTGTCCTCCGGCAGGCCCTCATCGCCGTGGCGCTTCGCGATTTCGCCGCTGAGCATGGTGCCGACGCAGCGGTTGAAATTGCGGATCGGCAACTGGATTTCGACGGGCGTTTTGTTTTCGATGGCGTCTTTGGCAAGTTCAATGAGTTTGTGGTCGAGAGATTTTTCAAGCCCGTGGTCCTGTCCCTCGATGTGCCGGAGCGCGTACCAGCGGTTTTTCGGTTCGGGTTTGTGGAGCAGCGTCGCAAGGTTCACGCCTTTGGCCTTCCAGTGATCGATGGCGTCCCGCGGTTCGAGGAGGTCCACGCGGCCGATCAGGTCATCGAGTTTTCGAACGCCGAGTTGCGCCATGATCTCGCGGACTTCCTCGGCCACGAAGAAGCAGTAGTTGATCAGGTCTTCGGGTTTGCCCGCGAATTTTGCCCGCAGGACCGGGTCCTGCGTGGCGATGCCGACCGGGCATGTGTTCAGGTGACAGACGCGCATCATGATGCAGCCGAGGCTGACGAGGGGGCCGGTTGAAAATCCGAATTCGTCCGCGCCCAGCATCGCCGCGATCGCAACGTCCCGGCCCGTCAGAATTTTCCCGTCCGTCTGGACCACGATCCGGCCGCGCAGGCCGTTGGCCACGAGAATCTGCTGGGCCTCGGCCAGACCGAGTTCCCACGGAAGGCCTGCGTGCTGGATGGAACTCAGCGGCGACGCGCCCGTGCCGCCTTCGAAGCCGCTGATGAGGACGACGTCGGCCTTGGCTTTCGCCACGCCCGCCGCGACGGTGCCGACGCCGAACTCGGACACGAGTTTCACGTGAACGCGGGCTTTCGGGTTGGCGTTTTTCAGATCGTGGATGAGCTGCGCGATGTCTTCGATCGAATAGATATCGTGGTGCGGCGGTGGCGAGATGAGACCGACGCCGGGCACCGCGTAGCGGATCTTCGCGATGTAGCCGTCGACCTTGTGCCCCGGAAGCTGCCCGCCTTCGCCCGGCTTGGCGCCTTGCGCGATTTTGATCTGCAGGTCGGTGCAGTTGATCAGGTAGTTGATCGTCACGCCGAACCGGGCCGACGCGACCTGCTTGACGGCGCTGCGGCGCGAATCGCCGTTCGGGTCCGGCGCATAGCGCTCGGGGTCCTCACCGCCTTCGCCCGTGTTGCTCTTGGCGCCGATCCGGTTCATCGCGATGGCCAGCGTCTCGTGCGTTTCCCGGCTGATGGACCCGAGCGACATCGCGCCGGTCGCGAAGCGCTTGACGATCTCCTTCGCCGGCTCCACCTCGTCCAGCGGGATGGCGGTGGCCGGTTTGAATTTCAAAAGACCCCGGAGCGTCAGGAGTCGGCCGTTCTGGTTGTTGATGAGGTCCGTGTATTCCTTATAAGATTTGATGTTGCCGGTCCGGACGGCGTGCTGGAGTTTTCCGATGGTGTCCGGATCGAGGATGTGGTCCTCTCCGCGGCGCCGCCATTGATACATGCCGCCCGCATCGAGTCCCGGGACGACTTCGGGGTCGACGTCGTACGCGAACCGGTGGCGGCTCAGGGCCTCCTCCGCGATGACGTCGAGGCCGATGCCGGCGATGCGGGACGGCGTCCATGTGAAATACCGGTCGATGACCTCGCGGTTGAGCCCGACGGCTTCGAAAATCTGCGCGCCGTGGTAGCTCTGCAGCGTGGAGATGCCCATCTTCGTCGCGACTTTCAGCACGCCCTTGTCGATGGCCTTCCGGTAATGATCGAGGGCCGTTTCCTCGTCTATGCCCTTGATCAAGCCTTCCTTCATCATGTCGCGGATCGTCTCGTAGGCGACGTAGGGGCACCATGCGGCGGCGCCGTATCCCATGAGAAGCGCAAAATGCATGACCTCGCGCGCCTCCCCGCTCTCGATCACGATCCCGACCTTGGTCCGCGTGCCTTCCCGGATCAGATGGTGGTGGACGCAGGCGACGGCGAGGAGGCTCGGAATCGGAACCAGGTCCTTCGACGAGCCGCGGTCGGACAGGATCAGGACGTGCACGCCGTCCAGGACGGCGGCGGACGCGCGTTCGCAAAGTTCCTCGAGCGCCGTCCGCAGTCCGGGAGGGCCGTCGGCGCGCTGGAAGAGAATGGGCAGAGTCTCGGACGTGATCTGTCCGGTTTCGATTTCCTTGAGCTGCGCGATCTGCGCATCCGTGAGGGACGGTGATTTGAGGTTGATCTGGTGGCAGTGGTCCGGGGTTTCTTCAAAGAGGTTGCGCTCCGAACCGAGCGCCGTCTCCACCGACATGACGAGGTCCTCGCGGAGCGAGTCGACCGGCGGGTTGGTGACCTGGGCGAAGAGTTGCTTGAAATAATTATAGAGAAGATGCGGCCGGCGCGACAGGACGGCCAGCGGCGTGTCGATGCCCATGGACCCGACCGGCTCCTGGCCGTTCAGGGCCATCGGAGACATGAGCATCCGCAGGTCCTCGACGGTGTAGCCGAACGTCCGCTGAAGTTTCAAAAGCTCCGTATCGTCCGGGCGGTCCAGCAGGGACCGTGGGGCCGGCAGGGATTCCATGCGGACCATTTTCTCTTCAAGCCATTCGCGGTAGGGGCGCCGGGATGCAATCTCATTTTTTATTTCTTCGTCCGACAGAATGCGCCCGAGCACGGTGTCCACGAGGAACATTCGCCCCGGCCGCAGGCGGCCCTTGGACAGGACGTTCGCCGGCGGGATGTCCATCACGCCCGATTCAGAGGCGAGCACCACGAGACCGTCGGTCGTGACGACGTAGCGCGAGGGCCGGAGGCCGTTGCGGTCGAGGACGGCGCCGATCAGCCGGCCATCGGTGAACGCGATCGAGGCCGGGCCGTCCCAGGGCTCCATGAGGCAGGAATGGTATTCGTACATCGCCCGTTTCTTGTCGACCATCAAGAGATCGTTCTGCCAGGCTTCAGGAATCATCATCAGGATGGCGTGCGGCAGGGACCGGCCGGTCCGGTGGAGAAGTTCCAGCACGTTGTCGAACATGCCGCTGTCGCTGGTGTCGGGATCGATGATCGGCTGGAGCTTGCGGACGTTCTCGCCGAAGAGCGGCGAGGCGAGGACCTTTTCGCGGGCGTACATCCAGTTGATGTTGCCTCGGAGGGTGTTGATCTCGCCGTTGTGAATGATGAACCGGTACGGATGCGCGCGCTTCCAGGACGGGAACGTGTTCGTGCTGAATCGCTCATGCACCATGGCCATGGCCGACTGGAGGGTCGGGTCGATCAGGTCCAGATAGAAGCGCGCGAGTTGCTGCGCGGTCAACTGGCCTTTGTAGACGATGGTCGAAGCGGAGAGGCTGCAGATGTAGAATTCGCCGGCATGCGGGAGGCCCGACTCCCGGATTTCCTGCTCCACCCGCTTGCGGATGATGTAGAGCTTGCGCTCCAGCGCGCTCTCGTCCTCCACGCCCGGCCCGCGGCCCACGAAAAACTGCCGGACGACCGGCATCGCCTCCCGCGCGAGTTCCCCGCAATATTTGGGGTCCACGGGCACGTCCCGCCAGCCGAGGAGCCGCTGGCCTTCCTCGCCGATCGCGCGGTTCACGGTGTCCTCGCAGTACCGGCGGTCCGACCGGTCCTGCGGCATGAACACCATCCCGACGCCGTACTGGCCCGGAAACGGGATCGTGTCCGGCAGAACCTTCCGGAAAAAGTCGTGGGGCACCTGAAAGAGCAGACCGCTGCCGTCCCCGGTGGTCGGATCGCACCCGCAGGCGCCGCGATGCTCCAGATTCTTCAGCATCTCGATCCCCAGCTCCAGAATCCGGTGGGACTGGATTCCCCGTATGTTGACCACAAACCCGATCCCGCAGGAATCCCGCCCCTCGCGGGGATCGGCCAGACCTTGATCGTGTTGCCGCACTCCATGGCCCCCAGTCTGAAATTTGAGTTACGTAAGTTTGGTCGGACATTACCATAACCGATTTGAGGGATTTGGTCAAATATTCTGGATGAATTTTAAATTTTTTACAAGATATCTCTCCATGCCGGATGAAGGCTCTTGAGAACCGCCGCATCCAGCGTCCAACCGGTCAGGACCGTGGCGCCAAGCAGGATGCTCGCGCCTGCGGTGGTCTGGGAGATTCGTTTGAAGGGTATGTTCATTTTTTTGCGGCGAGGCCGGACATGACCAGAAGCTCCGCGACGCTCCAGGCCTGCGCCACGCAGCCTTTGGGTTCATGAGGCGGATCTCCGTCGAATATTTCCGATACGGTGCCCATGACGCAATCGGACAGATGGCGCCGAAAGCCGTTGAGGATTCCGCGAAGGTGTTGCCGCGTTTTTGCCGTGCCGCCCTCGACCCGGACACACGCGCGGGCGTAGGGTCCGAGAAGCCAGGGCCAGACGGTGCCCTGGTGATAGGCTGCGTCCCGATCGAGCCGCGCGCCCGCGTGACGGCCTTTGTAATCCGGGTGATCGGGCGACAGCGTGCGCAGTCCCACGGGCGTCAAAAGTTTCCGCCGGACCGCCGCAAGGATTTTTTTTCCGCGCTTGCGATCCTCAAGGATCGGGTGGGTCAGCGACATCGCGATCAGTTGGTTCGGACGCAAATCCGCGACGGGCGCGCCGTCCGGTCGAAGGCAGTCGTAGAGATGCGATCCGGCCGGATACCAATAACGCTCCTGGAAAGAAGTTCGACCGCGCCGGGCGAACTCCAGCGCCGATTCGACGAGTTTGCCGGGCCCGCCGAATCGCGTCGACAAATCGCAAAAGATTCTCAGCGCGTTGTACCACAGCGCCTGGATTTCGACCGGAAATCCATGTCGGGGCGTCACCACCCAGTCCCCCACTTTGGCGTCCATCCAGGTCAGTTGTGTTCCCTCCTCGCCGGAAAAGAGGAGGCCGGTATCGGGATCGGCCTTGATGTTGAATCGCGTGCCGGCCAGATGGTGCTGGATGATCGATTGAAAAACAGGAAAGAGTTTACGGCGGACGAAGGCATGGTCCCGGCTGTACGCGAGATACTTCCAGCCCGCTTCGAAAAACCAGAGCGAGGCATCCACCGTGTTGTAGTGCGGTTCCTCGCCGGCGTCCGGATAATGGTTGGGAATCATCCCCTGTGATTCGGCGCCGGCAAAGGCGGCCAGAATGTCCCGGGCCGCTTTCCATTCACGGCGGACCAGCGTCAGCCCTTCCAGGGAAATCATCGTGTCCCGGCCCCAATCGGTAAACCAGGGATAGCCGGCGACGATGGTCCGTTTGCGGCCTGGTGTCCGCCGGACCAGAAATTGATCGGCGGCGGCGCTCAGAATTTTTCGGACCGGCGCGGCCGGCGTTCGGCCCTGCGGACGGAGGCGCATCGTGAAACGTCTCCGCCGTATCTCCGCGTCCCGCCACCGATCCGGCTGCGGACTCCGGACGGGACCATCGGAAAGGATGACCTCGAGAACACCGCCGGGATTCAGATCGAACACGATTCGACCGGGCGAATCAAACCACTCTGTGTCCTCCATCCCCTGCCGCGTTTCCCAATCGTATCGGGCGGGCCCGATCACTTTGGGGTCCGGCACGTAGGCGCCCCTGCTGTGCCACAGCCATGCCGATTCATCGCCTCGTGAGAACACGACTTGGCGATGGTCGAGCGTCTTCGCCGTTACGCCGCCGGCGGCGGGCATGGCCGAATCGATGGCATGATGGTCTCGAAGGCCCGGCAGGATTCGGAGAGAAAAATGAACGGCGCCGCCACGATCGAGCCGGTACTGAATCAGCGTGACATTGTGCTCGTATCGCATCGAGAGCGTTCGAATCAAACGGCAGGTGCGTCCGCCCGCCTCTTGCCATTCGTAGATGAAGGTGGGTAGCGGTTCAAGGGAAAAATCAACGATCGCCCCCGACGCTGGCCGGTCCGGCGAAGGGTCCAGCAAGACGGCTTGGCTTGCGGTCTCGGCGGACAGGAGCAGCGCCGCAAACAGCATCCGCCGCTCCACCGGGGGCCGCCTCGCGGCGATCAGCAGTCCATGGTATCGGCGCGAGGGCCGTCCGTCGGCCGCGCCGAAGGCATACCCCCCCAGCCCGTTGGTGACGAGCCATTCCTTCCGCGTGTCCGGGCGCAAAGTGATATCATGATATCATGATATCATGATAGCTATCATGATATCATGATATCACTCTGGGATCACCCGGAGTGGGCCGTCAGCGTTCGCATGATCTTGGTCGGCATGTACCAGAGCATCTCGCCCCGGGACTGGCCCGGCCGCCCGCCGAACTCGATGGCCATGACCGCGCCTTTTTTGAACGGCAGGGGATGGTCGGCGCCCAGGAGAAAGGCCGCCAGGTGGCCGAGGTCCGGTTCGTGGCCGACCAGCATCACCCTCTCGTCGTCGGACAGGCCGGCCAGCTCCTTGAGCACCAGGGGCGGCGCGCCGCCGGGTGCGAGCGATTCGATCAACTCCGTTTTTTTAAGATCCAGCTCTTTCACGAGAATGTCGGCGGTCTGACGCGCGCGTTTGAGGGGGCTCGAGAAGACCCGGCCGGCGCGGAGGCCCGTCCGGACCAGTCCGCGCGCGGCTTCCTTCATTTTTTCGATCCCCTCCTCCGTGAGCGGCCGGGCTTCGTCCGATCCATCCCAGTCTTCGCGCTCCATGGCAACGGCGTGCCGGACCAGATAGAGGATCATCCGTTACAGGACCTCGTAAATCTGAACCGGCTCAGCCACATTTTTCACCCGGATCGGATCAAGCTTTTTGGACGGGAAAATATCCTTGATCTCCTGGTAGGTCGACTCGGAGACGAGGATCTGGCTCGCGGCGGCGTTGGCGCAGAGCCTGGAGGCGAGGTTGCAGGCGGCGCCGATGACGGTGTAGTTCCGGCGGTTGTCGGACCCCATGTTGCCGGCGACGACGCGGCCGGTGTTGATGCCGATGCCCATCCGGATCTCGAATTCGCCGCGCCCGGCGCGCTCCTCGTTGAATTTCTTCAGCGCCTCCCGTTTCTTGACGCCCGCTCGCACCGCGCGTTCGGCGTCGTCCGCGTGCGCGACAGGCGCGCCAAACAGCGCCATGATTTCGTCCCCGACGAACTTGTCGACCACCCCGCCCTCCTCGTCGATGCAGATGGCCATGCGGGTCATGTATTCGTTCAGCATGGTGATGACCTGATGGGGCGTCAATTTTTCCGAGAGCGCCGTAAATCCGCGGAGGTCCGAAAACAGCATGGTGACCTTGCGCTCCTCGCCGCCGAGGGCCCCGCTCTTGAGCATCGCCTCGGCGATTTCCTTGCCCAGTCCCATGTGGAGCACCGACTGCATTTTTTCCTTTTCCTCGAGGTCCGCGATCATCTCATTGAAGGACGCGGCGAGGTCGCCGAGTTCGTCCGGAAAGCGCTGGACCACCCGGATCCGGTGTTTGAAATCACAGGCCTCGACTGCCTTGGTCCCCTGCACCAGCGCGCGGATCGGGCGGGTCTGGCCACGGGCAATCAGATACGAAACAACAATGCTGAAGAGGAGTCCAACGGCTGCGGCCAGCGTGATGCCATTTTTAATGGGCTGGAGACTTTCATGCAGGACAGCATCCTTGGAACTCAGAAACAGCATTCCAACCTCCACGCCGGGCAGCACGTAGAATCCACACCGGTGCGTTTCTCCGCGCAAGGACACATCCTGGGTCGAGCCGTCCCGAAGATCGCTTGTCTCGAGTGATTTCTCCAACAGGGTTCGTTCGCGGCTGTGAAGCGTCGACGCCATCAGCCGGCGGCCATGGGTAAACGCGACTTCCATCGAAGATATTCTGCGGATCTCGTCGGCGATGTCCTCGTTGATGTGTCGGCCGGCCAGGAGGATCGCGTTGAGGGAGCGCTGGTCATCGGCCGCCGAAAACACCGGTACGGCGGCCACCATGACCAGGGCCGAGTCGATCACCTGCACACCCCACGTCCGCCTGGCTTTGAGCGCTTCCTGAATCACCGGCCAGTCTCGAATGGTCTGACCGGCCGCCTGCGGCTGGTCGGCCCAGTACTGGATCCGGCCTTCTCCATTGGACACAATCAACACATCGCTTCCGAGGGCGTCCTTGAAATCGCTGAACGAAAACTGGATCGTGGCGTAATCGACGTCGGGCGTTTCCAGGAGCGGCCGAATCTGCGGCGCCTTGGCGATCACCTGAACTTTGTCGCCCAGCGTATCGAGCCGGAGTTTCAACAGACTCCGGGCGGCATCGCGACCTTCATTGAAGTCGACGGCGAATTTCGCCTCCACGGCCTTGAGCGCTTCGTTGTACAGGTAATAGAAGGCGCCGCCGAGCACACCGGACAGAACGAGGACGAAAAACAACAGAAACTTGAGCTGAACGGTCAGCCGCATGGGAGGCCGAAGGCGGCCCGACTACTCGACGACCGGCAGATTCAAAACGCCCAGCGTCAGTTCCGCCTTCACTTCCTGGGCGTCGTCGGAGATTTCTATGTCTGTCGCGCTTTCCGGGAACCGCTCGTGCCATGCCACCAATCGGCGCCGGCCGGCGGGCACGCCCAGAATTTTAAAATTGCCTTTCTGGTCCGTCACGGTGAAATAGGGATTCTGGAGAACGAGGATATCGGCTTTCATGGTCCGGTGGATGGAGCAGTAAACCGTGATCTGCCCGACCTGGCCGAAGGTGACGGATTTGGTGGCGCCGGATTTGTAGAGTCCGAGGTCGAAAGGCCTGACCTTGCTGAACGAGAAAACGTTGTGAAAGACCTTGTCGACGTTCGGAAAATCGACCGTGGTGCCGGCGAGGACCGGCAGGACGGCCGGATGGAAGGTGGCGTTTTTTTGCGTGACCTTGGGATTCTCGGCCGGCGGCTGAAATTCGCCCTTGACTTCCTCGACATAAACGACGACATCGACCGCGGCGGTCCTGTAATCCAGCCGCTCGACGCCCTGGACTTTGTAGAGGTCGTCGCTTTTCAGATTCTTCATCTGTTTCTGATATTCCGCCTCGGAAAGCTTGGGCTGCGCGCGGACCACGCCGACGATGTCCGCTGATAGGGAAACGTGAGGAAAAAACAGAATAAACCACCAGACCAGAATACTCCGCCGTCCGATTGTCATCGGGTTGAACTGAACTACCAATTCCGCACGCTGTCAATATCGTGAGACCGGCTGGGCGGGACCAGTCAAAGATGGAACCCCCCACCCAGCCTCCCCCACAAGGGGGGAGGAGAGATGGCCATCGCTGCGTATTGCTCCGATGGAACGCCGCTGTTAGCATTCCCCGCATGAACTTCCTGGGCAGGCTCTTGGTCGCGGTGATCCTTGGCGGCGTGTGGCCGGGGGTGGTGCGGGCGGCCGACCTCACGGTGCATTACCATCGGCCGGAGGGCGACTATGAGGGGTGGTCGCTCTGGACGTGGGACGCGGAATCCAAAAAGAGTATCGAGATTCAAAGTTCCGCGCGGGACACGTTTGGGCTGGTGTTTGTTCTGGAGCGGGAATCGTACGGCGGCGCCGGGGGAATCGGACTTCTGCCGAAATTCCGAAATTGGGAAATGAAAGACGACCCGGACCGTTACTGGTTGCCAGACCTCGGAGACCACGTTTATATTCTCTCGGCCGACAAATCCCTCTACGCCGCCATCCCTGATATGAGTCCGCGGGTCGTGAAGGCGATCGTGGAGGATACCGACCGCGTGCGGTTGGCGCTGTCCGTTGCGGCGCCGCCGGATCAGGTCACGGCGGACCGGGTATCGCTGCAAATGGCCGACGGTCAGAAGTTCCAAGCGACGGCGGTTCGATCGGACAAGAAGGCGGGGGTGCGCGTTAAAATTCTAGATGCGTTGTTTGACCGGCCCATTCCCTTGGAAATTCTGCCCGGCGCCACGGCAACCTTTGCCGATTACAAGCCCGGGCCGGTCGTGCCGGGAAAAGTCCTGGACCGGTTTTCCACCGATTTGCCGCTCGGCGCGCTCTACTCAGCCGGCCGCACTGTTTTCCGAACCTTCGCCCCAACGGCCATCGCGGTCAATGTCCGGCTGTACGATCTCCCCGTCGGCGGCGATCCCAAGGAGCACGCCATGAAATCGATCGGGCGGGGCGTCTGGGAGGCCACGGTCGAGGAGGATTGCCTGAACCGGTACTACACGTTTTTGGCCCGTCATCCGGAGGGCGAGTTCGAGGTCATCGATCCTTACTCGAAATGCAACACGGCGCACAACGGCCGCGGGTTGATTTTTGTGGATACGGCGAAGGTGTCGCCCGGGCCGACGTTCGACCCGAAGGACGCGATCATCTACGAAATGCATATCCGGGACTTCACGATCGATCCGGCGTCTGGCGTTTCGGCGCTGTCTCGAGGGAAGTATACGGGCCCGGCCGAAGCCGGGACAAGATTATCAGGCGATTCTGCGATCCTCACCGGCGTGGACCATCTCAAGGAACTCGGGATCAATGTGGTCCAGATCATGCCATTCCAGGATTTCGACAACAGCGAAGCCGGCGGAGAGTACAACTGGGGATATATGCCGTTTCATTTTTTCTCGCCCGACGGATGGTTCGCGTCCCGCCAGGACGACGCAAGCCGCGTGCGGGAGGTCAAACAGATGATCGACGGGTTCCATCGAAACGGTATCAAGGTGGTGATGGACGTCGTCTACAATCATACGGCCGAGGGGAATCCCAATATTCGAATGAGTTTCAATGGGTTGGCGCCAGGATACTACTACAGGCTCCGGGAGGACGGGTCTTATTGGAACGGATCGGGCTGCGGGAACGAGTTTCGGACCGAGTCTCCGATGGGGCGTATATATATACTAGTATGTATAGAACACTGGATGACCGAATACGGCATCGACGGGCTGCGGTTCGATTTAATGGGCTTGATCGATCTCGAAACCGTCAAACAGATCGTGGCGCTTGCGCGGAGAATCAACCCCGACGCGTTGATTTACGGCGAGCCTTGGGCCGGCGGAGCCACGGGGGTGGACAAGACGGAGAAAGGCGACCAGCGCGGTCTGGGGTTTTCAGTCTTCAACGACCATTTCCGGGACGCGATCAAGGGAAGCACGTTTTCGAACGATCCGGGGTTTGTTCAGGACGGCCGGGCTCCTGGCAAGATCAAGAAGGGAATCAAAGGCAGCATCGACGATTTCGCCCTATCTCCGATCGAGTCGATCAACTACGTGGAGGCCCACGACAACCACACGCTGTGGGACCGGCTGAACAACACGACGCGCGCCCGGCCCGATGTTTCGAGGGAGGACCGGGTCAAGATGGACAAACTGGCCGCGGCGCTGGTCCTGACCTCCCAGGGCATTCCGTTTTTGCACGCCGGACAGGAAATGCTCAGGACCAAGGAGGGCGAGGACAACACCTACAACAAACCCGATACGATCAACCAGATTCACTGGCGGTGGAAGAAGGAAAACAGGGAGGTCTTCGATTATTATCGCGGTCTCATTCAGCTTCGCCGAAAACATCCGATGTTCCGCATGGCGACCGCCGACTCTGTGCGCCGCAACCTATTATTTCTGGACGATGATCTCGGGATTGCGGTTCCCGCCAAAACGGTCGGCTATGTCCTGCACCGGGGCGAAAGCGGGGACGAATGGCAGAACGCGCTCGTGGTGTTCAACGCCAATGCCGGAGACACCGACGTAACGGTTCCCGCCTCCGCGTGGCAGCCGGCCGGCGTCGGAGACGCCGGCACTTGGGGCGCCGGAGGCGCTGACCCGGCCGTCGCCGTCGCCGGCGCGTCGCCGGGATCAGCGGTCGATTCGTCCACGATCCGCGTGGCCGGCCGGAGCGCCGCTATTTTTTTCAACACGGACGAAACGTTTTTCGAACGCGCCACCCGGCGGCGCTGAGCGCACGCCGCCATTCCACGCATTTGTTGCACCGGCCGCACGGCCTGCAGCCGGCGCTCGGGCGGAGACAGGAGAAGCAGAGGGAGAGGGGAAGGTGGGCGAACCGGCGGATGAGCCGGCGTTTGGTGAGTCGCCGGAAAGGCGCCACGATTCGAATGCGCCGGCCGAGCGCCCGGGACGCAATGCGGGAGAAATCAGAAAAAAACTTCGGCGTTGCATCCGCGAAGGGGTTGGCCGAGAGCGTTCCGATCGCCAGCGTTCGAATTCCGGCCTGAGCACAGTAGACCGCGGTTTTCGACAGCATCAGCAGATTGCGTCCCGGCAGGTAAACGGCCGAGTCGCGGCTTCGCGAACCCGGCACGCCCCTTCCGGACAGGCTCCAGTGATCGCCGTAGAGATCGCCGGCGGGCGCGCGGAGCATGACCGGTGGCAGGAGGTTGGGGCGCTTCAACGTCCGGACCCATCGCCGGAGGGCTTTCCATTCGCCCGGTTCCCACCGAAGGCCAAAGGAGACATAGAGGGGCCGGACGGCCCCGCGCGCGCGCCGGGCCGCCCATTCGAGGAGGCACGCGCTGTCCATGCCGCCGCTGGCGAGGACGGCCATGTCAGGCCGCCGGTTGAGTGCAGGCATCTATTTCAGATTGCCCTATTGCGCAAACCGCTGTCAATCTGTTAGGGAGGCACAATGATTTTCGTAACGGATTTGGAGGGCGTGTTGATCCCGGAGATCTGGGTGGAGATTGCGGAGAAGACGGGGATTCCCGATCTGCGGTTGACGACGCACGAAGTCGAAGATTTCGAGGAACTGATGTTGATGCGGATTCGCGCGCTGGCCAAGCACCGGCTTCGCCTGGAGGACATCGTCCGGATCGCCGAAAACGTGATGCCGTTTCCCGGCGCCAACGAATATCTCTCGTGGCTCCGGAAGAAGGGCCCGATCTTGATTTTGTCCGACACGTTCACCGAGCTGGCCAACGACGTGACGATGCGTCTCGGCGGATTCCCCCTCTTCGCCAACCGATTCAAGGCCGACGCCCGGGGCAAAATCGTCGGCTATCATCTGCGGATCCGCGGCCGGAAGGACCGCGTCGTCACGGCGCTTCGCGACATCGGCTACACCCTCGTGGCGGTCGGCGATGGATATAACGACATTTCCATGCTACACACAGCGCATTATCCGATCCTGTTCAATCCCGCGAAAGGTCTGGCCAAAAAACTGGTCGGGCATCCGCCGATCGTGAAGGACTTTGTGCAATTGAAGAAGGAAATAGAGAAAATAGAAGAGAAGAAAGAGGAAAATGATATTTAACCAACTGCAGATCCGAAGCGTCACTCTTTCCGACTGCAATATCCCGCCTCCCTTCGCGCGGCTCCAAGAGCTGGCCTACAACCTCTGGTGGTCGTGGTCCGCAGAGGCCCGCCGGCTCTTCAGCCACATTCATCCCGTCCTCTGGAACCTCTACCGCAATCCGGTCGAGCTTCTGATCAACGTCGACCGCGAGCAGTGGAACGCGCTTCAGCAGAGCGATGATTTTCTGAGCCAGTATCAGAAGGTGATCCGGGCCTTTGACCGGTACATGAGCGCCGACCGGTCGACGTGGTTCGGGGAGCGGTTTCCGAACTACGCCGGCAGCCCGGTCGTGTATTTTTGCAGCGAATTTGGATTTAGCGAATCGGTTCATCTGTACTGCGGGGGTCTGGGCATTCTGGCCGGGGACACCTGCAAATCGATGGACCATCTGGGCGTGCCCCTCGTGGCGGTGGGCCTGATGTACCGGTGCGGGTATTTCGAGCAGGTCGTGGACATGGACGGGTCGCAGCATCACATTTACCGGACGCACGATTTTTCTAGATTTCCCGTGAGCCTCGTGCAAACCCAGGCCGGCCGGGAGCTGCTGATCAAGGTGCCGCTCGGCGACCGTGACATCCATTGCCGCGTGTGGAAGGTCCAGGTGGGCCGGGTGCCGGTGCTGCTTCTGGACACGGACGTATTGCAAAACGATCCGTCGGACCGGCCGATCACGAGCCAGCTTTACGTGACGGGCCGTGAGATGCGGCTGTGCCAGGAGATCGTGCTGGGCATCGGCGGCGTGCGGCTTCTGCAGGAACTCGGAATCACGCCGGCGCTGTGGCACATGAACGAGGGTCACTCGGTGTTTCTGGCGGTCGAGCGGATCCGGCAGATGATGGAGTCGACGGGATGCTCGCTGGAGGACGCCTGGAAGGACGCGCGCGCCACCACCGTGTTCACGATTCACACGCCGGTCATGGCCGGCCACGAGGCGTTCGATCTGGAACTCGTCAAAAAATATTTCGGCCTGGAAAAGGCGCGGCTTGGCCTTTCGATGGAGGATTTTCTCCGGCTGGGATTCGCCTTTCCGGACCGCCCGGAACGCCAGCCGTTCAGCCTGACGGCCCTGGCGATCCGCCTGTCCTCCGTGGCCAATGGAGTCAGCCGGCTTCACGGGGAAGTCACGCAGAAGACGTGGGGCCATCTGAGGGTCCTGGCGACCGAAGACAACAACGCGCGCATCGATTCCGTCACGAACGGCGTCCACGTCATGACGTGGCTCGGAACCGACATTCAGGATCTGTACGAGCAATACATAGGACTGGACTGGCCGAATTTCTGGAAGAACCCCGACGAGTGGCGGCGCCTGATCCAGGCGCTGCCGGACCAGGAATTGTGGGAGGCGCACGAGGCGCAAAAGGCGCGGCTCATGTCGTTTCTCAAGAAGCGGCTCCTGACCATGTATTCGCGCCACGGCAACAGCCCGGACGAGCTTCGTCGGTGGCAGGCGATGGTGGATCCCAAGTCGCTGTGGATCGGATTTGCGCGGCGGTTCGCCGCCTACAAGCGCGCGGGACTGATCTTCTCCGATTTTCAGAGGCTCCGCGCGATCTGCACGAACCCCGACCGGCCGGTCCGCATTGTGTTTTCGGGGAAGGCGCATCCGAGCGACCGGGAGGGGCAGGACCTCATCCGGCATCTTTTTGGGATCGTCCAGAACTCGGAACTGAAGGGACACATCTTTTTCCTGGAAAATTACGACATGTACGTCGCCCGGCGGCTGGTCCAGGGCATTGACGTCTGGCTCAACAACCCGGTCCGGCCAATGGAGGCTTCGGGGACGAGCGGGATCAAGGCCGCGATCAACGGCGTGATGAACGTCAGCATCCCGGACGGCTGGTGGTGCGAAGGTTTCAACGGCGAAAACGGCTGGCAGGTCGGCGACGGCACGGTGTTCGGCGATCCCGGCCACCAGGCGTGGGTCGACGCCTGCGCGCTGTATGACATTCTGGAGAAGGAAGTGGTTCCGGCCTTTTATGACCGCGACGAGCGCGGCGTGCCGGCCAAGTGGGTGAAACGGATGAAATCAGCGCTCACGTCGATCACTCATGATTTTTCCGCGGCACGGATGGTGCGGGACTACGTCGAAAAGATTTACGCGCAAACCGATATTTGGAAGGCGGAAGCGCCGCGCCGCGTCTCCGCCCGGATTGCCTGATCCTGGGCGGCTTTAACCGATCGCGATTCCTCCCGTTTCGCCGGTCCGGATCCGGATGCACTCCGGAAGGTCCAGCACGAAAATCTTGCCGTCGCCGATCTGACCCGTCCGCGCGCCGCCCATGATGGCGTCGATGGTCGGCTTGACGAACGCCTCGTTCACGGCGATTTCCAGTTTCACCTTTTTCAGGAGGCTCCCGGCCTCCTTGTGGCTGCGGTACACTTCCGAAATGCCCTTCTGACGTCCCCGCCCCAGGATATTCGAAACCGTGACAAGATGAATTTCCCTTTCCGTCAATCGGTCCAGCACCTCGTCCAGGCGGTCCGGCTGAATGACGGCCACGATGTATTTCATGCCCGATTCGCCTCCTTCTATTCCAGCAGCGTGTAGCCGGCCTCACGGTGTTGGGTGAGGTCGAGTCCGATGCGTTCATCCTGCTCGGCGGCCCGAAGGCCCACGAGGACGTCGACGAGTTTGAGGAGGATGTACGACACCACGAACGAGTAGACGGTCGTGACGAGAACGGCTTTGAGCTGAATCCATACCTGCGCGGCGTTTCCGTAGAAGAGCCCGTTGGCGCCGGCCGGATTGACGGCCTGGGTGGCGAAGAGACCGGTCGCGAGCGCGCCCCAGATTCCGCCGATCCCGTGGACCCCGAAGGCGTCCAGCGAGTCGTCATAGCCGAGCTTGACCTTCGCGAAGGCCACCATGAGATAGCAGAAGACGGCGGCGCCGATGCCGATCCAGATCGAGCCGATGGTGTTCACGAACCCGGCCGCGGGCGTGATGGCGACGAGTCCGGCCACCGCGCCGGTGATCATGCCGAGCAGCGTCGGCCGCGCGTTGAACATCCAGTCGAGGAGCGCCCATGTGAATCCGGCCGCTGCCGCGGCCACGTGGGTCACGACGAAGGCGTTGGTGGCGAGTGCGCCGGCGCCGAGGGCCGAGCCGGCGTTGAATCCGAACCAGCCGAACCAGAGGAGGCCTGCGCCGAGGACGGCGAACGGCAGGCTGTGGGGCGGCGAGATCGCGTGCGGATATCCGATGCGCTTGCCCAGAACGAGGGCCGCCGCGAGCGCCGCGATTCCGGCGTTGATGTGCACCACCGTCCCGCCGGCGAAATCAAGCGCCCCGGCCGTCCGCAAAAATCCCCCGACGCCCCACACCCAGTGGCAGACCGGATCGTAGACGAGGGTGGCCCATAAAAACGAAAACAGGCAGAATGCCGAGAATCTCATCCGCTCTGCAAACGCACCCAGAATCAGCGCGGGCGTGATGATGGCGAACATCGCCTGGAAAATCATGAACGCCTGGTGCGGGATCGTGGCGGCATAGTCGGGATTGGGGCTGGCGCCGACCGACCGGAGCCCCACCCAGTCCAGGTTTCCGATGATCCCGTTCACGTCCGGCCCGAAGCAGAGACTGTATCCGAACAGCACCCACTGGAGGCTGACCAGACAGATCATCATGAAGCACTGCATCAGGATCGACAGCACATTCTTGCGCCGGACCAGGCCGCCGTAGAAAAACGCCAACCCCGGCGTCATGAGCAGCACCATCGCCGAGCTGACCAGGACCCAAGCCGTGTCACCGGTGTCCACCGCGGGCGCCGCGGGGGCGGCCGCGGGCGCGGCAAGCTCATCCGCGGAAACATGCGTCGCGTAGACCACCATGGCCAGGAACACGACGAAGAACCAGAAGGGAAACCCAGTGACCAGCTTTTTCATGCGCGCATCTCCTTCAGCAGTCGTAATAGAGGTGGAACTCGGCCGGGTGCGGCCGCAGTTTCACAAAATCCGCCTCCTTCTTTCGCTTGTAGGAAATCCACGTCTCCAGAAGGTCCTCCGTGAACACGTCGCCCTTCAGCAGGAATTTGTGGTCTTTCTCCAGGTTCGACAGCGCCTCGTCGAGCGACCCCGGTACCTGCGGGACTTTCGCCGCCTCCCCGGGCGACAGCTCGTAGATGTCCTTCTCCAGCGGCTTGCCCGGATCGATCTTGTTCTGAATCCCGTCGATCCCCGCCATGAGCAGCGCCGCAAACGCGAGGTAGCCGTTGCAGGACGGGTCGGGCGGCCGGTATTCGATTCGCTTCGACTTGGCCTCCGCCACCGGATCCATCGCCGTGTAGGTCGGAATCCGGACGGACGCGCTGCGGTTCCGTTTCGAGTACGCCAGATTCACGGGCGCCTCGTAGCCGGGCACCAGCCGCTTGTAGGAGTTGGTGGTGGGGCTGCAGAATCCGCAGAGGGCCGGCGCGTGTTTGAGGAGCCCGCCGACGTACCAGAGCGCGAGTTTCGACAGGCCGGCGTATCCCTTGGCGTCGTAGAAAAGGTTCGTGGCGCCCTTCCAGAGACTCTGGTGGGTGTGCATCCCGTTTCCGTTGTCGCCGAAAATGGGTTTCGGCATGAACGTGACGGTCTTCCCTCGCTCCCGCGCGATGTTCTTGACCATGTACTTGTACGCGATCAACTGATCCCCCGCCGCCGTCAGAGGCTTGGCGCCGAGACCCAGCTCGCACTGTCCCGCCGTCGCGACCTCGTGATGGTGCAGGTAACACGACACGATCCCGATCGCGCGGCATCGCAGCATCAAATCCGAGCGGAAGTCCTGCAGGGTGTCGACCGGCGGGCACGGAAAGTATCCCTCCTTGTAGCGTACTTTGCTGCCGAGGTTGGGCTGTTCGTCCCGGCCGGTGTTCCAGACGCCCTCGCCGGAATCGATCCGGTAGAAGGTGCCGTTGGTTCCAAGATCGTATTGAACATTATCGAATACGAAAAATTCCGCCTCCGGACCCCACAGGGTGCCGGTCGCGATGCCGGTCTTGGCCAGATACGCCTCGGCCTTCATCCCGACGTGCCGCGGATCCCGCGTGTAGAACCTCTCGCTGATCGGGTCCTTGATGTTGCAGATCAACACCAGGGTCGGATGTTTGAGCATGGGATCGATGAACGCCGAGTTCGGATCGGGCATGAGCAGCATGTCGGACTCGTGGATCGCCTGAAAGCCGCGAATGGACGATCCGTCAAACCCGACGCCGGCGGTGAACGTCTTTTCCGACAGCTCGCTGATGTGGTTCGACACGTGCTGCCAGGTGCCCAGAAGGTCGGTAAAGCGGTAGTCGACGACCTCGGCCTTGGCCTTTCTCGCCATGGCAAGCGCGTCTTTCGGTGTTTTTTTGGTTGTCTTCTCCATTGAATCTGAACCCTCCTGTTGAGTTTTTGGTTGTGCCTTCACTGCCTGTATATGCGAATCGACGCCCGCCGGACCCTACGGCGGATCCGGCAGGCGCCGAATATTCTCTTTGATGACGTTCAAAATAAGCTGCGTTTCCGTCCGCTCCACGTGCGGCAGGGCCTGCAGGTATTTCAGAAACCGGTCGAGAATGCTGCGGTCCCGGAACCGCGCGATCACGGTGGCGTCGGTGCCGCCGGTGTGGTCGTAGACGGCGAACACGTGCGGATTTTCGGATACCCGCCGCTCGACCTCGAAGAGCTTGCCCTGCGTGACCTTGATCTGGATCAGGACGGAAAAGACGTAACCGAGTTTTTCGAAGTCGATCTGCGCGCGGGCGCCGTGGAAGACGCCCTCGCGTTCCAGGGTCCGCAGCCGGTGGGCCACGGTCGCCGTCGAGAGGCCCAGCCGCGCGGCGATCTGGCGGAAGGACATCCGCGCGTCCGCCAGGAGCACATCGACGATCCGGAGATCCTCCGGATCGACCGATGCCGCCTCTTTCCCGTTTCGACCTGCCCGGTCCTTCCGTTTCCGACCCCTCATGGTCGCGGGAGAATACGTGCGTTTAGATCATTTGTCAAGAAAAAAGTTAAATTTTTTGTCATTCGTTTCAAAATTCATGAAAACGGTGTCTAAATGTATGCGCGGGACGCCGGTTGACTTCGCCCTGCCCCAATGCTAGACCTCGCCGTCATGATGGCAACGACAGAGCCGAAGGACGGCGAACTCAGGGAGAGGAGCCTCTTTTACTCGCTCCGCGACGGCATGGCATGGTCCGTCATGGTGGGATTCGGCGACCACTATCTCGGCGCCTTTGCCCTGCTGCTTTTGGCGACCCCCTTTCAGATGGGCCTTTTGGTGGCGCTGCCGCCGATCACGGGCGCTCTGTTTCAGCTCTGGTCGGCCCGCCTGACGGACCGGAGCGGGCGGCGGCGGAACATCATCGTGACGTCGGCGGGACTGCAGAGCCTGGTGTGGATCCTGATCTTTCTTGTGCCGATGTCCGTCCCGCGCGAGTGGGCGGTGCCGTTCATGATTTTTTTCGTCGTCTGTTTCGTGGTCGGCGGCCATTTCACCGTGCCGCCCTGGTACAGCTTGATGGGGGACCTGGTGGACCCGTCCCATCGGGGCGACTATTTCGGCCGGCGCAACCGGATCTGCCAGTTTTTCACGTTCGTTTCCGTCGGGCTGGCCGGGCTGGTCCTTCATTATTTTGAGAAACTCGGTCCCGGCGCCCGGCCGTACGGATTCATGGTCATTTTCGGCGTCGCCTGCGCGGCGCGGCTGATTTCGACGGTCTATCTGTCCCTTCAATACGAGCCGCCCTACGCGCCGCCGCCGAGGGAGAAACAGATCGGGTTTCCGGAATTTCTCCGGAGCCTGGGCAGCTCCAATTTCGGCCGGTTCGGCGTCTTCTCGGCCGCCATGAGTTTTGCCGTCCATCTTTCGGCGCCGTTTTTCGTGGTGTATCTGCTTCGCGATCTCGGATTGAATTACATCCGGTTCACGATCGTCACATCGATGGTGGTTCTGGCGCACATTCTGACCCTGGTCTTCTGGGGCCGGGCCGCGGACCGGTTCGGGAACAAGTGGGTCCTGACGACCTGCGGCCTGATCTTCAGCGTCGGTCCCCTGTGCCTGCCCCTCTCCACTGAATTCTGGTTCATAGTGGCGTTTCAGTTTGTCATGGCGGTGGCCGGCGCCGGCTTCAACCTCGCGAGCGCGAACTACCTGTTTGACGCCGCGCCGCCGCCCCAGCGCGCGCGATACGTCGCCTTCATTCACGTCTTGAACGCCTCCGGCGTTTTTCTGGGAGGCCTTGCGGGCGGATGGCTTGCCGGGCGGATGCCGCCGGCAATTGCGTGGGGCCCGGTCCATTTTAATCTTGCGTCGGGACTGCTCATGCTCTTTCTGATCTCCGGCCTCCTGCGTCTGGTCATCCTGGCGGCGTTCCGGTCCAGGTTTCAGGAGCTGCGGTCCGTCGATCCGGCGCCCCGGCCGGTTCATCTGTTCCGCCTGGCCGTCGTGGAGATGTTTTCGTTCAAATGAACGCGATCAAGTGGCCGAACGAGGTCGTCTACCAGATTTTTCCGGACCGGTGGTGCAACGGCGATCCTTCGAACGATGTGCGAACCGGCGAATACGTCCGGCATGGCGAGCCGGTGCGGAAAAGCACGAGCGTCGCCCATCTCACGTCGCCGCGCCTGCACCAGCGGTGTTTTTATGGAGGAGACCTGGCGGGGATCATCCGGACCATTCCCTATCTGGTCGACCTCGGGGTCACTGTTGTGTATCTCACGCCGATTTTCTCTGCGGGAAGCACGCACAAATACGATGCCGACGACTATTTCACGATCGACCGGCACTTTGGCAGCCGGCAAGTGTATGAAGAGCTGGTTCGAGCCCTTCATGCGGCCGGAATCAAACTCGTGCTGGACGGCGTGTTCAACCACACATCGTTCGACCATCCGTGGTATCGGGACCCGGCGCGGCGCCGGCGGTTTTACTGCATGAAAACCCGCGAGGAGCCGATGACCTGGATGAACGGCCGGTCTCTTCCCAAACTGAATCCGGAGCGGCCCGAGGTTCAGCGTGAGCTTCTGCGGGTCATCGAGGCCTGGCCGGAGATTGACGGGTGGCGTCTGGACGCGGCGCATCTTTTGCCGGTGACGTTTCTCATAAAGCTGAAACGGAAAGTGGAGTCCCTGGGCCGGACCCGCATCGTGATCATGGAGGACTGGACCGATTCGTCGGGGCATTTTCAGGACCGCATCTGCGACGGCGTGACGAATTTCCTGTTTCGCGACGCCGTCGAGCGGTTCCTTGTGGAGGATTGTTCGCCGGAAACGCTGCTCAAACGGCTGTCGGCTTGGATTCACCGCTATCCATGGCCGAACGTCGTCCAGTCCTGGAACCTTCTCGACAATCACGACACCTTCCGGCTCTACAGCCGGGTCGGCCGGCAGACGGACCGGTTCAAAATCGCGCAGGTCCTGCAGTTCACGCTGCCGGGGACGCCCATGATCTATCAGGGCGACGAAATCGGAATGACGGGGAAAACCGATGCGGAGTCGCGTGCGCCGATGATCTGGGATCAGAGCCGCTGGAATGCGGAGATTCTGGCGCACACGCGGTTTCTGACCGGCCTTCGCCGCCGCCATCCGGTCCTGTCGCGCGGGCGGTGGCGGCCGCTGCTCGCCGTGAACGCGAATCGCGTTCTGGCCTATGAACGCCGCGCGCCCTCGGGGGCACGCGCGGTCGTCGCGATCAACGACGGCTACGCGCCGTTCGATCTGCGCCTTCCGCCGGTCCGGACGCGCATCCCGCCACATGCGTATGGTCTGTGGATTTCGGACGCCGGCGCCCGCGGGCGGCTGATCTGTTCGTGGCGAAAGGAGGGATGACGTTGGCGGAGGAGGGAAAGGAGAAGGCTGCAGGCGAGGAGCTGGAGATCGTCGAGGACCTCGGCAAGGACGTCGTCGAGGTGCTGGCGATGGACAAGGTCGCGGACACGCCGGCGATTTCGGAGACGATCCGCCAGGCGGTCGAAAAGCGCGAGACCCGGCTTTTCCACGATCTTGTCTACGCCCTCTGCCAACTCGACCTGCCCGAAAAGCTCGCGCAGCAGCGGTGGGAGGAGATTCTGAAGCACAAGTACCTTATGAGCGAAAAGATGGGCCGGAACGTCGGCATTCACGTCGCGGCCCTCGACTATTTCCAGAACATCACCAAGGAACTCAAATACGTCACCATGATGGACGTCTACCGCTATCACCAGACGCAGCAGGACGCGGTGACCGACTGGCTGACCGGGATATACTTGAAGAATCACTTCTACAATATATTGGAAAAGGAGATCACGAGAGCGCAGCGCCTCGATGACCGGCTGTCCGTCTTTTTCTTCGACATCGACCATTTCAAAATCTACAACGATACGCACGGCCATCTCGCCGGGGACGCGCTCCTCAAGGAATTTGTCGAAGTCGTGTCCGCGTCCATTCGGCACTACGACATCATCGCGCGGTACGGCGGAGAAGAGTTTGTGATCCTGTTTCCGTCGACGAACAAACCGACCGCGGCGAAGATCTCCAACCAGATCCGGCAACTGGTCGAAGATTACCCTTTCCCGGGCGAGATGGTGCTCCCGGCCCACGTCCTGACGATCTCGGGCGGCCTCGCGGAATTTCCGGTCGACGGCGCCGACGTCCAGACGCTGCTCGCCGCCGCCGACAAGGCGCTCTACCGGTCCAAACAGGAGGGCCGCAACCGGGTGACGGTGTGCTAGATTTTCCCCATCTTTCTGACTGCGTTTATCCAGAAAACCGATTCCGAAAAATCACGGAGTTCCACCGGAGGAAAAATTCTGCGCATGGTGGGATCGGCGCGGATGGCAGAGAGAAAATCCCGGCGAGTTTCGGCGGCCGTCAGGGCCAGCCGCTGGACGAGGTCGTAGGCGGCGTTGCGGGACCAGCCTTTGAGGACGAGTCGGTTCAGGATGTAGCCGCTCCAGTAGACGCCGCCCGCGCGGTTCAGATTCTCGCGGATCCGGGTTCCGTCGATCCGAAGGCCCTTCACGACCTTTTTCATGAGATGCATCATGTAGTGGACGAGCGAGGTCTGGTCCGGCAGCGTGATACGTTCCGTGCTGCTGTTGGTGAGGTCCCGTTCGTGCCAGAGGGCGACCGTTTCCATCTGCGCGATCGAGAGGCTGCGGACGATGCGGGCCAGGCCGCAGATGCGTTCGGACAGCATCGGGTTTTTCTTGTGCGGCATCGCCGACGATCCGCGCTGGCCTTTCCCGAAGCCTTCCTGAATTTCGCCGATTTCGGTTTGGTGGAGCATGCGGATTTCGAGCGCGAAGTGTTCGAGACTCGATGCGAGAAGCGCGAGGGCGGAGCTGACCTGCGCGAAGAGATCGCGGGGCAGGATCTGGGTGGCGTCGCGCGCGGGCTCCAACCCCAGCCGCCGGAGGACCCATGATTCGTCCTCCGGGCTGACAAAGACATTCATTCCGACCGCGCCCGAGAGTTTCCCCACGCGCGCCAATTCCCGGGTTTCGTCCAGATGGTTGAGCCGCCGGGCAAGTTCGGAATAATAGACATGGAATTTGTATCCAAGCGACATCGGCTCCGCGAAAACGCCGTGCGTGCGGCCCATGATGAGGACTTTGGCGTTGGCGCGGATCAGCGGCCGAATGTCCGCCAGAAGTTCCCGTCCCGACCGCACAATCTCGCGGAGGGCATCCTGGACGGTGAGGCTGAGCGCCGTATCGACCACATCCGAGGATGTGAGTCCGAAATGAATCCACCGTCCCGCCGGCCCAATCGATTCTTCGACGTTGGTGACGAAGGCGATCACGTCATGCTGAAGTTGTTCCTCCAGCCGCGCGATCTTGCTTGGAGAAAAGCGGGCCTTTCGGACGATCCGGCGTCGCTCGGCGGCCGAAACGATTTTTTTCCGGTGCAATAAATCAATGACGGCGAGTTCCACCCGCAGCCAAGTCCGGAATTTATGCCCGTCGCTCCACAGCGTTTTCAGCGGCTCCAGCCAATAGCGTTCGATCATGCGCGAACCTCATGATGGATCCGGACGTTCCGCCCGTCAAGGACCTCCAGGCAATCCGCCGCCATCAGATTCACCGACTCGATCAGAATCTCATGCTCGAACCGGAGAATGCGCGCTGATAACAGCTCCTCGGTGTCACCGTCGTACACCGGCACGACGCGCTGCAGAATGACGGGCCCGGCGTCGACGCCCTCGGTGACGAAATGCGTCGTGCAGCCCGTGTACCGCACGCCATAGTCCAGCGCCTGTTTCTGCGCGTGAGTCCCCGGAAAGGCCGGCAAGAGCGCCGGGTGGATGTTGAGGATTCGGTGGCGGAAGGCGCCGATGAGCCGGGGGGTCAGGATTTTCATGAACCCGGCCAGAACGATAAAATCGACGCCCCGGTCTTTGAGGATTTCGATACAGCGTCCTTCGGCCGCGTCCGCATTTTTCCATGGCACGGTCTCGACGGGCGCGCCGTAGCTTCCGGCGACTGCGACGCCCCGCGCGTCTGATTTGTTGCTGATCACGACCGCCGGCCGCGCATGGAGCGCGCCGTCGCGGTGGGCCTTGAGGAGCGCCTCCATGTTCGTGCCGCGGCCGGAAATGAAAATGGCGAAGGATTTCATGCCGCAAGCCGCACGCGCGCCGCGCCGGTTTTTCTCTCGATCCCACCGAGCCGGACCGCGCCCGGAAAATGGGCGCTGATCGCCGAAAGCGCCGATTCCTCGCAGATGGCGACGAGCCCGAATCCGCAATTGAAAATGTGGAGCATGTCCTCCCACGAAAGGTTCGCGCGCCGGCTGAACCACCGGAAGAGTTCCGCGGATTCGACATCAAACGCTGACCGGCTCAGCACGATCCCACAGTCGGCCGGTACGGCCCTCGGGACATTTTCGTAATATCCGCCCCCGGTGATGTGCGCGAGGCTGGAGACAGTGATCTGTTTTATCCGTATTTTTTCGATGACGCCCGTATAGAGGCGTGTCGGCTCCATGAGAAACTCCTTCAGAGACCGCCGCCGCCCCGACAAGGACAGCCTTTCGCTCAGCCGGGCGGACGTTCGAGACAGAACCTTTCGGATCAGCGAGTATCCGTTGCTGTGAAATCCGCTCGACGGAAATCCGACCAGAATCTGTCCGGGCCGCACACGCTCCGGCGACAGAATATCGGCCGGCTTGACCCACCCGATGCCGAAGCCCGCAAGATCAAAGTGGCCGCGGGCGTACAGGCCGGGGAGTTCCGCCGTTTCGCCGCCCAGAAGCGGCATGGCGCAGGCGTTGCATGCGTCGACGATCGACGCGAGGATGGTGCGATAGACCGCCGGCGCCAGTTTTCCGGTCGCGTAATAATCGAGAAACGCGGACGGCTGCGCGCCGGACGTGATGAGATCGTTGTAGATCATTCCGACGAGGTCCTGCCCAAGGCCCCCGCACATCCCCGTTTCGATCCCTAGAAGGATCTTGGTCCCCACGCCGTCGGTGCTCAGCGCGACGTAAAGGTCTTCCGAAGAAATCGCCGCGGGAATCCGAACGAGCTGACAGAAATAATTTTTTGGAAGAAGAGGGCTGGCTGGAAATTTCTGGATAAAGCGCCCGATGAGCCGGCCGGCGAGTTCTGCATCGACGCCGGCATCCGCGTAGGCGGCCATCCGAGTTCGCCGCTTTAACATGGGTTCGCCCGCCTTTCCCCAAACGTTGCCATTGCCGGCGCGGGATAGTGCCTTGAAACTGAAGTCTAAGCAACGATTCCGCCGGCGAAAGATCATTTGTGCTTGACGTTCAAGCCCGATGCTGTTTCTATACGCGCAGTTTGGTTGGAGTGTGTCCAGTTCGGGGGAGGGGGAAATGATCGCCGAGGAAAAAGTTCTGGATGGGGGCTTTGTGCGCCTCCTGGAAGTCATGGGAGACGACCTGTCGGTGGTGCAGGGCGCGCGGGTGTCGTACGGGCAGGGCAGCAAGGGCGATGAGAAGGACCGGAAGCTCTTGCGGTATTTGTACACGCACCGGCACACGTCGCCTTTCGAGATGGTGGAGTTCAAGTTTCACATCCGATGCCCGATCTTTGTCGCCCGGCAATGGATGCGGCACAGGACTTGGAACTACAACGAGTATTCGATGCGGTACTCGCCGGCCATCACCGACTGCTACGTGCCGACGGCGTGGCGCGCGCAGGACGAAAAAAACAAGCAGGGGTCGGCCGTGCCGCTGGCGGACTTGGACAACCGCGCGCTTCTGGAAAAATACAGGAACCACTGCGCCGCCGCCTTCGCGCTGTACGAAGAACTCATGTCCCACGAGGTCGCCCGCGAGATGGCGCGGATGGTCATCCCGGTCAGCACCTACACCGAATTCTACGCGAAGGTCGATCTCAACAATCTGCTGAAATTTCTGCTTCTCCGCGACGACCCGCACGCCCAGTGGGAGATCCAGGAATACGCGCGCGCGATCAAAACCATGATCCAGTCTCATGTACCGTGGACCATCGAAATCTATGAGGAGATGCGTCAGAACGGAAATGGAAGTCCCAGTATCCCCCCTCTCCCGCCTCT